>Ga0114129_10000938_pt1 | contig 38115 bp, 34 predicted proteins | sample RhiMetdeltSRZDD1_FD_80071 | JGI IMG/M metagenome (GOLD analysis project Ga0114129, IMG submission 80071) | Populus rhizosphere microbial communities from Tennessee, USA - Rhizosphere MetaG P. deltoides SRZDD1 (version 2) (version 2) | ecosystem: Host-associated > Plants > Roots > Rhizosphere >...
CGACGAGAACCGGGACGTCACCTTCCTCAAGACGAAGCTTTCGCCTCTGGACGCCGCGAAGAAGGTGGCCGCGGAGGCGCAGGCGCACCGCTGGATGCCGTCGCCCGCCGAGGCCGGGGCGCCGCTGCCGCTGTCCCCCGCGGAGGTGAAGGAGCTGTATGCCAGCACCGAGGCGCTCAGCGTCGACGACGAGACGGAGCTGTCGCGCCCGCTTCCGGAGCTGAAGTCGCTCGTCTCGCCGGACGAGTTCGACGAGATCGCCGAGGAGCACGGCCGCCTGTCGCGCGCGAGCAAGGCGCATCGCCCCGAATTCTGGAAGTCGTCCGCCGACGACGCGACCACGAAGGCGCTCGACAAGGCGCTCCAGAGGGCAACCGAGGCGGTCGAGCCTCTCGACGACGACAAGCGCTGGCAGCTCGCCGCGGTGGCCGCCGGGGCGGAAGGCGGAACCAAGCGCGTCGAGTGGGACCAGCTGGTGAAGACGATCGACGAGGTCGTCGACCAGACTGCGCAGGCCAAGGAGCACGTGCTCAAGCACGCTCCGGAGCTCTCCAAGGGAATGCCGCTCGAGGACCAGCTGCAGATCGCGGACGAGATCGTCGACCACTTCAAGAAGAACAAGAACGTCGGCGCGCTGGCCCTGCTCACGCACGGCACGTGGAAGCGGTTCATCACCGAGAGCAAGGTCGCCTCGGGCGAGCCGAAGACCGCTTCGCACTTCGAGGCGCTACAGGCGGAGATCCAGCTCGCGATCGCCCGCCGCGACCTGGAAGGAAGGTGGAACCGCCAGATGGTTCCGCAGGGCGCGCCGCAGTGGTCGTCGCTCGCGGAGAAGCCGCTCGAAGGCGCGGCGCAGCACGCGAAGGAGATCCGCCGTTTCCTCGCCTGGTACGCCGAGGAATGGCAGCCGGTCGAGAACCTGCTGAAGGAAGCTGGCTTCCGCTGGAGCGAGTTCCTCGGCGAGCAGCGCGGCGCGGGAACTGGCGAGGGGCAGCTGCCGCGGCTGAAGCAGGCGGTGACGAAGCAGATGTCCGAGGTATTCCAGGCGCGCAAGGACGCGGCGCGCTTCGCCGAGGTCGACGCGAAGCTGCAGACGGTCCGCGGCGCGCTGACGGTCCCGCAGGACGGCCCGCCGGCGAAGCTGCGGGAGAACCTGTCGCGGGCCGTGGAGCGCCTGGCGCCGTCGGACTATCGCGCGGGGTACGAGCGGCTCGTCGAGCTGGACCGGCACCGCAAGACCGCGACGCGGCGGCGCGAGCTGCTGGCTTCGCTGCAGGCGGTGGCACCTGCGTGGGCGCAGGCGATCCAGGAGCGCCGCTCGCCGCACGACAAGGCGGCGCCCCCGGGCGACGCGCACGCGGCCTGGGTCTGGCGGCAGCTCCACGACGAGCTTTCGCGCCGAGGAAAGGTCTCGCTGCCCGCGCTGCAGGCGCAGATCGATCGCCTCGGGCCCGAGCTGAGGCGCGTCACGGCCGAGCTGATCGAGCGCCGCGCCTGGGGCGCGCAGGTGCGCAGGACCACCTCCCAGCAGCAGCAGGCGCTGGTCGGCTGGCTCGACATGGTCCGGCGCATCGGCAAGGGCCAGGGCAAGCGCGTCCCGCGCCTGATCCTCGAAGCGAGCCAGAAGATGACCGAGTGCCGCTCGGCGGTGCCGGTGTGGATCATGCCGCTCGCGCGCGCGGTGGAAACGTTCGAGCCGCAGACGCGCTTCGACGTGGTCATCACCGACGAGGCGAGCCAGGCCGACGTGATGGCGCTCATCCCGTTCTACATGGCGCGCCGGGTGGTGGTGGTCGGCGACCACGAGCAGGTGAGCCCGTCGGCGGTCGGCCAGGACATCGCGGTGGTGCAGCAGCTCATCGACGAGCACCTGGAGGACATCCCGAACTCGGTCCTCTACGACGGACAGATCTCCGTCTACGACCTGGCGCGCCAGTCGTTCGGCGGGGCCATCTGCCTCACCGAGCACTTCCGCTGCGTCCCGGAGATCATCGAGTTCTCCAACCACCTCTGCTACGGCGGCAAGATCCGGCCGCTGCGCGACCCGAGCAAGGCGTCGCTCAAGCCGCATGTCATCGCGCACCACGTGGAAGGCGGGCGCGCGGCGGGCGAGATCAACAAATCCGAGGCGCTGGCCATCGCCTCGCTCATCCGCGCAACGATCGATCAGCCCGAGTACAAGGGGAAGAGCTTCGGCGTCGTGTCGCTGGTCGGCGACGACCAGGCGCTGGAGATCGAGCGGCTGCTGCTGCACCACCTGCCGCCGGCGGAGTACGAAGCGCGGCGCGTGCTGTGCGGCAACGCCGCGCAGTTCCAGGGCGACGAGCGCGACGTGATGTTCCTCTCCGTCGTGGACAGCGGCGACGGCACCCAGCTGCGCCTGCGCAGCGAGCCGATGTTCAAGCAGCGCTTCAACGTCGCGGCGAGCCGCGCGCGCGATCAGATGTGGGTGGTGCACTCGCTCGACCCGTCCGACTTGAAGCCGAAGGACCTGCGGCGACGGCTCATCCAGCACGCCGAGGACCCCGAGGCGGTGCGGCTCCTCGCGAAGCAGTCGGAAGACACCCGCGAGACGGCGCTCGAGCAAGAGGTGCACACGCGGCTGTTCGAAGCCGGCTACCGCGTGCTGCCGCACTGGCGGGTCGGCTACTACACGATCGACCTCGTCGTGGAGGGTGGCGGGCGTCGCCTCGCCATCGAGTGCGACGGCGACAAGCCGGCGGCCGAAGAGCAGCTCCGCGAGGAGATGGCGCGCCAGGCGATCCTCGAGCGGCTCGGCTGGAGCTTCGTCCGGGTGCGCGCGAGCCAGTACTTCCTCGACCCCGAGCAAGCGATGAAGCCCGTGCTGGCGCGGCTGAGCGAGCTGAAGATCCGCCCAGAGGGTGGCAGCGCGCCGCCGGAGGCGGTGCAGAAGGGGAAGGAAGTCCTGGAGCGCATCATCCGCCGCGCCGCCGAGTACCGCCAGCACTGGCTGAGCAGCGCCAAGGCGCAGCTCACCCGCGCGGCGAACGGCGCCCAGGAACGCTCCCGCCGCCCCACCCGCCCCGCGAAGGCGAAGGCGAAGCGGAAGACCTCCGCGCGCCGGTAACGCCAATCGCCGGCCGTCTGCGCCGGCGCTAGCGCTTTTCGAGGCGCGGACGGGATGGCTGCGCGTAGACTCCGCCTGCAGCAAGGAGGCGGAAGATGAAGCGAGTCTGCGTGGTAGCGGGCGTCGGCCCCGGCAACGGGGCCGCCTTCGCCCGGCGGTTTGCGTCCGAGGGATATTCGGTTGCGCTGCTTGCGCGAGGCACCAGCTTTTCCGAGCAGCTCGCGTCCACCCTGCCCGACGCCCGCGCGTACGCGTGCGACGTGACGGACGCGAGCTCGATCGCGAGCACGTTCGAGGCGATTCGCGGAGAGATTGGCGAGCCGGAGGTGCTCGTCTACAACGCGGGCTCGGGAGTCTGGGGCCCGGTCGAGGAGGCGACCGCGGCCGACTTCGAGAACGCCTGGCGCGTCAACGCGCTCGGCGGGTTCCTGGCGTCGAAGCAGGTCATCCCGGCGATGAAGCGCGCCGGCCGCGGCAGCATCGTTTTCGTCGGCGCGACCGCCTCGCGCAAGGCGGGACCGAAGTCCGCCGCGTTCTCGTCGGCGAAAGGCGCACAGCGCAGCCTCGCCGAGTCGATGGCGCGCGCGTTGTGGCCCGCGGGGATCCACGTCGCGCTCATCGTGGTCGACGGCGTCGTCGACCTGCCGAGGACCCGGCAGCGCATGCCGGACAAGCCGGACGACTTCTTCGTCAAGCCTGACGACGTGGCCGAGATCGGCTTCCGCCTCACCCAGCAGAAGCCGTCGGCGTGGTCGCTCGAGGTGGAAGCGCGGCCGTTCCGCGAGACGTGGTAGCGGACGCGATCGCCGCTCAGGAAAGGGAGGCGCGACGCGACGCCGCGTGCAGCTCGCCGAGCGATCCCATCAGGATGAGCAACGCGCGATGCGTCCGTTGCCGGACGCTCTCGGGGGAGATGGCGAGCACGGCCGCCGTATCGTCGGCCGACAGTTGCTCGATCTCCCGCAGCACGAACGCCGCGCGATCCAGAGGGTCGAGATTCTGGAGCGTGTCGCGGATCCGCGTTCCGGCGTCAAAGCGCCCGAATGCGGTCGCGCCCGATTGGAACCGCTCGCCGTCTGCGGACGCGAGCCGCCCGTACGCGTCGAACCTGGGCAGCAACGCGCCGACGGACCGCGTATCCGGGGGCGGGGCGGAATGGAGCCGCACGAGCGATTCGCTCATCGCCTGCCGGTAGAGCGCAGTCCTGAACGGCACGTCACAGTTGGACTGCCCTGCGGAGCGCAACGCCGAGAGCATGGCCGCCTCCGCCAACTCGCCGGCCGCGGAGGGATCGGGCAGCATGTTCCACCCGATCCGGTACACCGCGCCCCAGTACCGCGTCGCGAGCGCGGCGAATGCGACCTCGTCGCCCCGGCGCATCCGTTGGAGGAGCACTTCGTCGACGTGCGCTTCGAGCGGGTTCATCGGCATCTCAGTGCACCTCAGGCTGCGAGCGGTGGGTCGGACAGCGCCGCCGGCTGCGCGGACGGGCGGTGGGAGCGGAAGAAGGAGAAGCGGTCGAGCACCTTCTCCTGGAAGTCCTCCAGGTAGAGGTAGATCACGGGTGTGATGTAGAGCGTGATGAACTGCGAGACGACGAGGCCGCCCACGATCGCCAGGCCGAGCGGCCGACGCGAGGCGCCGTCCGCGCCGTAGCCGAGCGCGATGGGCAGCGCACCGATCACCGCGGCCACCGTGGTCATGATGATCGGGCGGAAGCGGTCGATGCTCGCCTGGTGGATGGCGCGTTCGGCGGTGGCGCCCTCGGCGATCCGCTGCAGCGCGAAGTCCACGATCATGATCCCGTTCTTCTTCACGATGCCCATCAGCATGAACATGCCGACGTACGCGTAGAGCGAGGCCTGCTCGCGGAAGAGCCAGAGCGTGAGCAGACCGCCGACCAGCGCGACGGGCAGGCTGGAGAGCACGGTCAGCGGATGGACGTAGCTCTCGTAGAGGACGGCCAACACGACGTACATGACGAAGACGGCGAGCAGCATGAGGATGGTGAGGTTCCGCACCGTGTCGCGGAAGGTGAGCGCTTCGCCCTGCAGGCCGGCGCGCAGCGTGGGCGGGACGACTTCGCGGGCAGAGCGCTCGATGAAGTTCGTCGCGTCACCGACCGCGACGCCGGGCTTCAGGTTGAAGAAGAGCGTCACGCTGGTGAACTGGTTCAGATGGTTGACGGCCTGCGGGCCCAGCGTCGTCCGCCACTTCACCAGCTCGTCCAGCGGGACCAGGTTCTTGCCGTCGTCCGACTTGATGTAGAGCAGCGAGAGGTCCTCGGCGTTCGCGCGCTCCTTGTCCTGGACCTCGAGGATGACCTGGTACTGATCGTCGGCCTTCTTGATCAGGTATTGGTAGTTTTGCGAATAGGCGTTGCGCAGGAGCGCCAGGATGCGCGCCTCGGAGACGCCGCGGACCTTCGCCTGTTCGCGCAGGAGGTCGATCTCGAGATTGGGCGTGTGGTCGAACCAGTCGGAGGACAGGCTGGCGAAGCCCGGATACGCGCGCAGCTTCTCCGTCAACTTGCCGGCCGCCTCGTAGACCTGGTCGGGGTTCACGCCGGAGATCGAGAACGCGTACTGGCCCTGGTTCTGGCTCGTCGCACCGGTGCTGATCTGCAGAACGGGGTACGGCTTGAGGAACGGAAACACGCCCGGGATCTGCGCGATCCGTCCCATCAGCCGTCCCGCGGCCTCCGAGACCGCGGGCCGCGGACCGTCCTTCAGGAAGATGTAGGTCAGCCCCTGGTTCGAAGAGAGGAAGGCGCTGAGCCCGGTGACCGAGATGGCGCGGTCGACGCTCGGCTCCGCCTGGACGGCCTGGCTGACGCGCTCCTGCAGTTCCTGCATCTGCTGCGGCGACGATCCTTCCTGGGCGATGAACACCCCGTTCACCACTCCGCTGTCGCCCGGCGGCAGGAAGGTCTTCGGGACGACGATGAACAGCGCTACCGTGCCGGCAAGGCATGCCGCCCAGATGCTGGCGGAGATCCAGCGGCGGCGCAGGAACCAGTCCAGCGACCGGCCGTAGAACGCGAGCACCCTCTTCTCGATGCGGCCGACGGCGCGCTCCATCCAGGTCTGCTTCGCGCCGTGCCCGCGGTCGCCCAGCATCCGCGACGTCATCAGCGGCGTCAGCGTCAGCGACACGAGCCCCGAGGCGAAGATGGCGATCACGATGGTGATGGCGAATTCGCGGAAGATGCGCCCCACCAACCCCGGCATGAAGACCAGCGGGATGAACACCGCTGCGAGCGAGATGGTCATGGAGAGGATGGTGAAGCTGATCTCCTTGGCGCTGTTGAGGCTCGCCTCCAGCGCCTTCTCGCCGCGCTCCATCCGGCGGACGGTGTTCTCGAGGAAGACGATGGCGTCGTCGACGAGGAAGCCGATGGCGAGCGTCAGCGCCATGAGCGACAGGTTGTCGAGGCTGTAACCGAGCAGCTTCATGGCGATGAAGGTGAGCAGCAGCGAGAGCGGGAGCGCCACCGCGGGAATGAGCGTGTCGGTCGCGCGGCCGAGGAAGAGGAAGATCACCGCGACCACCAGGACGAACGCGATGATGAGCGTCTCGCGGACGTCCTTGACGCTGTTCACGATGGTCTGCGAGCGATCGTAGATGAGCGTCGCGCGGATCGATCCGGGAAGCTCCGCGTTGATGCTCGGCAACAGGTCGCGGATGCTCTTCGCGACCTCGACCGCGTTCGCGCCCGCCTGCCGCGTGACCGCCACCACGGCGGTCGCGGAGGGGATCTCGTAGCCGCGTGCCCAGAAGAGCAGCTTGACGCGCTCGTCCTGCACCGTCTCCGTCGCGCCCGCCACGTCGCGCAAGTAGACGGGCGCGCCCTTGCGCGTGCCGACGATGAGCGACTCGTAGGCTTCGGGCTGCTCGAGCTGACCGCGCGCGGAGAGCAGCTTCGTGCCGCTCGGTCCGTCGAGCTGGCCGGTGCCGGCGTAGCTGGTGCCGGCCTTGATGGCGGAGGCGAGGTCGTCGACGGAGATGTCGCGCGCGGCCATGGCCGACGGATCGGCCTTGATGCGCACCGCGGACTTGCTGCCGAACACGTTCACCCGGCTGACGCCGGGCAGGATGCTGATCCGCTGCCCGACCTGCGTGCTCGCGTAGTCGTACAGGCGCCCCGCGGTGACCGAGTCGCTGGTCAGCGCGATGTACATGATCGGCTGGTCGTTGGGATTCGTCTTGGAGAACGTCGGCGGTGACGGCAGGTCGACGGGAAGTCCGCCAGTCGCCTGCGTGATCGCGGTCTGCACGTCGGTCGCGGCCGCATCGAGGCCCTTGTTCAAGTCGAACTGCAGGGTGAGCGTCGCGTGGCCCTGGGTGCTCTTGCTGGTCACCAGCTCGAGCCCGTTGATCTGCATGAACTGCCGCTCGAGCGGCGTGGCGACGTTGGCCGCCATCGTCTCGGGGCTGGCCCCGGGATAGCTCACGTCGACCTGGATGACGGGATAATCGACCGTGGGCAGGTCGTTGACGGGCAGCTGGAAGTAGCAGAGGACGCCGAAGAGGATCGCGGAGAGCGTCAGCACCGCGGTCATCACCGGGCGGCGGATGAACGGCTCGGAGAGGTTCATGGCTGCTTCCTCGCCTCACGCGCGGCCGAGGCAGAATCGTTGCGCGCTTGCTTCTCCTCGAAGCGGACCTTCCCTCCCGGCGTCACGCCGAGCTGGCCGGCCGTCACGACGCGCTCGCCGCCCTTGAGGCCCGCCGTGACGGCGACGAGCTCGCCTTGCCGCTGGCCGACGGTCACGGGTCGCAGCTCCGCGGTGGAATCGTCCTTCACCACGTAGACGAACGGCCCCTTCGCGGACGTCTGCGTCGTCGTGGCGGGAACCAGCACCGCGCCCTTGTGGGTGCCGAGCACCAGACGGACCTTGACGAATCGTCCGGGCCAGAACCGCCAGTCCGCGTTTTCGATGGTCGCGCGGAGCTTCACGGTGCCGGTCCCGTCCTGCACGGAGTTGTCGAGGAAGGTGAGCGTCCCGGTGCGCGGCTTGGCCGGCTCGTCGGGGATCCGCACCTCGACGGTCGCCTGCCCGGCCGCGATGGAGCGCTGCACGGAGGTGAGATCGTTCTCCGCGATGGTGAAGTCCGCATACATCGGGTCGAGCCGCTGGATGACCAGGAGCCCTCCCGGAGAGCCGGGGCCGACCACGTTGCCGAGATCCACCAGCCGCTGGCCGGCGCGCCCCTCGATGGGCGAGCGGATGAAGCAGTAGTCGAGGTTCAGCCTGGCCGTCTCCACGGCGGCGCGGCTCTGCCGCACCTGGGCCTCGTCGATCGCGACCGTGCTGCGCCTGGAGTCGTACTCCTGCCGCGAGATGGCGTCGGTGCGGATGAGCTGCTCGACGCGCGCCAGCTCGACGCGGGCGAGCTCCAGCTCCGCGCGGTTGCGGGCGAGGGTGGCTTCCGCCGAGTCGAGCTGCGCCTGGTACGGGCGCGGATCGATCGTGACGAGCAGCTCGCCGCGCTTCACCGTCGCGCCGTCCTTGAAGTGGATTCCGGTGATGCGTCCGGAGACCTGCGGCTGGATCGTGACCACCTCGGGCGCGACGTTCTTGCCGATCTGATCGACGTAGACGGGCACGTCGCGCTCGACCGCCGTCGCCACCGAGACCGGGGCCGGCGGGCGCTGCGGCTGCGCTGGTTGCTGCGACGTCTTCTCGGCGCCCTCGACGCGCCTGCAAGCCGGGGCGAGGGCGATGAGACCGAGTGCGACCAACTTGATCGAGCGCTTCATGGCGTTCCCTTCCTTCCGTCGTCGGCGAGCAGGCTGCGTCCCGTGGAAAGGCGGAGCTGGGCGCGCGCGTTGACGAGATCCGCGTCCGCCTGGATGCGGCTCACTTCCGCGCTGAACGCGTCGCGCTGCGCCTGGAGCAGATCGAGCTGCGTGGCGGTCCCCGCGCGGTACCGCTCCCGCGCCTGCTGGGAGGCGTGCGCGGCCGCCTCGCGCCCCGCCCGCGCCGAGCGGCTGCGGGCGATCCCCGCCACCACGGTGTTCCATTCGCGGTGGATGGCGTCTCCCGCGGCGAGCCGCGCGCGCAGCTCGCGGGCGCGCGCGCCGTCCGCTGCCGCATCTTGCGCGCGGATGTCGGCGATGCTGCTCAGATCGAACGTCCACGTCGCGGTGAGCGCCGCCTGGTACGACCAGTCGTGCGTGCTGAAGCCGGGCGCGCTCGTCCCGCGCTCCGTGAACGTGCCGGCGATCGCCGGAGCGAGCGCGAGGCGCTGCGCTTCCGCCTGCTTCTCGGCCGCTCGCGTGCTCGCCGACGCCGCCGCGACCGCCGGCAGCCCGGGAAGAGCGCCCTCGAACGCGGCGAGCTCGGCCTCCGGATGGAGGTCGTCGCCGAGCGGGACGACGGTCGAGACGTCCGGGTTCACGCCGGAGCTGGATTCGAGCGCGCGCCCCCCGAGAGCGACCTGCAGCTGCGCGGCAGCGAGCTGCTGGAATTGCTGCTCCACGTCGGCGCGGGCTCGATCCACTTCCAGGGTGGCGGCGGTGCCGGCCTGGTACCGCGCCTGGGCGAGGCGCAGTCCCTCGCGCGACACGTCGAGCGCCGTCTGCGCCGCGGCGACGAGGGCGAGGTTCGCGACGAGCTGGTAGTAGTCCTGGACGACCTGCCCTTCCACCACGAGCTGCGTCGCGTCGAGCTGGTGCGCGGCGGCCTCCGCGTTGGTCCTCGCCGCGCCGACGCGTCGGAAGCCAGCGAGGTCGATCAGCGGAACGTGCAGCGTCGCGCTGCCGTCCCACTGATCCTTGGGAACGACCGTGACGATCTGGGGCGGCTGACCCGGCGCCGCGACGTCGATCTCGGACGAATACTGGTTGCGCGTGTAGGAACCCCGCGCGCTGACGCCCGGGAGAACCCGGCCGAGGGTCGAGGTTGCTTGCGCCTCCTGTTGCGAGACGTTCGCGCGCGCTTCTAGCGCATCCGGGTTGCGCCGGCGCGCTCCTGCGACGAACTCCTCCACCGGCTGGAGCGCCAGCGAGGGCAACGAGTAGAGCACCAGCAGCAGGAAGAGCGCTGCCGCGATGAGGATCTCTCCGCGAAACCGTCGCATGGGGCGGTCGCCAATTCACGCGGCGTGCCGAAACGCGGTTCGCGAGTGCAACCGTTGCAGTGCGAGGTCCGCGAGGGCGTTAGCCTGTCGGAATGCTCGACAACGTCGAAGGCGATTGGTCCAGAACTCCGACAGTGGCATCGAACCCCGGCAGCGGGCCTATACTATTCCGCATGGACGGCGCGCTTCCGGACCCTGGCCCGATTGTTGCGGGACACTCGGGCGTGGAATCCCTCGACCACGCGGAACGGTGGTACCGCGCCCGCGCGCAGGCGGCCTACATGAGCGCGATGCGCGGGAAGCTCGCGTGGCTCGTCGCCCTGGACATCTTCATCGTCGCCGTCCTCGCCCTGGCCGGCTATCCGACGGGTCGGGTCGTCGCGCTGGCGGCGACGTTCACCGCTTCGCTGGCGATGTTCGTCCGCTGGCTCTCGCAGAACTGCGCGGAGTGCCCGCCGCGCGCGGCGGCGGCACCGCCGGACGACAAGGCAACGCACGACGCGACGCTGCAGATGGTCCCCCGCTTCCTGCTCATGCTGCTCGCGCTGGGGATCACCGGCGGCATCCGCAGCCCGCTCCTCCCCTCCACGCTGCTGCCGCTGTCCGATCTGGTCATCAAGAACGGCTGGTCGCGGATGGTGAAGAACGTGCTGGCGCTCACGGCCGCCGGCCTCTTCGTCCTGGCGGTGCTGCCGGCCCGCTGGGTCGGGCCGGACGTCCCGCAGCCCGCGTACTGGATCGTGCTCCTCGCCGTGCTCGTCACCGCCGGCGCCTGGCACACCCGCTACGCGTTGCTCCTGACGCGCGTCATCGGCGACAGCGCCTGCCAGCTCGGGCGGGCGCGCGAGGAGATGGTGTACCGCGCGGTCGCGCGCGCCCGCGAGATGGAGAAGATCGGCCTGAAGCTGTCGCACGAGCTGAAGAATCCCCTCGCGGCGATCAAGGGGCTCGTGCAGCTCTCCGCCCGCGCCGCCTGCGATCCCGACTCGGCCGAGCAGCTCCGCGTCGTCGCGGCGGAAGTGGATCGCATGGAGAACATCTTGAAGGAGTACCTCTCCTTCTCGCGCCCGGTCGAAGCGCTGCAGCCCAAGCAGGTGGCGCTGGGAGCGCTCGCCGACGAGGTGATTTCGCTGATGGACGCGCGCGCCGCGACCGCCGGAGTGGTTTTGCGCCGTCGCGGCGACGCGCTGATCGAGGCCGACCCGCGGCGCCTGAAGGACGCACTCTTCAACCTGGTCGGCAACGCCGTCGAGGCGACTCCGGAAGGCGGCAACGTCGAAGTCGTCATCGACCGGATGGACAGCGCCGCGCGCATCGCGGTGCGCGACTCGGGCCGCGGGATGCCGCCGGAGGTGCTCGATCGCCTCGGGACGCCGTTCTTCACCACGCGCGAGGAAGGCACCGGACTGGGAGTAGTCGTGGCGCGCGCGACGTTCGCGCAGCACGGCGGTTCCCTCGTCTACTCGAGCGAGCCGGGACGCGGAACCACTGCGGTAGGCACCTTGCCGATCAAGTCGGTCTAAGAGGAGCAACGATGGCGCGGGTGCTGCTGGTCGACGACGAGCCGGCGCTCCTCTTCACGCTCAGCCAGCTCCTCAAGTCGCGAGGCATCGAGCCGGTGCTGGCGCGCTCGGCGAAGGAGGCGTTATCGAGCCTCGACGGCATCGACGGCGTGGTCACCGACTACTCGATGCCGGAGATGGACGGAGTCCAGCTCGTCCAGGCGATCCACGAGCGCGACGAGTCGCTCCCCGTCGTGATGCTCACCGCGCACGGCTCGGAGCGCATCGCCGTCCGCGCGATGAAGAGCGGGGCCTACGAGTACGTCACCAAGCCGTTCGACATCGACGAGATGTCGCTCGTCATCGAGCGGGCGCTGGAAGCGCGCTCGCTGCGGGTGCAGAACCGGCAGCTCACCGCGGAACGGGCGCTGGGGCGCATCATCGTCGGCGACTCGCCCGCCATGCGGCGCGTGCTCGAGGCGGTCGGCCGCGTCGGACCGAAGGACATCACGGTCCTCGTGCGCGGCGAGACGGGGACGGGCAAGGAGCTGATCGCTTCGCTCATCCACGCGCAGAGCCGGCGCGCCAAAGCACCGCTCATCCGGTTCAACTGCGCCGCCATTCCCGGCGAGCTCGCGGAGGCGGAGCTCTTCGGTCACGCTCGCGGCGCATTCACCGGGGCCGTCCAGGCGCGCCGGGGATTCTTCGCCGAGGCCGACGGGGGGACAATCGTGCTCGACGAGGTCGGCGAGCTCTCCCCCGCGGTGCAGGCGAAGCTGTTGCGCGCACTGCAGGAGGGAGAGATCCAGCCGGTCGGTGCGGGGCGCGTGGAGAAGGTCGACGTTCGCGTCGTCGCTTGCACCAACCGCGACCTGCTCGCCGAAGCGCGAGCGCGGCGCTTTCGCGAGGACCTCTATTACCGCCTCGCCGTCGTCGAGCTGGTCGTGCCGCCGCTGCACGAGCACCGCGAGGACATCCCGCGTCTTTCGGCCGAGTTCGCCCGCCGGTACGCCGAACGGTTCGGCATGCAGGAGGTCCGCCTCGCACCCGATCTGATGGAAGCGCTCCAGCGCGCGGACTGGCCCGGCAACGTGCGGCAGCTCGAGAACGCCATCGCGCGCATGGTCGCGCTGGGAGGCTCGGGCGAGATCGGCGTGCAGTCGTTCGCGGGTACGCCGGCGCCGGCGGTCGAGCCTGGCGCGGAGCCTCCGCCCGACGGGACGCTGACGTTGCGCGAGCAAGTCGAAGCGCTCGAGCGCAGCGTCATCGCGCGCACGCTGGCGGCGGTCGCGGGGAACCAGTCCGAAGCGGCGCGCCGGCTGGGGCTCAGCCGCGGTTCGCTGATCGACCGCCTGAAGAAGTACGGATTCGCGGGCAGCGCCGCGGACTCGCCGTCGTAGCGACCAGGCGTCGCGCTGACGCCTCTCCGACACCTCCTGTCGATGCGCCGCACAGCGGCGCGCGCATTTCCGCTGCGCGCGCGGGATCCACGCCCTTTTCGCGCTGGCGCGCCGGCTGCATTCACGACCGGACAATCGGCCAACCCCGAGAACAGGAGAGACCATGAAAAGCATGATCGCAGTCGTCAGTTTCGCGCTGGCCGCCGCGGCGCAGCCGGCGCTCGCGCAGGAAGCGGAAGTCGCCACCGCTGCATCGCCGCGCGCGTCCGGCGCGCCGGATCGCGCCTGGGAGATCGGCGTCGGACTCGGCTACAGCCAGGGCGTCGGCGACATCGGCAGCAGCTCGCCCACGCTCACCGATCTGAGCCATGGCGGCGGCGAGGTGCAATTGAACGCCGGCTATCGCATCAATCCGAACTGGCTCGTCGGGCTGTACGGCACCGTCGGCAAGTACAGCCTCGGCAGCCTTGCGCCGGACGGCAGCGACGTATGGAGCGCGAGCGCCGGCGTGCAGGCCAACTACCACTTCCTGCCCGAGGCACAGTGGGATCCGTGGGTCGGCCTGGGCACCGGGTGGCGCGGCCACTGGATCAACAAGTCCATCGGAACCGATAAGCGGCACGGCCTCGACGTCGCCCGCCTGCAGGCCGGACTCGACTACCGCGTGAGCCCCGAGTTCAGCGTGGCGCCGTACGTGGGAGCGAGCGCGACGTTGTTCCTCACGCAGGAGCTCGCGCAGCAGGCGAGCTACTCGGACATCCACGACCCGAACCTCAATCTGTTCTTCTTCGGCGGCGTGATGGGCCGGTTCGACATCGGCGGAAGCCGCCGGGCGGACACGCGCCTCGCGAGCAATTGAGTAAGGTGTCCCCCGTTCAGGCGCTCCGTTCGCCAGGCGGACGGAGCGCCTTCGCTTTTGTGGCGGACGTCCACTTGACGTCGGATGGGACTTAAGTCCTATCTGCGCGAGGATGACGATCCGGTCGCCGCAGAACCTCGTCGCCGGTCTTGCGCTGCTCGCAGTCGCGGCAGTCGCGCTGCTCTCGACGGGCGATCTCGGAGCGGAACGCTTCTATTCGATCGGGCCCGCGCTGCTTCCTCGCGGAGTCGGCACGCTGCTGGGAATCCTCGGCGCGGTGTTCCTCGTCGGCTCGCTGCTCGAGCAGGGCGAGGCGCTCGGTCGATGGCCGCTGCGCGGCCCGCTCTTCGTCTTCCTGTCCGTCGCCGCCTTCGCGGTCAGCATCCGCACCGTCGGGCTCGCGCTGGCCGGACCGCTCGTCGCGATGATCAGCGGCGCCGCGTCGCCGGACACGAAGCCGAAAGAGCTCCTCCTCTTCGCAGTCGTCGTCACCGCGCTCTCCGTCGGGCTGTTCCGCTACGTGCTCAACCTGCCCATCCCCATCCTGATCATCCCTCGCGTCCTGGTGCTCTGACCTTCAAGCGATGACCGACCTCCTCGGGAATCTCGCGCTCGGCTTCTCGACGGCGCTCTCGCTGCAGAACCTGGGGCTCGCGTTCATCGGCTGCCTGGTTGGCACCCTCATCGGCGTGCTGCCCGGGATCGGGCCGATCGCGACCATCACGATGCTCTTGCCGATCACGTTCAGCTTCGATCCGATCGGCGCGCTCATCATGCTCGCCGGCATCTACTACGGCGCGCAGTACGGCGGATCGACGACCGCCATCCTCGTCAACATCCCCGGCGAGGTCACCGCGATCGTCACCACGCTCGACGGGCACCAGATGGCCAAGCAAGGCCGGGCGGGAGTCGCGCTCGGCATCGCGGCGATCGGCTCGTTCTTCGCCGGATGCGTCGCGACCGTCGTCATCGCCGCGCTCGCTGCTCCGCTGGTGAAGCTCGCGCTCCTGTTCGGACCCGCCGAGTACTTCTCGCTGATGGTGCTCGGGCTCGCCTTCGCGGTGGTGCTGGCGCGCGGGTCGGTCCCGAAGGCGCTCTCGATGATCCTGCTCGGGCTGCTGCTCTCGACGATCGGGACGGACATCGAGACGGGCGCCGAGCGCCTCACCTTCGGGCTCAACGCGCTGACGAGCGGCATCGACTTCGCCGTGCTGGCGATGGGCGTGATCGGATTCGCCGAGGTTCTCAAGAACCTCGAGGCGCCCGAGCAGCGTGACCTCACCAAGGCGCCGATCGGACGGCTCCTCCCGGGCATGGAGGACTTGAAGCGCGCCGCGGCGCCGATCGTGCGCGGGACCCTGCTCGGAACCGCGCTGGGCATCCTCCCCGGCAACGGCGCCGTGCTGGGGCCGTTCGCCTCCTACGCGCTGGAGAAGAAGCTCGCCAAGGACCCGCGCCGCTTCGGCCGCGGCGCGATCGAAGGCGTGGCAGGGCCCGAGTCGGCGAACAACGCCGGCGCACAGAGCTCGTTCATCCCGCTGCTGACGCTCGGCATCCCGCCCAACGCCGTGATGGCGCTGATGGTCGGCGCGATGACCATCCACGGGATCGTCCCCGGCCCGCTGGTGATGACGAAGAACGCCAAGCTCTTCTGGGGAATGATCGCGAGCATGTGGGTCGGCAATCTGATGCTCTTGATCATCAACCTCCCTCTGGTCGGCATCTGGGTGAAGTTCCTCAACGTGCCCTACCGGCTGATGTACCCGGCCATCCTGGTCTTCTCCTGCATCGGCATCTACTCGGTGAACAACTCGCCGTCCGACGTGATGCTGACCGCGGTGTTCGCCCTGGTCGGCTACGCGCTCTTGAAGCTCGGCTTCGAGACGGCTCCGCTGCTCCTCGGATACGTGCTGGGGAGGCTGATGGAGGAGAACCTCCGCCGCGCGCTCCTCATCGCGCGCGGGCACTTCACCACCTTCGTCGAGCGGCCCGTCAGCGCGGGGCTCCTCGGAGCGGCGCTCATCGTGCTGGTGGCCGCGATCCTTCCCGCCGTGCGCCAGCGGCGCGCCGAGGTCTTCACCGAATGACGGCGTTCTTCAAACCAAGGAGCATCCCATGAGCAAACGACTGTCGATCGTCGCCGCCCTCGCCGCAGCCTTGGCGCCCGCGGCGCAAGCCGCGTATCCGGAACGTCCCATCACGCTCATCGTGCCCTTCGCGGCAGGCGGACCGACTGACGTCGTCGCGCGCATCGTCGGCGACAACATGTCGCGCACGCTCGGCCAGCAGGTGGTGGTGGAGAACGTGACCGGCGCCGGAGGCACGACCGGCACGACGCGCGGCGCGCAGGCGAATCCCGACGGGTGCACGATCACGATGGGCCACATGGGAACGCATGGCGCGGCGCCGGCCGTGTACCCCAATCTGAAGTACGACCCGCTCAAGGACTTCGTGCCCATCGGCCTCGCCGCCGGCACCCCGATCCTCATCGTGGCGAAGAAGAACTTTCCGGCGAAGGACCTCAAGGAGTTCGTCACGTACGTGAAGGCGAACTCGGAGAAGCTGAACGAGGCCCACGCGGGCGTCGGGTCGGTCTCGCACACCACCTGCTCGCTGCTCAACTCGATCCTCGGGATCAAGCCCACGCGCGTGCCGTACCAGGGCACCGGACCGGCGCTGAACGACCTGGTCGGCGGGCAGGTCGACTACATGTGCGATCAGATCGTGAACCTCACTCCGCAGATCCAGGCGGGCAGCATCAAGGCGTACGGCATCGCGACGGAGAAGCGGTCCCCCGCGCTTCCGGACGTGCCGACCACCAAGGAAGGCGGCCTGGCCGAGTTCCAGGTCAGCGCCTGGAACGCGCTCTTCGCTCCGAAGGGGACGCCGAACGAGATCGTGACCAAGCTGAACGGCGCGCTGGTCAAGGCGCTCGACGACGAGCACACCCGCAAGCGGCTGCTCGACCTTGGGGCCGAAATCGCCGACAAGGAAGGTCGCTCGCCCGAGGCGCTGCGCAAGCTGGTGACCAGCGAGATCGCGCGCTGGAACAAGGTGCTCAAGACGCAGACGGCGTCCGCGAAGTAGCCGGGAATCGAACTGGCAATCCGCGGCGCGTCCGATCACAATGACGGCATGAAAACCGTCTGGGTCGGACGCGCGCTGTCGATCCTCGTCTCGGGACTCTTCGCCTTCAGCGCCGTCATGAAGCTCACGAGGCAGCCCGCGGTGGTCGAAGGGATGGGGCAGCTGGGGCTGCCCCAGGGGATGATGGTCCCGCTCGGCGTCATCGAGCTGCTCTGCGTGATCATCTACCTCGTGCCGAAGACGGCCATCCTCGGCGCCATCCTCTTCACCGGGTACATCGGCGGCACGATCGTGACGCACTGGCGGCTGGGACAGCCCGTCTACATGCAGATCGCGTGCGGAGTGATCGTGTGGCTGGGCCTGTACCTGCGCCGGCCGCGCCTGCGCGAGCTGGTCTGGTCGGTTTAAGGACGCGGTCCGAGCTCGAGCAAACCCTCCGCGACGACGCGGCAGAGATTCGTCACCAGGTCGGACTTCGCGCTCACTGCGTAGACGTGCGGGGTGAGCGCCCACAGGTCGCGCTCCAGCCGGCGCGGTTGCGCGCGGTTGCCGAGACCGGCGACGAGCATCGGCAGCACGCGATCGGAGAGGCGCAGCGCGGTGTCCATGGCGAAGACGGCGATTCCCGGGCGCAGCCGGCCGACCCGCGCGAAGAACGCCGCCACTTCGGCATCCGTCAGGTGCTTCGGCGGCGAGGACTTCAGCTCCACGTAGACGAGATTGCCCTCGACCGCGGCGACGACGTCGAGATCGCCGCCCACCCCGGGCGCGCGGAACTTCACGCCCGTGGCGACGTCGCAACCAAGGCGGCGGCGCATCTCGCGCGCGACGTACCATTCGAGCGTGGGGCCGAAGCTCATCGCGCGGCGGACGAATCGGTAGCGTCCGCCCGCCGTGCACGCGAGGATCCGCAGCTCGACCAACGCTTCCGCGAGCGCCTTCTCCTGGGCCGCGGTGAGATAGCGCGTCGCCTCGCCCGGAGCGAAGTCGCCACGCCGCTGGATCGCGCCGCGCAGGAACAGGCGGAAAGAGTAGTGCCCGAGGCGCTCGGTGAGCCGCTCGGCGGCCTCGCCGTCCAGGTCCTTGGGGAACGGCAGATCGGCGCGGCTCAGCTCCGGATCGAACCCGCGCCGGGCGAGCATCGCCAGCGCCTCGCCGGCGGGCAGCAGCGGCGCGGGCGCCATTTCCTGTACCGCGGCGGCGCGGGACTCGATCTCCGCCGCGCTGAGCCGCCTTCGCGGCGCCGCCCGGTTCGATCGCGCTCGCCGGGGCTGCCGGATCATCCGTCCAGCATAGCCAATCCCCGCCGGCGCGGATTGCCTGCCCGGCAGCGGCGCGACGACGAACCCGGTAGATTGCACCGGTGCAGAGTGGTGCGAGGCGGCTCGTCGTGAATGCCGACGACCTCGGATACGACCCCGAGATCGACCGCGGCATCCTCGAGGCGCACGGGCGCGGCGTCGTCACCAGCGCCACCGCGATGGTCGATACGCGGTTCGCGCCTGCCGCGCTGCGGGCCGCTCCCACGACGCTCGGGCTCGGCTTGCACGCCGTGCTCGATCCGGCGTCGTCACAGGCGGAGGCCGAAGCGGAGCTCTTGCGCCAGATCGCGCGCTTCACCGAGCTGCGTGGTGCCCTGCCGACGCACCTCGACAGCCACAAGCATCACCACGCCCGCCCCGCACTGCTCGCTGCGTTCACCAGTGTGGCGCGGGCGCAGCGGTTCCCGGTGCGCGCGCTCGACGCGCAGATGCGCGCGCTGCTGCGTGCGAGCGGCGTGCGGACGACCGACCACTTCGTCGGCGATGCCGACCTGCGTCCCTGCTGGACACCCGAGCGCCTCCTCACCGCGGTCGGCGCGCTGTCCCCCGGCACGACGGAGCTGATGTGCCATCCGGGCTACTCGCCGTCGCACGCCCGCACCTCGTTCGGCGCGGAACGCGAAGTGGAGATGCGCGCGGTGTGCGACCCCGCTATCCGTCAGGAGCTGCAGCACGCGTGTGTGGCCCTGGTGACGTTCGGCGACATCTAGGGCCACGGCGCGCGCGGTCGAAAAGCACAGCGCCGGCGCAGACCGCCGGCGACTGGAGGCACCATGGCGAAGATGATGAGGGCGGTGCAGATCTCCAGGCCTGGCGGGCCCTTCGAGCTGACCGAGCGCGAGGTGCCAGACGTCAGTCCCTCGCAGATCCGCATCCAGGTCGAGGCGTGCGGCATCTGCCATAGCGACGCTCTGGTGAAGGGCGGCGCCTATCCCGGCCTCTCGTTGCCGCGCATCCCCGGACACGAGATCGCCGGGCGCGTCGACAAAGTCGGCGCGGCGGTGACCGAGTGGAAGAAGGGCGACCGCGTCGGCGTCGGGTGGCATGGCGGGCATTGCTTCGTCTGCAAGGCGTGCCGCAAGGGCCTCTTCATCAACTGCGAGAACGCGCAGGTCACCGGCATCAGCTACGACGGCGGCTACGCCGAGTACGTGGTCGTCCCGCACGACGCGGTGGCGCGCCTGCCGGAGAAGATCGACGCGACCGAGGCGGCCCCTCTCCTCTGCGCTGGCGTCACGACGTACAACTCGCTGCGCAACAGCGGCGCGAAGGCCGGCGACACCGTTGCGGTGCAGGGCATCGGCGGCCTTGGCCACCTCGCCATCCAGTACGCCTCGCGGATGGGCTTCCGCACCGTCGCCATCTCTCGCGGCGCGGACAAGATGGACCTCGCGCGGCAGCTAGGCGCGCACGAGTACGTCGACACCGACAAGGTGCCCGCCGCAGAGGCGCTGCGGAGGCTGGGGGGCGCGGACGTCGTCCTGGCGACCGCGCCGAACAGCGACGCCATGGCGAGCACGGTGGACGGGCTCAAGCCTCGCGGAAAGCTCCTCATCGTCGCGGCTTCGTTCGAGCCGTTGAAGCTGTCCGCCCTCGGGCTGCTCAGCGGGCGGACCGTCGCGGGCTGGCCGAGCGGCAGCGCGATGGACTCGGAGGAAACGGTCGAGTTCAGCGTCCTCGCCGGCGTCCGCCCGCGCGTGGAGGTGTTCAAGCTCGAGCAAGCCGACCAGGCGTTCGCAAAGATGATGGAAAACCGCGTCCGGTTCCGCGCGGTGCTCACACCCTGACGAAACGAACGAGGCGCGCCGCGTTGAAAGCGGGCGCGCCTCGCGTGATTCGCCCGACCGAGCCGAGCTCAGTACTTCTTGCTGGTGTCGCTCTGGCCCTTGCTGGAGCTGTCGGTGCTGCTCTTGGTGTCGCTCGGCGTGCTCTTGCTGCTCTTCTGCTGCTCCGAGCCGCTCGACTGGATCTCGAGCTTCGTCGCTTCCTTCGAGGACGGATCGAAGCTCGCGCGAACCTGCTCGCCTTCCTTCAGCTGCTCGAGGCTCGCCTGTGAGCCGTCGCGCATGATGGTCGCGTTCGCGGAGAGCTTGAGCTCCTGATCGCCGCCGGTCGAGGACGAGATCTTCACCTTGCGCTTGTCCTTGTCGACCTTCTTCAGCACGCCCGACAGCTCGGTGCTCGAGCTGGCGGAGGTGCCCATCTGGCCCGACGAGCTCTGACTGGTGGTCGTCTGGCTCGACGAGGGCGACTTCGCCATGGTCGAGGAAGAGTCGCTCGAGCTGCTCTGCGTCGCCGACGAGGTGCTGGACGCCGACGGCGTCGCGGACGACTGGCTGGAGCTGGACGGGCTCGTGCTCGCCGTGGACTGGGTCGAGCTGGACGGACTCGTGCTCGCCGTGGACTGGCTCGAGCTCGAAGGCGTCGTGCTCGACGGAGTCTGCGCCGAGCTCTGCGAAGAGGACTTGTCGTTCGAGGAACTGCGATCGGTGGCCATCGCGCTGCCCGCGACCATCAGCACCGCGGCCGCTGCTGCGATGAGGAACTTCGTCATGTTCACCTCCGGTGGTGGGAGGGAGAAAAGGTAAGGAGCGCGCGGCTGGGGGAATGCGGGCGCGCTCGCACCCGCTGTCCGGCCCGGACTTCCCTCGCGCACTCGCCAGGCGCACAAGCAGGCGGCAGCCCGACGCTCCAGCTGGGAGACGCGGTGGGCGCTACCGAACGGCTTCGGAGGAGCGAACGGCGCCCGCCGGCGCAACCGCGGGGCGGCGCGCCCTCCGGATGGGACTTTCGACGGCCATGGTGTGCCCGAGTATAGGATCGGCGCGCGCGCCAGCGGGGCGGCCTCAGCTCCCGTGCGCTGCGCCGTCCGCGTGCAGCTTGAGCGCGGCGAGCACGGCCCGGTTCGCGGGCGTGGCCACGCCCACCTCGCGCCCGAGACGCGCCACCGCGCCCGACAGCCAGCCGACCTCCAGGCGATTCCCGCGCTCCAGATCGTGGTGCATCGACGAGGTCATCGTGTCGGGGAGCGTGTCCACGAACGCGAGGCGCTGATCGGCGAAGTCGGCGGGCAGGTCGATGCCCTTCGCCCGCCCGACGGCGACCGCCTCGCGCATCACGTCGAGCAGCATCGCGCGCGTGTCGGGATCGGATCGCACCGGGCCGATGGTCCGCCGCGTGAGCGCCGTCATGGCGGAGAGGCCGACGATGAAGACGAACTTCTCCCAGATGACGCGGTCGATGTCCGGCGACAGCTCGGCGTCGAACGCAGCGCTGGCGCGCGCGCACGCCTGCAGGAGCGCCTCGGCGCGCCGCGTCTTGCGCCCGCCCGATTCGCCGAAGACGAGCCGCGCCATCCGCCCGCCGTGCTGCACTGCGCCGGCATGGTCGAGCGCAGCGGCGATGTAGCAGGCGCCGCCCATCAGGTGCTCGCGGCCGACCGTGCGCGCGATCACATCGGTCGCCTCGACGCCGTTCTGCAGCGACATCACGGCGGTGTCGGGGCCGAGGAGCGGCGGCAGTTGCCGCGCTGCTTCCTCGGTGCTCCACAGCTTGACCGTGAACAGCACGACGTCGACCGGCCCGATCGTAGAGGTATCGTCGGTTGCGCGGACGCGCTCGAGGCGCAAATCACCGCGCGGACTGGCGATCGAGATGCCGCGCTCGCGGATCGCGGCGAGCCGCCTTCCCCGTGCGACGAACGTCACGTCCTCGCCCGTTTGCGCCAGGCGCGCCCCGAAGTAGCCCCCCACCGCGCCGCTTCCCATGACGGCGATCTTCACGATCCCTCCTCGTTTGCCGCGACGCGAAATAGCACGACGCAGAGGCTCCAGTGTCGCCGATCCGACGCGCGTTTCCCACGGCGCGCCCCACGGGTGTCTTCCTCGCCGGGAGGCACGAAGATGGCCACCGTCGTCGTCGTGACAGGCGATTGCGAAGTGCGCGGGACGCTCGGCGCGATGCTCGCCGAGCACGGGATCTCCGCCGTCGAGGTCGACGACGCGATGCAGGCGATCGCGCGAGTCGGCGCGATGCGTACCCCGCCGGACCTGGTCCTCGTCGATCGCCGGCTGGCGCGCGGGGCGGACGTCGAGTTGCTCGAGTCCATGCGGTCGCGCGCCAGCCTCGACGACGTGCCCGTCGTGCTCTTCACCGCGCCGGGGGCCGGCCGGGCGCGCGACGACCTGCGCGACTCTCTCGACGTCGGAATGCTGATGGCGATCGTCGAGGCGATCTGCGCGCAGGATCGCGGCCACTGAACCGTCCTATGCCTCGGCCGGGCTCCCGCGGAGATGCAGCGCCGACGACAGCTCCACTGCAGCGAACAGGGCGACCGGCGCAGCCATGATGCCGACAGCGGCCCGGAGCTCCGGCGTCATCCGGGTCCACATCTCCGCGAGAGCGACGAAGCTCGCCAGCGCGTACACGCCGTCCAGGACGCCGGCGGCTGCGGCCTCCGCCCAGGAGAGCTGCGCGCGCCGCGAGATGGACCAGATCCACGCGGCGAACGGCAGGAAGAGGCCGCCGACGATCCACAAGGCAGCGGCCGGAACGCCGAAGACCGGCGCGAGCATGTGCCCCGCGGCGATCAGGCCGAGAGCGCAAGCGAGCGTCGCCGCGGCGTTGACGCGATAGGTGAGGCGCAACAGAGACTGGCGGTCCATCGGAAACCTCCGGTGTTGGGTTCGCGCCGGAGGGTGCACGGCATGGCGCACGAATTCACTTCCCTCCGAGGGAATGGAATCGGCAACCTCCCGAAGTATCGTGGGGAACATGATGGGGAACACGAGCCTGGTCGGATCGCTGCTGCGGGAATGGCGCGCCGCCCGGCGGATGAGCCAGCTCGACCTCGCGCTGACGGCGGAGGTCTCGCCGCGGCACCTGAGCTTCGTCGAGACCGGCCGCGCGGTGCCGAGCCGCGAGATGGTGCTGACGCTCGCGCGCGCGCTCGAGGTGCCGTTCCGCGATCGCAACGCGATGCTGACCGCGGCGGGCTACGCGCCCGTCTACCGCGAGACGAGCCTCGAGGACCCGAACATGGCCGAGATACGGCACGCCCTCGAGCTCCTGCTGCGCCAGCACGAACCGTTCATCGCGGTCGCGCTCGACCGCCGCTGGGACGTGGTCATGTGCAATGCCGCGTACGCGCGGTTCCTCTCGCTCCTCGGCGACGAGGCGCTGCGCCTCGAGCCATACCGGGTCCTCCCCGCGCCGCGGCTCAACCTGCTCAGGCTGCTGTTCGGCCCTTTCAAGGCGATCGTGGCGAACTGGGACGAGGTCGCGCGCGAGGTGATCGAGCGCGCGCAGCGAGAGGCCGGCGTCGACCGCGATCCGGCGCGCCGGCAGATCATCGAGGAGTGCATGCGCATGGCGCCGCCGGAATGGCGCGCGCCGCGCCCGGATGCCCCGCCCCGTCTGGTGGTCACCGTGGATCTGCGCCTCGGCGACCTCCGTGCGCGTCTCTTCAGCACCATCACGACGCTCGGCACCGCGCAGGACATCACGCTGCAGGAGCTCCACATCGAGTCGTTCCATCCCGCGGATGCGGAATCGGAGCGGCTCGCCCGCACCCTCGCTGCGCAACCGTGAGGCGGCAGCCGGGCTCGTCACCCTGCGCGCCCCGCAGTAGTGTGCGCCACCATGCCGATCTCCCTCCGCCGCCTCGCCGCTGCGTTCGCGCTCGCCCTGCCCTTCTCCTGCGCCACCGCGCCCCAATCCACGGACCGCTCCAGCGCGCCGCCGCAAGCGAGCCAGTCTCCGGCGTTGCCCGCGGGAGCACGCGCCGCGCCCGCCGCGAGCGGCGCCGTCGCGGAGCCGCAGGCCGCCGTCCCCGCGGCGAAGCCGAGCGCCGCGCCAGTCGCTCCGGACCGGCCGTCGGGCGCGGTGGCGGCGCGGGTCGCGGAGCTGTCGCGCAAAGCGAGCGCGCTGGTCGACGCGTTCGTGAACAACGAGGCGCTCTTCACTCGCGACGGCAAGCGTGTCGTGTTCGTCTCGAATCGCGACGGCCTCCCGCAGCTGTACGCGGCGGATGCTTCTCGACCGGACTCCCCTCCGCGGCGGCTCGTCCAGTCGAAGGAGCGCGTCACCCTCGACGAGACAACCCCGGACGGGAAGTCGGTACTGTTCCGCTCGGACGTCGGCGCGGACGAAAAATGGTCGATCTGGCGCGTCGACGTCGACGGGGGAAACCTCACCGAGCTGACTCCCGGCGAACGGATCCAGCGCGACGGCGCCCACGTCGCGGAGCTGGCGCCGGACACCGTGTACTTCAGCGGCCGCGGCATCGGAGACGTCAGCTCCGCGGTGTACGCCGCCCCGGCTGCGTCGCCGGGACCGGCGCGACAGGTCTTCCGCGACCCCAAACCGGGGTTCCTCACGGCGGTCAGCCGCGACGGCAAACAGGGGCTCTTCGTCCGCTACCCGACGCGCTCGGAGAACCATCTCGTGCGGCTCGATCTCTCCTCCGGCGCGACGGTGCCGCTGTATCCGGAGAAGGGGAAGGTCAGCATCTTCGATGCGCGCTTCTCGCCCGACGGCAGCACGGTCTACGTCTCGACCGACGGCGGCGGCGAGCAGGGCCTGTTGCTCGCGCTCGACGCCGGGTCCGGGAAGGAGAAGGCGCGCTTCGTCGAAACCGATCCGCCCATCGCCACCGTCCGCGAGATCGCGGTGGCGCTCACCGGCGATTCGGTCGCGGTCCTGGTCGACGCGGGGAACCGTACCGACTTGCGCCTGCTGGACGCGCGCACGCTCCGCCCGCGCGCCAAGGTGGCGATGCCGCTCGGCCAGGGCGATCTGTCGGAGTTTTCCGAGGACGGGCAGCGGTTCCTGGTGCGCTGGTCGACGCCGACCAGCCCCACCGACTTGTGGGCCGTCGATGCGAAGACCGGAAAGGCCTCGCAGCTGCGCAACGAGGCGCGCCCGTCTTTGCGCGAGGTGCCCGCGATGGACGTGTCCATCACCGAGATCCAGGCGCATGACGGGATGACGCTGCCGATCAACGTCTACCGGCCCAAAGACGCGACGGGAAAGCTGCCGGTCATCGTCGCGTACCACGGCGGCCCGTCGAGCAGCTCGCGCATCCGGTGGTCGGCGACGACGGCCTTCTTCCTCGCGCAAGGCTACGCGTGGGTCGAGCCGAACGTGCGCGGCTCGGCGGGGTTCGGGCGCGCCTTCGAAGAGGCGGACAACGGGCCCAAACGGCTCGACGCATTCAAGGACGTCGAGGCGACCGGCCGCTGGGCCGCTTCGCAGCCTTGGGCGGACTCGCGCCGCGCCGTCGTCTACGGCGGCAGCTACGGCGGGTACACCGTGCTGGTCGGGCTGACCCGCATGCCCGACCTCTGGCGCGCGGGCATCGACCTGGTCGGCGTCGCGAATCTCAAAACGTTCATGGCGAGCACCAGCGGGCTCATCCGGGAAATCTTCCTCCTCGAGTTCGGCGACCCCGCCAAGGACGGGCCGTTCCTGGACTCCATCTCGCCGCTCGAGGACGTCGGCCGCATCGTCGCTCCGCTCTTCGTGTACGCCGGCGCGAACGACCCGCGCGTGCCGCGGAGCGAATCCGACCTGATCGTCGGAGCCCTCCGGGCGCGGAACGTGCCAGTCGAGTACATGGTGGCCGACAACGAGGGGCACTCGCTCGCGCGCAAGGAAAACCTGGTCGAATTCCTGGCGCGGTCCGCTCGCTTCCTCGAGCAGTACACGGGCACCGCTCCGACACCGAAAACCGCGGCGGCGCGCTGATCAGGCTTGGATTCGCCAGGCGCGCCGTGGATTCACCGGCGCGTCTCTGCGAATCTGGCGCGCGTCCTGCACTTCGAACCAACCATGCGGGACGGCAACCATCTCCGGGGTGGTTCTACGAGAGTGTCGCGAGCCGTTTGCGCGGCGTTCGCCTTGTTGTCAGTGCTGTCGACAGGGGTGTTGGCAAATCCGCCACCAGAGGCGCGGGCGTTTCCCATCGACGTCGGCCGGTTCGAGGTGCTGGAGCGCGACTCGGGGCCGACCAGCTACTACTGGCTGGTGGACGACGGAAGCCAGCGCTTCGTCCGGGGCATCTACACGCCGCCGCTCGCCACGGTGACGTTGTTCGCCGACGTCGGCGACGGACTGCGCAGAGGCGTCGACCGGATCCGCTTCCGCTGGCGCCCGTGGGTGCTTCCGATCGGGGCGAACGAGTGCGTGCCCGGACGGGGCGACGCCGCGGCAAATGTGTACATCGCCTGGAAACGTGGGATGCGCTGGTACGGGTTGAAGCTTGCCTGGAGCAGCGGCGCGCCTCCCGGCGCGACGTGCGACAGCAAGCGCAATCCGTTGGTCGCCTCCGATACCCTCGTTCTGCGCAGCGGGCCTCCGACCGGCGAATGGCGCGAAGAAGAGATCGATCCAGCGGCGCTCTTCCGTGAGCATTTCGAAGGTGGCAACCCGGCCGCGGAAGTCCCCGAGCTGCAAGGCATCGGCATCCTCACAGACGGGGACCAGACACGAAGCATGAGCGCGGCCGACTACGCCGATTTCGTGCTCTACAAGAGGGTCGGCACCGCTTCGCGTTGATCCGTGGTAGCAGCAGGGCATTCCTACGCCGGAGGATCCAATGCGCCTCAACGTGAACGGGACGGCCCGCGAGGTCGACGCCCCGGAGGACATGCCTCTCCTCTGGGTGTTGCGCGACGTGCTGGGATTGACGGGGACCAAGTTCGGATGCGGCATGGCCCAGTGCGGCGCCTGCACCGTGCACCTCGACGGGCAGGCGGTGCGATCGTGCGTCTTGCCCGTCTCCGCGGTCGGCGGGCGGATGGTCACCACAATCGAAGGGCTCTCGCCCGACGGCGGTCATCCCGTCCAGAAAGCGTGGGCGGACGTCGACGTCGTGCAGTGCGGCTACTGCCAGCCCGGACAAATCATGTCGGCGGCCGCCCTGATCGCGCACAACCCGAGCCCCAGCGACGAGGACATCGACGCCGCGCTGGCCGGGAACATCTGCCGTTGCGGGACGTACCAGCGCGTCCGCGAGGCGGTGCGGAAGGCCGCCGCGCAGAGGAGGGCCTCGCGATGACGGCGCTCACCCGACGCGAGCTGTTGCGCAGGTCGGTCCTGTCCGGAGCGGGGCTGTTCGTCGCCTTCCACATTCCGCGCAAGGCGCGCGCGGTGCCCGAGTCGGCTGGCAAGCAACTGCCCGATCCCAACGCCTTCGTCCGCGTCGCGCCGGACGATTCGGTCACGGTGCTGCTCGCGCACTCCGAGATGGGCCAGGGCATCTGGACCGGGCTCGCCATGCTCATCGCCGAGGAGCTGGACTGCGACTGGTCGAAGATCCGCGTCGAGCACGCACCGGCGGCGCCGATCTACGCGCACCCTGCCTTCGGGATGCAGATGACGGGCGGATCGACCAGCACGTGGTCCGAGTTCGACCGGTACCGCACGGCGGGCGCGATGACGCGCGCCATGCTGGTGAAGGCGGCGGCCGCGCGGTGGAAGACGGACGCCAAGAACCTGCGGACCGAGAGCGGCTCTGTCGTCCACGGGAAGGAGCGCCTCTCCTACGGGCAGCTGGCGGTGGCGGCGCAGGGGCAGCAGCCGCCGAAGAACGTGAAGCTCAAGGATCGCAAGCAGTGGAAGCTGCTCGGCAAGCCGACCCGCCGGCTCGACTCGCCGGAGAAGATCACCGGCAAGGCGCAGTTCGGCATGGATGTGCGCTTCCCCGGGCTGCGCACCGCGCTGGTGGCGCGCTCGCCGGTGTTCGGCGGGAAGCTGAGCTCGTTCGACGCGAGCGAGGCGAAGTCGATCCCCGGCGTCGAGCAGGTCGTTCGCATCCCTACCGGCGTGGCCGTCGTTGCGAAGGACTTCTGGAGCGCCAAGCGCGGGCGCGACGCGCTCCTGCCGCGCCTCCAGTGGGATCCGGGCGCGGGAGCCAGCCTCGACAGCGCGGCGTTGCTCGAGGACTACCGCAAGAGGGCCCGGTCGAAGGGCGCGGTCGCGGCGCAGAAGGGCGACGCCGAGGCGGCGCTCGCCAGGGCGGCCAAGCGGGTCGTCGCCGAATACGACGTGCCGTACCTCGCGCATGCTCCGATGGAGCCGCTCAATTGCACGGTGAAGATCGACGGCGGCCGTTGCGAGATCTGGACCGGCACGCAGTTCCAGACGATGGACCAGATGTCCGCGGCGAAGATCGCGGGAGTGCCGCAGGAGAACGTCTCGATCCACACCCAGTTCCTCGGCGGAGGGTTCGGCCGGCGCGCGACGCCGACGTCCGACTTCGTCAGCGAGGCGGTGCACGTCGCCAAGGCGGCCGGCGTCCCGGTGAAGACAGTCTGGACGCGCGAAGACGACATCCACGGCGGGTACTACCGGCCGCTGTTCCTGCACCGCATCGAAGCGGGCCTCGACGAGCGCGGCGCGCCGATGGCGTGGAAGCACACCATCGTCGGGCAGTCCATCCTGGAGGGGACGCCCTTCGAGCAGTTCATGGTCAAGAACGGCGTCGATGCCACGTCCGTCGAAGGAGTCACCGAGTCGCCGTACCTGGAACCGATCGCGGCTCGGCTGGTCACGCTGCACTCTCCCAAGAACCCGGTGACCGTCCTCTGGTGGCGCTCGGTGGGCAACACGCACACGGCGTTCGCCGTCGAGAGCATGATCGACGAGCTGGCGATCGCCGCAGGGCGCGATCCGCTCGAGTTCCGCAGCGCGCTTCTCCGCGAAAAGCCGCGTCATCTGCGCGCGCTGAAGGCCGCCGCCGCGAAAGCGGGATGGGGCACGAAACCCGCCGCAGGAAGGGCGCGCGGCCTGGCCGTACACGAGTCGTTCGGCAGCATCATCGCCCAGGTCGCGGAGGTGTCGGTCGACGAGGACAAGCGCATCCGCGTGCACAAGGTGAACTGCGCGGTCGACTGCGGCACGGCGATCAATCCGCTCGGCATCGAGGCGCAGGTGCAGGGCGCGATCGCCTTCGGCTTGTCCGCCGTGCTGCACAGCGAGTTGACGCTGAAGAGCGGGCAGATCGAGCAGAGCAACTTCCACGACTACCACGTGCTGCGCCTGCCGGACATGCCGGAGGTCTCGGTGCAGGTGCTGGAGAGCGATGCGAAGATGGGCGGCATCGGCGAGCCGGCGACCGCGCCGATCTCGGCGGCAGTGGCGAACGCGGTGCACGCCCTGACGGGGCAGCGGCTGCGGTCGCTTCCACTGCGCCTGGTACCGGCATGAGCTCGTTCGTCCGCGGAGCCGCCGTGGCGCTGGCTTGCGCCTCCGCCGCATCCTGCTCGCACGCGCCTCCGCCGGCGCCGGCGTCTGCCGCGCCCGCGCGATCGGACCCTGTCGCGTCGTTCGAGACGGTGCGCGCCGTACTGCAGAGCCCGCGCTGCGTGAACTGCCATCCGGCCGGAGACGCGCCGCTGCAGGGCGACGACAGCCACGTCCATCTGCAATTCGTGCAGCGCGGACCCGAAGGGCGCGGCGCCACCGGTCTGTCGTGCTCGACCTGCCACGCGCGAGCGAACCCGCCGGACAGCTACGGCGCGCACATGCCACCCGGCGTCTCCACGGAATGGCGGCTCCCGCCGCCGGAGCACAAGATGGTCTTCGCGGGGCTGAGCTCGCGGATGCTGTGCGAGCAGCTCAAGGATCCGAGGCGGAACGGCGGAAAGACGATGGACGCGCTGGTCCATCACGTCGCTGCGGACCCGCTCGTCCTCTGGGGATGGTCGCCCGGCTTCGGGCGCAAACCGGTGCCGGTGCCGCACGCCGACTTCGTGCGCGCGTTCAAGACGTGGGCGGAGGCGGGGGCGCCCTGCGAGCCGCGGCAGAGCGCGCGCAATCCCTGACCCGCCGAGCTCGAGCACGTCTTCCTCGACCTGATCTTCAATGCGCGCGAGAGGCTATAGTCCGGCGCTGCGCCTCGTTCACCTCGAGGGGAATCCATGCTCGCCCACGCCATCTCACGCCGTTCCTTCGGACGTCTGCTGGGCACCGGAATCGCCGCCGCTGCGCTGCCGCCGTTCGCCGCGCGCGCTCGAACGGCGCGCCGCGGGCCGCTGCCGGCGGTTGCCGTCGTCCGTCTCAGCGCGAACGAGAATCCCTACGGCCCTTCCCCCGCGACGCTGCGTGCGATGCGCGAGGCGTTCGCCCTCGCCTGGCGATATCCCGACGAGGCGACGGACGAGCTCGCCGGCGACCTCGCCAACGCCCACCGCATGCCGAAGGAATCGTTTCTCGTGGGCGACGGGTCGAGCGAGATCTTGAAGCTCGCCGCGAGCGCCTTCACGGGGCCGGATCGCAAGCTGGTGATGGCGGATCCGACGTTCGAGGCGATCGGCGTCCACGCCCGGGTGCGGGGCGCGGAAGTCGTGGCGGTGCCGCTGGACGACCGGTACGGGCACGACCTGGAGAAGATGGCCGCCTCCGCCGGGCCGGGGTTGATCTACGTGTGCAATCCGAACAACCCGACCGGCAGCATCACGCCCGCTGCGCGGCTGCGCGCGTTCCTGCGCGCCGTCCCCCCGGCGACGACCGTCGTCGTGGACGAGGCGTACCACCACTACGCCGACGCCCCCGAATACGAGTCCGTCGCGCCGCTGGTCGGCACCCACGCGAACCTCGTCGTGGCGCGGACGTTCTCCAAAGTCCACGGAATGGCGGGGCTGCGGCTCGGATATGCGATCGCCCAACCGCCGGTCATCAAGAAGCTCGCCGAGCACGCGGCGTGGGATTCCGCGAACATCGTCGCCATCGCCGGCGCTCGCGCGAGCCTGGCGGACACAGCCTACGTCGCGGAAGGAGTCCGGCGTAACGCCGCAACGAAGGCGAAGGTGGTCTCCGAGCTCGGCCGGCTGGGCTACCAGGTCGTGCCGTCGCAGACGAACTTCATCCTCATCGCGCTCCGCAAGGACGCAAAGCCGGTGATCGACGCCCTTCGCGATCGCGGCGTGCTCGTCGGCCGGCTCTTCCCCGCGCTCCCGCAGCACTTGCGCGTGACCATCGGGACGCCAGCGCAGATGGACCGGTTCGTCGACGCCTTCGCCGCGGTCGTCGCCTGAGCGCCCGCGCTTTGAAGAGCGTGGCGCCGGCGCAGACCGCCGGCGGCTAGACCGCGCGCGTCTTCCAGGCGCCACGGCGGAAGACCCAGGCGCTGGCCAGCGCGAGCGTGGAGAACGCGATCGTGATGGCGGCGAACACGCCTCGCGGGCCCAGGTCGGTGAAGCGCGACAGGGCCCAGGCCAGCGGGACCTCCCAGATCCAGAAGCAGAACGTATTGAGCCAGGTCGGCGTCCAGGTATCGCCCGCGCCGTTGATGGCGTTGGTGAGCACCATTCCGTACGCGTAGAAGACGAACCCCAGGCTGACGATCCGCAGGCAGGAGACGCCCCACGGAACGATCGTCGGGTCGTCGGTGAAGAAGCGGATGATCGGCCCCGCGAACGCGACGAACAGAACGCCGATGCCTCCCAGCACCCACATGTTGTACTTGGAAGCCATCCAGACGGACTGCTCGGCGCGGTCGGGCTTCTTCGCGCCGAGGTTCTGGCCGACGAGCGTGGCCGCGGCGTTGCTCAGGCCCCACGAGGGGAGCAGCGCGAAGATGATGACGCGCAACCCGATCGTATAGCCGGCGAGAACGCTGCTGCCGAAGACGGAGAGGACGCGGACGAGCCCGATCCAGCTCGTGGTGCCGATCACCATCTGCAGGATGGCCGCCGACGAGAGGCGGACGAACTGCCACAGCACCCGCGGGTCGGGCCGCAAGTGGCGCAGGCGCAGGACGACGCGCCCGTCGCGGCGGAGGAGCTGCGACACCTGGTAGGCGACGCCAATGCTGCGGCCGATCGTCGTCCCGACGGCCGCGCCCGTGAGGCCCAGCCGTGGGAACGGACCGACGCCGAAGATGAAGAGCGGCCCGAGCACCATGTTGCACGCGCTCGCCAGCCAGAGGGAGCGCATGGCGATGCTCGCGTCGCCCGCGGCGCGGAAGACCGCATTGATGAGGAAGAGGAGCAGCACGGCGACGTTGCCGCCCATCACCACCCGCGTGAAGTTCGCGCCGGTGCGCTGCACCTCGGCGGAGCCGCCCAGCGACGCAAGCAGCTGCGGCGCGAAGCGGATGCCGAAGAACGCGATCGGCAACGCCACCAGGATGCCGAGCACGATCGCCTGCGCCGCGGAGTGCGCCGCCGCGTCGGCGTCCTTCTCTCCCGTCCGCCGTGCCACGATGGCGGTGGCGCCGATGCCGAGGCCGATCGCGACGGCATAGACGATCGACTCCATCGACTCGGTGAGACCCACCGTGGCGATCGCATCGGCGCCGAGGTGCGCGACGAAGAAGATGTCGACTACCGCGAAGAGCGATTCGAGGACGGTTTCCAGCACCATCGGGACGGCGAGCAGCACGAGCGAGCGGCCGATCGCCCCCTCGGTGAAGTCCTGCTTCGAGCCGCGGATCGCTTCACGCAGGGTTTCGAGCGCCGACATCCGCCCATTTTAACGGCACCGAGGCGGTCGGCTGCGGGACTTGCGGTGGTGCGCCCGGCCCTCCGGCCGCCCCGTTGCACGACCGACGCCAAACCAGCAGCTTGACATGGAGCAAAGGAGATACGCCATGCTGAAGGGAACGCTTGCCGCCTCCACGCTCGTCTTGTCCCTCTCTCTCTTGGCCCCGCCGGCGCACGCCGCAGGCCGCACCGAGAGCGTCGTTCCGCCGTCGCCGTCCGCGTACCGGCAGACGACAGTCGCGACCGTCGAGTCGCGGCCCTCGCCGGCCGGCATCATCGTCCGCGACGCGTTCGGCGGCGCCGTCCTGGGCGCGGCCGTGGGCGGCGGAGTCGCCGCGTACCGCAGGTACGTCAGCGACGAGAAGCAGTGGGGCAACTGGCAGCGCGACGTCGGAATCGGCGCGGGCATCGGTCTCGCGGCCGGCCTGATCCTCGGGGCCGTGGACGCGGCATCGAGCGCGGACCGGGCCTTCACCGGGCCAGTGGCCGACCAGCGCGACGTCGGATTCTCTCCCGCGTCGCCCGTGTACGGCGTCCGGTTCTAGCGGCCGGGTCGCTTGGCCTCTAGGCTTCCCACCATGGAAGCCGAGGTCGACGTCGCGATCGTGGGCGGCGGCGTGGTGGGTTGCGCCGTCGCCTCCGCGGTTTCGCGGGCAGGCCGGAGCACGCTGCTGCTCGAGGCCGGACCGCGCCTCGCCGAAGGGACGACGAGCCGCAACAGCGGCGTCATCCACAGCGGCCTGTACTACGCGCCGGGCAGCCTCAAGGCCCGCGCCTGCGTCCGCGGGAACGCCCTCCTCTATGCGTGGGCGAGCGCTCACGGCGTTCCCCACGCGAAGGTCGGCAAGCTGGTCGTGGCAGCGGACGCGACGGCGGTCCCTGACCTGGAGCGGCTGGCGGCGACTGCACGCGCGAACGGCGCTCCGGGCGTCGAGTTGGTCGCGGCCGCGTTCGTGCACGCGCGCGAGCCGTCGGTTCCCGCTGCCGCCGCGCTGTGGTGTCCCGAGACCGGGATCGTCGACGCCGTCGAGCTGACGCGCTCGCTGGCGACGGATGCGACCGAGCACGGCGCGCTGGTGCTGACGCTGGCGGGTGTACGCCGGATCTCGCGCCTGCCGCAGGGCTACGAGCTGGAGACGACGCGCGGTCCGATTCGGGCGGAGCGCGTCGTCAACGCGGCCGGCCTGCACGCCGACGAAATCGCCGCGCTCGCCGGGATCGATCGGTACCGGATCCATCCCTGGCGCGGCGACTACTTCCGGCTCAAGGGCGCGGCCCCTTTCCGGCACCTCGTGTATCCCGTGCGGCGGCGCGGCGACCCGAGCCTCGGCGTCCACCTGACGCTCGATCTCGCCGGCGGTTGCCGGCTCGGCCCGGACGTCGAGCACGTCGCGCGCAAGGACGACTTCTCGCCGCGCGAAGACAAGCTCGCCGCCTTCCTCGCGGCGGCGCGCGCCCTGCTCGGCGACGTGCGCCCGGAGCAGCTCTCCTACGACGGCTGCGGCATCCGCCCCAAGCTGCGGGCGCCCGGCGATCCCGACGAGAAGGACTTCGTCGTGTCCGAAGACCTGCCCGGCTTCGTCAACCTCGTCGGGATCGAGTCGCCGGGGCTGACCGCCTCACTCGCGCTCGCCGAGCACGTCACCGCCCTCGTCGCCTGAACGCGACGCCAGCCGGATCGGCTGGCGAGGAGGCGACCTGCGCGGCGAGATGCAAACCGGCAGGCGCAGACGCAACGTGGCGCTGGAGGTTCTGCGATGCCCGACAAGGAGACTATCCGCCGCGCTAGACGGGACGCTGCGGAAGGGAAGTCGCCGTCCACGCAGGCCGGCGAGTTCGTGCGCGAAGAGATCCACCACATCCGCGAAGGAAAGCATGGAGCGCGCTCGCCCAAGCAGGCGATCGCGATCGGGCTCTCGAAGGCGCGGCGGGCGGGCGTGCCGCTGTCCCCGCCCGGCGCGGGCAAGGCGTCGAGCAGCACGAGGCGCAAGGCGCAGCGCGACGTCTCCCGGGGCCGCCGCGGTTCGCGCCGGCAGCCCTCGCGCCGCCGCGCGCGCGCGGTGGAGGGAGCGCTGCGCCGCGAGCCACGCAGCTCCGTGTCCCGCCGTGCGCTCTCGCGGCAGGCCCGCACCGCGGCGCACCGGCGCCCTGCTTCTTCGCCCCGCGCCGCCGCGCGCAAGGCCGCGCGCACCCGCCGCTCCCGCTAGCGCCCCCGCCCTATTCGGGGACACCATACGCAATTCGTCCAGATTACGTATGGTGTCCCCGATATCGTGGAGGCGACATGGTCGCGACCAGTGCGTTCCAGTGGCGCATCCCCGAGCGGTTCAACATCGGAGTCGACGTCGTCGATCGGCACGCCGAGGCTGGCACTTCTCCGGCGCTGATCGAAATCGATCCGGCGGGCAGGACCACGGAGATAGGCTTCGCGGCGGTGCGCGACCTGGCGAACCGGCTGGCGAACGCGCTGGTCGCACATGGGCTGTCGCGCGGCGATCGGGTCGCGGTGCTGCTCCCGCAGCGCAAGGAGACGGCGATCGCGCACGTGGCCATCTACAAGGCGGGGATGGTCGCGGTGCCGCTCTTCAAGCTGTTCGGCGAGGAGGCTCTGGAGTTCAGGCTGCGCGACAGCGGCGCGCGCGCCATCGTCACCGACCGGGAGGAGCTGCCGAAGATCGAGCGCATCCGCCAGCGCCTTCCCGATCTGGGCCTCCTGCTCTGCGCCGACGGTCCCGGTCCCGGCGCGGTCGACCTGCCCTCCGCGCTCGAGCGCGCGTCGAGCCGCTTCGATGCGGTCGATACCGCCGCGGAGGATCCCGCCGTCATCATCTACACCTCGGGGACCACGGGCCAGCCGAAGGGAGCGCTGCATGCGCACCGCGTGCTGCTCGGCCATCTGCCTGGGGTGGAGCATCCGAACGACGGGTTCCCACAGCCGGGCGATCGATTCTGGACGCCCGCCGACTGGGCCTGGATCGGCGGCCTGTTCGACGTGCTCCTGCCCGCGTGGCATCACGGCGTGTCGGTCGTCGCCTATCGCGCACGCAAGTTCGATCCGGGAGAGGCGCTGCAGCTGATGGCGCGCCACGAGGTCCGCAACGTCTTCATGCCGCCGACCGCGCTCAAGCTGCTGCGCGCGTCGGGCGAGCGCCACGCGGGCGTGCGGCTGCGGACGCTGGCGAGCGGAGGCGAGAGCCTCGGCGAGGACCTGATCGACTGGGGGCGCGCCACCTTCGGGCTCACCATCAACGAGTTCTACGGACAGACGGAATGCAACCTGGTCGTCGGGAACGGGCGCGCCCTGCCCCCCGTCCGGCCGGGCTGGACGGGCACCGCGATCCCGGGCCACACGGTCGGCATCGTGGACGAGGCCGGCCGCGAGCTGCCCGCCGGCGAGATGGGAAGCATCGCCTTCCGGCGTCCCGATCCGGTGATGTTCCTCGGCTACTGGCACAACGATGCCGCGACCAAGGCGAAGTTCCGCGGGGACTGGCTGGTGAGCGGCGACCTCGGCGTGCGCGACGAGGCCGGCTATTTCCGCTTCATCGGCCGCGACGACGACCTGATCACGAGCGGCGGCTACCGCATCGGCCCTGGAGAGATCGAAGCATGCCTGCTGCGGCACCCGGCCGTCGCGCTGGCCGCGGCCGTGGGCGAGCCGGATCCGGTGCGCACTGAGGTGGTGAAGGCCGTGGTGGTGCTCAAGCCCGGGTTCACCTCGAGCCAGGCGCTGGCGGCCGAGCTGCAAGAGCACGTGCGATCGCGGCTGGGCGCGCACGAGTACCCGCGCATCGTGGAGTTCGCAGCGGAGCTTCCGCTCACGGCGACGGGAAAGATCATCCGGCGCGCGCTGCGCTCGCCGCGGAAGTCATGACCGAACGCTTTCCCGTTTCCGCGCGAGGTGCGTCCGTTACACCCGGGCGTGCGCCTTCGCCATCTCGCGGGCGAGGCGCGCGATACGCTGCTTCAACGACGGCGGGCCGACGACGCGCGCGTCCGGACCGAACCCGAGCACCCAGCTGACGAGCTCCGGGCAGATGCGGACCATGAGGCGCACGTGGACGCGGCCGTTGCGGACGAACGACTCCTGCGAGCGGTGCCAGCGGTGGCTGCGCACGAACGTCGCCCAGCGCGGAGCGAGGCTCACCTCGATCGTCTCGACGGGGTACTTCTCGTCGACGAAGATGCCGAAGCTCTCCGCGAAGACGCGTTCGGGGTCGTAGCTGTCCTTGTCGGGATAGTGGAAGGTCCCGCCCGCCGCCTCGGCCGCCTCGAGACGTGAGAACCGATAGGGGTGCGCCGGGCGGCCGCGCGATCGCCCGATGACGTAGAGCTGGTGGTCGTAGACGGCGAGCGAGAGCGGCTCGATGCGCAGCGACTGCCGCGTGCCGTCGAAGGCGCGGTAGCGGATCTGCAGGCCGCGCCGGCGCTGGACGGCGTCCACCACCTCTTCGAGCAGCTCCTCCTTCTCGGGAAGCGCCTTCTCGCCGCCGCGGACGAGGAAGACGAACTGCCGCCGCCAGTCCTGGAACCGCTCCGGATGCAAAGCGTCGCGGCTCACGTAGTGCACCAGGTCGCGCATGCCCTTCTCGTAGGTCGTGCCTTCGAACAGCTTCGAGAGGCTCGCTCCCACGCAGGCGGCGATCATCGTGGAGATGGGCGCGCGATCGGAGCCGCCCGCCACCTTGGAACGGTCGACGCGCACGTGCAGGCGGCCGCGCCGCTTCTCGCGCACGAGCGGCACGTGCCGGCCGATGGCGGCGAGCTGCCGATCCGCCGCGGCGACGCGCACGCCGAGAAGCGCGGTGACGTCCGCGCGGGTGAGGTCCCGGCCCGAGAGGAACGCGGCGACGAGCTTCGCGGTCCGCTCGAGGGAGGAGAGCCGTCCGAGCTCCGAATTCGGCATGATCCGCAAAGGATCCTCCGATCCGGAGCGGATCTCAACCGCCCTCCGCGGCCGCCTTCGCATTGCCGGCGCGGATCGGGGCGTAACGATCCGCTCCCGGACTCGACGGCACGCCGGGTCCGAAACGAAAGGGGTGGCCCGTGGAAGCGCTCAAGTTCTGGTCCCGTCCCGCGATCGCCACGGCGCTGTGGGTCGCCGCGGCAGCCATGACGCTGTCCGAGCTGTCCACGGTCGCGCCGTCGCTGCGCACCGCGTCGTCCGACGCGCCGCACTACTCGAGGCAGCCGTCGCTCCGCGCACGGGCGTTCCAGGCGACGCGGACGACCCTGTCGCCGTGACACCATCGAGGAGAAGCTCTCGTGGGCGCCCGGTTCCGCGC
>Ga0114129_10000939_pt1 | contig 38096 bp, 31 predicted proteins | sample RhiMetdeltSRZDD1_FD_80071 | JGI IMG/M metagenome (GOLD analysis project Ga0114129, IMG submission 80071) | Populus rhizosphere microbial communities from Tennessee, USA - Rhizosphere MetaG P. deltoides SRZDD1 (version 2) (version 2) | ecosystem: Host-associated > Plants > Roots > Rhizosphere >...
CCGAACGCGACGAGGCCGAACGCGAACACCGCCGGCGCGATCATCATGCCGCTCGGCTCGAGACCCATGCGGCTGACGCCGTAGGCGATGGCCATCAACGCCACGATGCTGGCGCCCAGCCAGTAGGCGCTGAAATTTCCGGCAACGAACCCCGACAGGATGGTGAGCGACGCTCCGCCCTGCTTCGACGAGGTCACGACCTCGCTCACGTGCGCCGACTCCGTTGAGGTGAAGATCTTGACCAGCTCCGGGATGATCGCGCCGGCGAGCGTGCCACAGGTGATGACGGTCGAGAGCTTCCACCAGAGCGAGGTGTCGCCGCCGAGCGACGGGACGAGCACGTACGACGCCACGTAGGTCAGCGCGACCGAGATGATCGAGGTCAACCACACGAGCCTCGTGAGAGGCGCCTCGAAGTGCATCTTGTCGGCGTGCTGGTACTGCGCCCGCGTAATGACTTCGTTCAGGAGGTACGAGCCGCCCGACGCGATGACCATGAGAATGCGCATCACGAAAATCCACACGAGCAGCTGGACCTGGACGGTCGGATCCTTCACGGCGAGCAGAATGAACGAGATCAGCGCGACGCCGGTCACGCCGTAGGTCTCGAAGCCGTCGGCCGACGGCCCCACCGAATCCCCGGCGTTGTCGCCCGTGCAATCGGCGATGACGCCCGGATTCCGTGCGTCGTCTTCCTTGATTTTGAAGACGATCTTCATGAGGTCGGAGCCGATGTCCGCGATCTTCGTGAAGATGCCGCCGGCGATGCGCAGCGCCGCCGCGCCGAGCGACTCGCCGATCGCGAAGCCAATGAAGCAGGGGCCCGCGTAGCTGCCGGGCACGAAGAGCAGGATGATCAGCATGATCACCAGCTCGACCGAGATCAGCAGCATGCCGATGCTCATGCCGGCCTTGATGGGGATGGCGTAGCAGGGATACGGCTTACCCCCGAGCGCGGCGAACGCGGTGCGCGAGTTCGCGTAGGTGTTGACGCGAATGCCGAACCAGGCGACCCCGTAACTGCCGGCGATTCCGACCAGACTGAAGAACAGGATGATCGCGACCGTGGGCAGTGGATATCCGCGAACGACGTTGCCGGCGGCGTCCACCGTCTGCGCGAGCGTGCCGAAGTACAGTCCGGCGACGGCGCCGATGAACACCCACAAGATCAGCAGGAATTTGCCCTGCTGCGTGAGGTACGTCTTGCATGTTTCATAGATGAGCTCGGAGATCTCGCGCATCGACTGGTGCACGGGCATGTTCTTGAGCTGCGTGTTGATCACGAGGCCGAACAGCCCGCCGAGCGCGCAGATTGCCAGCCCGCCGAGCAGCAGCGTGTGGCCGTCGATGCCCTGGAACGAGACCGAGGAGAGGTCCGGAAGTACCAGGCTCGCTTCGCCGCCGTGCCGTTGCGCCGGCTGGGTACCCGGCGTCTCGATTGCCTGCCTCGATTCCTGCGCCAGCAACGCGGCGCCGGCCGCCGCCGACACCCCTGCGACAAGGCAGGCCAACACCATCACACGCATCCATCTCGATCTCATCGTTTCTCCTCAAAAGACTGCGCGCGGTCGCGGGCCCGCGCATTTTACAGTGTCTTATCCGCGCGCATATGATCGGGCAGTCCGACGCCGCCCGTCAGGAACACGCCTATCCCTTCCTCGACGGTCATTTCCGGAAACACGGCGCGTTCGATCGGACAGACGATTACGTCGCCGAGATACAGGTGATTCGTCGGCACGTAGACGGCAATCAACGTCTCCGGCCCGCGTCCGCGATCGACCGTGAACTCCTTCGTCAGAAACCCCAGCAGCAGCCCGCGCGAAGTGTCCTCGACGAGCACCATCCGCTTGAACCCGAACTCGTTGTCCGGCGAGAACGCCGACATCAGCTGCCTCACCGGCGCGTAAATGGTTCTGAACAACGGCACGTGCATCAGCAGCGTCTCGGTGCGGTCGACGAATCGCTTGCCAATCATGTTGGTGGCGAGCGCGCCCGTCGCCAGCACGATCAACGCGGTCGTGAGCAGCCCCAGGCCCGGCACCTCGACGCCGATGAGCCGTTCGCCCAGGCCGGCGGTCAGCCGGTCCGCAAACCGGAAAACCCAGACGATCGCGACCACGCTGACCACCAGCGGGACGGTCACGAAGAGCCCCGCGACGAAACTGCGACGCAGCCACTGCCAGACGATTACCGCGCCGCCAGCCATACGAGCGTAACTGCCGCGAGCGCCACCCGATACCAGGCGAAGACATCGAGCCGGTGACTCACCAGGAACCGGATGAAGTACTTCACCGTGAGGTACCCGACCACCGCCGACGTGATCATGCCGACGGCGAAGAGCGGCACCGCGTCGGCGCCGAGCGACGCGTGCCGCAGCTCCAGCCCCTCCTTCGCGGCCGCCGCGAGAATCGCGGGGACGCTCATCAGGAACGCGAATCGCGCCGCCGCCTCGCGCCGGAGTCCGAGCGCCATGCCGGTCGCGATCGTCGCGCCGGAACGCGACACGCCCGGTACCAGCGCCACCGCCTGGGCGACGCCGATCGCCAGCGCCCCGCCGGCCGTCAGCGACTCTTCACCGCGGGTCCGCGCGCTCATGCGCTCGATGGCGAGCAGCAGCACCGCGCCCACGGCCAGCGCCGTCGCGGCGACCGCCGGCGTGCGCAGCGCGGCCTCCACCGCATCCGTGTAGATGGCGCCGAACACGACGATCGGCAGCGTCCCGACGGCGATCAGCTGAATCCGGCGTCCGGCCGGGCCCGGCGCGCGGCCGAAGGCGCGCGGGATCGCGGCGATCATCGCCATGACGTCATCACGGAAAAACAGCAGCACCGCCGCGAGCGTGCCGACGTGACACGCGACGTCGAACGCGAGCCCGAACGATCGCTCCGCGTCCCACCCGAAGAACGCCCGGCCGAGAATCAGATGCGCGGAGCTCGACACCGGCAGGAACTCCGTCAGCCCCTGCACGATGCCGAGGAGCGCGGCAGAGAGCAGATTCACCCTGCGCGCTTGGTCTTCGTCTGGGCCTTCGCCTTCGCCTGGGCCTGCGTCACGGCGCCGCCGCCGCTGCCCACGCGGCGGCTGAGGATGATCGCGATCGCCGCCGCGATGAAGACCGTCGAATAGGTGCCGGTCACGATGCCGACGAGCAGCGTGAAGGCCATGCCCTCCAGCACTTCCCCGCCGAAGAGGTAGAGCGCGACGACCGCCAGGAACGTCGTCCCGGCCGTGATGATCGTCCGGCTCAGCGTCTGGTTCACCGCGCGGTTGACGACTTGATCGAGCGGCTCCCGGCGCGCGAGCCGCTGGTTCTCGCGCACGCGGTCGAAGACCACGATGGTGTCGTTCACCGAGTACCCCGTGATCGTCAGGATCGCGGCAATGACGTTCAGCGACAGTTCGTACCCGAACCACGTGAGAAACACGAGCGTGACCAGGACGTCATGGAACGTCGCCACGATGGCGCCGATGCCGAACGACAGCCGGAATCGCAGCGCAATGTAGATGAGGATCCCGCCGAGCGAGGTGAGCGTCGCGGCTATCCCCTTGCGTTTGAGGTCCTCGCCGATCGTCGGACCGACGATGTCGCGGTTGCGGACCTCGAACGTGCCGACATTGGCGCCTCTCAGGGCCGCCTCGACCTCTTTGGCATCGGCCTCAAGACTGGCGCCCTGTTCCAGCCCCTTGCGCAGCGGCAGGCGCACCAGGATCTCGTTGTCGCCGGGGCGGCCGGACGTCTGCACCTGCGCGTCAGCCGACAGCGGGCCGAGCGCGTGGCGCACGACCTCTTCCGGCGTCGGCTTGTCGAACCTCAGCAGCAACACCGTGCCGCCCGAGAAATCGACGCCGAGCGGCAGGCCGCCGCGCGCGTAGATCGTGAACAGCCCTGAGCCGATGACCGCGGCCGACAGGATGATGGCGTGCCAGCGCCACCGGATGAAGTTGTAATTGGGATTAGCGAAGATTTGCATCGCGCGCTCCAGCCCGTCAGATGCTCAACGTGGCCGCGCCCGCGGGCTTGCGCGACAGAATCAGCTCGAAGAGCGTGCGTGACACGAAGACCGCCGTGAACACGTTCGCGAGCAATCCGAAGAACAGCGTCGTGGCGAACCCGCGAATCGGGCCGGTGCCGAACTGGAACAGAAACGCCGCCGCGATGAGCGACGACACGTGCGTGTCCACGATCGTCGTGAACACGCGATTGAAGCCCGCGGCTACCGCCTGCCGCGTGCCGCGGTTCGTCGCCAGCTCTTCTCGAATGCGCTCGAAGATCAGGACGTTCGAGTCGACGCCCATACCGATCGTCAGAACGAACCCGGCGATGCCGGGCAGCGTCATCACCGCGCCCAGATAGGCCATGAAGCCGAGCAGGATCGTCAGGTTGAGCACGATCGAGACGAACGCGTTGATCCCCGCCAGCTTGTAGTACACGAGCATGAACAACGTCACCAGCGCCAGGCCGGCCAACGAGGCGCGAACGCCTGCCCGGACTGAATCCGCACCGAGCGACGGCCCGACGGTGCGCTCTTCAAGGTAGCTGAGTGACGCCGGCAGCGCACCCGAGCGCAGAACGAGCGAGAGATCCGACGCCTCCTGCTGCGTGAAGCTGCCGGTGATCCGCCCCTCGCGCTCGATCCGCGACTCGATGACCGGCGCCGACTGGACGAAGTCGTCGAGGATGATCGCCAGCTGACGACCGATGTTCGACGACGTGGCCTTCCCGAACTTGACCGCACCCTCGCTGTTCAGCGAAAAGCGCACCGCGGGCTGGTTGTACTCGTCAACGGTGGGCGCGGCGTTCCGAAGATCCGTCCCCGTGACTACCGGCGTCCGGCGGACGAGGTACAACACCTTCGACGCGTCCCCTCTCGACGCCAGCCCCGGCTTGATTTCCATGTCGCCCGGCAGCTTGCCGCCTTGCGCCTGCAGCAGCGTCGCCTCGTCGGAGGCGACGCCTTCCACGAGCTTGATCTCGAGCCGCGCGGTCTTGCCGATGAGCTCCTTCGCGCGCGCGACATCCGACACGCCCGGCAATTCAACGACGATTCGATCTCCCGTCGTCCCGTAGGGCGCGACGACCGGCTCCGACACACCGAACTCGTTGACGCGCCGCTCAACCGTCTGGAGCGCCTGGGTCACGGCCTCCGTCCGGCCGCGGTTCTCGACATTCGGCCGCATGCGGAAGGTGTAGGTCCCTCCGCCACCGGCAGTCCGATCGAAACTGCCGGTCACTTGCTGGTCCGCAATCTGGCGAAGCTGCGCGTCAGACGCCGGCGGCACGCCCTCGACGACGAATTCCGTCAAGCTGGTCGCGCGCACGCTGGTCGTCGTCACGCCGGCCGCCGTCAGCGCTTCGCGAAGCTGTTCCGACGCTGTTTCGGTCTCGATCTTCAGCGCGTCGTCGGTGTGTACTCTGAGCACCATGTGCACCCCGCCCTGAAGGTCGAGGCCGCGCTTGACCTTGGTGCGCGGGGGATAGAAAGCCCAGACGGCCAGCGCCGTAACCACCAGGATCGTCAGAACCTTCCACCGGAGATTCGCGTACATGTTCAGCCTTCCCTTTGCCCTTTGCCCTTCTTACGTTCCGCCCGATTCGGGCTGCACGATTGGCTCCTGCCCTTGATACCCGCCGATGGCCGCTCGTGACATCTCGATGCGGACCTTGTCGGCGATCTGAACCTGAACGGTGGCATCCGACAGACGAGTCACCTGTCCGTAAATCCCGCCGGTCGTGACGATGCGATCGCCCACTTTCAGCGACGACTGGAATTCCTGCACCTTCTTTTGACGCTTCCGCATCGGCATCAGCACGAGCAGATAGAAAATCCCGATCATCAGGACGAACGGGAAGAGATTGACCAGAATGTTGCCCTGCCCGGACTGGGCGATGACAAACACTACTGGCGGCGTCAGGGGATCGGTCATTTAGAGAGTCTGCCGGCGGGAATAAGTCTCGAGGAACTCTCTCTTGAAAGAATCGAAGGTTCCGAACTCAATAGCTTTCCTAACCCGCCGCATGGTGTCAAGGTAAAAGTACAGGTTGTGCAGTGTGTTAAGGGTGGCTGCCGTCATCTCGCCCGATAGAAAAAGGTGCCGCAAATAGGCCCGTGAACAGCGCCGGCACGTCGGGCAGCCGCAGTCCGGATCCGGCGGATCTTGATCCTCCGCAAACCGGGCATTCTTGATATTGATGGGCCCCTTTCGGGTGAAGAGCTGGCCGTTGCGGGCGTTTCGGGTAGGCAGCACGCAGTCGAACAGGTCGATGCCGCGTGCGACGCTCTCGACGAGATCATCGGGCATCCCGGTTCCCATGAGGTACCGCGGTCGATCGTCCGGAAGCACCGGCGCCGTATGCGCGACGATGTCGTACATCGTTTCCACGGGCTCGCCGACGGACAGCCCGCCAATGGCGTACGCGTCGAAATCCAGGCCAACGGTGCCCTGGACGCTCAGGTCACGCAACTCCTTATAGGTCCCGCCCTGCACGATGCCGAACTGCGCCTGCTCGGGCGACGGGCGCAACACGTCCGGGGCACGCCCCGCCGCCAACTCCAGAAATCGATCTCGGGACCGGCGGCCCCACCGGAGGGTCCGCTCCATCGCCGCTGCGGCGTCGTCCCGGGTCACCGGCCAGCTGGGGCACTGATCGAACGCCATCGTGATGTCCGATCCCAGCCGCGCCTGAATGTCGACGACAGACTCGGGCGTGAGGGTGTGCAGGCTGCCGTCGATGTGCGATCGGAAGACGACACCGTCCTCGCCGACTTTCGCGCGAGCGGCAAGACTGAAGACCTGATACCCGCCGGAGTCGGTGAGGATCGGCAACTGCCAGCCGGTGAAGCGATGCAGGCCGCCGGCGCGCGCGATCAGGTCGTCGCCCGGACGTAAATGTAAGTGGTAGGTGTTCGCCAGCAGAATCTCGGCGCCGACGTCGTGAAGTTGCTCGACCGTCACGCCCTTGACCGCGCCGCGTGTGCCCACCGGCATGAATGCCGGCGTGTCAATCGTCCCATGCGGCAGGACGAGACGGCCGCGGCGCGCGAGGCCGTCGCGTGCGGTGACGTCGAAGCGGAACCGGACGCTCACCGCGTTAGCCTATAATGGCGTCCCGATATTTCCCGTGAAACGTCTTCGCGTTGGTGTGCTCTACGGCGGACGTTCAGGCGAGCATGAAGTCTCGCTTGCGTCTGCGGCCGCGGTCTTCGCGAACCTCGATCGGCAGCGATACGAGCCGGTCGCCGTCCGGATCGAGAAGGACGGCCGATGGGTGCTGGCCGATCGGCCGCCTTCGGCCTCCTCGGCCGCGGAGGTGATCGAACAGACGCGGAGCGAAGTCGCGCGCGTGCGCGGTGGCCGCGAGGTCTTTCTGCCGCCGCGGCCCGGCGAGGAGACGCTCGTGCTCGTCGATCGCCGCTCGTCGCGTGCCGACGAGGCGGAAGCGGCGGCCGCGCTCACCGGACTCCGACTCGACGTCATCTTCCCGGTGCTCCACGGCCCGTACGGCGAGGACGGCACCATCCAGGGGCTGCTCGAGCTTGCGAATGTCGCGTACGTCGGCTGCGGCGTGCTCGCCTCGTCGGTTGGCATGGACAAGGCCGTCATGAAGGTGCTGTTTCGGGCCCATGGCTTGCCCGTGTGCGACTGGATCGTCGTCCGGCGCCGCGCCTGGCGAACGGCCCCGAGGACAGTCGCCACCACGGTCGAAGAAACCCTGTCCTACCCGCTCTTCGTCAAGCCCGCAAATATGGGCTCGAGCGTGGGGATTTCGAAGGTCCACGAGCCGGCCGAACTGGGCGCGGCCTTCGATCAGGCCTTCGAATTCGATCGAAAGGTGATCGTCGAGGCCGCCGTCGTGGATGCCCGTGAAATCGAATGCGCGGTCCTCGGCAACGAGGCGGCCGAGGCGTCCGTGCCGGGTGAAATCGTCCCGTCACGCGAGTTCTACGACTATCAGGCGAAGTACATCGACGGCCACTCCCGACTCGAGATTCCGGCGCAGCTCGACGACGAGCTGGCGCGCGAGGTGAAACGGCTGTCGCTCGTCGCGTTCGACGTCATCGACGGGTCCGGGCTCGCGCGGGTCGACTTTCTGCTCAGCCGCGCGACGGGCGCGCTCTACCTGAACGAGATCAACACGCTGCCCGGGTTCACGACCATCAGCATGTATTCGAAGCTGTGGGCGGCGTCCGGCGTCCCGTATGCGACGCTCGTCGATCGGCTCATCGCGCTCGCCATCGAGCGTCACACCGAGAAGCAGGAACTGAAGACGAACGTGTTCTGACGGGCGGCTCACGCCGCCCGAACTTCGAACGTCAAACTTCCAACTTCAAACTCGACGACAGACGTCGCGCCACATGCGTGAACTGGTGCGTCGATGCGAAGAATGTGCTTGACTCTCCTCACCCTCATCCATAATCTACGTCTTGCGTGAGATCGACTGACTCATACGATCAGTTGTGTGGTGACGTTGATGCTGATGATGAGTCTGTTGTTCTCGCGCCGCTGTTGATGAATCACGACGGTAGTCGAACGACGCGTCGAGTCTCGGATGACCCGAACGCGGCGAGGCGCCAGGCAACGACGTAAGGCGACAGGGTGCGGCACTTGTGCCTGCACCCTTTTTTTTGTGTCCGAGATCGCAGGCGCGAGCGCACGGTTCACGCTCGATCGTCTGCAGCGAGGCAAAGGCGCTGCGCGCGGGTCAGCGTGCCGGTTGGCAGCGACGCCGTAGCGCAGTCGGTGCCTGCGCAACAACACCACCGTGAAGGGGGGGAACCAAGACAATGGCGAAGAAAGCAGCCAAGGGCGGGAAAAAGAAGGGCGGAAAGAAGCGCTAAGCCTGCCTGGCCTGAAAGGAAAAAGGGGGGCGATTGTTGCCCCCTTTTTTCTTGTCCCGCCGTAACGCGTCAGCGCGAAGGCGGCTTGTCCCGCCGAAGCGGCAAAGCCGCGAAGGCGGAACCGCCCATGCTCGTGCCGTCCCAGATCCGCACGCGCTCAATCACATCCCACTGCGAGACCTGATCCAGCACGTCCATCCCGTTCACGACTCGGCCAAACACCGTGTACTTCCCGTCGAGGTGCGGCTGCGGTGAGAGGGTGACGAAGAACTGGCTGCCGCCCGTTTCAGGACCATCGAGCGCCATGCCGACCGTTCCGCGCAAGTACGGCAACGGGCTCAGCTCATCCCGGATCGTGTAGCCCGGGCCACCCTCGCCGTCGCCTCTCGGGTCGCCGGCCTGAACGACGAAGTTCGGGACGATCCGATGCACGCGCTGACCGTTGAAGAAGCCGGCGCGGGCCAGTTCCATGAATGTCTGCGACGTGAGCGGCGCGTCGACGACGTTGAGCTGGATCTCGATCGTGCCGAGCCGCGTTTCGATGAATGCGTGCGGTGAGTAGACGGGGCGCAGCAGCTTGTTCGATTCGAAGAACTCGACCGGCTGGCGCAACGGCGCCGGGCGCGCCGGTACGGCGTCGGTCTGGCCCAACCCGCGGAGCAGCGTCGCGGCCCTCAGGCGAAGCGGCCACTCCTTGTCGTCGAGCGCCTTGCGCAGGGTCGTCGTCGCCTCGTCGCCGCCGTACTTCGCCAGCGCCTCGATGGCGGCCATCCGCGCCGTATACGCCGCGTCCGTCTCGCCCCGGGTGTACGCCGCGGCGAGCCGGGTGGCGCCGCCCTGCGGTTTTCGCTCCCCCATCAGCCGCGCGGCCGTCGCGCGCAGGGAGAAATCCGGCGCGTCGAGCGCGTCGAAGAGCCGCTTGGTGAGGTCGGGCGCGTCGATCTTGGCCAGGGCTTCGAGCGCCGGGCCGCGCACGCGAACGTCATCGTCGGCGGCGAGCTCATCAAGGCCCGGGAGCGCGCGCTCGACCGGCAACGACGCGAGCACCGATGCGATTGACGCGCGGACCGACCAGTCCTTGTCTCGATCGAACGTCGAGATGACCAGCAGAAAGCCCTCAGGATCCAGCTTCGCAGCCCCGGTGATCGCGGCCGCGCGCATGGCCGGCCACGGATCGGTCAGCAGATCCAGCATCACGTTGAACAGCTGCGGGTCGCCGGTAGCGGTGAGCGCGGTGACCGATTCGAGCGCGAGGTTTCGCGGAGTCTTGGGATCGATCAGGAGCTTGAGCAGCGGCTGAACGACGTCGGCGCCGCCAACCTGACCGAGCGCCCTGACAGCCGCCACGCGAAGGCGGAGATCGGCGTCGGCGCGGCCAGCGACGGCGGTCGCGACCGGCAGAACGCGCCGATCCTTGACGCCGGCGAGTCCGCGAATCGCGAACGCCGTCGTGTAGACACCAGTGCTCGACGACAGCGTCAGGAGCGCCGGCGCCGCGCGGGCGTCGGCGATCCGTTGGAGTGCGTAGGCTACGGGCCACCAGCGCGAGACCGGTTGTCCCTGCGCATCCTGCGCCACGCGCGCGAGCGCGTCGAAATCACGCAACCGCACCAGCGCAAACAACGCGAGCCGGCATGCCTCGATCTCCGGCGTCTTCGGGTATTCCTCGTCGTCGGGCTCGATCGGCGCGATCAGTGCGCCACATCCGGTCGAGACGTCTGCGACGGCCGGCGCCGCGGCTCGATCGCCGATGAGACCAAGCGCCTCAATGGCGCGGCCGCGCACCTGCGGCGATGGATCCTTCAGAGTGTTCTGGAGCGGCTCAATGGCATCCTTCGACGCGATGAGCCCGAGCGCGAATGCGGCGTGCGCGCGGACGCCCTCATCGGGATCGCCGAGCGCGGGCAGCAGCGCCGGCAGACCTTCCGCGAGTCCAACACGGCCAATCGCGAGCATCACGCGGCGTCGAAGCGCGGCGTCGGGATCGAGCGCGAGCGCCTCGAGGTCCGGCGCGATTGCCGGAGTCAGCGCTCGCGGGCCGACGAGCGGTCCGCCGCCCGCGGCCTCCGTTCCCGCGTCACGCAGCATGCGCTGCTGCTCGAGCCGCAGCATCCAGGCGGCTTTCGTGTCGACGGGGATGGGTGGCGGAGCTGGCGCGGCCGGCGCCGCAGGCGGCCGCTTCCCTGCCGTGCACGCCGCCAGGCCGACCACCAACGCGATGGACCACCAACGCTTGCTCACGCGCAGAACCTTTCTGTATGCAACCGAGCGGCTTTCACGCGATCGGGGACCGGATCGACGCCGATGCCCGGACCGGCCGGCACCTCGATGGTGCCGTCGGGCCTGACCTCAATGGGCGGCTCGATGAGGTCCGGCACGAAATATCGACGGCTCGCCGCCACGTCTCCAGGAAGCACGAATCCGGGCAGTGTGGACAGATGCAAGTTATGCGCCCGGCCAATTCCGCTTTCGAGCATGCCGCCATGCCAGAGCGGTATCGCGCGATCACGGGCTATCGCATGCACGTCCAGCGAGGGCCCAAACCCGCCCATCCGCCCCGGTTTGATGTTGATGATGCGGCAGGATCCGAGATCGAGCGCGTCCAGGGCCGCTTGCGGACCTGTAATCGATTCGTCAAGACAGATGGCCGTGGAAAGCGCTGCCTGAAGGCGGGAGTGCTGCACCAAATCGTCGTAATCGAGGGGTTGTTCGATCATCATCAGCTTGAAGCGATCGAGCTCGGCCAGAGACGCGGCGTCCGCGGCCTGATACGCGGCGTTCGCATCGACCATCAACGCGACGTCGCCGCACCGCTCGCGGATCGCTTCGACAGGCGCGCGATCCCATCCCGGTTTGATCTTGATCTTGATGCGCTGATAGCCCTCGGCAAGCTCCGACTGCACGCGATCCACCAGCGCGTCGAGCGACTCCTGAATTCCGATCGACACGCCGGCCGGAATCGGCCGTGCGCGCGCGCCGAGCAGTTCGCACAGCGGCCGGCGCTCGAGCCGCGCCTGCAAATCCCACGCGGCCATCTCCAGCGCGGCCTTCGCCATGCGGTGGCCGCGCACGCGACGCCAGTGACCGTGCAGCGCGCGCGGATGTTCGACGTCGACGTTAAGCACCGCCGGAATCAGGTACTTCGCCATCGTCTGCCACGCCGATGCGCTCGTCTCCGAGCTGTAGTACGGATCAGCATCGGCGACGCACTCTCCCCAGCCGGCGACGCCATCCTGATGCACCGCCACGAGCACGAACTCACGCGCGGCGACGCGACCGAAGCTCGTTTCGAACGGCCGCACGAGCGGCAGCCGCACGACGGACAACTCGACCGCATCGATCCTCACCCGGGTATCGTATCGCGCTCCGGCAATCGCATCGTGGTGATGCCCATTGCTCGCCAAAAGCAGACATGAAGATCATGAAGGACGTGAAGGACATGAAAGCATGTAGCTTCACGAGGACCGACATGAAATTGGCAGCATGCTCTGGCACGTGAGCGAGCGTCGCTCGGCGGCGAAGCCGCCGCGGCCTTCGGCCGCATGGGCTGGTGGTACGAGAGCGCGCGAATGAGTGGTCCACGAAAGCTCTTGATCGATCGACCGACCACTCATTCGCGCGCTCTCGTATCACCAGCCCGCGACGCTCGCGTGTCAGTTGCGCGCAGCATCTTGTCGTCTGGGTGTCTCTACCCGCCCGGCTGCCTTCATGTCCTTCACGTCCTTCATGTCCTTCATGTCTGCTTTTGGCACGCAGGGTTTGTCGCCCGTCGGCGCTATACTGCGCCCCTCTTGGATTTCCGGTACCTCGCGATCGAAGGCCCGATCGGTCTGGGGAAGTCGACACTGGCCGAACGGCTGGGCGCCCGGCTGGACGCGACCGTGGTGCTCGACGAGAAACAGAATCCGTTCCTCGGCGACTTCTACGGCGGACGAAGCGGCTCGGCATTCCAGGCGCAGCTCTTCTTCACGCTCGCGCGCCATCGGCAGCTCTTGCGGCTGCGCCAGGGAGACCTTTTCAGCCAGACGACGATCTGCGACTTCTTCTTCGAGCGCGACCGGATCTACGCGTTTCTGAATCTCGACGACAACGAGCTGTTCATCTACCAGAAGGTCTTCGAGCTCGTCTCGCGCGATCTGCCGGCACCCGATCTCGTCGTCTACCTGCAGGCACCGACCGAGACCCTGAAGAAACGCCTGCGCGAGCGCGTCAAACGCGCCGACCAGGACGACGCCCTGCCGAGCGAGGAGTACGTTGCGGAGCTCAACGAAGCCTACAACCACTTCTTTTTCCACTACACCGCGACGCCGCTTCTCGTCGTCGAAACGTCGCAGTTCGACCTGAGCTGGGGCGAGGACGCCGTGGAGGATCTGTTGAAACAGATTCGCGCGATGGGACGGGGGACGCAGTATTACGTGTTAAGAACACAGAGGTGATGCGTGCATCGATCTATCGGACGATCGATCTATCGATCTATTGAAAACCTTGCGTGTCCCGTCACCCGAGACATAATGCTCTTCAATAGATCGATAGATCGATAACCCGATAGATCGATTCTGATACCTTTGCACTCATGGCGTGGTTCAAGAAAGCCCGCAAGCCGATCAAGGCGCAGACGAAGGCCAGCCGGGTTCCCGAGGGCTTGTGGATCAAGTGTCCGTCGTGCGGCCGCGCGATCTTCAACAAGGAGCTCGTCGCGACGCTGCAGGTCTGTCCGCAGTGCGCGCACCACTTCCGGATCACGGCCACCGACCGCCTGAAGACGCTCTTCGACGGCGAGACGTGGACCGAGCACGACGCCGGCCTGCGATCGCTCGACCCGCTGAAATTCACCGACACCAAGACGTATCGATCGCGGATCGACGCGAGCGTCAAAGCGACCGGGCTCAAGGATGCAATTATCGTCGGCACGGGCACGCTCGAGGGGCTGCCGGTCGTGATTGGCGCGATGGAATACGGATTCATCGGCGGTAGCATGGGCGTGGTCGTCGGCGAGAAGATCACGCGCGCGGCCGAGCTGGCGCGCGACACGAGCGCGCCGTTGATCGTCGTGTCCTGCTCGGGCGGCGCGCGGATGATGGAAGGCGCGCTGTCGCTCATGCAGATGGGCAAGATTTGCGCCGCGCTCGGACGGCTCGACCGCGCGGGTCTGCCGTACATCTCCGTCCTGACCGACCCGACGACCGGCGGCGTCACCGCCAGCTTCGCGATGCTCGGCGATCTGAACATTGCCGAGCCGAAGGCGCTCATCGGGTTCGCCGGCCCGCGCGTGATCGAGCAGACGATCAAGCAGAAGCTGCCGGATGGGTTTCAGCGGAGCGAGTTCCTGCTCGAGAAGGGATTCATCGACGCGATCGTCGATCGGCGTGAGCTCAAGGCAAGCCTCGGGCGAACCCTCCGCATGCTGATGGGGCGATCGCCCAGGAGACCTGACGTCGCGCCGGTTCCAGCGGTTTAGGCAGGGTGTCCGACCGGTCTTTCCTCGATTCACTCGAAATCGTCGGCATCAAGCTCGGGCTCGATCAGATCCGGGCGCTGACGGAGCATCTCGGGCGGCCGCAAGACAGTTTTCAGTCGATTGTCGTGGCCGGAACCAACGGCAAGGGTTCCGTGACGGCGATGGTCGAGCGGGGATTACGCGCCGCGGGATACCGCACCGGCCGCTACACGTCTCCACACCTCGTCGATCTCGAAGAACGGTTTGTCGTCGACGGTCAGCGCGTGTCGCCGGCCACGCTCGATGCCGTGCTTGGCCGGGTGCGATCCGCGTCGGCCCGCCTGCCGGCGCCGCCCAGTTACTTCGAGGCCACCACCGCGGCGGCGTTCGAGATCTTCCGTGACGCGCATGTGGATGTGGCGGTGCTGGAAGTCGGCCTCGGCGGCCGTCTCGACGCCACCAATATCGTGACGCCCGTGGCGGTCGTCATTACCTCGGTTGATTTCGATCACCAAGCCTACCTCGGCGACACCCTCGAGGCGATCGCGCGCGAAAAAGCCGGCGTGATCAAGCCCGGTTGCTCGGCGGTGCTCGCCGCGAATCCCGGGATTGTGCGGGAGGTCGTTTCCGAGACCTGCGATCGTCACGCTGCGCGCCTCATCTACGCGCCCGACGGTGTGGGAGCGGAGAGCCGGTTGAAAGATGGGCGAGTCGAGATCGATCTGGCCACTCCCCTTCACACCTATGGCCGCGTCCGGCTCGGACTTCGCGGACGCCATCAGGTCGACAACGCCATCGCGGCCGTCCGGCTGCTCGAAGCGCTTTCGTCCGATGGACTGTTCACGGTGCCGCCGGACGCGATTCGCACGGCCCTCGAGGATGTGAGCTGGCCGGCCCGGCTCGAGCTGATGCAATGGCACGGGCACGAGCTGTTGATCGACGGGGCGCACAATCCTGCCGGCGCGCGCGCGCTGGCGGCGTATCTGCGCGAGGCCTACGGCCGCGGGCTGCCGATCGTCGTCGGCATCATGCGGGACAAGAAGGTCGAAGAGTTGATCGGTGCCCTCGCGCCGGCGGCGTCACACTTCGTGTTCACGGCGCCGGCCACCGGGCGTGCCGCGACTCCTGAGGAACTGCTGACGGCGGCGACGCGCGTCGCTCCGGACGTCCCGGCCATCACGCGTGCACAACCGTCCGAAGCATTGACACACGCGATGTCGCTCGGAGACCCTGTCGTCGTCGCCGGATCCCTCTATCTCGCAGGAGAGATTCGCGCCGATATCTCGTAAGATTCAGCAAGATGCACTATCGGGTCCTTGCCGCTCTGGTCATCGCGATCGTCTTCGTCCCCGCCCGCCCGGCGCTGGCTCAGCAGCAGGCCGGTCCGTTCGACTCGTGCAAGAAGGGTTTTGCGATTCGGGCGACGGTCCAACCTATTTACGACAAGGACGATCCCACGAAGAACATCGGCCAGCTGCTCAAGGGCTCGCCACTGAATCCGGTGAGCATCGAATGCGACGATGCGCGTCTGTTCGCCGACGAGGTCGAATGGCGGGACGGCGAAGACATGGCCTACGCGCGCGGCAATGTCGTCTTCATGCAGTCCGACCTGAACGTCGCCGCGGAGAAGGCTGAATTCAACCGGAAGACGCGCTTCGGCACGTTTTACAACGCGGTCGGCACCGCACATCTGACCGACCGGCAGGTCGACCGGAGCCTCTTCGGCACCCTCGAGCCCGAAGTGGCGTTCCATGCGGAGCGGCTCGCCAAGATCGGTGACCGCACGTATACGCTGACGAACGGCGGGTTTTCGACGTGTGCCCAGCCGGCGCCGCGCTGGGAGATGCAGGGATCGTCGGGCACGATCGTGCTCGACAAGCGGGCGCTGCTCAAGAACGCGGTCCTGCGGGTGAAAAACGTGCCGGTCTTTTACGTGCCGGTCATCTATTACCCGCTGAGCGAAGACGATCGGTCCACGGGGTTCCTGCTGCCGACGTACAGCGCCTCCACCGTTCGCGGCACCGGCCTCAGCAACGCGTTTTTCTGGGCGATCGATCGCAGCCAGGACGCGACTTTCTATCACGATTGGTATTCGAAAGCCGGCCAGGGGTATGGCACCGAGTATCGTTTCGTGGCCGCGCCCGGATCGGACGGCAACGGCCGGCTGTACGTTCTCGACGAGAAGGAACAGACGAACGACGTCGGCCAGGTGACGCGCGCGGCGCATCGCTCGTACGACATCCGGGGCAACGGCGGCGCGAACCTGAAGCACGGATTCCGCGTGTCGGGACGCGCCGAGTATGTCACCGACATCACCACGCAGCAGCTGTATCAGCAGAACGTCTACGACGCCTCCAGGCGCGACCGCTATTTCGGCGCGACGCTCACGGGAAACATCAAGCGCTACCGGCTGTTCGTGAACGCCGAACGGCGCGATGCGTTTCTGGAAGAAACACGAACGGATCCGGTCACTGGGCTGCCCGTGGTCGTGCTCAACGGCCGGCGCCAGGGACGCGCGCCGCAGGTGACCATCTCGGCTGCCGAAAAGCCGATTGGCCGCTCGCGGGTGTATTTCGGCGTCGGCGGCGAGGCCGCGAATCTCATCCAGCAGGACAACGTCGACGATCCCGCGACCAATCGCAGTCTGTGGCGATTCGACACGGCGCCGACGGTGCGCGTCCCGTTGAGCAAGCTTCCGTACCTGACCGCGACCGCGTCGGGATCCTACCGGCTGACATACTGGCTCGAAAGCCTGCAACCTGTGGCGTCGCCGTCCGGTCAGGTCAGCCTCGTGCAGACCAACACGCCGCTGACGCGTCAGTTGCTGGATTTGCGCATGCAGGTCGTTGGACCCGTGTTCTCGCGCATTTTCACGCCGACCGATAATGGCTATGCCGAAAAATTCAAGCATCTGATCGAGCCGTCCATGGCCGTCCGCTGGCTGTCGCCCTTCAATCAGATCGACAACGTCGTCAAGTTCGACCAGGTCGATTACGAAGTCGGTGGAACGATGACGGTCAACTACGCGTTGACCAACCGGCTGCTCGCGAAACGTAAGCGCGGCGGCCGTCCCGGCGACGTCCGGACGATTCTGACGGGCGCGATCAGCCAGAGCTACTACACGGACACTCGCGCCGCCCAGTTCGACCTGAATTACCAGTCTGGGTCGGCCAGTAAGTTTTCCAATCTCGCGATTGACATCAACGGCGCGCCCGCCGATCACTTCACGGCACGCTTCCATACGGAGCTCCATCCCGATCTCAAGCGGCCGCTGCTCTACAGCCTGTCGGGTGTCTACGACGCGAGAAAGGCCCAGTTCACCGCCGGCTGGCGCAAGCGCCGAATCATTCCGGGACTGCCCGGCTACGAGGCGAACGCGGCGACGCACTACATGAACGCGAATGCCTCGCTGAAGCTGCTCGACAACCGGGTCGGCGGCACGTACGGATTCGATTACGACCTGCTCGCCAAGGGGTTCCTGCAGCAGCGCTGGATTGGCTACTACAACGCGCAGTGCTGCGGCATTTCCGTCGATTATCAGCGGTTCGCGATCGGCGCCGTGGGCCAGGCGAACACCCTGGTCGATCGCAGATTCGGCATTTCGTTCACGCTGGCCGGCATCGGCTCGTTCGCCAACCCGTTCGGCACCTTCGGAGATAATAGCGGGCGTCGATGAAGGGTTTGATTCTGAGCGGCGGGCGCGGCACGCGCCTGCGGCCCATCACCTACACCCGCGCCAAGCAGCTCGTGCCCGTGGCCAACAAGCCCGTGCTGTTCTACGGGCTCGAGGCGCTCGTGGCCGCGGGCATCCGCGACATCGGAATCGTGGTGGGCGACACTCAGGCCGAGATCCGCGCGGCCGTCGAGGACGGCTCGCGCTGGGGCGCCCGCGTCACCTACATCGAGCAGGACGCGCCGCGCGGCCTCGCGCACGCCGTGCTCATCAGCCAGAGCTTCATCCAGGACGATCAGTTCGTGATGTACCTCGGCGACAACCTGCTCAATCACAGCATCGCCCGGTTCGTGCAGGAGTTCGATCGCGAAAAGCCCGCGGCGCAGATCCTGCTCGCCCGCGTGCCGGATCCGCAGATGTTCGGCGTGGCCGAGCTCAACAACGGGCGCGTGGTTCGGCTCGTCGAGAAGCCGAAGGAACCCAAGAGCGATCTCGCGCTCGTCGGCGTCTACATGTTCGGCCGCGAAGTCTTCGAGTCGGTCAAGCGCATCCGCCCCAGCTTCAGGAACGAGCTCGAGATTACCGACGCGATCCAGGATTTGATCGATCACGGCCTCGACGTCCGGCCGCACATCGTCGACGGCTGGTGGAAGGACACGGGCAAGCTCGAGGACATGCTCGAGGCCAACCGGCTGATTCTCGACACGCTCGAAGGCAAGATTGAAGGCCAGGTCTCGAACGATTCCCGGGTCGAAGGAAAGGTGATCATCGGGCCCGGCACGACGATCGAACGGTCGGTGGTGCGCGGGCCGGTCATCATCGGCGCCGGCGCGCGCATTTCGGGCGCGTACATCGGGCCCTTCACGTCCATCGGCGACCGGGCGGAAGTGCGCGAAACCGAAATCGAGCACAGCATCGTGCTCGAAGGCGCCGTCATCACCGACCTCGCGAACCGGATCGAGGACAGCCTGATCGGACGAAATGTCCGGATCTATCGCGTTCCAATGCGGCCGTCGGCCTACCGCTTCATGCTCGGCGACAACTCCGAAGTAGGCATTCGATGGTAGAGGTGCTCGTCACGGGCGGCGCGGGCTTCATCGGCTCGAATTTCGTCCGCTGGGCGCATGACGCGCATCCGGACTGGCGGATCACGACGCTCGACAAGCTGACGTACGCCGGCCGGCTCGAGAATCTCGAGAGCGTGAAATCGAGTCCGCGTCACACGTTCGTGAAAGGCGACATCGCGGACGCGGCCGTCGCCGCGCCGCTCGTCCACGCCTCGGAGATCGTGGTCCACTTCGCGGCCGAGACCCACGTCGATCGCTCGATCCTCGCCGCCGGAGAGTTCATTCACACCGACGTGTTCGGGACGTTCGTCCTGCTCGAGGCCGCGCGCGAAGCGAAGGCGCTCCGGCGATTCATCCAGATTTCCACGGACGAGGTCTACGGCAGCGTGCCGGAGGGCAAGAGCCAGGAAACCGATGAGCTGCGTCCGCGGAATCCCTATGCGGCGAGCAAGGCGGGCGCCGACCGTCTCGCGTACAGCTACTGGGCGACGTACGGGGTGCCGGTGATCGTCACCCGCGCGTCGAACAATTACGGACCGAATCAGTTTCCCGAAAAAGTGATTCCGCTCTTCACGACGAACGCGATCGACAACCGTCCGATCCCGCTCTACGGCGACGGACTGAACGTGCGCGACTGGCTGCACGTGGACGATCACTGCCGCGCGCTCGATTTTCTGATCGAACGCGGACAGCCGGGCGACACGTACAACATCGGCGGCGGCAACGAGGTTCCAAATATCGAGCTCACCCGCCGCATTCTCGATCTCGTCGCACGGCCGGCCTCGCTCATCCAGCCGGTCACCGATCGGCCCGGTCACGACCGCCGTTACGCGCTCGACACCGGCAAGCTCCAGCGGCTCGGATGGCGTCCGCAGACCGCCTTCGACGCCGGCCTGGCCGCGACCGTCGACTGGTACCGCCGCAACGAATCGTGGTGGCGGCCCATCAAAGATCAGGATCACGCGTTTCGCGCGTACTACGACGCGCAATACGGCGGGCGCCGATCGCCCGCCTGAGTCGTCATGGCCGCGATGACGACGCTGGTCACCGGCGCGACGGGGTTCGTCGGGGGCCACCTGCTCGATCGGCTCGCTGACGAGACGCCGGTCGTCGCGTGGTACCGGCCCGAAGGCACTCCGCCCGATCTCACGCGACAGGTCGACTGGCAGGCGGTCGATCTGCTCGACCGCGCCGCGGTCGCGCGCGCGCTCGAAGAGATCGCGCCGGCGCGCATCTACCACGTCGCCGGCGCACCGCAGGTGGACACGTCCTGGCAGAACGTCGTGCCGCACCTGCGCGCCAACGCCCTGAGCACGCACTATCTCCTGGACAGCCTCAGGCTGGCGCCTGAGCCGTGCCGCATCCTCGTCGTCTCGTCCGCGCAGGTCTACCAGATGACCGACGAGCCAATCAGCGAGGACACGCCGCTGGTGCCGACGAGCCCGTACGGACTTTCGAAGCTGGCGCAGGATCAACTCGCGCAGCGGGCCGCGCACGAGGAGGGGCTCGATGTGGTCCTGGCGCGGCCGTTCAATCACGCCGGACCGGGACAGAGTCCCGCGTTCGCGATTCCCAGTTTCGCCCGACAGATCGCGCGCATCGAAGCGGGCCTGGCGCCGCCGGAAATCCAGGTCGGCAATCTGGAGACGCGCCGCGATCTCACCGACGTCCGCGACGTCGTGAATGCCTACGTGAGCTTGATGGAGTCGGCGCCGCGCGGGCGGCCGTACAACGTCTGCTCCGGGCGCGCCTGGCGCATCCGCGACCTCCTCGAAGAGTTGCTCCACATGGCGCAGGCGAAGGTGCGCGTCGACGTCGACGAATCGCGCCTGCGCCCGAACGACGTGCCGGTGATCCAGGGCGATGCGACGCGCCTCCGATCGGAGCTGGGCTGGGCTCCGAAGATTCCCGTCGAACAGACCCTGCGCGACACGCTGGAGTACTGGCGCGTTCAAGTCGCGGCCGGCCGGTGACCCCAGAAGTCCGCCGGCAACTCGTTCACATTCTGGTCGGCACCGGCGCGTTGCTGCTGCCGTGGCTGACCTGGTGGCAGGCGGCGCTCGTCGCCGTCGCAGGATTGCTCTTCAACGTGCTGGTGCTGCCGCGGATTGCGCCGTCGGTCTTCAGGCCCGGCGATCTCGCCGTCCCCGTGCGATCGGGGATCGTGATCTACCCGCTCGCCGTGCTCGCGCTCCTGGTCTGTTTTCCGAAACGCCTGGACATCGCCGCGGCCGCGTGGGGAATTCTGGCCGCGGGCGACGGCATGGCAACGCTCGTCGGCGCGCACGTCAGGACCTCGCCGCTGCCGTGGAATCGCGCGAAATCCGTCGGCGGCCTCGCGGCATTCATCGTGTTCGGCTGGCTGGCCGGCAGCGCGCTGGCGGCCTGGACCGCCGGCGCTGAGACACGACTCTGGTGGAGTCTCATCGCGCCGGCGCTTGCGGCCGTCGTCGCGGGCTTCATCGAGACCGCGCCGATCCGATTGAACGACAACATCTCTGTGCCCGCGTCCGCCGCGCTCGTGCTGTGGAGTTTGAGCTTCGTCTCGGAGGACGTCGCCCGAAGCTCGATCGCGATCTGGGCCGCCAGACTGATCCCCGCAGTCATCCTCAACGTCGCGGTGAGCGCCGCGGGATATGCCGCGCGGACCGTGACGATTCCGGGCGCGATCGCCGGCGCCGTCATCGGCGCCGGCGTGTATCTGGGAACGGACTGGCAGGGCTGGGTCATGCTCTTCGCGTCGTTTCTGGCGGCGGCGATCACGACGCGGCTGGGGTACCGTCGAAAAGCGTTCGCGGGGATCGCGGAGGAGCGCGGCGGACGCCGGGGGCCAGGCAACGCCATCGCCAACACCGGACTCGCGGCGTGGGCTGCACTCTTGTGCCTGGGCGTGCCGCACTCGGACCTGGCAAAGCTCGCGATGGTTGCCGCGCTCGTCACCTCCGCGAGCGATTCAGTCGCAAGCGAAGTCGGCAAGGCGTGGGGAAAGACGACGTGGCTGGTCGTGGGATGGCGGAGAGTCCGGCCGGGAACATCGGGAGCGGTGTCAGTTGAAGGGACTGTGGCCGGTCTCGTCGCCGCTGTCGCTCTGTCGATGCTCGGATATGCACTGCAATTGATCCCGGCGTCGTCGATCGCACCGGTCGCCGTGGCCGCGACCATCGCGTCGCTCGTCGAAGGGGCGCTCGGCGCGACGCTCGAAGGGCGCGGCACGCTCAACAACGACGCGCTCAACTTCATCAACTCAACCATTGGCGCCGGGCTGGCGGTGGCGTGGGTCGTGCACCTGTAACCATGCGCACCTACATCGAACTCGCCCGTCCCTTTACGCTGATCGCGCCGGCGCTCGGCTTCCTCTCGGGCGCCGTGACAGCCGTCGGCGCGCGGCCGCACGAAGCGTGGAGCTGGTCGCTGCTCGTGCCCGCGTTCATCGGATCGGCGATGGCCGTGGTGTTCAACGCCGGCAACAACGCGCTCAATCAGATTTATGACCTCGAAATCGATCGCGTGAACAAGGGCAAGCGCCCGCTGCCGAGCGGACGGCTGACGATCGCGCAGGCGTGGGGCTTCACCGCCATCACCTACGCGCTCACGCTCATCCTGGCGTGGCTCGTCGCGCCGCACGGCCGCCACGAATGTTTCTGGATTGTCATCGTCGCGATCATCGCGACGTACGTCTACTCGGTGCCACCGCTTCGCACCAAGCAGCGCGGCTGGTGGGCGAACATCACGATCGCCGTTCCGCGTGGTGTGCTGCTCAAAGTCGCGGGCTGGTCGGCGGTCAAGACCGTGATTGGCATCGAGCCGTGGTACATCGGCACCATCTTCGGGCTCTTTCTGCTCGGCGCGTCGACGACCAAGGACTTTGCGGACATGGAGGGCGACCGCCGCGGCGGGTGCCGCACGCTGCCGATCCTCTACGGCGTCCGCCGCGCGGCGTGGATGATCTCGCCGTCGTTCGTGCTCCCCTTTCTGCTGATTAACATCGGCACGCTCGCCGGCATCCTCACCGGCCATGCCGCGCTGCTCCATCTTCTCGGCGCCGTGATGACCGTCTACGGGCTCTACGTCTGCTATCTGATGCTCAAGCGCCCGGAAGATCTCGCCGTCGAAGAGAACCACGTGTCGTGGGCGCACATGTATCGAATGATGTTCGTGGCGCAGATCGGATTTGCGCTGGCGTATGTGCTCTAAAAGAAAGCCTGAAAGCCGGGAAGCCCGGGAGCCAAGAGCTTTGATGCTCTGGCTTCCAGACTTCCGAACTTCCAGGCTTCCAGGCTTGGCTTGACGGAAGATCCACCCAAAGACGAAAATAAAGCGAAAGGTGGCCAAGCCCCTCCAGCTTTCGCTGCTACCAGACGTCGTCCGATCGCCGACGCTCCGCGAGGTTGCCGAGGCGGTGAAGGACGCCGGCATTGAGGGTCTGCCGTCGGCCCGACGCCGCGCGGATCAGGCCAGCTATCAGGAAGTGACCGTCCGATCGGCGATGGCGAAGACGATCGGGATGCCGTTCAAGTGGGCGCTCAATCCGTACCGCGGGTGCACGCACGCGTGTGAGTACTGCTACGCGCGCAAGTATCAGCGGCACCTCGAGATGGGCGCGGGGGATGACTTCTCGTCGGTGATTCTGGTCAAACACAATCTGCCGGACGTCCTTCGCCGCGAGCTTGCGCGGCCGCAGTGGACGCACGAGCTCGTGGCGATTGGCACGGCGACGGATCCGTATCAGCCGATCGAAGGTCATTACCGGCTGACGCGTCGCAGCATCGAGGTGCTGATCGGCTCGCGTACACCGTTCTCGATCGTCACGAAGGGACCGATGGTGGTGCGCGATCTGGATCTGCTCGTGGAAGCGACTCGCGGCGAGGGATGCGAGGTGTACGTCAGCGTACCAAGCGTTGACGAGGAGGCGTGGTCGCGGCTCGAACCCGGCACCGCCTCGCCCCAGCAACGCATTCGCGCGGTCAGGCAGATGAGCGACGCCGGCATCGAGACCGGCGTGCTGATGATGCCGCTGGTCCCCGGCATCACGACGACGAGGGACAGCATCGAGCGGACGCTGCGCGCGTTCGCCGACGCCGGGGTGCGTCAGGTCGGCGCAAACGTCGCGCGCCTCGATCCGGGCGTGAAGGAACACTTCTTCGCGTTTCTGTCACGCGAGTACCCGCATCTGCTCGACGGCTATCAGCGGTTGTATCCGCGCGCGTACGCGTTGAAGGAGTATGCGGAGAAGGTGAAATCGACAGTCGCTGATGTGAAGAGCCGCGTCAAGCCTGGAAGCCGGGAAGCTCGGAAGCCGGGAAGCAAAGAGCTCTAACCTCCGAGGCTTCCAGGCTCCCGGCTTCCAGGCTTAGAGTCAGATTCCGCGCAGCGCCATCAGCGCCTTAATCCGTTCCTCAGTCGGCGGATGGCTGGAGAAGAGTTTGGACATCCCTCCGCCGAGTCCGGCAAACGGATTCATGATGAACATGTGCGCCGTCGCCGGATTGGCGTCCATCGGAACTTGATGGACGGCGGCGTCGATGTGCTTCAAGGCTGATGCGAGCCCCATCGGCGAGCCGGCGATTTCCGCGCCGCCGCGATCGGCGCCGAACTCGCGCTGCCGTGAAATCGCGAGCTGGATAATCGTCGCCGCAATCGGCGCGAGCAGGACCATCGCCAGCAGCACGAGCGGGTTGCTGCCGCGATTGTCGTCGCGCGATCCCATCGGAATGAAATACGCAAAGTGGGCGAGCATCGTGATCGCCGCGCCGATGGTGGCGGCGACCGAGCTGATCAGGATGTCGCGATGCTTGACGTGCGCGAGCTCGTGCGCGATCACGCCTTCGAGCTCGGGCTCGGGCAGCAGCCGCAGGATGCCCTCGGTCGCGGCGACCGCCGCGTGCTCCGGGTTGCGCCCGGTGGCAAACGCGTTCGGCGACATCTCCGGAATGATGTAGACCTTTGGCATCGGCAGGCCGGCTTTCTGCGCGAGCCGCGCCACTATCCGGTACAGCGGATGATCCGGTCCGACTTCCTGCGCGTGATACATCCGCAGAACGATCTTGTCGGAGAACCAGTAGCTGCCGGCATTCATCAGCAGCGCGAGGATGAACGCGAAGACGAGACCGCTCTGCCCGCCAATCGCGCCGCCGGCGACGATCAACAGGCCGCTCAGGAACGCCAACAGAATCGCCGTCTTCAATGTGCTGCCCATAAGTCAATTATCCCTCAGTCGCGCCAGCAGGCCGGCGACGAGCGCCGCGCGCGGCGCCAACTCCTTGATGACGACATGCTCATGGAGAGCATGCGGTCCTTCGCCCACGGCGCCGAGGCCGTCAAGCGTAGGGACGCCGAGCGCGGCCGTGAAGTTCCCGTCGGACGCGCCGCCGGTCGCGCCCTCCGCGAGCGATTGGCCGAGATCGCCGGCCACCTGCCGCGCGAGATCGTAGAGCCGCGCCACGCCGGGCGTGCGCTCCATCGGCGGCCGGTTGATGCGTCCCGTCACCGTGAGCCGAACGCGCGCATCGACGGGACGCAGCGACGCCAGTTGCTGTTCGATCATGGCCGCGTCCTCGAGCCGCGCGATGCGGACGTCGACGAACGCACGCGCGCGCTCGGCGACGACGTTCGATCGCGTTCCGCCGTCGATGACGCCGACGTTGACGGTGAGCCCGCGCTGCGCGTCGGTCAAGCCGGCAAGCGTGGTGATCTGTCGAGCTAGCTCGTGCACGGCGCTCGCGCCCGCGCCGGGATCGGCGCCCGCATGCGACGAGATGCCATCGGCGACGAGGGTGAACTCGCCGACGCCTTTGCGGGCGGTCTTCACCGCGCCACCAGGTAGCGCCGGTTCGAGCACCAGCACGGCGGCGCTCTCGCGTGCGAGCGTCTCGATCAGCGCGCGCGACGTCGCGCTGCCGACTTCTTCGTCCGTCGTCGCGACCAGCCTGATGTTCGGGCGTCCGGACGCAGGCATCTGCGACGCGACCAGCCGCGCAGCCGTGATCCCGATCGCGAGGCCCGCCTTCATGTCGAGGACGCCGGGTCCGAAGAGCTTGCCGTCTTTGGCTTCGAGCGGCATGCGCGCGAGCTGCCCGACCGGCCAGACGGTGTCGAAATGTCCGACGAGGAGGACGCGCGGTCCCCTGCCGGCCCATTCGGCGAGCACGTGCGCCGCGGTGGAGTTGGCGTCGACGCGCTCGACCGACGCGCCCGCACCAACCAGCCGCGCGACGAGCACGGCCGCGCAGTGTTCCAGCGCGTCGCGATCGGTGCTCGGCGATTCGGCGGCCACGAGGTCACGGGCGAGGTCGACGATTTGCGTTTCTGAGTGGAGGCAGGCCGAAAGGAGGCCGGTCACGGTCCTATAATATCGGGGTGATTTCCATGTTCCGTCGGCCGCTTGCTGTCGCCGTGCTCGCGCTCGCATTCGGCGCGTCCATCGTCGCGCAAGGTCAGCAACAGACCCCGCCTCCGCCGACGCAGTCGCCGATCCCGAAGCCGTTCCCGGGATCAAGTCAGCCGACAAGCACCCCGCCCGGCAAGCCTGCGGATCCTGCGGCCCCGCCGCCCGCGGCGCCGGCGGCGCCGGACCGCCCGAATGCGCCATCGGCCCAGGTGCTGGCCGGCGCGCCCGTCTATCCAGGCGCGGATTTTCTGGAGACGTTCGACGCGGGCCGCGGGCAGAAGTACTTCATCTACGGCACCAACGCGCCGTACCTCGACATCATCAACTATTACCGTCAGCAGCTCGGCGGCGGCGGTCGCGAGCTTTTCCGCGCGCCACCCATGCAGCAGTTCGATCTCGGCCGCTTCGACGAGCAGACGATGGCGTTTCCGCCGAGCGTGGTGGTGAAGGATTACGCCTGGAACGGCGCGGCAGGCTATCTCTTTATTTCCGGAACCACCGAAAAGCGATACAAGACGATCATCCAGATCGTCCCTGCGGTTCCCCGCTAACCAGGCGTCAGGCGTTTCAGCTTTCAGGCTTTCGAGCGAAACCCTACGTTCGATCCCGCCGGTATTCCGCGGCTTTTTCGCCCAACCCGATCTCGACCGCGCGCTCGACCGACACGCCCTTCTCTTTGGCGAACTCGCGAATCTGCTGCGTGATTTCCATGCTGCAGAACTTCGGGCCGCACATGGAGCAGAAATGCGCAAGCTTGGCGCCGTCGGCGGGCAGGGTCTCGTCGTGATACGCACGCGCGGTGACCGGATCGAGCGCCAGATTGAACTGATCCTCCCACCGGAACTCGAACCGCGCCTTCGACATCGCATCGTCCCACGCCTGCGCGCGGGGATGCCCCTTGGCGAGATCGGCGGCGTGCGCGGCGATCTTGTAGGCGATGACGCCCGCCTTCACATCGTCGCGATTCGGCAGACCGAGGTGTTCCTTCGGCGTGACGTAGCACAGCATCGCCGTCCCGTACCAGCCGATCATGGCGGCGCCGATCGCCGACGTGATGTGGTCGTAGCCGGGAGCGATGTCCGTCGTGAGCGGCCCGAGCGTGTAGAACGGCGCCTCGTCGCACCACTCCAGCTGCTTCTCCATGTTCTCGCGGATGAGATGCATGGGGATGTGGCCGGGTCCCTCGTTCATGACCTGCACGTCGCGCGCCCAGGCGATCTTGTTGAGCTCGCCCTGCGTGCGCAGCTCCGCGAACTGCGCCTCGTCGTTCGCATCGGCGATGGATCCGGGGCGAAGCCCGTCACCCAGCGAAAACGAGACGTCGTAGGCCCGCATGATTTCGCACAGCTCTTCGAAATGCGTGTACGTGAAGTTCTCGGCGTGATGCGCCAGGCACCACTTGGCCATGATCGAGCCGCCGCGTGAGACGATGCCGGTGACGCGCCGCGCGGTGAGCGGGATGTATCGCAGCAGCACGCCCGCGTGGACGGTGAAGTAGTCGACCCCCTGTTCCGCCTGTTCGACGATCGTGTCGCGATAAATCTCCCACGTCAGATCTTCCGGGCGTCCGCCGACCTTCTCGAGCGCCTGGTAGATCGGGACCGTCCCGATCGGCACCGGCGCATTGCGCAGGATCCATTCTCGTGTCTCGTGAATGTTCTTGCCGGTCGAGAGGTCCATCACCGTGTCGGCGCCCCAGAGCGTGGCCCACCGGAGCTTGTCCACTTCCTCGACGATCGACGACGTGACGGCCGAGTTCCCGATGTTGGCGTTGATCTTCACCAGGAAATTGCGGCCGATAATCATCGGCTCGAGCTCCGGGTGATTGATGTTGGCCGGCACGATCGCGCGCCCGCGCGCGATTTCCGCGCGAACGAATTCCGCCGGCAGCCCTTCGCGCGTGGCGATGAACTCCATCTCGGGCGTGATCTCGCCGCGCCTAGCGTAGTGGAGTTGCGTCACGGCCTGACCGGACTTCGCGCGCAGAATCGGCCGCCGCGTGCCGCGTCCGACTTCCTGGACATCCTGACGCTCACGAATCCATTTCAGACGGACCTGCGGAAGTCCGACGTGGACGTCGACGTGATGCGGACCGCTCGTGTCGTATACGGCGAGCGGTGGCTCGCCTTTCGAGAGCGCGATCTCGCGCATCGGCACGCGAACACCGCGCGTGCCTTCGACGTGAATGCGGCGCGAGTTTGGAAATGCGCGATCGAAGTCCTCAGCGGTCAGGGGAGCGTACTTCTGGCGAGCCATTTCGCCAATATAGCAAGAACTGTCGGTTCCGGAGTTCCGGAGTTCTCTTGGGCAGGACCCCCCGAACTTCGGAACCTCGGAACCCCGGAACCGATCCCGACCGCTACTTGACGCTCAAGTAATCAATCGCCAGATTCGCCAACGCGCGGATGCCCGTCGGCAGCGCGCCCTCGTCGACGTAGAAGGTCGCCGAGTGGTTCGCAGTGACCTTGGATGGATCCGCCCCCGCGGCGTTGATGCCCAGAAAAAAGAACATGCCGGGCACTTTCTGCTGAAACAACGCGAAATCTTCGGCGATCGTCCGCGGCGGCACCTCGAAGACCTTGCCTCCGCCGACGCGCCTGAGCGTCGGCGTCATCTGCGCGGTGAGCGACGGATCGTTGAAGGTGACCGGGGTGGTTCGCATGATCTGGACGTCGGCTTCGGCGCCGGCGCTCTCGGCGACGAGCTTCGCCGTCCGCGTGATGCGGGCGTGAATGTCGTCCTGCATCTTCGAATCGAGTGTACGAATCGTTCCCTCCAACACGACGCTGTCCGGAATGATGTTGAAGCGAACCCCGCCGTTGATCCGGCCGATCGTGATGATCGCCGGCGCGGTGGTCAGATCGATCTGCCGGCTGACGATGGTCTGAAGCGCGGTGACGACCTGCGCGCTGACCGCGATGGGGTCGACGCCCGCCCAGGGCACCGCGCCGTGCGTGGACTTCCCATGCACGGTAATCGTGAGCGTGTCCGAACTGGCCATGAGCCCGCCGGGCCGAACCCACAGCGTGGCCTGCTCGAAGGGCATCACGTGCAGCCCGAAGATCGCATCGACCTTCGGGTTCTCGAGCACGCCTGCGGCGATCATGTCGACGGCGCCGCCGGTCTCGCCGGGCGGTGCGCCCTCCTCGGCCGGCTGAAAGATGAACTTCACCGAACCAGGTATTTGATCCTTGAGACCGGCCAGCACCTCCGCGACGCCCATCAGCATCGCGACGTGCGCGTCGTGCCCGCACGCGTGCATCACGCCGACTTCCTGCCCGTTGTAGGTCGATTTCTCCACCGACTTGAAAGACACGTCCATCATCTCCATCACGGGCAGCGCGTCCATGTCGGCGCGAAGCGCCACGACCTTGCCGGGCCTCCCGCCGCGCAGGAGACCGACGACACCGGTCTTCGCGACGCCGGTCTGGACCTCGAGCCCGAGCGCGCGGAGATGATCCGCGACGATCTTCGCGGTCCGGACTTCGCGATTCGAAAGCTCAGGATGTTGATGGATGTCGCGCCGCCAGGCGACCACCTTGGGCAGAACGGCGGCGGTGCGCGTGTCGATCTCGCGCGCGAGATCCTGCGCGCCCGCGCCTGCCAGCGCGGCCGTCAGGAGAATCGTGCAGACAAGCACGTAGCGCATCGACGAAGCCGGGAAGCCTGGATGCTAAGGAGCCTGGAAGAACCGCAGAACCCCGGAACTTCGGAACCGGCGCGGTTCTTGACAGCTGCTTATTTAAAGACGTAACCGACGGCGAATCTTATGTCAGGGCTGTCGGCAAATCCCACCTTGAATTCCGTGAAGAGACCCTTGCGGTGCTGCAGGCCGACGAGGATGTTGAACCCGCCGCCGACGTTCGTGTCGTCGTGCCGGTCCGCAACGATGAACGCGGGACCGCCGCCGAGATACACCTGCCACGGCTTCTTCTGAATCGGAATCCAGTAGGCGAACTCGATGTTCCCGGCGAAGAGCGTGGTGTCATCGCCGACGCCGAGCTCGGCATTCGGACGGAACGTCAAATGATCGATCAGCGGCTTGGTCTCGACGTGACCGCCGAAGTAGAACTGATCCGGGTCACCGCTGACGCCCGCGCGGACGCCCACGCTCTGGGCGTAAGCCGGCGACGCCGTCAACATCGCGGCAATCCCCACAATCGCCATCCAAGACCATCGTCGTGTCATGCGCCTCCAGGGCGGAGCTGATGCAGCATCGGCTCGTGCCCCGTCTGGCACAGTGCAAAAGCAGGGCCATCAGGCCACCTTGCGAAGAATGAAACATTTCAGGTAGTGCGTCTCGGGTACACCGACGAGAACGGGATGATCACGAGATTGCATGCGCTTTTCGGTCAGCGCGATGGTCACTCGTGCGTCATGGGCAGCATCCTCGAGAATCGCGGCGAACAGCGGCTCCGCGACGTTGTAGGAACAGCTGCAGGTGATCAGATAGCCGCCGGGATCGAGCAGCTTCATCGCGCGCAGATTGATCTCCTTGTAGCCGGCGACCGCGCGCTCGACTGCGCTCTTGTTCCTCGCAAACGCCGGCGGGTCGAGGACGACCGTCTGAAACCGTTCGCCGCTGATCTCGAGCTCGCGCAGCTCGTCGAAAACATTTCCCTCACGAGCCTCGATGTTCGAAATGCCGTTGCGTTCAGCGCCCTCGCGGATGGCCGCCACCGCCGGCGACGACGAATCGATGGCGAGTACCGACTCACACCGTGATGCCATCTGCAACGCGAAGCCGCCGAGATAACTGAACGCGTCGAGTGTTCGCCCGCGGGCGTACCGCGCCGCGGCCGCGTGATTCTCCTGCTGATCGAGAAACAGGCCGGTCTTCTGGCCGTGCCGGAGATCGACGAGGTGCCGAATCCGCCCTTCGGTGACCTCGACCGTCTCCGGCACCTCGCCGAAGAGCACGTCCACTCGCGCCTCAAGCCCTTCGAGTGCGCGGACCCTCGGATCGTTGCGCGCCAAGATGCCGCGCGGACGGATCATCTCGACGAGCAGTTCGACGATCATCCCGGTGCGTCGATCCATACCCTGATTGAGGGTTTGAATGACGAGCCAGTCTGCGTACTTGTCGACGACGAGCGCGGGCAGACGATCGGCTTCACCGTGGACGAGCCGGCACGCCGTGCCATCGATGCCGAGCGACGCGCGGTAGTCGATTGCCTGACGAAGACGCGCCGCGAAGAGCTGCCGTTCGTCGAGGTGTTCGTCCGCTGACGGGGCCGCAAACATGCGGAGCGAGATTTGCGACGCTTCGCTCCAGAATGCCCAGCCGACGGGTTTGTCCCGCTCGGTCAGCACGCGCACGACGTCTCCGGGCTTTCCGTCGGAGGAGATCACGTCCGATCGATAGACCCACGGATGACCGCCACGGACGCGTTCGACGCCGCGCCGGGAAATGACCGCGATGGACATGGACGCGTTTGTTATCATGCCCCGTATGCGCATCGCCCTGGGCGCCGATCACGCGGGCGTCGCCCTGAAAGAAAGCATTAAGTCGCTGCTCGACGAGCGCGGCGACACGTACACGGATTTCGGCACGTCAGGCGCCGATCCGGTCGACTATCCGGACTACGCGATCAAGGTGGCGCGCGAGGTCGCGTCGGGCGCGTACGATCGCGGCCTGCTGTTCTGCGGCTCCGGAATCGGCATGGCGATCGCGGCCAACAAGATCCCGGGCATCCGCGCCGCCTCGGTGGTCGACGAAGTCTCCACGCGCCTCAGCCGGGAACACAACGACGCCAACGTGCTCGCGCTCGGCGAGCGCCTGACGCCGCCCGACCAGGCCGGCAAGCTGGTCGAAGTATTCCTCGACACCCCGTTCGCCGGCGGCCGCCACGACCGGCGCGTCGCCAAGATCGCTCAACTCGACGCTCACCCGTCCCACGCCGAATGAATCAACTGTCCACCATCGATCCCGACATTGCCGCGGCGATTCAGAACGAAACCCGCCGCCAGGAAGAAGGTCTGGAGCTGATCGCGTCCGAAAACTTCGTCAGCCTCGCGGTCCTCGAAGCGACCGGCTGTGTGATGACGAACAAGTACGCGGAAGGCTACCCCGGCCGGCGGTACTACGGCGGCTGCGAGTTCGTGGATGTCGCCGAGTCACTGGCCATCGAGCGCGCCAAACAGCTGTTCGGCGCCGAGCACGTGAACGTGCAGCCGCACTCGGGCGCGCAGGCCAACATGGCCGTCTACATGTCCGTGCTCAAGCCGGGCGACACGATGCTCGGCATGAACCTCGCGCATGGCGGCCACCTCACGCACGGGCATCCGCTGAACTTCTCCGGCAAGTACTTCAAGATCGTGCCGTACGGGGTGACGAAGACCGACGAACGGATCGACTACGACGATCTCGACCGTCTCGCCCGCGAGCATCAGCCCAAACTCATCGTCGTCGGCGCGAGCGCGTATCCTCGCGTGTTTGACTTCACGCGCATTCGGACGATCGCCGACGCGACCGGCGCGCTGGTGATGACCGACATGGCCCACATCGCGGGGCTCGTGGCCGCCGGCGAGCATCCCAATCCCGTCCCGCACTCGGATTTCGTGACGACGACCACGCACAAGACGCTGCGCGGTCCACGCGGCGGGATGGTGCTGTGCCGGAGCCAGTTCGCGAAGGAGCTCGACCGGGCGCTCTTCCCCGGCGTCCAGGGCGGTCCGCTCATGCACGTGATCGCCGCCAAAGCCGTCTGCCTCAAGGAGGCGATGACGCCGGAGTTCAAGGCGTACCAGCGGCAGATCGTGAAGAACGCGTCACGATTGGCCGCGGGCCTGTCGACCGCGGGCTTTCGTCTCGTGAGCGGCGGTACGGACAACCATTTGATGCTCGTCGACGTGTTTTCTCAGGGGCTGACCGGCAAAGTCGCCGAAGCGGCGCTCGGGCGCGCCGGCATCACCGTGAACAAGAACGCGATCCCGTTCGATCAGCATCCGCCGCTCGTGGCGAGCGGCATCCGCATCGGCACTCCGGCGGTCACGACGCGCGGTCTCCGCGAGGGTGACATGGATACGATTGCCGGACTGATCGCGCGCGTGCTGGCCGCGCCCGACGATGAGAACGTCGCGCGGGACGTGCGCGGAGACGTGTTGTCGATCTGCCGGCGATACCCGCTGTATCCGGAGTTGCTCGTTCGTACGTAAGGGCGGCGGCAAGACCTGTCCGATGGCTCAGGCTCCCCTGCACGATCGCGTCGACGCCGCCTTTGCGGGAAACGGCCCGCTGGCGAGCGCCTTCGACGGCTACGAGCCGCGGCCGGGGCAGCAGCAGCTGGCGTCGGAAGTCGCCCGCACGCTGACGTCGGGCGGGACGCTCGTCGCCGAGGCAGGCACCGGAACAGGAAAGACGCTCGCGTATCTCGTCCCGGCGGTTCTCGCGGGACGCCGGGTCCTCATTTCAACCGGCACCCGAACGCTCCAGGATCAAATCTTCTACAAGGATTTGCCGGCGCTGGCGAACGCGCTGGGCCGCGAGATTCACGCGGCCTACATGAAAGGGCGGACGAATTATCTCTGTCTGCACCGCTTTGCGTCGGTCAAGGCAGTCGAGGACAGCCTCTCGGACGAAGAACGCGCGTGGCTCTCGCGCATCAGCGAGTGGGCCGAGGCAACCGAGACCGGCGACCGCGCGGAGATCGAAGATCTCCCGGATGACCTTCCGTTCTGGAACGACCTGACCTCGACGAGCGAGCAATGCCTCGGCCGCGAGTGTCCGCAGTTTCTGGACTGCTTCATCACGCGCATGCGCGATCGCGCCGTCGCCGCCGACGTCGTCATCGTGAATCATCACCTGCTCTGCGCCGACGCCTCCGTGCGCCAAGGCAACTACGGGTCGGTCGTGCCCGACTGCGAGCTCGCGATCATCGACGAGGCGCATCAGCTGGAGGATGTCGTCACCCACTACTTCGGCGTGTCACTCAGCACGTACCGGTTCGACGAGTTCGTACGCGACGCCGAACGAGCGCTGGCGGTCCTCGACCCGGATCAATCGCGTGACCAGTTCACGTTGTTGGCGTCCCCGGTGCGCGTCGCGGCGGGCGTCGCCGACGAGGCGCGGATCCTCTTCGATCTCGCCCGGCGCGAGCTGCGACGGCAGACGGCCGGCAGCGATCGGATCATCATCACGGCGGAAATCCAACGACGTCTGTACGAGGCGGGCCGGTCGCTCGCGGGCGCGCTCGACCGCGTGAAGACCACGCTGCGGAGTCAGCCGGAGATTCCGGACGAGGTGCTCGGCATCGTCACGCGCGCGATGGGATTGCGCGACGACCTGGACGTGATTCTCGGCGACGAGGACCCGAAGTTCGTGCGATTCATCGAAGGCCGTGGCCGGGGCGTGTTCCTGCGGGCCGCGCCGATCGACGTCGCCGACATCGTTCGTGACACGGTGCTCGGCGGCCGGGCTGCGACCATCCTTACCTCCGCGACGCTCGCCGTCGAGTCGTCATTCGATTACGTGCTCGGACGTCTCGGCGTGCCGGACGCGCGAACGATCCGCCTGCCGTCGGAGTTCGATTTTCGAACGCAGAGCGTGCTGTTCCTGCCGACCGAACTGCCCGACCCGCGCTCGCCGGACTTCAATCGCGCGGCGGCCTGGGTGATCGGCGAACTGCTCGACCGGACGCGCGGGCGCGCGTTCGTGCTCTTCACGTCGTACGGCGCGATGCGCGAAGTCCACGAGCGATTGGCGCGGCGCACCGCCTGGCCGCTCCTCGTGCAGGGCACCGCGCCTCGCACCGCGCTGCTGCGCGACTTCCGCGCGACGCCAAACGCGGTCCTCCTGGCCACGTCGAGCTTCTGGCAGGGCGTCGACGTCGCCGGCGAAGCGTTGAGCTGTGTGATCATCGATCGTCTGCCGTTCGCCTCCCCCGCCGATCCGCTCGTGGCGGCGCGAATTGCCGCGATTCACGCGCGCGGCGGGCATGCATTCAACGAGTACCAGGTACCGCTCGCCACGTTGACGCTGCTGCAGGGGCTTGGACGGCTCATCCGGACGCGGGCCGATCGCGGCGTCCTGGCGGTCCTCGATCCGAGGCTGACGCGGATGAGCTACGGCCGCCGGTTCCTGGCATCGCTGCCCCCGTCGCCGATGACCGACGATCTCGCTGTGGTGGAGAAGTTCTTCGCAACTTAGAACGGCTCTATGTTCCGTGTCGCCAGCACTTCCCGCGCGGGACGGCGATCACCAGTGCAGCTGATCCGCCGCGGTGCCTGCAGGAACGTCAGATCGAAGCCCAGTCCTCGATAGAGCCGCTCGATGCGATCGGTCGCCTGGTTCACGAGCACGACCGGCCCCGGATGCTGTGCGAGCAACTCGGCTGTCCGTTCCTGATCGCGCCAGGTGAACGCCGTTTTCGCGTACTGCGTGAATTCCACGTCGTAGGGCGGATCGGCGTACACGAAGTCGTCCGGCTCGAGCGGCAGGCGCGCGACGTCGACGGTGCGAAACTCCCATCCGGCGAGGACGTCGCGGTAGGCCGAGAAGTCACGGATGTAACCGACCTTGGCGTAGCGGCCGAACGGCACGTTGAATTCGCCGCGGCGGTTGAACCGGCAGAGACCGTTGTAGCCGGTGCGGTTGAGGTAGTAGAACAGGCCGGCAGACTCGCGCGTACGGGAGGCCCCCGACGCGAGCAGCCTGTTGAAGCGGTCGCGATGCCGATAAAACACCGCGCGCTCGTTGGCCATCGGCACGTCGACCATGAGCCCGCGCTTGAGCCAACGATAAAAATTGACGAGATGCGGATTGGCGTCGTTCAGCAGCGCGCGCGTCGGTCCGAGCCCGAGCGCAACCGCGAGTCCCCCGCAGAAGGGCTCGACGAGACGACGGCCGGCGTGCGCCCCCCACACGGCCCGGAGATGCGGCACCTGCCAGCGCTTCCCGCCGGCCCACTTCAGCGGCGGCGCCAGCGTGTTCGGCCGCGCCGGAGACCGTTCCATCGCGACGCCAGTGTACCGCCCGCCGGTGTAAACTTGACCGGTCCACTTTAGGAGGCGGCCATGAAGCGAATCAGGTCCATCCATGCAGTCGTCATCGCAACGCTCGCCATCCTGGTGCTGGCCGCGTGGGGGACCCCTGCGGCTGCCCAGACCGGCACCGTTCGCGGCAAGGTCGTCGACACGACCGGCAAGCCGGTCGATCAGGCCGATGTGACGCTCGAGTTCATCGGCGACTACAACCGGACGTTGAAGACCATCACCGACAAGGGCGGCGAGTACATCCGCGCCGGCACGCCCACCGGCAAATGGAAGATCACGGTCAAGAAATTCGACATGGTCGGAGAAACCACTGTGCAGGTCGCGCTGGGCGAGACGCTGCGCGTGCCGGAGATCGTCATCGGCAAGCCGGGCGCGGGCGGGGCGCCGGCCAAGCCCACAGCCGTCAGCGCCGAAGCAGCCGAGAAGATGAAGAAACGGCAGGCGCTGCTCGAAAAGCTGTCCGGCGAAGCGAACGCCGCCGTTGACGCCGGCAACTTTGACGAAGCGATCGCCAAAATCGAGGCGATCCAGACGGAGCTCGGCGGCGCCTGCGCCCAGTGCCAGTCCAAGATCGGCGACATCTACGTGAAGAAGAACGATCTCGACGCCGCCGAGAAGGCGTACCTGGCCGCGATCGCTGCTGACGAGAAGCTGCCGGGTCCCTACGCTGCGCTCGCGACGCTTTACAACCAGCAGAAGAAATTCGCCGAAGCCGAGAAGATGAGCAGCAAGGCGAACGAGCTGCTCGGCGGGGCTGCCGGCGGCGGGGACGCGAACTCGGTCTTCAACCAGGGCATCATCTACTGGAACCAGAGCAAGATTAAGGAAGCACAGGACCAATTCGAAAAGGCGACCAAGCTCGATCCGAAGCTGGCCGACGCGCACTACTGGCTCGGAATGGCGCTGGTGAACCAGGGCAAGCTGCCGGAAGCCAAGGCGCCCTTCAACGAATACCTGAAGCTCGCGCCGACGGGCCAGTACGCGGATACCGCCAAAGCGATCCTCGCGACGATCAAGTAGGCGCCGGTGCCCGGCCACGAGACGGTCGGCGCGGGCATCGCCGAAAACCTCGACGCCGTTCGGCGGCGCATCACTGCCGCCGCCGAACGGGTCCACCGCGCCGCCACCGATATCCGTCTCATCGCCGTGTCCAAGACCTTCGGCCCGGAGCTCGTCCGGGCAGCGGCGGACGCCGGTCAGCTGGACTTCGGCGAGAATCGCGTCCAGGAAGGGCTCGACAAGATCGACACGCTGCGGCAACGGGGCGAATCGCGCCTGCAGTGGCATCTGATCGGGCACTTACAGTCGAACAAGGCGAAACGGGCGGCCCACGCGTTCGCGTGGATTCAATCGGTCGACAGCCGCGATCTGCTCCGGAAGATCGATGCGGCAGCCGTCGAAGCCGGGACGCGTCCACGCGTGCTGGTGCAGGTCGATCTCGCGCACGAAGAGACGAAGTTCGGCGCAGACGAGCGTGCGCTGGACGACTTGATCAAAGCGGCGCTGGATGCGCAGGCCGTGATCCTGTGCGGCTTGATGATCGTTCCGCCAATCCCCGACGAGCCGGAAGAATCGCGCCCCTGGTTCCGGCGTCTGCGCGAGCTGCGCGACGCCATCGTCGCGACGGGCGTGCCCGCCGATCGACTCCGTGAGCTGTCGATGGGCATGAGCGGCGACTTCGAGATTGCCATCGAAGAAGGCG
>Ga0114129_10000941_pt1 | contig 38048 bp, 34 predicted proteins | sample RhiMetdeltSRZDD1_FD_80071 | JGI IMG/M metagenome (GOLD analysis project Ga0114129, IMG submission 80071) | Populus rhizosphere microbial communities from Tennessee, USA - Rhizosphere MetaG P. deltoides SRZDD1 (version 2) (version 2) | ecosystem: Host-associated > Plants > Roots > Rhizosphere >...
GCTGCGGCCACGGCGTCGCGGTCTCCCTGGTCTGCGAGAGGCTGACGACGGGAACGATCACCGCGATCGACCGCTCGCCCAAGATGATCGAGATGGCCACGCGGCGCAACCGCGAGCACGTCGACGCGGGCAGGGCTGTGCTCGAGGCCGTCGCGCTGGAGGACGCGGACCTCGGCGATCGGCGCTTCGACAAGGTCTTCGCCTTCAACGTCGCTCCCTTCTGGCAGCAGCCGGAGGCGGCGCTCGGTGCCGTCCGTGAGCACCTCGTCCGGGATGGGGCCGTCTACCTCTTCTGGGACGCGCGCCACTCGGCGCCGGGGCGAGCGCGGGACCTCGGGAACGAGCTGGCCGACCGGCTGCGCGAGGGCGGGTTCTCCGTTGACAGGGTGCTGGTCGAGGACGTGCGCCCGGTCCCCGCGGTCTGCGCGATCGGGCGGCCCCAGGGCGGCAGCTGAGATCCTGCTCGCGCAGGAAGCGGGCGCGGCCTTCTAGGACGCGGCGCCCCGCCGCCGCGACGACCGCGAGGGCTAGGGCGTGATTCGGCCTAAGAGCGCGTGCTTCACTTGGCCACGGGTAGACCGGGTTGCTTCGCGGATCTCGTAGTGCCCGATCTGCGCTCGGCTCAGCTCCCCGGTTCGCCGGCTGAGTTCAGGAACGTGAGCTTGATCGCGATCGGATTGCCGGCCGGGCCTGCCCAGTTGTGGACCTCGAGGCGGTAGTGGCCAGGGGTGAGGTTGTTCGTGCCGATCGTCTCACCGTCCAGCGCGCCGCCGTTCGTGCCGGTGGCGAACTCCGACCAGGTCCCGTCGTCGTTCCGACGCTGGAGGAACAGGTCGATGTCCGCCGGCAGGGTCGGTGTCACGCGACCCTGCATGCTGGCGTTGTCGTGCACGTCATCCACGTCGAACTCGAAGTACTCGCTCGTCACGCCTGGGATGCGCTCGCCGGCGCCCGGCGCCTTCGTGGTGACTGACCCCTCGACCGGAGACTGTGCCGGACCGGCGGGAACGGGGGCCTCCGTGGTGTCGCCCTTCTGCTGCGGCGGCAGCGCGAAGGAGTCGGACTGCGAGCTCGCGATCGTCTCCGACGGCACCGTGACGGTCCTGGACATATAGCTCTGAAGCTGCGTGCCGGGGTCGCCCTGGATCGTCGTCGTTCGTTCGCGGCCCAGGAACGGGAGCGTGACAGCGCCCCCGGTGACCGTGACCGTCTGCATCGTCGGCGACGCCAGCAGCCAGAAGTCCGTGTTGTTGTCGGTGACCTTGACCCCGATCCGGTGTCCGGCGGGAAGCTTCCAGTCTGCCGACCACAGGTCCAGCGGGATCTTGCTCTGACCGGTGCCGTAGATCATGTGGGCCTGGCGCGTGATCAGCGGCCCCGTCCCGTTCCGGTCCAGGTCGTATACGTCGACGACGAGATTCGCCCTCGGCAGCGTCGTGGACACATTGACGGTGGCGTGACCCGAGCCGGACAGGTGAGCGTCGTACGGCAAGGGCGGCGAGATCGTCCACACCCCGTCCGAGTCGGTGACGGATCCATCGGCCTCGTCGGTGTAGCTGCCCGGCCGCAGCTCGCTCGTATAGCCGGTCGAATCGGCGGGGGGCCACTTGTCTTCAGCGCGCCACACGCCGTCGTTGGTCTGTACCGCGATCATCGGGTCCTTGACCTTCGACTTGATGCCCTTCAGGAACAGGTCGTAGAAGCGCATCACCTCGTCGAACCATCCGGCGCGGCCCATCTTCAGGCGGCCGGCGTCGTCGGTTTCGTTGCCGCGAACGTGCTCCCACGGCCCAAGCCAGGCGCGCTCGTAGCCGGTGTGGTTGTCGAGGTACTGCTGCAGCCCATCGGCCACCGTGTTGTTCTCCGTCAGCCCCTGGGTCAGGAACAGCGGCACCTTCGAGCCGGCGGCGCCCGGGATGAGGTTCCGCAGCTTCCAGAACTCGGAGCCGTGGTCGTCGTTCGCCGCCTGGGCGCCGAAGTTCTGCGCCAGGCAGACCGGATCGTTGAGCGAGTTGACGTTGTAGTTCGGATCGTCGCTGAGCGGCCCGGGCGTCGCCGCGATCCCGTCGTAGAGCGCGGGCGTCAGCACGGAGTTCGCACGGCGCATGCCGTCGCCGTACAGGTAGCGGTAGTCGTCGTAGACGGGTTCCTGCGAGACGACCGCCGCGAGGCCGGCGGGGCGCTTGTCGACCCCGATCAGGCCGGTCAGCCCGTCGTAGGACTTCCCGTACATCCCGACCTTCCCCGTCGACCACGGCTGGCTCGCCGCCCACTTCACGGCGTTGACGACGTCGGCCTGTTCGCCCGGCCCGGACCAGTCGAGGCAACCATTCGACCCGCCGAAGCCGCGTAGGTCGACCATCACGAAGCTGTAGCCCTTATTGAGAAGCCCCGAGCCCTCGACGAAGTCCTGGAAGCGCTCCGACGGGCCGGCGTTCGGGCCGACCGGGTCGTAGTTCGTGCCCTCGGCGGGACCCGCGGGGCCGGTCTGGCCCGAGTGGTTGAAGTATGGGCCGATCGAGAGGATCACCGGCGTCTTCGTGGCGGCGGTCGCCCCCTTGGGACGCAGTACGTCGGCGTGCAGCGTCGCGTTCCCCGCGGTCGACGGCGACTGGATCCAAGCCTCACTCCAATCGGCATCCGGATACGCCACGCCGGCGGCGGACGCCGTCGACGGCAGTGCCACGAGGCAAACCATCGCCGTGACGAAAGCCAGTATCGATCGGACAGACATGTTCCAACACACCCCCAGTGCCGGTTACGCGAGCGCCCCCCACGAGCGCGCTAACGAACCTACCCGGTTCGCTCTCCTAGTACGCCGGTTCCAAGCCTCAGTGAGCGCCCGAAGCAGCGCATTTCTCGTAGCCGCGGGCACCGCCGGGAGCAGGCGCGGGCCCTGGCAGGCCTATGTAACGAAGCGCCTGAGCGCCGTGGCAACCTTGCTGCGCAATGTCCGCGGCGCGAGCTCTTCCGCGCGAACAAGCCACGCGGCCGAAGAACCTGCTCGCGCAGACGCACGCTGCGCCGCCATGTCTTGTGCCGCCGCTCCAACGGCGATCGCGGTCGCGGCACCAGCCCCGACGACGGGACTGGCGACTGCCGCGAGGGCGCCGCCAACAAGTGTGGATGGAGCGGCGATCTGAAACGACAGGGCGGTGAAGGCCGTTTTTACTCGGCTGCTCTGCAAGGCGTCGCGCAGGGCCTTCAGCTCAGGCTCGACTGTCTGCCCGTAGCGCACCTCGATGTGTTGGGCGAGCGTTGCGGCATCACCAGCATCGTCGATCTTCGCCACCTCGGCGGAGAGATCGCGCATGCTCTGCCGATACCGCGCGAACTCCGCGGAGTGGTCGTGACGCATCTCGAGGATGCGCTCTACGGGCACCTTCTCGAGACCGCGCGGCACGAGGGCGCGCATCGCGACCGCGACCAGCAGAGCCTGCGCGTCCGGCTCCTCCTTCTTTGTCGACTTGCCGACGCTCGGACCGGACAGCTCTGTGAGCAACGCACGCGCGATGGCTTCAATCGACCACCCGAAGGCCCCGACGTGGTGCAGCGGCGCGTCGGTCACAGGCTCGGTCATCGCCGACGTGCGCTGCGACAGCCGTCCGGCAAGGGAGCACATGTACACCTGAAACAGCGCCGGATGCACACCAAGCCACGTTGGATCGCCAAGGTGCAGCGTCGCCAGCCTCGAGCCGATGAGGGCACGCGCAGCAGCCGGGTCTACCTTGCCCCGATGTATCCAGCCCAAGCGCGGGTCGAGCTGGCTGTCGTTCCAACCGGGCTGGGGCGGGAGACTCAGCGCCCTCTGAACGCGGTAACTCGCACGCAGGCTCGTCCCGTGTCGTGCGATGTAATCGACAAACGCTCCTGATAGCTCGGACGCCGCTGGGTCGGGGCGTCGCTCGACCAGGATCTCTGCCTTGACAAGCCGCTCCAGCAACGGCGAGTCGGTAATCGGATAGTTCTCCGGAACAATCCGTTGGATCTTCGGCCAGAACAGCAGCGCCTGCTTAACCCACGACTCGTCGCGCGGATGGACGTACGGGTAGTAGAGGGCGATCTCGGCCATCGCGCCGTGCTCAGCGGTCGTGGGATCGTACGATTTGCATCGCGGGAGGACAAGGTCAGTTCACGCGCGTGCCGTGGTGCGCCACGTAGACCCGACGCATGCGGTCGGTCGCGTTGATGCCACTGCGGTGAAGGAGCGTCGACGAGAAGCAGGCGATGCTCCCGGCCGGCACGAGCACCGGGTCGCCCGGGTCGTCCCCGAAGTAGCCGACCAAGTCGTTGCTCTTCTCGTCGCGCACGTGCTTCACGACGTCCCGCGAGCCGGCGCGCGAGTAGGGCAGCAAATACACGGTGCCGTTCGCTTCGGTCATGTCGTCGAGCGCGACCCAGCAGGTGAGATACGGCAGGTGCGCGTACTCGATGAACCCCGAGTCCTGATGCCAGCTGAACCGCATCCCTCGTTCCGCGGCCTTCACGACGTACTGCTCGTTGAACAGGTAAACCGTGTCCCCGAGCGCCGCCTTGGCGATCTGCGTCATGAGGTCGGAGGAGAGGAACCGCTCGACCGCGGCGCTCTTGCCGTATGCGTGGAGGAAGTAGCGCCTGCCGCGGTGGTCGAGGTCGATCTTGTCGACCCCGAGGCGATCCATCTCCCGCTCGCGCTCCTCAATGACGCGCTGACACTCGCCGCGCAGCGTGTCGAGATCGCGTGCGGGCACGATGCCCCTCAGGACAAAGAAGCCCTCTTCGCGGAACTGGCGCGCGTGCTCGGGCGTGATGTCTACGGCAACGGCCACTCGTGGACCGGCTCGTTCGCGTGCATGTGGTCGCGGTAGAGCACGGTCATCCGGCGCAGGGCCTCGGCGCGGTCGAGCTTCTGTTCCTCGTACAGGCGGTGGAAGCTCGCCGCCTGCCAGGAGGCGCCGTTCTGGCCGGTCACGCAGCGGCGCTCCATGATCTCGAGCAGGCGGTCGCTGTCGGCGGCGGCGACTCCCGCGTCCTCGAGTCCAGCGTGGGCGGCCGGGAGGAGCCGGCGCAGCATCAGCTCGGTCACCGGCACCTCGCCCACGCCGGGCCAGTAGACGTTCGCCTCGATGCCGTCGCGCGCCCCGGCGTGGAAGTTCTCCTCCGCGGCCGAGAACGACATCTGCGACCAGAGCGGCCGCTCCTCCGCCACCAGCGTGCGCACGAGCCCGTAGTAGAAGGCGGCGTTCGCGCAGATGTCGACGACCGTGGGGCCGGCGGGCAGCAGCCGGTTCTCCACACGCAGGTGAGGACGCCCGCGGCTGGTGTCATAGATCGGCCGGTTCCAGCGGTAGATGGTGCCGTTGTGGAGGCGGAGCTCCGGCAGCTCAGGGGTGTCGCCTCGCTCCAACACCTCGACAGGGTCCTCGTCCTCGGTGACCGGCAGGAGGGCCGGGAAGAAGCGCACGTTCTCCTCGAAGAGGTCGAAGATCGAGTTGATCCAGCGCTCCCCGAACCAGACGCGCGGGCGCACCCCCTGCGCCTTCAGCTCCTCGGGGCGGGTGTCGGTGGCCTGCTCGAAGAGAGCGATGCGCGTCTCGCGCCAGAGCTCGCGGCCGTGGAAGAACGGTGAGTTGGCCGCCACGGCAACCTGCGGGCCGGCGATCGCCTGCGCGGCGTTCCAGTGGTCGGCGAAGCCCTCCGGCTCGGTCTGAAGGTGCAGCTGGACGCTCGTGCATGCGGCCTCGGGGGCGATCGTGTCGGCGAAGGTGGAAAGCCGCTCGACGCCGGCGATCGAGATCTCGAGGTCCTCCCCTCGGGCGGCGAAGATCTGCTCGTTCAGGTGGCTGTAGCGGTGACCGGCGCTGAACACCTCGGACGTCAGGTGCTGCTCCCCGACGGTCGGCAGGATGCCGATGATCATCATGTGCGCGCCCACGGTGCGCGCCCGCTCCTCGGCACGGTTGAGGCTGAGTCGGACCGCCTCCTCGAGCTCGGTGAAGACGTCGTCCGCGAGCGTTCGCGGCGGTACGTTGATCTCCACGTTGAACTGGCCGATCTCGGTCTGGAAGTCCGCGTCGGCGATCGCCTCGAGCGCACGCGCGTTCATCAGCGCGGGGTCGCCCGCCTCGTCGGTCAGGTTCAACTCGATCTCGAGGCCGAAGGAGCGCCGGTCGGAATCGAAGCGCGCCTCGCCGAGCATGCGCGCGAACACGTCCAGGCAGGTGCGCACCTTCCGCCTGTACCGCTGGCGGTCGTCGCGCGAGAAGACGGTCGCGGTGACCTCCTGTCCCACGGCCTGACTCTATCCTCGACCGCTCATGTCCAGCCAGTACATCTTCACCATGTACAAGCTTTCCCGGGTTCACCCGCCTGACAAGCGGGTTCTCGAGGACATCTCGCTGTCGTTCCTGCCGGGAGCGAAGATCGGCGTGCTCGGCCCCAACGGGTCGGGCAAGTCCACCCTGCTGCGGATCATGGCCGGGCAGGACACCGAGTTCCGCGGGGACGCCCAGCTCGCGCCCGGCGCAACCGTTGGCCTGCTCGAGCAGGAGCCGCAGCTCGACCCGAGCAAGGACGTGCGCGGCAACGTGGAGGACGGCGTGCGCGAGTTGCGCGACATGCTCGACCGCTTCAACGAGCTGGCCGTGAACTACTCGGACGAGACCGCCGACGAGTTCGCTCGCCTTCAGGACGCGATCGACGCCGCCGATGCCTGGAGCCTCGACACGACACTCGAGATCGCCATGGACGCGCTGCGGCTCCCGCCGGGCGACGCCGACGTGGAGACGCTCTCGGGTGGCGAGCGTCGCCGCGTGGCGCTCTGCCGCCTGCTGCTGGCGGCGCCCGACCTGCTCCTGCTCGACGAGCCGACGAACCACCTCGACGCCGAGTCGGTGGCGTGGCTCGAGAAGCACCTCGAGGAGTACAAGGGGACCGTCGTGGCCGTGACCCACGACCGCTATTTCCTCGACAACGTGGCCGGCTGGATCCTCGAGCTCGACCGCGGCCGTGGCCTGCCCTTCAAGGGCAACTACACGGCCTGGCTCGAGCAGAAGCAGGAGCGGCTCGCCCAGGAGGAACGGCGCGAGGGGGCGCGTCAGCGCACCATCGCGCGCGAGCTCGAGTGGGTGCGCGAGTCGCCGAAGGGGCGGCGCACCAAGGCGCGCGCCCGGCTCAAGCGCTACGAGGCCCTGCTCGCCGAGGAGCGCAACGTCAAGCTGGACCAGGTTCAGATCCACATTCCGGCGGGCCCGCGGCTCGGCAACGTGGTGCTGGAGACCGAGGACCTGCGCAAGGGCTTCGGCGACCGGCTCCTGATCGAGGACCTCTCGTTCACGCTGCCGCCGGCGGGCATCGTCGGCGTGATCGGTCCGAACGGGGCCGGCAAGACGACGCTGTTCCGGATGATCGTCGGCGACGAGGAGCCGGACGGCGGCGCGCTGCGCCTCGGGGACTCGGTCGAGCTCGCGTACGTGGACCAGTCGCGCGACGCGCTCGACCCGGACAAGACCGTTTGGGAGGAGATCTCCGACGGCTACGACCAGATCAAGGTCGGCGAGCGCGAGATGAACTCGCGCGCCTACGCGGCCGGGTTCAACTTCAAGGGCTCGGACCAGCAGCGCAAGGTCGGCGCTCTCTCCGGTGGCGAGCGCAATCGCGTGCACCTGGCGAAGCTACTGCGCCGCGGCGGCAACCTGCTGCTGCTCGACGAGCCGACCAACGATCTCGACGTCGACACGCTGCGCGCGTTGGAGGAGGCCCTGCTGTCCTTCGCCGGCTGCGCGGTGATCATCTCGCACGACCGCTGGTTCCTCGACCGCGTGGCGACGCACGTGCTCGCGTTCGAGGGCGATTCACAGGTCACGTGGTTCGAGGGCAACTTCGAGGCATATGAGGAGAACCGAAGGGCTCGCCTGGGTACGGAGGCAGAGAGACCCCATCGGATCACCTACAAGAAGCTCACGAGGACCTGATGAACATCCAAACGCCGCACCAGCAAGCCCTCACAGACGAGGCGCTGGCTCTCGTCGGCCGCCTCCACGAGGAACTCGACGATCGCCGCCGCCAACTGCTCGACGCCCGCCAGGAGCTCCAGGAGCGCCTCGATGCCGGCGAATCGCTCGAGTTCGTGACCGCGCCCGAGGACTTCCGGGTCGCCCCCGTGCCGGACGCGCTCCAGGACCGGCGCGTCGAGATCACCGGACCGACCAGCCGCAAGATGGTGATCAACGCACTGAACTCGGGTGCGCGCGGCTTCATGGCCGACTTCGAGGACTCGAACTCGCCCACGTGGCGCAACATGGTCGAGGGGCAGCTCAACCTCACGGACGCGATCAACGGCAGCATCGAGCACGACGAGAAGGGCAAGCACTACGAGCTCGGCGAGAACCCCGCCGTACTCCACGTGCGGCCCCGTGGCCTCCACCTACCGGAGGCCCACCTCCAGCTCGACGGCGTGCCGGTGGCCGGGGCGTTCATGGACTTCGGGCTGTACGTGCACCGGAACGCCGAGGCTCTGCTCGAGCGCGGCTGGGGGCCGTACTTCTACATCCCGAAGCTGGAGTCGCACTTGGAGGCGGCGCTCTGGCGCGACGCATTCGTGATCGCCGAGGAGACGCTCGGGCTCGAGCGCGGCACGATTAAGGCCACCGTCCTGATCGAGACGATCCCGGCGGCGTTTTGCATGGACGCGATCCTGTACGAGCTGCGCGACCATGTCGCCGGCCTGAACGCCGGCCGCTGGGACTACATCTTCTCCGTGATCAAGCGCTTCCGCTCGCGCAGCGAGTTCGTGCTGCCGGACCGCTCGGAGGTCACGATGACGGTCCCGTTCATGAAGGCGTACAGCGACCTGGTCGTGAAGATCTCACATGCGCGCGGCGCCCATGCCATGGGCGGAATGGCGGCGGTGATCCCGTCGCGTACCGACGAGGAGGCCAACCAGCGCGCCTTCGAGGCCGTCCGAGCCGACAAGGAGCGCGAGGCGAACGACGGCTTCGATGGGACATGGGTCGCGCACCCTGATTCGGTGGCGGTCGCGACGGAGGCGTTCGATGCCGTGCTCGGCGAGCGGCCCAATCAGGTGGACAAGCAGCGCGATGACGTCGAGCCCTCCGCCTCCGCGCTCCTCGACGTTGCCGCCACTCCCGGCGAGCGCACCGAGGAAGGGCTGCGCTCCAATGTGAACGTCGGGATCCAGTACATCTCGTCGTGGCTGCGGGGCAACGGCGCGGCCGGGATCTACGGCCTGATGGAGGACGCCGCCACCGCCGAGATCGCGCGCGGCCAGGTGTGGCAGTGGATCCGCCACGAAGCGACCCTCGACGACGGGCGGACCGTCACGCCCGAGCTGGTCCGCGAGCTGGAGGGCTCGGAGCTCGAGCGGATCCGCTCGGAGATCGGCGACGACGAGTGGTTCGAGCGCGAGGGCCGCCCCGACCTGTCACGCGACCTGTTCGAGCGCGTCGCACTGAGCGAGAAGTTCGTCGAGTTCCTGACGCTGCCGGCTTACGAGGAGCTGCTGCGCTTAGAGCACTGAAGGGCCCGCCCGGCGCCCCTCAATGCTGCCGTTTTCGCGCGGCGCTGGGGCCGCGCGCGCCTACGCGGCCTGGTCGCGCTCGCGCGCCCGCTCGGCCTCGCGCAGCTCGCGCAGCGCGCGCTTGCGCTCATCCCGCGTGGTGCGGTCCAGGATCAGCACCCCGTCGAGGTGGTCCATCTCGTGCTGGATCACGCGGGCCTCGAGGCCGGAGGCCTCGACCATGCGAGTCTCGCCGTCCTCGTCCAGGGCGCGGACGCGCACGTAGACCGGTCGCTCCACGTCCACGGTGATGCCTGGGATCGAGAGGCAGCCCTCGTCGAGCGTCTCGTGGTCGTTGCTGACCCACTCGAGCTCGGGGTTGGCGAGCGCCACCACCGGAGCGTCGGGGCCGACCCGGTACACGAGCAGCCGCTGTGAAAGCCCGAGCTGAGGAGCGGCAAGGCCGACGCCGTACGCGTCTCCCATGATCCCGGCCATGCGGCGCACCTGTCTGCGCAGGGATTCGTCGAAGCGGTCGACGGGAGTTGCGCTCGACTTCAGGATCGGATCGCCGAGCCGGCGGATGAAGGACATCGCCGCCACGCGGCGCGCCTCCGCCTCCGGATCGAGCTGAGGGACCTCCTCCTCGAGCGTGGCGCCGCCCTCGGCGAGCGGCTCGCGATCGGGCGCGTCCGCGTGCTCGCTGGGCGCCTCTCCCCCGGTGCTCTGCGGTTCCTCGGCCATCGAGGCCGAGTGTAACGCGAGCGGGCGCGAGCGCAAAAGGACCGCCCGCGGCGTTCGGCACTGTCGCCCTAGTGCGGATCCACGTCCACCGCGAAGCTCGCCGCATCGTGCGCTCGCTCCGCGGCCACCAGCTCCACCGCCTCGCGCACGGCGCTGATCGCGGGCGCTCGCTCCTGCGAGCGGATCACGAGCTGGGCCCTGTGGCGGCCCTGGCGGCGGAACAGTGGCGCGGGTCCCATCGCCGGCACGCCGGCTGAGGCGACGAGCTCGCGGACCGCCGTCGCGGCGGCCAGCTCGGGCCCCGGCTCGACGGACGAGCACACCACGCGGATCAGGTGGCCGTGGGGTGGGTAGCCGAGCAGCTCGCGGCGGCGCAGCTCGGCCTCGAGGAAGCCGTCGGCGTCGTGGCGCGCGGCGAAGCGGAGCGCCTCGGCCGAAGGGTCGAGCGCCTGGACGATCACGCTACCGCCGCGCTCGCCGCGGCCGCTGCGGCCGGCAAGCTGGGCAACGAGCGCGAAGGTTCGCTCCTCCGCGCGGAAGTCCGGGAAGCGCAGCGTGGCATCGGCGTCCAGGACCACGCCGAGCGTGACGTCGGGGAAGTCGTGCCCCTTCGCCACCATCTGGGTGCCGACGAGCACGCCCGCGTCCGCCTGGTCGAAACGCCGCAGGACCGTGGCCACGCCGGCCGCCGCGGCGACGTCCGAGTCGAGCCGGAACACGGGCAGCGGTGCCACCAGCTCCTCCAGCTCGCGCTCCAGCTGCTCGGTCCCAGCACCGTGGCGCGCGACCGATACCGACTCGCAGTCCGGGCACACCCGCGGAGCGATCTCGCGGTGACCGCAGTGGTGGCAGGCCACCTCGCCGCGCTCGCGGTGGAGCACGAGCGTGACGTCGCAGTTCGGGCACTCCCACACCCGCGCGCAGGAGCGGCACGAGAGGAAATTCGACCATCCGCGCCTGTTGAGCAGGACGATCGCCTTCTCACCGCGGCGGCGCACCTCGTCGAGCGCCTGACGGGTGCGCTCGTGGAGCGGCCCGGCGGTACCTGCCATGCCCACGAGCTCCACCGGCGGCAGGCGCCGCCCGTCGACGCGCGAGGGCAGCACGATGCGCTCGTGCTCCAGCATGGTCTCGGGCCGGGGCGTGGCGCTCCCGGCCACGAGCAGGGCGCCCTCGTCGGCTGCCCGGCGCTGAGCCACCGCGCGGGCGTCGTAGCGGGGATCGCCCTCCTGCTTGTAGGAGCCGTCGTGCTCCTCGTCGACGATGATCAGGCCTAGGTCGTCGAACGGCGCGAACACGGCCGAGCGCGGGCCCACGCAGACGCGCGCCTCGCCGCGCCGCATCCGCCACCACTCGTCGTAGCGCTCGCGCTGCGAGAGCCGCGAGTGCATCACCGCCACGTGCTCGCCGAAGCGCTCGACGAAGCGGCCCGCCGTCTGCGGCGTGAGCGCGATCTCCGGCACCAGCACGATCGCCGAGCGGCCCCGCTCGAGCGCGGCGGCCACCGAGCGCAGGTAGACCTCGGTCTTGCCGCTGCCCGTGACACCGTGCAGCAGCAACGGCCGGCCCTCGACCGCAGCGGCCTCGATTCGCTCGAACGCCGCGGCCTGGTCCGGGGTGAGCGCGACTGCCCCGGCGTCCGCCCCCACCCGATCGAGCCGCGGCCGGCGCAGCGCGTCGGCGGCGCTGTCGAGCCTCAGCAGGCCGCGCCGCTCGAGGCTGCGCAGCGTGGAGTGCGAGCACCCGGTCCGGCGCGCAAGTGCGGCAGCTCCCAGAGGTGCGCCGGCGAGCGCCTCGAGCGCTGCGCGCTGCCGCGCCCCCATCCGGGCGCCCTCGGCGAGCGCCGCCTCACCCGCGGGCGTGATCGTGGCGCGCAGCGACCGCTTCGGGCGCAGGGGCCGGCCGGCGCCCGTGCCGGTGCCGGGCGGGAGCACGAGCGCGAGCCCGCGCGCCGGCGTGGAGACGTACTCGCGCGCGACCCACAGTCCGAGCGCCACGAGCGACTGCGGCACGTCCGCCTCGAGCGCCGCGATCGGCTCGGCCAGCCGCTCGGGCGGCAGCTCACTCTCGTCGGCGACATCCACCACCACGCCGAGCAGCCGCCGGCGCCCGAACGGCACCACGAGCATGCTGCCCACGCCGACGTCCTCGAGCGCGCCCGCGAGAAGGTAGTCGAACGGCCCGCGCAGGCTGCGCGCCGGGGTGAGCGGCTCGACCTTGGCGATCACACCGTCGAACCTACGGACCGGCCCGGACGGCGGTCGGCGGCGTTAGGGTGGGCCTGGATGAGCGAGCGCCACGTAGTGATCGTGGGCGCCGGGCCCGCAGGTATCGCCGCGGCCGTGGCTCTCAAGGACCGGGGCCTACGACCGGTTGTCGTCGACCAGGCCGACAGCGTCGCCTCTTCATGGCGCCGGCGCTACGACCGCCTGCGCCTGAACACCTGCCGCCCGTTCTCCCACCTCCCGAAGCGGCGCTTTCCGAGGGGCACACCGATGTTCCCGTCGCGCGACCAGCTGGTCGAGCACCTCGAGCGCCACGCCGCCGAGGACGGGATCGAGCTCAAGCTCGGAACGCGCGTCGAGCGGATCGACCGCCGCGACGGCGGCTGGGCGCTCGAGACCTCCGCGGGCGAGCTGCGCGCGCCTCAGGTGATCACGGCCACCGGGTACGAGCAGGAGCCGATCATCCCGGACTGGAGCGGCCGCGACGCCTTCAAGGGCGAGCTCATTCACTCCGCCCAGTACAGGAACCCGGAGCCGTTCAAGGGTCGGCGCGTGCTCGTCGTGGGACCCGGCTGCTCCGGGATGGAGATCGCGTACGACCTCGCGGAGGGCGGGGCGAGCAAGGTCTGGCTCGCCGTCCGGACGCCGCCCAACATCGTCCTGCGCAGCGGCCCCGGCGGGCTTCCCGGCGACGTGATCGCGGTGGCCCTGCTGCACCTTCCCGCACGAATCGGGGACGCCGCCGCACGCTTCGGCCGCAGGCAGGACCTGGGCGACCTCACCGAGTACGGACTGCCCGTGCCGGACGAGGGCGTGTTCACGAGGCTGCGGAGAACCGGGCAGGCTCCCGCGATCCTCGACGAGGAGGTCATCGAGGCCATCAAGGCGGGACGGATCGAGATCGTGCGGGGCGTGACCTCGCTCGACGAGACCGCTGTGGAACTCACCGACGGCGCTCGCGTGGAACCGGACGCGGTGATCTGCGCCACCGGTTACAGCCGCGCCCTCGAGCCACTGGTGGGGCACCTCGGCGTGCTCGACGAGCGCGGCGTGCCACGGGTGCGCGGCGCGAGGGAGGCGGCGCCCGGCCTGCGCTTCATCGGCTACGTGCCGCGGCCCGGCGGGATCGGGTACGCGGGCAAGGAGAGCCGCAGGGCCGCCCGGGCGATCGCCCGCGAGCTGAGCGCCGCGTAGTCGCCGCGATCAGGCCGCGGCCGCGCGCGTGCCCTCGTCCCGCTCGCGTCCGATAACGCGCTCGAGCGCCTCGACGCACCTGGGGTCGAAGCTGGTCCCGGACTCCGCGCTGATCAGCTCGAGCGCCTTCTCGAGCGTCCAGGCGGGGCGGTAGACGCGCTTGGACAACAGCGCGTCGAAGACGTCGCAGACGGCCAGGATGCGGGTCTCGATATCGAGATCGGGCGCGCCCAGCCCGCGCGGATAGCCGCTGCCGTCGAGCCGCTCGTGGTGGTCGAGCACGAGCCGCGCCACCTGTGAAGAGAACCCGAGCTGGCGGACGAGCTCGCTGCCCAGCTCCGCGTGGCGCTTGATGATGTCGTACTCCTCGTCGGTGAGCGCGCCCGGCTTCTGCAGGATCTCGTTGGGGACTGAGAGCTTTCCGACGTCGTGCACGAGCCCGCCGATGGCAAGCTCGCGAAGCCGCACCGGGGCCAGTCCGAGTTCCTCGCCGACCTGAACGGCGCGCAGCGCCACGCCGCGGGTGTGCTCCGCCGTGTAGTCGTCCTTGTGGGCCAGCCGCACCAGCAGCGCCCGGACGGTCGGCCCCATGAATGCGTCGGCGGCGCTCACGAGCTCGCTGGCGCGCAGGTCGCCCACCAGCGGGCGCGACTGGGCGCCCCGGTGAAGGTCGAGCGCCACCGGCACGCCAACCAGCCCGATCCCGATCAGCTCCCACGCGTGCCCGAGCCACCAGCCGAGCTCGTAGTACTCGAGCAGCAGACCCGGCACGAGCGCCACGGCGAGCAGGACGAGCCCGTACACGACGGCGAGGTCGGCCAGGCGCCGGGTGAGCAGATACGTGCGCCCGGCGCGCACGGCGAGTGCGCCGTAGAAGACCGTGCCGCACCCGAGGACGATGTAGGCCGCGGTGCTCGCCGCCTCGGGCACGGCCGGGACGAACGAGGGCTCGAGGATGCCGACGAGGCCGAGGCTGACGATCACCACGAGCAGCGCCGCCTGGAGCGCGAGCACCGGGCGCACCGCGGTCGGCCGGCGCAGCTCCGGAATCGTGGAGAGCGCGAGCACCGCGCCACCCACCGGCAGCGTGAGCGCGCCCGAAAAGGCCACCAGCCCGTTGTCGCCGACCAGGAACCCGGGCGTTGTCAGCCCGTGGATCGACAGCAGCGCGGCCATCGACGAGAAGGCGGTCCCGATCAGCACCGCGCGGGCGTCGCCGCGGCGGGCCCCGGCGAGGGTCAGGACGACTGCGGCGGCGGCCGCGAGTCCGGCGCTGATGCCGATGGGAAGGAAGTGCACGGCCGCGGGGATCTGCACCTCGGTCTCGCCGAAGAAATGCACCACCCCCGCGGGCAGCACGGCGCAGCCTGCGAGCAGGCCGAGCAGCGACACCTCCCGCTGGCGCAGCAGATGGGCCATGCGACCCCTATCGGACACCGTGCCTGGCTTCTTAAGGCACCATGTGGGCCGTGGCGATCGACTTCGAGGCGGAGGGTCTACTCGACGGAGCCGACGACCGCGACGCTCGCCTCGAACTGCTGCGGACGCTGGAGCAGGAGGGCTTCAGCCTCGAGGAGCTGCGCGAGGCCGCCGCGCACGACCGGCTGGCTCTGCTGCCGATGGAGCGCGTGCTCGCGGGCGAGGGCAAGCTGTTCACGCGTGAGGAGCTGGCCGAGGAGACCGGCCTCGACCAGGACTTCCTCGATCAGGCGGCGCGGGCCCTGGGTGTCCCGGTGCGCGAGCCCGGCGAACGCGCCATCACCGAGGAGGAGCTCGAGCTGTCGCGCAGCGCCAAGGCGCTGCTGGACGCCGGGCTGAGCCCCGAGTCCTTCCTCGAGCTCACGGCGGTGATGAGCCGGTCCATGCAGAACGTCGCGGGGTCGCTCACCGCGGTCTTCGGCGAAGCGTTCCTCCACCCCGGCGACACGGAGCGCGACCTCGGGGTGCGCTACGCGGAGGCGCTCCGGAATCTGGGCCCGCTCGCCGCCCCGACGCTTCAGCACATGCTCAACCTGCGCCTGCGCGAGCAGATGCGGGAGGCGGTGATCAGCCAGGCGGAGCTCCAGAGCGGCCAGCTGGCCGGCTCGCAGCCGGTGACGGTCGGGTTCGTGGACATCGTGGGATTCACGAGGCTCGGCGAGGACGTGGCGCCGGAGGACCTCGGCACCGTGGTGCGGGGCTTCGAGCGCGCCGTCGCCTCGGCGGTCGAGCCGCCGGTGCGACTGGTCAAGACGATCGGCGACGCCGCGATGCTCGTGGCGCCCGAGCCGCGGCCGCTGGTGGACGCGGTGCTCGGCCTGGTGGAGCGCTCGCGCGAGGACGACGGCAGCCCGCTGCTGCGCGGCGGCGTGGCGTCCGGCGAGGCGCTTCCGCGTGCGGGCGATTGGTACGGCCGGCCGGTGAACCTCGCGGCTCGCCTCACCGGGTTCGCACGCCGCGGCAGCGTCGTCGCCTCGAGCGAGGTACGCGAGGCGGCCGGCGACGGCTACGACTGGTCAGCAGCCGGTAGCCGGCGCTTCAAGGGCGTTCGAGGCAGCGTTGACGTCTACCGGGTGAGACCGGCGGGGGCGTCAGACGGTTGACGTCTCGCGCTCGCCGAGGCCGGAGGCCTCGCGCAGCGTGTCGGCCTTGTCCGTTTTCTCCCACGTGAAGTCGTGGTCCTCGCGGCCGAAGTGGCCGTAGGCCGCCGTCTTCCTGTAGATCGGACGGTGCAGGTCGAGGTACTGGCGGAAGGCGCCCGGGCGCAGGTCGAAGTGCTCGTCCACGAGCTCCGCGATCTTGGCGCGCGACACGCGCTCGGTCCCGAAGGTCTCCACCATCACCGACACCGGGTGGGCGACGCCGATGGCGTACGCCACCTGCACCTCGCACTTGTCGGCCAGGCCGGCGGCCACGACGTTCTTCGCCACGTAGCGCGCGGCGTAGGCGGCCGAGCGGTCGACCTTCGACGGGTCCTTGCCGGAGAAGGCGCCTCCGCCGTGACGGGCCATGCCGCCGTAGGTGTCCACGATGATCTTGCGCCCGGTGAGGCCGGCGTCGCCGACCGGGCCGCCGATCACGAACTTGCCGGTGGGGTTCACGAGGAAGTTGTGGCCGCCATCGTCGAGCAGCTTCTTCTCGTTGTAGAGCTCGGCCGGAAGCACCGGGTGCACCACGTGCTCCCACAGGTCCGGCTTGATCAGCGTCTCCGCGTCCACGCCGTCCTTGTGCTGTGTGGAGATCAGGATGCGCTCGATCTCGATCGGCCGGCCGTTCTCGTAGCGCACGGTCACCTGCGTCTTGCCGTCCGGGCCGAGATAGGGCATCAGCTCCGCGCGCCGCACCTCCGCCAGCCGGTGCGCGAGCTTGTGCGCCAGCGAGATCGGCATCGGCATGAGCTCCTTGGTCTCGCGCGTGGCGTAGCCGAACATCATGCCCTGGTCGCCGGCGCCCGCAACATCGAGCTCGTCGTCGTCGGCGGGGTCGGTGCGGGCCTCGTAGGCCTTGTCGACTCCCTGCGCGATGTCGGGCGACTGCTCGTCGATGGCGGTGATGACCGCGCAGCTGTCGCAGTCGAACCCGTAGCGCCCGCCGCTGTAGCCGATCTTGCGAATCGTCTCGCGGGCGATCTTCGGAATGTCCACGTAGACGTCGGTCGTGATCTCGCCAGAGACCACCACGAGCCCGGTGTTCACGAGCGTCTCGCAGGCCACGCGACCCTCCGGGTCGTCGGCCATCACGGCATCGAGGACGCCGTCCGAGATCTGGTCGGCCATCTTGTCCGGATGGCCCTCTGTGACCGACTCGGAGGTGAACAGGAACTCGTTGTCTGACAGCGGCTGCGTCGTCATGAGGCCGGGAAGCCTAGCGGCATCGCACGGAGGGACCGTCAACAAGCGGAATGCGCTGCTCGTGCCGCATGCCGAGCACCGTGTAGCGGATCCAGACCGCGTCGAGCGTGGCCCGCAGCGCCGGGCACGACGCGCCCTGGCGGAGCTCGAGCGTGATGCGGTCCGGGAACGAGCCGAGCCGGAGCTCCTCGAGCGGTCGCAGCGGCCGCCGCTCGTCGTAACCCCACGAATTGGCGAGCACACCGGCCCGCTCCAGCTGCAGCCCGGGGCTTCCCTCGGAGCGCACCACGGCGAGATCGGTGACGCCCGCGGCGCCCAGGCTGACGATCCCGAAGGTGTATCTATGGATGGCGCCGCGCTCGCGCTCGTAGACGCGCTTGTGGCTGATCTGCGCATCGAAGCGGAGCGGATGCGTCGCGGCGTACGCGAGCGCGTACGCGGCCATGAGCGGCACGCCGATCGCGACCGCCACCGCGACGCGGCGCCGGAAACGGCGCGGCACTTCGCCGAGGGCCGTCCTCGGCTCGGCGCCAGACGGCGCCGCGCGGACGCCCAGCAGGAACGCGGCCACTCCGAGCGAGACGATCGCGGTGGCTCCGTACAGCGGCGTGAGGGCGAGCAGGGGCGCATACCCGGCGAGGAGCAGGATCAGGAAGGTCTCGCTGAACCGGACCTCCCAGCCGGTGCGGATCCGCAGCTGCTGACCCACCATCAAGGCCGTGGCGCCGACGGCGATCAGCCCGACGCAGGCTTCGGCCGCCCAGCTCCAGGCGTCGTACCGATAGAACAGCCCCCGCCCCACCGAACCTGACCTGTCGACCACGTCGAGCCCCGCGAGCAGCGACGCCGCCACCACGAGCGGGACCCCCAGGATGACCGTCCAGAGATACCCGAGGAAGGTCGCCCAGACGACCGAGAGGTAGCCCGGCCGCGGCGGAGGCGCGGGCGGCGCCTCGACCGGCGCGGTCGCGACGGGGCTCATGGGCGAAGAGTAGGGGTAGACATACGGGAATGCACGCGTTTCAGACGATCATCGAGCCGTTTCGCATCCACTCCGTCGAGCCGATCCGGATGACCACGCGCGAGGAGCGCGAGCAGGAGCTCGGGCGAGCCGGCTACAACCTCTTCAGCGTGCCGGGACCGCGCGTGCTCGTGGACCTGCTCACGGACTCCGGCACCGGAGCGATGTCGTCGGAGCAGTGGGCCGGGCTGCAGCGCGGTGACGAGAGCTACGCGGGCGCCGCGTCCTGGTTCCGGTTCCGCGACGCCGTTAAGGAGCTGTTCCCGTTCGAGCACGTGATCCCGACCCACCAGGGGCGGGCGGCCGAGAAGATCATCTTCAGCGTGCTGGGCGCGCCCGGCAAGGCGATCCCGAACAACACCCACTTCGACACCACGCGCGCAAACGTCGAGTTCAGCGGCGCCGAGGCGCTCGACCTGCCCGTGCCGGAGGCGCTCGTGCCCTCCTCGCGCCACCCGTTCAAGGGCAACATGGACGTGGATGCGCTGCGGCGCGTGCTGGCCGAGCGCGACGTGCCGGTGGTGTTCATGACGCTCACGAACAACTCGGGCGGCGGGCAGCCGGTCTCGATGGAGAACCTGCGCGCCGTGCGGGAGGCGTGCGACGCCGCGGGCGTGCCGCTCCTCCTCGACGCCTGCCGCTTCGCGGAGAACGCCTGGTTCGTGAAGCTCCGTGAGGACGGCTACGCCGACACGCCCCTGCCGGAGATCGTCCGAGAGACGGCCTCGCTGGCGGACGGGATGACGATGTCCGCAAAGAAGGACCCACTCGGGAACATCGGCGGCTGGCTCGCGCTGGATGACGACGGGCTCGCGGAGCAGTGCCGCAACCTGCTCATCCTCACCGAGGGCTTCCCAACCTACGGCGGCATGGCCGGCCGTGACATGGAGGCGGTCGCTCAGGGCCTTCGCGAGGCGGTGGACGAGGACTACCTGCGCTACCGGATCCGCTCCACCGAGTACCTGGGTGAGGCACTCGACCGCGCCGGCATCCCGGTGGTCCTGCCCGTGGGCGGCCACGCGGTGTACATCGACGCGCGCGCGTTCCTCCCCCAGATCCCGCCGCTCGAGTACCCCGGCCAGGCGCTCGCCGTGGCGCTCTATCGCGAGGGCGGCATCCGCTGCTCCGAGATCGGCACCGTGATGTTCGGGCTCCAGCCCGACGGCTCGGAGCAGCCGGCTGCGATGGACCTCGTGCGGCTCGCGATCCCTCGCCGCACGTACACGCAGTCGCACGTGGACTACGTGATCGAGGTCTGCCGGTTCGTGGCCGAGCACGCGGCCGAGCTGCGCGGCCTTCGGATCGTGGAGCAGCCGCCGGTCCTGCGCCACTTCACGGCGCGCTTCGAGCCGCTCTAGTCGCGCGAGCGCCCGCGGCTGGTCTTGAAGTCGATCACGAGCGGCACGCCCTGGAGGCCGTAGCGGTCGCGCAGCCGGTTCTCGAGGAAGTACGCGTAGTCGCGGGTCAGGAGGTCGCGGTTGTTCACCTGGATCGCGAAGCGCGGCGGGCTCGACTCGAACTGGGCCATGTAGTACATACGCAGCCGCTTGCCGCGCACCGCCGGTGGCTCGCGCAGCGCCTGGAGGTCGCCGAGGAAGCGGTTCATCTCCGGCGTGGGAATCCACTGCGCAGACCGGTCGGCCAGCCACAGCGCCTCGGCCACGAGCCGCTTCATGCCGCGCCCGCTCTTGGCCGCGACCGCCATCACCTGCGGGCGCTGGCGCAGCTTGCGCGTGACCTTCGCCTTGGCATCCTCGAGGTCTGTTTGAGTGATGTCCCACTTGTTGAGCGCGATCACGGTCGCGCACTTCTGCTTCATCGCCATCTCCGCCACGCGAAGGTCGTCGCTTGTCACGCCCTCGCTGGCGTCGCAAACGACGATCGCCACATCCGCGCGCTCGGCCGCTTGCTCCGAGCGCAGCTGGGCGTAGTAGTCCACGGTCCCAGCCACCTTGGTCCGCCGCCGCAGGCCGGCCGTGTCAACCAGGACCACGTCGCGGTCCTCGAACTTGATGGGCGTGTCGATCGCGTCGCGGGTGGTGCCCGCCACATCGTGCACGATCACGCGCTCCTCGCCGAGCAGCCGGTTCACGAGTGAGGACTTGCCGACGTTGGGGCGCCCGATGAAGGCCAGCCGCGTCGCCTGCTCGCGCTCCTCGGAGACCTCAGGGAGGTGCCCCACGATCTGGTCGAGCAGGTCGCCGGTGCCGAGGCCCTGGGTGGCGGACACCGGGAGCGGCTCGCCGAGGCCCAGCCCGTAGAACTCCGATGCCAGCCCGGTCTGGCGCGCGTCGTCCACCTTGTTGGCGGCCACGATCACGGGCACGCCGCCGCCGCGCAGCTCCTGCGCCAGCTCAGCGTCGCCGGGGCGCAGGCCCGCGCGCGCGTCGACCACGAGCAGCGCAAGGTCGGCGCCCTCGAGCGCGCGCAGCGCCTGGCGCTTGATCTCCTCGGCCATCTGGTGTTCGCCCGCGAAGTCGACCCCGCCCGTGTCCACGAGCGTGAAGCCGACACCGTTCCAGTCGGCATCGATCTCCTTGCGGTCGCGCGTGACGCCGGCGTCCTCGTGCACCACGGCCTCGCGCGTGCCCGACAATCGGTTCACGAGCGTCGACTTGCCGACGTTCGGATAGCCGACCACCGCCACGGTTGGGCGGTTCATCGCCGCGCCCGCTCGACCAGCTCGACGATGCGCTCGACCACCTCGTCGACGCTGAGACCGCTGGTGTCGAGCTGCACCGCACCCGGCGCGGCCATCAGTGGTGAGTGCTCGCGCTCCATGTCCTGGGCGTCCCGTAGAGCCTGGTCCTTCAGGACCGTCTGCGTGTCAGTGCCCAGCTCCTCCGCCCGACGGCGGGCTCGCTCTTCCGGTGAAGCGGTGAGGAACACCTTCACTGCGGCATCTGGAGCCACGACGGTCCCGATGTCGCGGCCCTCGGCAACCCAGTCGCCACTCGACAGCAGCTCGAGCTGCTTCTTCACAAGCGCCTCGCGCACCGCCGGGTTCGTGGCGACCTTCGATGCCGCCTCGGATACCTCGGGCGTGCGGATCGCCTCGGTCACGTCCTCGCCGTTCACGAGCACGCGGTCGCCGATCCGGATGTCGAGCTCTTCGGCCCGCTCCGAGGCCGCGCCGCCGTGTCGCTGGGCCATCAGCCCGACCGCCCGGTACATGGCGCCCGAGTCCAGGTACGTGAAACCGAGCGCGCGCGCCGCAGCGCGCGCAACCGTGCTCTTGCCCGCACCAGCGGGCCCGTCGATGGCCACCACCATGGAGCGAAGGCTACGCCGCGGCTCAGGAGGGCTTCGTGGACATCGCCCAGATCGCAACCACGTATGCGACGAGCGAGATCGCCACGAGCACCAGCACCGCGGTGCGGAGGCCGCCGCCGCGAGCCCGGCGCGCCGCGATGCCGGCGCAGACGGTGGCCGCGATCAACAGCAGGAAGCTGCCCTCGGAGGTGCTGTACCCGATGTCGACCCAGGCAGGGACGGGGTCGAGATCGTCCACATGCTCCTTGTCGGCAATCCATTGCGCGGCCACGCGCATGACGATCCAGCTCGGGATCACCGCGATCAGCAGCGTGCGGAAGCCGAGCCGGAGGTTGTCGGCCGCGATCGAGGTGACCACCAGCACGAGCGCTCCCACGAGGACCATCGCGCCCAGGATGTGCAGGAACAGCGGGAAATTCCAGTCGTCCGGCCGGATCGCGGCGAGCAGGGTCATGCGCCCGGCTTCCAGATCATCAGCACCAGCAGCCCGAGCACGGTGAGCGTGCGCAGCCAGTGCATGGTCGCGACCGCCGCGGTCTCACCGGCGGCCGTGCGCCTCTGCACGGTCTGGCCCAGCCCGGTCGCGATGACCCAGAGCCCGATCGCTCCGAGGATCCAGCCGTCGAAGAAGCCGTACTCGTCGAGGTAAAGCGCGAGCCAGATGCCGAGCACGAGCGTGCCGAGGCCGCCGACGTCCCAGCAGCGGTCGGCCACGAACATCGCACGCCCCTCGGCGGGCGCGCCCAGCGCCACCGCGGTGTAGGTGACCACGGTCACGGCAAGCATGAACGCCGCGAGCAGGTGGAGGAAGAGCAGCCAGTCGTACACGCGCGCGCAGAAGCTACACGAGCTCCCGGAGGTCTTGCTCGAAGTCCGGATAGGACACCGCCGCGGCGTCCATCCCCACCACCTCGACGCCTTCGACGGAGGCGAGCCCCGCCACGGCGCCGAGCATGGCCATGCGGTGGTCGCCCTTCGCGTCGATGGTTCCCCCGCGCAGCGGCGAGCCGTCGCCGCGCACCACGAAGCCGTCCGTGGTGGCCTCGATGTCGGCGCCGAGGCCGCGCAGGCCCTCCACGACGCCCGCGATCCGGTCCGACTCCTTCAGGCGCAGCTCCTGCGCCCCCCGCACCACGGTCTCGCCCTCGGCGTGGGCGCCCAGCAGCGCCACGAGCGTCAGCTCGTCGATGGCGAGCGGCACCTCGTCCGGCTCGACCGCCGTGCCCTCGAGCGATCCGGACGCCACGTCCAGCTCGCCAACGGGCTCCTCGTCGGCCTCCGTCCCGGGTTCCTCGAGCTCGCCCACGATCACCGCCCCCATGCGTTCCGCGATCCGGTAGAAGCCGGTGCGGGTCCAGTTCAGCCCCACGTCGTTCACAACCACGCGCGAGCCGCTCACGAGGATGGCCGCGGCCACGATGAAGGCCGCCGACGAGGGGTCGCCGGGCACGACCACCCTGTCGAGCTCGAGCTCGTCCACCTGGGCGACCGTGATCCGCAGCCCGTCGCGCTCGAACGGCACGCGGGCGCGGCGCAGCATGCGCTCGGTGTGGTCGCGGCTGGTGGAGCCCTCGGTCACCGTCGTGGAGCCGTCCGCCAGCATCCCGGCGATCAGCACGCACGACTTCACCTGCGCGCTCGGGACCGGAAGCTCGTACTCGATGCCCGTCAGGTCCGCCCCTCGGACCGTGATGGGCGGGAAGCGGCCGTCGCGCGCGTCCACGCTCGCGCCCATCAGGCGCAGCGGCTCGGCGATCCTGTCCACCGGCCGCTCCCGGATCGAGGCGTCCCCGTCGAGCGTCCAGACGCCACCCGGCTGCCCCGCGAGCCAGCCCGGCAGCAGCCGCATCAGCGTCCCGGCGTTGCCCACGTTCAGGAGTCCGCCGGTGGCCTCGAGCGGCGCGTGAAGCCCGATGCCCCGCACCAGCAGGCAGTCCTCGCGCTCCTCCTCGACCGCCGCCCCGAGCGTCATCACGGCGGCGAGCGTCGAGCGGGTGTCCTCGGAGTCCAGGTAGTTCACGACCGTGACCGGCTCGTCGGCCATGGCGCCGAACAGCGCCGCCCGGTGGGAGATCGACTTGTCGGCCGGGGGCGTGTAGTCGCCCCGGAGCGGGCCGGCCGGGTCGAAGCGGACGGCCGAGCTCACTCGCCGCCGACCGGGAAGCCGAGCGCGCCGATGAGCTCGCGCGCGCGTGCGGCCTGCGAATCGCCGGCGATCCAGAGGTTCATCGCGCCGGTCCGCATGTCCGACGCGGGCGCAAGCGCCATGTCGACGATGTTCACGCCCGCCCTGCCGAGCTCGAGTGCCACCTGGGCGACGATACCGGGGCGGTTCGGCACGGTCAGGCGCAGCTCGTGGACCGGTCCCTCGGTGGAGCCGGCCTCGAGCAGGGTGCGGCGGTCGTCGCGCGCGCGGTCGTTCCAGTCCTCCACCTCGCCCGACGAGAGGCGCCGCTCCACCTCGTCCAGCTCGCGCCGAAAGCCGCGGATCTCCTCGATGATCGCCGCGCGGTTCGAGCGGTAGATGTCGCTCCACATGGCGGTGTTGGCGCCGGCCACTCGCGTCATGTCGCGGAAGCTGGGGCCGACCTGCCGCAGCGCGTCACCGTGCTCGAGCAGGCGCCCCGCGGCCTGCGAAGCCAGGACGTTGGCGAGCACGTGCGGCAGGTGACTGAAGACGGCGACGAGGCGGTCGTGGGTCTCGGCGTCCACCGCGACGGGTTGCGCGCCGACGTCGACCACGAAGCGGTGCAGACGCTCGTACAGCAGCCCGCCGGACTGCTCGTGCGGCGTGAGGTACCAGACCGCGCCCTGGAAGAGGTCGGGGCGCGCGTGCTCCACGCCGGCGGTTTCGGCACCCGCGATCGGGTGCCCGCCCACGAAGCGCGGGTCGGGCGTCCGCTCGACGAGGTCCTGCTTGGTGGAGCCCACGTCGGTCACGACCGTGTCGGGGCCGGATGCGTCGAGGGCGGCGCGCACGAGCTCGGGCAGCGCGCCCACCGGCGCGCAGGCGAAGCAGAGCTCGGCGCCCTCCACGGCCTCGGCGACCGATCCGGCCGCGCGGTCGATCGCGCCGCGCTCGACCGCGGTGCGCAGGCGTTCGGGGTCGCGGCCGAAGCCGATGACCTCGGCGTCCTCGACGTGGTCGTGCGCCGCCAGGCCGACCGAGCCGCCGATCAGCCCCACCCCGAGGACGGCTATGCGCACGGCCGTGGCGCAAGCATGCGGCTCTGCCGCATGCGCAGCGCTGTCATCCGACCGTCGTAAAGGTCTTGCCCGCCAGCTCGGCCGCCGCCTCGAGCTTGCGGAGGTAGGCCGCGAAGTCGTCCGCGTAGAGAGCCTGCGGGCCGTCGCAGACGGCGGCCTCGGGGCTCGGGTGGATCTCGACGATGACGCCGTCGGCACCGGCCGCGGCCGCGGCCAGCGACAGCGGCTCCACCAGCGAGCGCTTGCCCGCCGCGTGGCTCGGGTCGATCACGATCGGCAGGTGCGTCAGCTCGCGCAGCACCGGCACGGCCATCAGGTCGAGCGTGAAGCGGTAGCTCGGCTCGTACGTGCGGATGCCGCGCTCGCACAGCATCACCTGCTCGTTGCCCTCTTTGAGGATGTACTCCGCCGCCATCAGCAGCTCCTCGAGCGTGGCCGACAGGCCGCGCTTCAGCAGCACCGGCTTGCCCGCGCGGCCCACCTCCGTGAGCAGCGTGTAGTTCTGCATGTTGCGCGCGCCGAGCTGCACCACGTCGGCCACCTCGAGCACGGGATCGAGGTCGCGCACGTCGAGCAGCTCCGTCACGATCGGCAGTCCTGTCTCGGCCTTCGCCTCGGCGAGCAGCCGGAGACCCGCCTCGCCCAGGCCCTGGAAGGAGTACGGCGAGGTGCGCGGCTTGTACGCGCCGCCGCGCAGGAACTGCGCCCCGGCGTCCCTCACCGTGCGCGCCGCGTCGAGCAGCACCTCTCGCGACTCCACCGTGCACGGCCCCGCCATCGTGGCGAAGTGGTCGCCACCGATGCGGCGTCCGTCGATCTCGAGCACGGTTCGCTCGTCGCGCCGGTACTGGAGCGACGCGAGCTTGTACGGCTTGAGGATCGGCACCAGGTGGTCCACGCCCGGCGCGCCCTCGAGGCCGAGGTTGGCCACGTGCTCGCGGTCGCCGATCGCGCCGATCACGGTTACCAGCTCGCCGGCTGAGATGTGGGCATGAGCGCCGACGGATTCGACGCGCTTGACCACGGCGTCTATCTCCGCCTGGCTCGCCCCCTCTTTCATCACGATCATCATCTGTCCCTAAAGCCTCTCAAAAGTGGTTGGTGCTACGACGATTCGGACGGCGTCCGGCGGTCCTGGAATTCGGCACGGCACGAGCCGCTGCCGGACGCCTAGCTAAATCGGTAGTACCAGCGCGAGTGGGCACGCCGAGCGGAGCGCGGGGACGCGCTCGTGCAAGAAGTCGGCGTGGCCAGACGGGACATCACGGGTCTTTGTAGCAGGTTCAGAGCAGCTGATCCAGAGCGGCGAGGAAGCGGTCGTTCTCGTGACGGGTGCCGTAGGTCACGCGCATCCAGCCCTCCTGGCCGAGCGCCTTGCCCGCGCGGACGATCACCCCGCGCTCCGCGAGACCGCCCACCACGGCGTCCTCGTCGCGCTCGCCGACCGAGACCCAGGAGAAGTTCGCCTGGCTGTCGGTGGTCTCGAGGCCACGCTCCTGGAGCTCCGACTCCAGGTGCATCCGCTCGATCGCGGTCTGCTCCACGCGCCGCTCGAGCTCGTCCACGTGGTTGAGCGCCTCGGTGGCCGCGGCCTGCGCGAGCGCGTTCACGGAGAAGGGCTGGCGCACGCGGTCGACCGCCAGCCGGAACTCCTCCGAGCCGAGCGCGTAGCCCACCCTCAGCCCGCACAGGCCGTAGACCTTCGAGAAGGTGCGAAGCAGGATCAGGTTGGGGTGACGGTCGAGCAGGGCGATCGACTCGTCCGGGTCCTGGAGCGAGGAGAACTCCACGTAGGCCTCGTCCACGATCACCGCGACGTGGCGGGGCAGCCCGGCCACGAACGCGTCGATCGCGGCCGGCGGGAGGGCGGTGGCGCTCGGGTTGTTCGGGTTGCACACGATCACGATCCGCGTGGCGGCGGTGACCTCGCGCGCCATCGCCTCGAGGTCGTGCTCGCCGGCGTCGTTGAGCGGGACGATCAGCGCGCGCGCGCCGGACATCGCGGCAAGGTGCGGGTAGATCGAGAACGAGGGCCAGGCATAGACGAGCTCCGCGCCGGGTTCGAGCATCGCCTCGGCCGCGGCGAGGAGCAGCTCGCACGAGCCGTTGCCGATGGCGATCCGGCCGGCCGGCACGCCGGTCCGCTCGGACAGGCGGCGGCGCAGGACGGTGCGTTCCGGGTCTGGGTAGCGGTTGAGCGTGCGCAGGTGCGCCTCGACCGCCTCGAGCACCTGGGGGTGCGGCGGGAAGGGCGTCTCGTTCGAGGCGAGCTTCACGAGTTCGCCGTCGAAGGAGTAGGTGGCCGCCGCCGGGTACACCGGGATGTCCCGCAGGCGAGCGTTGAACTCGAGCCCCGTCACTGGGCTCCCTGAAGATCGCGGCGCAGCGACTCCGCCTCGCGCAGGTACACGTGGCGCGGCTCGCTGTCGGGGTCGGCGTAGCAGTGCAGCAGCAGCCTTATTACGCGCGGGAGCGCGCCCTGCACGTCGATCTCGCGTGCGCACAGGAGCGGCACCGAGGAGAGGCCGAGGCGCCGCGCGGCCACGGCCGGGAACTCGGCGTCGAGGTCGTCGGTGCAGGTGAAGATGCAGCTCACCATCTGGTCGGGCGCGAGCGAGTTGCGCTCCATGACCTCACGCACGAGCTCCTCCGTGGCGGACAGGATCGAGTCGGCGTCGTTCTCCGGAACGGTGATGGCGCCTCTGAGCGCGCGCAGCTTCATGCGGCGCCGGATTGTGGCAGCCGCGAAGCTGGGATAGCCTGGGAGCAGTGACCCCTCGTCGCCGAGTAGCCGGCGCCACCGCGCCCTAGAGCCCGCCAACGCGGCGGGTGCGGCGGTGGCACGGCCCGCACCGGCGACGAGAGGAACCTCATGCAGCAGTTCGACGCGCGAGCCGTGATGGCAGCGCGGATCACACAGGAATGCCGGCCGGAGGACCTGCGGCGGGGGCCGCCCGCCGCCGCCGCGCCACACCCGCCAGCGCTTTCGGCCGCGAGCGCCCCGCCGGCGCCAACGGCTAGCGCTGAGGCCGGCGCCCGGAGCGCGGCTTAGGCCGCGCGGGCTTCGCGCCCCCTCCTCGCGTTGTCGCACCCGGGGCCCGCCCGCGCGACGGCCGCCGCTGTCGGGGCTCCGCGAGCCGGCGCAGTCGCTCGACCTCGGCCTTCGTGAGTCGGCGGCTCTTGCCCGGCTCCAGGCCGCGCAGGCCGAGCGGGCCGAACGCGATCCGCTCGAGCTCGACCACGCGGTGGCCCACGGCCTCCACCATGCGCCGGACCTGTCGCTTGCGGCCCTCGCGGATCGTCAGCTCGAGCACGCCCGGCGCCGGCTGGCGCACGTCGGCGCGCCCGGTGCGCCCGTCCTCCAGCTCGACCCCCTCCCGCAGCGCCTCGAGCGCCCGCGGCGCCAGCCGCGCCGGCTGAATCCGCGCCCGGTAGACCTTCTTCACCCCGTAGCGAGGATGGGTCAGGCGCTCGGCCAGCCCGCCGTCGTTGGTGAGCAGGATCAGGCCGGTGGTGTCGGCATCGAGGCGCCCGACGGGGTATAGCCGCCGCGACGAGCGCACCAGCTGGACGACGGTCGGCCGGCCGTGCGTGTCGCGCGCCGTCGAGACGACCCCGGCCGGCTTGTTGAGCGCATGCACCTCGTGCGGCTCCGGCGCGACCGCGCGCCCGTCGAGCGCGACCGCGCTCGTCTCGTCAACGTCGCGTGCCGGATCGGTAACGACCTCGCCGTGAACCGTCACGCGCCCCTCGGCGACGATCCCCTCGGCAGCACGCCGCGACGCGACGCCGGCATGCGCGAGGAACTTGGCGAGTCGCATGGTCGGAAGGCTACGTGGCGGTGTGATCCGATCTACGACACGTATGCGGTTCTAAATCGGATCACACCCCTCGGTGCCCGCCGTCGGGACCACTCGGAAGCGGGCGCCGCGGCGCGGCGGCGCGGAGGGCGGCGGCGCGGCGGCGGCGCGGTGGCGCCGCGGCGGCGCCGCGGCAGCGGCGGACCGGCCCTACTCCACCGACCGCAGATGCCGCGTCGGCGGGCCGCCCGCCGCCTTGTCGGCGTACATCGCGTCGTCGGCGCGGGAGAGCACCTCGTCGGACGAGGTCGTTGCGTCCTCGAAGAGCGCCCAGCCCACGCTGGCGTCCAGCGGGCCCGCGGGCGTGGTGACCTCGCGGCGTATCGCGGTCACCATCAGGTTCGCCAGCTCGGCCGCCTCGGGCGCCCCTCCGTGCGGCATCAGCACGGCGAACTCGTCACCGCCGAAGCGCGCCAGGATGTCGCTCTCGCGCAGCCGGGCGCGCAGTACGGAGGCCACCGCCGCCAGCACGCGGTCGCCCGCCCTGTGCCCGTGGCCGTCGTTCACCTGCTTGAAGCGGTCCAGGTCGATCACCAGCAGCGCCCCGTCCATGCCGTAGCGGCGGCCGTGCACGATGTGGCGGTCGAGCTCCTGCTCGAAGCGGCGCCGGTTGTAGAGGCCGGTCAGGGTGTCGTGGTCGGCGATGTGGCGCAGCCGCTCCTCGGCGGCCACCCGCTCGGCGGCCCACTGGCGCGTCTCGGTCACGTCGATGCCGGTCCACACCACGTGCGTGACGGAGCCGTCGTCCGCGGCGAGGACGGTGATCGACCACTCGATCAGCCTCAGATCGCCGCCGCGCGTTCGCCATTGGAACTCGGCCCGGACGGGCGACTCGCCGCCGGCAAGCGCCTCCAGCGCTGCCACAGCGATCGGCCGCTCGTCGCTCGGCACCAGGTCGAGCAGTGCCCGCTGCCCCTGGAGCTCGGCCGCCGTCCACCCCAGCAGCTGCTCGCACGCGCGGTTCCAGCGCACGAGGGTGCCGTGCGGGTCCGCCACCACGATCAGCGAAGCCGCGGCGTCGAGAACCGCATCCAGCATCTGCCGATCGCCGGACACTGGGATCGTGTCTCGCAAAGGGGGTGCCACCGGCATTCCTATGCCCCGCCGGACCGGATCTCATTCCGCCATGCGCCACACTTTTTTTCGCATGGACCTGCTTTTGCTTGACGAGCGCCTGGCGGCGAGGGAGCAGCCCGGGTTCCGGGCGCGCCAGGTGTGGGAGTGGGCCGCGCGCGGGGCGGGCTCGTACGCGGAGATGACGAACCTCCCTCTCGGCCTCCGGGAGCAGCTCTCGGACGAGGTTCCCTTCTCCTCGCTGCGCCCGCTCAGCGACGCGCTGTCGTCGGACGGCACCGAGAAGGTCCTCTTCGAGACCCACGACGGGCGCCCTGTCGAGGCCGTGCTGATGCGCTACCGCGACGGCCGGCGCTCGCTCTGCGTCTCGAGCCAGTCCGGCTGCCCGCTCACCTGCACCTTCTGCGCCACCGGCGCGATGCGCTTCGGCCGCAACCTGACGGCCTCGGAGATCCTCGACCAGGCGCTCCACTTCCGCCGCAAGGAGCAGGTGAACCACGCCGTGTTCATGGGGATGGGCGAGCCGCTTATGAACATCGACGCGGTGCTCGCGGCCTGCGAGCGTTTGCCGGACGTCGGCATCGCTCACTCGAACATCGGCGTGTCCACGGTCGGCTGGATCCCGGGCATCGAGCGTATGGCGGAGGACGGCCCGCCCGTGCGCCTGGCGCTGTCGCTCCACGCCGCCGACGAGGCGCTGCGCTCCGAGCTGATGCCCGTGAACGATCGCTATCCGCTGCGCGACGTGCTCGACGCCTGCCTGCGCTGGCACGAGCGGCGCAGGCGACAGGTGTTCGTGGAGTACCTGATGCTCGACGGCGTGAACGACCGCTACGAGCAGGCGCTCGCGCTCGCCGGGCTCCTCAAGCCAGAGCGCGCCTTCAAGGTGAACCTGATCCCGTACAACCCGACCGACTCGGGCTACCGGGGCTCAGGCCGCGACGCGATCGCCGCGTTCCGCGCCGCCCTCGAGGAGCGCGGCATCCGGACCACCGTGCGGCTCACCCGCGGCCGCGACATCGCCGCGGCGTGCGGGCAGCTCGCCGCCCGCGGCTAGCCAGGAGCCTCCGAGGATCAGCACGAGGCCGGCGACCGTGAACACAGTGAAGCTCTCGTCGAGCAGCACGACGCCGTAGAAGATCGAGAACACCGGGGCGATGTAGCCCACCAGCGACGCCCGCGCGGGGCCGTCGCTCGCGACGAGCGAGTGGAAGATCACGAACGCGAACCCGGTGCACACGACGCCGAGGGTGAGGAGCGACCCGACCGCGGCCAGCCCGGGCGCCGCCTCCGGCACGTGAAGCAGCCCGAGCGGAAGCGTGACCACCGACGCGATCGCCTGGGTGCCCGCGACCGTCGCAACCGGCTCCACCCCGGCGAGGTTGCGCTTGAGGTACCAGGCCGCTACGGCGTAGCCCAGGGCGGCGAGGATCACGAACATGCCGCCCACGAGTGTCTCGGCGCCGCCGCCGGCGTCCACACCGAGCAGCATCCCGACCCCGACGACCCCGATCGCCACTCCGGCGAGGCTGGCCGCGCTCGCGCGCTGCTCACCCGTGAGGGCGAAGGCGAGCAGGAAGGTGAAGATCGGCGCGCTCGCCACGAGGATGCCGGTGAGCGACGACGAGATCCGCTCCTCGCCGAGCGCGATCAGCGTGAGCGGGACCGCCACCTGGACGAACGCCAGCACGACGACAGGGCCGAAGCGGCCGCGCAGGCTTCCGAGCACGCCGAGATGCGCCGCAAGGGGGACCAGCACGAGCGCGGCGAGCGCGGTGCGGATCGAGACGATCGCCCAGGGCGTCACGCCGTCGTCCAGCGCAACCTTGATGAAGAGGTACGACGCCCCCCAGAACGCGCTGAGCGTCAGCAGCAGGAGGACGGAGCGCCGGGACATCTGCTCCCAGCTAAGCAGATGGCTCCCATTAGTCCCAATGAAACCTGCTTGACAGGGCGATAAGCTGTGCTGATGCTCGACGTCCGGCGGATGAAGGTCTTGCGCGAGGTGGCGGCCCGCGGCTCGTTCTCCGCGGCGGCCGAGGCGCTCAATTTCACCCAGTCGGCGGTGAGCCAGCACATCGCGGCCCTGGAGCGCGAGACCGGCACGCAGCTCGTCGAGCGCCTGTCGCGGGGCGTCCGGCTCACCGAGGCGGGCGCGGTCCTTGTGGAGCACGCCGACGCGATCATCGCTCGGCTCGAGTCCGCCGAGGACGACCTCGCGGCGATCGCGGGGCTGCGCGGCGGAAGCCTGCGGCTCGTGTGCTTCCAGAGCGCGGGCGCGACGGTCATACCCAGGGCGGTCGCCACCTTCCATGAGCGTCACCCCGAGGTGGAACTTGGCATGAGAGAGGCCGAGCCCGAGGAGGCCGCCCGGATGCTGAAGGCCGGCGAGGTGGACCTGGCGCTCCTGTACCACCACCCGGCGATGACGCTGATCCCGGACCTCGAGCTCACCCATCTGATGGACGACTGCTACGACGCGCTGCTACCGGCCGGGCACCCGCTCGCCAAGCGGCGACGGCTCGCGCTGCGCGACCTCGCCGAGGAGTCGTGGATCGTCTCGACACGCAACAACGGCTGCCGGACGATCACGTCCGTGACCTGCCGGGAGGCGGGGTTCGAGCCGCGAGTGGCGTTCGAAGCGGACGACACGCTCGCTTCTCAGGCGCTCGTGGCCGGCAACGTCGGTGTGACGATGATGCCGCGGATGGCGCTCACGGCCGTGCACCCGGGCGCCGTCGCCCGCGCGCTGAGCGACGCGCCGCGCAGGCGCGTGCTGGCGGCGCGCATGGAGGGCGCCTACCACTCCCCGGCCAGCGACGCGATGCTCGCGATCCTCCAGGAGACCGCCGCCGGGTTCACCGGCCCGCGGCTGGAGCTGGCGGCGAGCTAGCCCGACCCGCGCTCAGCCCGCGAGGTTCTTCGCGCGCTGCTCGCCTGCGCGCAGCAGGCGCTCGCGGATGTCGCCCTCGTCCTCGGGCGAGGGATCGAAGGCGCCGGGGTCGGGCAGAGCGTCCAGCCCCGAGAGGCCGAACAGCTTCTCGAACAGCTCCGTGCTGCGGTACATCACTGCGCCGAACCGCGAGCGCCCGGACTCCTCGATCAGCCCGCGCTCGAGCAGGGTGCCCACGGCGGACTCGGACGCCACGCCGCGGATGCGCGCCACCTCGGGCCGAGAGACCGGCTGGAGGTACGCCACGATCGCGAGGCACTCGGCCTGGGCCTGGGTGAGCGGCGGCGTGCGCGGGCGTGCCAGCAGGCGGCGGGCGGCGTGCTCTGCGACAGGGTCCGTGGCGAGCGTGAAGCCACCGGCCACCTCGCGCAGCACGACACCGCGGAAGCCCTCGGCGTAGTGCTCGCGCATCCGCGCGAGCGCCTCGACGATCTCCCCCTCGCCCACTTCGCAGGCGTCCGCCAGGCGGTCCACCGCCACCGGCTCCGGCGAGAGGAACAGCAGCGCCTCGACCGTGCGCACGAGGTCGTTCACGACGGCACCACCGTGATCGGGCCGAAGGGAACCTCCTGCTCCCACTTGGCCTCACCCGCCTTGTAGAGCTCGAGCAGCGCGAACAGCGTGACCGCCTCCGTCAGGCGGTCCACGCCCTCGACGGCCTCGTCGAACGAGAAGCGGCTGCGGCTCGACAGCAGGTCGCGAAGGTGGCGCAACCGCTGTTCCACCGACACCGCGGGGCGCCGCACGTGACGCAGGTCGAGCGCCGGCGGCACGGTGAGCAGCCCGCCGAGCGCCTCGGTCAGGCGCGCGGGGTCGTAGGCCGCCTCCGCTGCCTCGACGGAGATGCGGCGCAGCTGGGGCGGGAGCGGAGCGCTGCGATAGCGGAAGCCGTGCTCGGCCTCGAGCCGCTCGCGCAGGTGGGCGGCGGCCTGGCGGTAGCGGTGGTACTCGAGCATGCGCGCGAGCAGCTCCTCCGCCGCCTCCATCGGCTCGATGTCGAGGCCCTCCTCCTCGTCCGCCGGGAGCATCAGCCGCGACTTCAGCTCCAGCAGCGCCGCGATCAGGACGAGGAACTCGGTGGCCGCCTCGAGGTCGAGCTCGCCGGTCCGCTCGAGGTGCTCGACGTAGGCGAGCACTACCTCCGCGAGATCGACCTCGAGCAGGTCGATCTCCTCCTTCAGCACGAGCGTCAGGAGCAGGTCGAAGGGCCCGTTGAAGACCTCCAGGTCAAGGTCCAGCGTGGCGATGGACATCGCCGGAGAGACTAGACGTGGGCCCGGTCAGAGGTTCACGCCGAGGTCCGTCGCCCAGACGGTCCACACCACGGTGGCGAAGAGCACGATCAGAAGCGGCCGGACGAAGGGGCGGTCGAGCGCCTTCATATGCCTTGTGATCGGAATCACAAGCCATTTCTTTAGCGCGGCCGCCGGACGCTAGGCGCGGGGGCCCAGTCCCATCGCGGAATGGACCTCCGCCATGGTCGGGCGCGCGATCTCTCTGGCGCGCTCGGCGCCCCTCGCGAGCGTCCGCTGGAGGCCGTCCTCGTCGCGGCGCAGCTCGGCGTATCGCTCGCGCACGGGGGCGAGCAGCTCCGCCGTCGCCTCCCCCACCGCCTGCTTGAACACTCCGTAGCCCTGGCCCTCGAACTCGCTCTCGACCTGCTCCGCCGTCACGCCACGCGCCACCGCGTAGATGTCGATCAGGTTCGTGATGCCGGGCTTGTCGGGCGCGCGCACGATGTCGGTCCCGGAGTCGGTCTGGGCGCGCTTGATCTTCTTGACGATTGCGTCGGGCTCGTCGTCGATATAGACGAGGCCGCTTTCGGTGCCGTAGCTCGTCGACATCTTCGACTCGGGGTCCTGGAGGTCCATGATCCGCGCGCCCGTCGCCGGGATCACGTGCTCTGGCTCCACGAAGACCTCGCCGTACGTCGTGTTGAAGCGGCGCGCGATCTCGCGGGCGAGCTCGACGTGCTGGCGCTGGTCGTCGCCCACCGGCACCTGGTCCGCCTTGTAGAGCAGGATGTCGGCCGCCTGGAGCACCGGGTAGAGGAACAGGCTCGTGCGGACCAGCTGCTGCTCGCGCGCCGACTTGTCCTTGAACTGGTGCATGCGCTGGAGGTCGCCATAGGGAGTGACCGACGAGAGCAGCCAGCAGAGCTCCGGGTGCTCCGCCAGGTCGCCCTGACGGAACAGGATGCAGCGCTCGGGGTCGAGCCCGGCGGCGATCAGCATCGCCGTCGTGTCGAGCACGTAGCCGGGCAGCTCGTTAGCGTCGTAGGCCACGCTCGTGGCGTGCAGGTCGACGATGCAGTAGATCGCCGGGTCGCCCCGCTCCTGGCCATCGAGATAGCCGAGGATCGCCCCGATGTAGTTGCCGAGGTGCTTGCGCCCTGTGGGCTGGATGCCGCTGAAGATGCGCACGGGGCGGCCAGTCTAGGGGGCCACGTGCACGCTGATCCGCTCGACCGCGTTGTTCGCGTAGCCCTTCAGGTTCCAGGGCGGCTCGAGCGGCTGCGTGTTGCCCGCGGCGTCCGTCGCGCGCGAGCTGAGCACGTGCTCGCCGGGGGTGGCGTTCCAGGTGTATTGCCAGCCACGCCACGCGTTCGCGCCGAGCGGAGGTTCGAGAACGGCAGCATCGAAGGTTGAGCCGCCGTCGGTGGAGATTTCGACGCCTTCTATGGGTCCGTGGCCCGACCAGGCGCGGCCGGCGAGCGTGGTCGGGCCGGGCTCCAGGAAGCGCTTGCGCGTCAGGAAGTCCGGCACGCCGGGCGGGACCATCAGCGAGCGCGGCAGCATGCGGGTGACCGGCTCACCCGGTTCGCCGTCCGCGCCGTACATCCGGTAGCCCACCGCGTTCTGGTAGCCGCCGAAGGGCTCCTCCAGCACGGTGATCCGGGTGAGCCACTTCACGTTCTGCATCCCGTACCAACCGGGCACAACCAGCCGCAGCGGGAAGCCGTGCTGCGGGAGCAGCGGCGCGCCGTTCATCTCGTAGGCGAGCAGGCCCTCGCCGGCCTCGGCGATCGGGAGCGCGCGCTCGTAGGCCTGCGGCACGCCGCCCTCGATGCCGCGGTCAAGCCCGGCGAAGAGGACTTCGATCGCGGCGCCGCTCGGGCCGGCCTCCTCGAGCAGTGGCGCGAGAGGCGTGCCGGCCCACTCCGCGGTGCCGACCGCCTCCGTCAGCCAGGGCTGGCTGAGCGGGCGCGGCTCCAGCAGGGCCCGACCGTTGCCGGCGCATTCGAACGTGATCGGCTGGGACACGCGCTCCCGGGCCCGAAGATCATCGAGGGAGAGCGTGAGGGGTTGTTCCACCGCCCCGCCGATCTCGAGCTGGAAGGTCTCCGGGTCGACCGCGGGGATGTCGTAATGGATCAGGAGGTAGTGAAGGCCCGCCGGGGTGATCGGATGGCGCAGCGCCTCGAGCGGCAGGCCGTGGTTGCGGGCCGCCAGCCGCAGCTCGTCCTGCGTGATGCCCTGCTGGGCGACGGTGCCTGCGGGAGCGCCCTCCATACGGGCGACTCTAGCCCGCGGGCGCTACGCGCGGAAGAGCCCCGAGTCGAAGTCCGTGTTCAGGCCGGCGACCACGGCCACGAGTCCGATCCCGACGATCACGAGCGCGGCCCAGAAGGCGATGCGGGCGCCGGAGACGTGGGCGTAGGCCATGGCGATTAGGCCGAGCGCGAGGCCGAGCGGGAACAGGATGAACATCGTGATCGCCGCCGTCACGGTGAGCACGGCGGCTGCCTGACGGTCGCGCCGGCGCGACAGGTCCGGTTCACGCGGGGCGATTCCGCCGATGCCGCTCATGTTCTCCGCTGTGCCCGCGGGCGGCCGAGCGCAAACGACGAGCGCCAGGAACGTCGCCTACATCGCTCCTGAGCCGGAGGCAGGGGCCTTTCGGGCGCGCTCCGGGTCGCCGGGGTTCTCCGCGCGCGGGCGCCAGCGGACGACGGGGCGCTTCGCGGCGCCCGCCTCGTCGAGGCGGCGGACCGGCGTGGTGTGCGGGGCGGTGCGGGCCACCTCGGGGTCCTGCTTCGCCTCCTCGAGGATCCCGCGGACCACCTCGGCGAAGTGGTCGAGGCGCTCCTTCGTCTCGGTCTCGGTCGGCTCGATCATCAGCGCCTCGTCCACGAGCAGGGGGAAGTACACGGTCGGCGGGTGGACGTCGTGGTCGAGCATGCGCTTCGCGATGTCGAGCGTCCTGATCCCGAGCTTCTCCTTCGCGCCCTCCCCCGACAGCACGAACTCGTGCATGCACACCCGGTCGAACGCGATCGGTAGGTACTCCGCGATGCCGGGCTCCGCCATCAATGCCTTCAGGTAGTTCGCGTTCAGGACGGCCACCTCGGAAACGTCCTTCAACCCGTCCGCGCCGAGCGAGCAGATGTACGCGTACGAGCGCACGAACACGCCGAAGTTGCCCTGGAAGCCGCGCAGCTTCCCGATCGACTTCGGGCGCTCGAAGTCGAGATCGAAGCGGCCGTCGCGCTCCACTACCTGCGGCACCGGTAAGAACGGCTCGATCCGGTCCGAGCACGCGATCGGCCCGGCGCCCGGGCCGCCGCCGCCGTGCGGCTGCGTGAAGGTCTTGTGCAGGTTGAAGTGGACGATGTCGAAGCCCATGTCGCCCGGGCGCGCCACCCCCATCACCGCGTTCAGGTTCGCGCCGTCGTAGTAGAGCGTCGCGCCGGCGTCGTGCACGATCTGCGCTATCTCCTCGATGTTGCGGTCGAAGAGGCCAAGCGTGTTCGGGTTCGTGAGCATCAGGCAGGCCACGTCCTCGCCCGCCTGCTCGCGCAGGTCGTCGAGGTCCACCCCGCCGTCCGGCGCCGTGCCCACCTTCACGACCTCGTAGCCCGCCATCGTCACCGTCGCGGGGTTCGTGCCGTGTGCCGTGTCGGGCGTGAGCACCTTCGTGCGCTGCTCACCGCGGTCCTCGTGGTAGGCGCGCGTGAGCAGCAGGCCGGCCAGCTCGCCGTGCGACCCGGCGCTCGGCTGGAGCGAGACATGCGGCAGCCCCGCGATCTCGCCCAGCGCACCCTGGAGCCGACACATCAGCTCGAGCGCGCCCTGCGCGTATTCCGGGTCCTGGAGCGGGTGCAGGCGCGCGTGCCCCGGCAGCGCGGCCACGCGCTCGTGCAGCTTCGGGTTGTGCTTCATCGTGCACGA
>Ga0114129_10000942_pt1 | contig 38014 bp, 30 predicted proteins | sample RhiMetdeltSRZDD1_FD_80071 | JGI IMG/M metagenome (GOLD analysis project Ga0114129, IMG submission 80071) | Populus rhizosphere microbial communities from Tennessee, USA - Rhizosphere MetaG P. deltoides SRZDD1 (version 2) (version 2) | ecosystem: Host-associated > Plants > Roots > Rhizosphere >...
GAAGTCGGCCCCGTGCACGGCCCGCAGGATGAAACCCGCCATGTCCGCCCGTGTCACCAGGTCCGTCGGACAGAACAAGAACGCCGCCGGATCGCACCCCGGCATCACTCCCGCTCCCGCCGCCGCATAGATGAAGGGGTCGAAGAGACTTCCATCGGTCACGTCCGCGAACCGCACGGTGAGGTCCACCGGAACCGCGGCCACGGCATACGGGGTGTCGGTCGGGATCAGAAGCTGCGCGAGCCTCAGGCCCGGCGACAGCCCCGTCGAATCGAACGTGCACGTCACCGGCAGATTCGCGCCCGAGGCCACCGTTCCCGACGGAGGATCCTCGGTGAGCCACGGAATCTCCTTGAACGCGCAGACGCTGGTTTCTTCCGTTTCGACTTCGAAGATCGTGGCGTCGACGCTGTCGACGAGCCAGAGGTGCCCGTTGCAGTCGATCTCCATCCCCGCTCCGCCGTTGGGCGAGAGGACGGGCAGGCCGCCAGCGGTGATGTTGAACGCTCCGAGGACCGCCATGCCGGCGTGGCTGTCGAAGACGTACACGTCGAAGCCGAGGAGCACGTCGTGGTTCGTCAGGGCGTAGAGCCGGCCGTTGCTCGAGTTGAACGCCAGGCCCGAGATCGGCACGGCGACGTAGACGGAACCGAGGATCGTGCCCTCGCGGTCGAAGTGATAGATCACGCCGTCCGTCCACGAACCCGCATAGAACGTGTTCGTGACGACGTCGTACGCGAGCCCGCGCTCCGACGTTCCGAAGGCCGGACAGATCTTGTTGCCCGTCGCGACCTTCGCGGCCGGGTCGAGCTCGTAGACGCAGTCGTCGCCCCCGACGTTGACCCGCCAGAGCTTCTTGGTGCGCGGATCGTACGCTCCGTCGCCGGCGAAGTCGGCGATCCAGCCGGAATCGTCGATCGTGTCGCCGGTCTGCGTGCCGTCGGTCGTGAAGCGGTAGTCGAGCTTGTCGCCGGCGAAGAGCGCGCTGTTGGAGACCCAGAAATCGCCGGCGTCCGTGTCGAAGGCCACGCCCCAGGGCGCCGAGAGGTTGCTCGCGTAGACGTTGATCACGTTCCCGCCGCCCAGAGTCGGAGCGGCCGGCGCGCCGCCCGGCAGCGGCGGAATTCCTTTCGCCGTCGGCGCATCGCGGAGCGCCGGGTTCGGAATCCGGGCGAGCAGCCGGCTTCGCGTGTCGCCGTCGACGAACGGCCCCGGCGTGACGGGCATGACGATCGGCGGAACATTGAGCTCCTGGATCGAGAAGGTCGCGTCGCCGGTTCCGGTGTTGCTCATCGTCAGCGTCCGTTCCACGATCTCGCCCGGATCGACCCGGACCGAGAGCGGCCTCGGAGTCGCGTCGAGCCGGCCCGCCGGTAACGAGAAGTCGAGGCGCTGCGTGTTGTTGGGTACGACGGTCAGGCTCTTGATCTGCGGAGCGTAGAGGTCGAGCGACGCCTCGAAGGACTGGGTCGAGCTGTCCGAGAAGAGCACGTAGAGCCCGTCCGGCTGTGCCGGGTCATCGGGCGTCGCGAAGCTCGTCGCCGCCGGCCCACCGTGGACGTTGACGACCGTCGCGCCGTTCAAGCCGACGCCAAAGTTCGCGTCGAGGACGTTCCCGACGACCAGGCCTCCCTCCGATGCCTGGCAGCTCGTCTGCCCGAGGATGACGTCGTCCACCTGCCACCAGAGCGCGTTGAACGCGTTGTAGTAGTGGAAGCGTGCGCGCACGTCGGCCTGACCCGCGGCGAGCGACGTCACGTCGATCGACTGCGTGTCGGGGCCGGCGACGGCCACGGTCTGATGGAGCACGTTCGTCCAGGACGTCCCGCCGTCGGTCGAAACGTCCACGTCCGCGATCTCGCCGAACGCCGGACTGCCTCCGTTGAAGTCCTGGTGGAAACGGATCTGAACGCTGGTCAGAGACGTCGCGTTCACGGAGTCGGTGATCAGCTCCGTGTCTTCGGAGACCTCACCGTCGCAGTGGCTGTTGACGAGGGCATACGGACCGCTTCCCCCGGTGAGATTCCCCGGGAAGAGCCCGCAGGGATCCCCTCCGGTGTGGATCGACCAGCCTGCGCCTCCGCCGTTGTTGACGATGTTCCAGCCGGGAGGCGTCGTGCCGGCGTCGAAGCTTTCCGAGATGCCTTCGGCCACGAGGCCGTAGCCCGGCGCGTTGCAGAGAACCGGATCGACCGTCAGCGCAATGTTCTGGAGGATTCCCTCCGGGCGACTCGCCGCGGACGCGTCGAGCAGGAACGCGCGCACGTCGGCCTGGTACCCAGGTACCACCGCCTCGGTCGCGAAGTTGTACGTGATGCCCGTGACGAGGTCGATGCCGTAGTAGCCCGTGACGGGATCGGTGAAGAGCACCACGGGCGTGAACTCCGGAGGCCCGGTGACCTTGATGCGCGCGTAGAGCTGCCAGCCGCCTCCCGAGCCGTCGCGGACGACGCCGTTCAACAGCGCATGCGGCGCGACCTCGAGTGCGAAGTCCTGGGTGGTCGTTTCATCGATGTTGACGACGACGCCGGAGGCCGAGCCCGGGATGAATCCGAACTTGACGACCGTCATGTCGTAGGTCCCGATCGGCACCAGGAACTGGTAGTGACCCGCGGAGTCCGTGATCGTGTCCGACAGGCCGGCGGTGACCTTGGCTCCCGGAATCGGCAGGCCGGACTCGGCGTCCGTCACGGTTCCCTGAAGAGTTCCGGTGAAATTGTCCGAGCAGCTCGGGAAACCGAAGGATCCGACGCGCGTGTACTCGAAGAAGGGAGCCGGCACGCCCGTGTACTCCCCCGTGAACCAGAAGGTGCAATCGCTGGCGGGATCCATCGCCATCGAGCTGTAAAAGCCCCAGAGCCCGACGACGGGCGGCTGGCTGTTGGGACCCTCGAAGAAGACGCTCTCCGCGCCCATCGTCCCGGGCGGGTCCAGGACGAGACGCCCCGTCACAGCCAGGCTCGGATGGATCGTCGCGTCGGACTTGCTGTAGCCGAGTGCGACGTTGCCGACGCGGTCCATCGCGATCGCGCCGACGAACCGATGGCTGTCGTCGTCGGGAGCGTAGGTGGCCTGCTGGAAGACAACCGGCGCGCCGTTGGGGTCGCGCAGCTCGAACCAGCGGATTCCGGCGCGGCCCTCTCCGGCGTCGACCGTGAAGTTGGCCACCAGCGACTCGTGATCCGTGAAATTGCGATACGGGAGCCGATACATCAGCCGGTTCGGCGAGGCCTGGAGCAGCTGGCCCGAGTCCAGCTGCGGCACGCAGCCCTGTGTCGGGGTTCCGCAATCGAGAGGAGTGAACGGATCGATCGCCACGTCGTCGGGTCCCGTGAAGGTCGAGTTCTCCGGTGTCCCGAAATCCACGTGGAAGTGCCAGACGTGAATCAAATCGCTCGGGCTCCCGTCCAGGGAAGGAGACCCCAGGGCGACCGCGACGTTGGCCGCTCCGACGGGCGGAGGCGTGGTTCCGTCGAGGTCGGCCGGAAGGCCCCAGAGCGTATTCGGGTGCGTCGCGCCGGCGTCGGCGTACACGAACGTGGCGGGTTGGCCGTCCAGCATCGCGCTGCGGTCGAACGCGTAGACACCGAAACCCGCATCGGCGAAGCCCGAAAACTGATTGACGGTGAGGTAGTAGCCATCGGGCCACAGACCCATCCGCGCGCTCGTGGCGACGGAACCGTCGGCGAGAGGGAAATCGTACTGGTTGTAAGTTCCGGTGGGATCTCCGGTCGTCGAGACCGCGATGCACTCGTGGATGCTGCCGTCGGACGGATCGAACGCGGCCTGGCTGACGAGGAATCGGTCGGCGAGCTGGTCGTAGCGGACGATCGGTGTGTTCGCGTTGCCGGTCTCGCAGGAGCCTCCGAGCCCCGACCACAGGCTGTCAGTCGGAAGCGGGCCGACCACGGTATTGCCCGACTTGTCGAAGATGCGGAACACGAGGTTGATCGCCTGGAAGTAGTGGTCGGGCCCCGCGGCGCCACTGGGATCCGGCGGCGGAAAGACATCCTTGAAAAACGGAAGGTTGTCGTTGCTGTTTGCGCCGTCGAACTGGAGGGTCTCGATTGGGGCGGAGGGATGAGGCTGGCTCTTGCGCGACGTCTCGGGTTTCCTGGGACCTGGGACCTGGGACTGGGGACCTGAGACCGTGTCCCCCAGCGGTTTCGCCGTAACCCCGTGCCTCGCCGCATGGCCGACTTTCGGCGCCGCGAGCCCCGGGGCGCGTGCGGCATACAGCAGCGTGGCGAGCGCGACGATCCCGGGCCGGGCACTGAGCGCCATGGCACCCTCCGATCGGCGGGACGCAAGAGACGCGAAGCGAAGCTGCCGGCGATTTCTGAGAGGGTTAGATCACCGGGAAACAGGTCGTGTCAAGTCGCGAGCGAAGGAAGGGGTCCCTCGCTCCGCTCGGGATGAAGGCAATGGGCCGCGGGCCTAGCCCGCAGCCTTTGCCTTCACCTTGCGCAGGCTGTGGTCCAGGATGCGCTTGCGCACGCGGATCGCGGCCGGGGCGACCTCGACCAGCTCGTCGTCGTTGATCCACTCGATGGCCTGCTCGATGTTGAGCTCCCGGGGGGGCGTGAGCTTGATGGCCATGTCGGAGCCCGACGCCCGCATGTTCGTCAGGTGCTTCTTCTCGCACGGCTGGACGACCATGTCCCCGTCCTTGACCTGCTCTCCGACGATCTGTCCGGGATAGACCTTGTCGCCGGGCTTGACGAAGAAGATGCCGCGGTCCGAGAGGCGGTCGAGCGCGTAGCCCGTCACGTCTCCTCCCTCCTTGGCGATCATCGCCCCCTTCGTCCGGTTCGGGAGCGGCCCGCGGTGAGGACCGTACTGGTCGAAGAGATGGTTCATCAGGGCCGTGCCCTTGGTCAGAGTCAGGAACTCGAGGCGGAAACCCAGAAGTCCGCGCGAGGGAATCGTGAACTCGAGGCGCACGCGGTCGCCGTGCTTGCCCATGTGTTTGAGCTCGCCCTTGCGCTCGCCGACGGCGGCGATCACGGCGCCCGTGAACTCCTCGGCGCAGTCGATGACGAGCTCCTCGTAGGGCTCGAGCAGCTCTCCATTCTCGCCGCGGTGAAAGATGACCTGGGGCCGGCCCAGCGCGAACTCGTAGCTCTCCCGCCGCATGGTTTCGGCCAGGATTGCGAGCGAGAGCTCGCCGCGGCCGAGCACGAGCGTGGAGTCCGGCGAGCCTGTACTCGAAAGCCGAAGCCCCACGTTCTTCTCGAGCTCCTTCTCGAGCCGCTCGGCGAGGTGACGGCTCGTGACGTACTTGCCGGACTGGCCCGAGAACGGCGAGTCGTTGACGCGGAACTCCATCGAGAGCGTGGGCTCGTCCACGCGGATGCCCGACAGCGGCGTCGGGTCGGCGAGGTCCAGGATCGTCTGGCCGATCTCGATGTCCGGGAATCCCGAGAGCACCACGATGTCGCCGGCCGAGGCTTCCGCCATCTCGACACGCGTGATGCCTTCGAACATGTAGATCTTCCCGGCCCTGCCCTTTTCGACGATCGAGCCGTCCGGCCTCACGGCTGCGAGCTCGATGGCCTTCGAAACGGTTCCGGAAAAGATCCGGCCGACGGCCAGCCGTCCGAGGTAATCGGAGTAGTCGATGTTGGCCACGATCATCTTGAAGGGCGAGTCGCCCACCACCGGGGCTGGGATGTGCGCGAGGATCGCGTCCAGCAGCGGCCGCAGGTCGCCGGACTTCGCGTTGGGATCGCGCGAGACATATCCGAGGCGGCCGGAGCCGTAGAGCACCTCGAATTCCAGGTGGTGCTCCTCGGTCGCGAGCGAGAGGAACAGGTCGTGGATCTCTTCCTCGACCTCCGCCGTGCGCGCGTCGGCGCGGTCGATCTTGTTGATCAGCACGATCGGCCGCTTGCCGCCCTCGAGCGCCTTCTTCAGGACGAACCGCGTCTGCGGCAGCGGGCCCTCCGAGGCATCCACGAGCAGCAGCACGCCCTCGACCATCGTCAGGATGCGCTCGACCTCGGACCCGAAGTCCCGGTGGCCCGGCGTGTCCACGATGTTGATGATGACGTCCTGGTAGTGGACGGACGTGTTCTTGGCGAGGATGGTGATGCCGCGTTCCTTCTCGAGCTCGCCGGAGTCCATGACGAGCTCGTCCACGTGCTGGCCGACGCGGAAGGTCCCGCACTGCTTCAGCAGGGCGTCAACGAGCGTCGTCTTCCCGTGGTCGACGTGCGCCACGATGGCGATCGCGCGACGGTCGGATCGCACGGGCGGGGATACGGGCTCGGCAGTGCTCATGGCGAACAGCGGAGCCTATACCGAGACTGCCTCTGTTGTCAGCCGACTGGGAAATAATCCGGGCGTGGACCCCCGCGCCGCCCTGCGCCGCCATTTCGGCCACGATGCCTTTCGGGAGGGCCAGGAAGCCGTCGTGCGCGCCGCGCTCGAAGGCAAGGACCTGCTCGCGGTCATGCCGACCGGGTCCGGAAAGTCGATCGGCTACCAGCTTCCGGCCCTTCTCCTCGAGGGCATAACCCTCGTGGTCTCGCCGCTGATCGCCCTCATGAAAGACCAGGTAGACGAGCTCGGCCGGAAGGGCATTCCCGCGGCCGCGCTCCACTCGCTCGCTTCGCCCCGGGAGCGGCGGGCGGCGGAGGCCGCGATGCGCGAGGGCCGCCTGCGCCTTTTGTACGTCGCACCCGAGAGGTTCGCATCCGAATCCTTTCGGCGCCTCCTGGCGGAGGCGCCGCTCGCGCGATTCGCCGTGGATGAAGCCCATTGCGTTTCCGAGTGGGGTCACGACTTCCGGCCCGACTACCGCGCCCTGGCCGACGCTGCACGCCGCTGCCGGCGCTCCGACGGCGGGCCGGGCCGGCCTCCCGTTCTGGCGTTCACGGCCACGGCAACGCCGGAGGTTCGCCGGGACATCGTGGGCCTCCTCGGACTCGAGGATCCGCAGATCTTCGTGGCCGGGTTCGACAGGCCGAATCTCTTTCTCGACGTCCGCCGGGTGTCCGGGGAGATCGAGAAGCGCGCTCTCCTGCCCGAGCTCGTCGGCCGACGACGCGCTCTCGTCTACGCCGCGACCCGGAAGAGCGCGGCGCGCGCGGCGGAGGCGCTCCAGGCTTCGGGCATCCCTGCCGACGCCTACCACGCCGGGATGGACGAGGCCGAGCGTTCGCGCGTGCAAAACGGATTCGCCGACGGGTCGCTTTCGGTGGTCTGCGCCACCAACGCTTTCGGCATGGGCATCGATCGGCCGGATGTGGAGGCCGTCGTGCATTTCGAGATTCCCGGTTCCCTCGAGGCCTACTACCAGGAGATCGGCCGCGGCGGGCGGGATGGGCGCCGCGCCGACGCCACGCTTCTCTGGAACTACGTGGACGTGCGGACGCGGAAGTTCCTGATCGGGCAGAACGACGACTCCGGGAGCTCGGATCGCCGGCGCGAGCTCGAGACCCGCAAGCTCTCCCGGATAATCGCCTACGCCGACTCCTCGGGCTGCTACCGCGCCACGATCCTCCGCTACTTCGGCGAGCGCGAAGCGCCCGCGGACTGCGGGTTCTGCGGCAACTGCGGGCGCCGGCGAGAGCTCACGGCCGAAGACCTTCTGCGTCTGCGAAAGATCCTGTCCGGGGTGGCGCGGGGCGGAGAGCGCTGGGGAAAGCGCAAGCTGGTCGCGATGCTGACGGGCGAGCTCGAGGGTCTGCCCGAGCCGTTGACCCGCCTGTCGACCACCGGAATCCTCGCGGGCGAGAGCCCCCGGACCGTGGGCGACTGGATCGACGCGGCGCAGGGCGGAGGCCTGGTGTCGGCGACCGACGACGTCTATCGAACCCTCTCCCTGACAAGGGCGGGCCGCGACGTGATGGCCGGACGGACGCCGCAAGTCGTGCTCGCCCTGCCGGAGCCCCCGCGCCCCAGGACCCGGAACAGGAAGGCGGGAAAGACACTTCCTGCGGCCGGAACCGCGAGCCCCGAGAGCATCGAGGCGCTGCGGGACTGGCGACGCCGCGAGGCCGCGCGCCGCTCCGTGCCCGCCTACGTCGTCCTCCACGATCGCACGCTGACCGCCCTGGCCGCCGCTCGACCGTCGACCCTTCAGGCCCTCTCTCAGATCCCCGGCATCGGCCCGGCGAAGCTCCAGGCCTACGGCAGCGATCTCCTCGCCGTGCTGGCCGCAGAGGAGCCCTAGCCAGTGCCGCGGCCGGGCCGCGTCGTCTATTCGACCCGGTTGGGGCGAGTCTGTCCCGTTTGCGGCTGGCCTCAGGACGACTGCCGCTGTTCGAAGAACCTGCCGGCACCAAATGCGCCGGTGCCCGAGAAAGTGACGGCGAAGCTGCGCCTGGAGAACCGGTCCTCGGGCAAGCACGTGACCGTGATCGACGGGTTGCCCGAGAATCCGTCGTTCCTGGAAACTCTGTGCCGGGATCTCAAGAAGGCCTGCGGCACGGGCGGCGCCTCGAAAGAGAGCTCCATCGAGCTACAGGGGGATCAGCGCGAGCGCCTCCGAGAGATCCTCCCGAAGAAAGGCATAAAGGTGAGGGGATGACGGCCACACGCGTGTTTCTCGTGCGCCATGGAGCGACGACGTTGACCTCCGAAGACGCCTTTGCCGGTGAGACGGACGTCCCGCTCTCCGACGTCGGGCGCAGCCAGCTTCAGAAGCTCGCCGTCCGGTTGTCGCAGGAACCGATCGCGGCGTTCTACGCGAGCCCTCTGGGCCGGACGATGGAGACCGCGCGGATCCTCGCAGCGCCTCACGGCAAACCTGTCACGGCGGTTCCGGGACTGCGGGAGGTCTCGCACGGACACTGGGAAGGCAAGCGCCGGGCGGAGGTCGAGAAGGACTTCCCGACCGAGTACGCTCGGTGGCAGGCGGACCCTTTTTCCTTCGCCCCCCCGGGCGGGGAATCCGGCCTGGCCGTCACGGCGCGCGCCCTGCCCGCCCTCCTCGAAATCGTGGCCGCGAATCCAGGGAAACAGGTTCTGGCCGCATCCCACAAGGCAACGATCCGTCTTCTGGTCGGCTCTCTGCTGGGGTTCGACCTGCGCCGTTACCGAGACCACCTCGACCAGAGTCCGGCCTCGCTGAACATCCTCGACTTCAAGGACGGTATGCACGCGCGGCTCTCGCTCTTCAACGACGTGTCGCACTACGCGCCGTCGCCGTCCGAGACGCCGGAGGTCGCCAGCGGCCGGTTGTCGGAAGTCTGGAGCCGGCCCTCGCGCTGAGCGGGTTAGCGTGTCGGCGCGAAGTCCTGGTTCGAGTACGGGTTCGACTTCGGTCGGACGATCACGAGGAAACCGTAGTTCGTGGCCTGGTGGCAGGAGTTGCAGCCGTCCGTGACCGTGTCGTAGGTCTTCCGGAACTCCGCCTTGTCCTTCTTCTCGATCGCCTTCGCGAGCTCGGAAACCGGCTCCTTCATGATCGTCTCGATGGCCTCGTCGATCGGCACCGGCGATTCCTTGTGCGTCTTGTGGTACTGGACGATCTCGTCGAATCCGTCCTTCAGCTCCCCCAGCTCGTACGCGGCGAGCTTCCAGTTTCCGGCTTCGCCGGCAAACCAGAGCTTGATGTGGCGCATCTGCTGCTGACCCATCATCGCGCCCAGGTCCGCGACGTACGGCGTCACGGCGGGAGCGGGCGGAGACGTCGGAACCGGCGAGGGGCTCGGCGTCGCGGGAGGCGGCGCCGGCGCGCGGCCGCATGCGCAGGCGAGCAGGACGACCAACGGAAGTCCGCGTTTCATGGCCGGATCATAAGGGGACGTGCCGCGGGCGGAGTTGCGTTTTCCGCCATCCTGTGAGAACCTTCGCGCTCCCCCGGCGGCTCGGAGGCCGCCACTCGCGAACGTAGGCCTCACCGGCGAATCCTCCGTTCCTAACAAAAACACAGCCGGAACATGCATCCGAGGAGGATTCCTGTGCCCTTTTCCAGGTTTGGTCTGCATCCCGATCTCCTGCGCGGCGTGCGCGAGATGGGGTTCACCCGTCCCACGCCGATCCAGTCCGACGCCATTCCGCCGGCCGTCGAGGGCCGCGACGTGCTCGCCTGCGCCATGACCGGCAGCGGCAAGACGGCGGCCTTCCTGCTGCCGATCGCCCACCGTCTCATCGGCAAGCCCCGCGGCGTCACGCGCGCTCTCGTCCTGACTCCGACGCGGGAGCTCGCCGCGCAGATCGAGGAGCATGCGCGCGAGCTGACGGTCCACACTCCCCTTTCGGCGGCCTCGGTCTTCGGAGGCGTCGCGATGGGACCGCAGGAGCACGCATTTCGGTCCGGCACCGACATCCTGATCGCCACACCGGGCCGCCTGCTGGACCACTTCCGCTTCCCGTACGCCAAGCTCGGCCATCTCGAAGTCCTGGTGCTCGACGAAGCCGACCGCATGCTCGACATGGGTTTCCTGCCGGACATCCGGCGCGTGCTCAAGCACGTTCCGACGCACCGCCAGACGCTCTTCTTCTCGGCCACGATGCCTCCGCCGATCGCCGCCCTCGCGCGCGAGATGCTGAAGAACCCGTTCACCGTGAACCTCGAGAGGGCCGCGGCGCCGGCGGTCGGCATCACGCAGGCCGTCTATCCCGTGGCCCAGAACCTGAAGGCGCCGCTATTGTTGGAACTCCTCAAGCGAGGCGACATCAAGAACGTCCTCGTCTTCACGCGCACCAAGCACCGCGCCAACCGGCTCGCCGAGACGCTGTCGAAACGCGGCGTCCCCTGCGAGCGCATCCATGGCAATCGCAGCCAGGCCCAGAGGACCCAGGCGCTGGCGGGTTTCAAGAGCGGGAAGCACCGGGTTCTCGTCGCCACCGACATTGCCGCCCGCGGCATCGACGTCGAGGCGCTCTCCCACGTCGTCAACTTCGACGTTCCCAACGTTCCCGAGGACTACATCCATCGCGTCGGCCGCACCGCCCGAGCCGAGATGACCGGCGACGCGTTCACGCTGGCCTCTCCCGAGGAAGCCACGGAGCTCGCGGCGATCGAACGGGCGATCGGCAAGCGCCTCCCCCGCATCACCGTCCCCGGCTTCGACTACGCGAAGGCGCCGGCCGAGCGCTTCGAGGTTCCTCTGGCGGAGCGCATCGCATCGATCCGGGCGCGCAAGGCCGAGGAGCGCCGGCGCGCGCGGGAGAAGGCCGAGCGCCGCACGGCGCACGCAGAGGCGCAGCGCACCAGCGTCGCCCGCAAGCTGGAACGCCGGTCCGGTCCTCGCCCGATCCCGCGTCCCGCGACAAGCGCGGCATCCGCGGCGTCGCCGGACGTCAGGCGGTGGGGGCGGAAGATCTGACCGGCGCCGGCTGCTCGGCGGAGCGGCCTCCGAGGGATCTCGCCTCGAGGAAGATCCGCTGCACCTGCGGGTGCTTGCGCCGAATCTTCTCCTCGAGCCGCTCGATCGCCTTTTCGAGCTCGGCCGCGGTCAGATCCCTCTGGAACTGAACGTCGAGGTTCACGAGGATCCCGTCGGGGCCCAGGTGCATCGTCAGAGGCTTTCCCGCGCGCACCGTCGCGGGATCCGACTCGACGGTCTCGCGGATGCTGCGGACGATCTGAGGATCGGCGCGTTCTCCGACGAGGAGGAGCCGGCTCTCTCTCGCCAGGAAAATCGCCACGGCCGCCAGCAGCAGGCCGATCAGGATCGACGCAGCGCCGTCGAAACGGGGATCGCGGAATCGGTGGCTCAGAAAGAGTCCCACGGCCGCGATGACGAGTCCGGCGAGCGCCGCCGAGTCCTCGAACAGAACCAGGAACTGCGGCGGGTCTTTGCTCTCGCGCGCCGCCTGCAGGATGCCCTTCTCGCGCTGAAACTTTCGGAAGCCGCGGAAGGCCACGGTCCAGGAGATTCCCTCGAAGACGAAGGCGGCGGCAATCACGATGAATCCCCACGTCGGGTCCCCGAGCGACACGGAATGGCGAAGGTGGGTGATCCCCTCGTAGAAGGACATCCCGCCGCCGGCGCCGAAAATCAGGATCGCGACGAGCAGCGTCCAGAAATACAGCTCGAGACCGTGGCCGAAGGGATGGAGATCGTCCGGTGGCCTCGCCGACCGGCGGATCCCGACCAGCGTCAGGATCCCGTTACCCGTGTCGACGACCGAGTGGATCGCCTCCGAGAGCATGGCGGAGCTGCCCGTGACCGCGGCCGCGACGAACTTGGTCGCGGCGATCGCGAGGTTGGCGCCGATCGCCGCGTAGACGACGAAACGACGAGAGGGCTCGGCCATGCCCATGGAAGAGCAAGGCGTGTGCCGGGTGAATCCGTTGTGCGGAGGCGCTATTTCGCGGCGGCTCCGTACACCGGCAGCATCGCCGACGCAGCCACGGCGGGCCTCGCGGCGGGCGCGGGCTTTCCGGGTAACGTCGGCAGCGGGACCGTCTGGCCTGGCAGCACCGGCAGCGGCACGTTGCGGCCGCGCGCGTAGACCTCGTGGCGGCCCTTCGTCTTGTACCACTCTGCCAGTGACGCGGTCTGGAACATCTCCTCGATGATCTTGCGCCATCCCACGCCCGTGTTGTACGCGCAGAAGGAGATCTCTCCCATCTGCGTGGCGTACGGAATGATGCACATCTCGGTGCGGCGGAAGTCGTAGTTGAAGAGATCCTGGAACCACATCCCGCCGATGAAGAGGACGCGCCACGGGTAGCGGTTCTTGTGAGCGAAGCCGAGCTTGCCTCCGGTGTGCCCGTCCATGATCTTCGTCAGCTTCCACGGGGTCAGGCCCTCGGGAATGCCTTCGGGCCGCAGGTTGCGCATCACCGCCAGGCCGACCTGGAGCGCCGTCCAGAACTTCCGGCGTCCCGAGTCGGTAATCGCCTTCACGTCCGAGAGCATCCGATCCACGTCCAGGACGGAAGGGACCGTCACCGCCTTCTTCGTGGCCTCTTCGACGAGCATCATCGTGCCGATGCCGCAGTTGGGATGGCAGCCGCATTTGAAGGAGCCCCACTCCGTATCGAGACCCCCGAGGAGATCCTTCAGGTCCGACAGCGGGCCCGAAGCCGAGAGCGGATACCAGTCCCGCATCGGCTCGCCGATGCCGGCCTGCGTCTTCACGTCGTGGGCGAGGTGGGACAGCGTGTAGCGCTGCCGCCTCCGCGTCTCGTCGTCGATGTCCTCGTCGCGGCCGGTGAAAGAGACCGGCTGAAACGCGACGCAAGTGACCTTGTCGATGTTTTCGAGGCCGAAGCGGATGATGTCGCCGACCTGGTCGTTGTTGATCGTGTTGACGATCGTCACGACGAGCGTGATGTCCACGCCGTGCTTGTGGAGGTTCTCGATCGCGCGGAGCTTGACGTCGTAGAGGTTGCCAACCTTGCGGTGCTGGTTGTGCTCGTTGCCCACGCCGTCGAACTGGAGGTACGCGAAGCGCAGGCCGGCGTCCGCCGCCTCCTTCGCGAACCCCTCGTCCTGGGCGAAGCGGATTCCGTTGGTGGCGCACTGGACGGAGAAGTAACCGAGCTTGCGGGCGTAGCGGATCGCCGGAAGGAAGTGCGGCGAGAGGGTGGGCTCTCCCCCCGAGAACTGCACCGAGAGCTGCCGGCGCGGCTTGATGGAGGCCGCGTCGTCCAGCAGCTTCTGGACCTCCTCCCACTCGAGCTCGTGGACGTAACCGACCTGGTTGGCGTCCATGAAGCACGGGTCGCACATCATGTTGCAGCGATTGGTCAGGTCGATGGTGAGGACGGCGCCCCGTCCGTACTTGATCGACGAAGTGCCGTGCTCGTGCAGACCGTCCTTGGGAATCACGAAGTCCCGGCCGGGATAGAGGGTCTCCAGCCGCCGGAAGAAGGCCGGGTCCGTGGACATGACGTCCTCGAAGTGGCCGTGCTTGGGACAGTCCTTCTTCATGAGAATCCGGCCGTCTTCCTCGACGATCTCGGCGGGGATTTCTCCGGGCTTGCCCTCGATCAGAATCTTCCAGTCGGCCTCGCCGGACAGGATCTGCGAGCGCGCTTCCGTGACGCAGCGCGGGCAGAGCGAGTCGGTCTTGCGCGGAAACCCCAGCAGCGGAAACGTGCGCTCCCGCTGCTTGAGGAGAGGCGCCGGCGCCCACTTCGGCTGGAACGATCCTTCCGGAAACCGGCGATCGACTGCGCGCACCGCGCTCCACAAAGCGTCGGCGACTCGCCGAATCCCGGAATAGACCGCTCGTCTCATCGTAGTTCTGTCCCCCGTTTTGGAAAACTCGTGACGTTGCAAGATTCTAGCCGAAAACCCTGTCCCGCCGGGCAGTTCCTCAGGCCAGGGTTGGCGTCGCGGAAAAACGGTCCGCCGAGAACGGCGTGAGAACGTCGGCGCCTCGGCCGTCGACGATCAGGTCGGCCATGCGGCGCGCGGTGGCGGGAGCGAGCAGGATGCCGTTGCGGAAGTGTCCCGCCGCGTAGAAAAGCCCTCGGACAGAGGCCGCTCCCAGGATCGGAAGGCCGTCGGGCGTGCCCGGTCGCAGACCCGACCACGCGCTTTCGAAACGGGCGGAGGACAGCGACGGGAGCAATCGTGTGCCCGCCGTCACCAGCGCCCGGACGGCGCCCGCTGTAACGCCCTTGCGAAAGCCGACGTGCTCGGCCGTCGAGCCGAGCAGCGCCGTGCCGTCCGCTCGAGGGACCACATAGGCTTCATCCGAGGACACGATCGCCGTCAGCGGCTTTCCTTCGAGGCGCACCTCGACGATCTGGCCGCGCACGGGAAAGACCGGAACGGCGGCTCCGCCGGCGCCAAACGACGCCGCCCAGGCGCCGGCGGCGTTGACGACGGCGCCGGCCCGGATCGGCCCGCCATCGGTCAGGATTCCGCGGCAGACACCCTCTTCGATGAGAAGCGTACGAACCGTGGTGTCGGAGAGGATCCGCACGCCGCGGCGCTCGGCACAGACCCAGGCGGCGCGGGCGAGCAGGCGCGGGTTCACGACCGCCTCGTCCGGGAAGTAGAGCGCCGAAGTCACTTCGGCCGAGAGTCGCCCGTCGAGCTCCCTTTCGAGATCGCGCGCATCTCGCGCCTCCACGCGCAGGCCCCGCTCCCGCTGCCAGTCGAACGCGGCCGATCCGGATTGGCTGTCTCCGAAACGGCACCGATAGGAACCCGTCTTCCGGTATCCGACATCGATTCCCGTTTCCTCCAGGAGCGAGCTCGCCCACTCCGGGTGCAGGTGATGGCTCTCCATCGCGAGCTCGAAGAACGGCGATGGCTCGACCGCGTCGGACTGGGGCGAGAGCATCCCGGCCGCGGCGCTGGACGCTTCGGCGCCCGGCTCACCCCGCTCGACGACGACGACGCGATGGCCGCGCACCTCGAGCTCCGCCGCCAGCGCGCATCCGATGACGCCTCCGCCGACGATGAGCACGTCGGCGGCCGGCGCGGTCATCGGCGGACTCGGGCTGCCAGCGCCGAGAGTCCCCTGCCCCGGAACTGTTCCTGCGCGAAGCGGCCGACCGCGATCGCCGCGCCGTAGCCGAGAGCGCCTCCGGCCAATGCACCGGCCAGAGTGCGCGCGCCCGGACGCCGCGGCGCCGCCTGGCGCATCAGGCGCACCAGGCCCTGACGGACGACGTCGGAGGCCACACCTGCTCCCGCGGCGGCTGCCACCGCGGCGGCGCGCTCGCCGGCCGATGGGACCCGTCCGTAGAGGGCCGCCAGGGCAAGCACCAGCCGGTTCAGAACGACCACTTGCCAGGCGAGGTCGGCGCCGAAAGGCACCGATCCGAAAAAGGCGGCCGGCCCTGTCAGGAGCGCGGCCGCCGCGCCGCACTGGACCGCCGCACGGCGCACGAGTCGGTCCGCGAGCTGGTCGCGGGAGGCCTTCGGGTGACGCCGCCGCAGGCGCTCCACCTCCGTCACCGCGCGCTCCGTCATGGTCTCGTCGAGGACGGCGCGGGCGATCGCGGCGTACATGCGGAAATCCTATCCCCACATGCTATGTTTCGCCGGTTCGGAAAGGAGTCATCGTGAAGACACGCATTGCCATGGCCGTTCTGCTCGCCGCCCTCGTCTCGCTCGCGGCCGCGCAGGAGGCCAAACAGGGCGGAAAGGGGAAGAAAGTGGCCCGCGATTACGCCAATACGATCGCAACCCTGCAGACCGACGTGGGCGACATCCAGATCAAGTTTTTCTACGACAAAGCGCCCAAACACGTCGAGAACTTCGTGGACCTCTCCGCCAGCGGTTTCTACAACGGGACCGTCTTTCACCGCGTGATCCCCGGCTTCATGATCCAGGGCGGCGATCCGAACACGAAGAAGCCCGAAGACGCCAACCATCTCTGGGGCACCGGGGGCAACGGGAACAACAAGCTCAAGGCCGAATTCAACGACACACCGCACAAGCGCGGCATCGTCTCCATGGCGCGCGCGGCGGATCCGAATTCGGCGTCCTCGCAGTTTTTCATCGTCGTCAAGGACTCGAACTTCCTCGACGGTCAGTACACGGCGTTTGGCGAGGTCATCTCGGGCATGGACATTGCGGACAAGATCGCCACGGCTCCGCGCGGCGCCAACGATCGGCCCAACCAGCCGGTTCACATCAAGAAGGTCATGCTCTCGCAGGTGAAAAGCGCGAGCTAGCTCTCCTCTGATCTCCTCCGACGCCGCCGGCCTCGAAACGCTCGCGAGAGCCACCGCGCACGATCCCGTCGCGATCGAGCCGCTCGCCGGCGACGTCGGGCACCGCCGCTACTTCCGGATTCGCCTCGCCGACGGCCGCACGGTCGTCGGCGTGGTCTATCCGTCCGAGGAAACCGATGCGCGACGCCGCTGGCTCGCGGCGCGGGAGCGGCTTTGCGGCGCCGTGCGCGTGCCCGCGATCCTCGCCGACGACGGCCGCGGCCACCAGCTCGTCGAAGACTTCGGATCCGAAGACCTCGCTGCGCGATTCGCGGCGAATCCCGGCAGTCGCGGCGAGTGGCTGTTGCGCGCGGCCGATGCCGCGGCTTCCATCGCCGCGACTTCGGATCCCGGGATCAATCCCGCGTTCGACACGGCGCTCTTTCGGCGGGAGCTCGATCTCGCACGCGAAGCGGTCTTCGAACTCCACCTCGGAGCGCCTCTGTCGTCCGGCGAGCGCGCGGCGCACGACGCATGGGCCGACAGCCTCGTGCGCGAGATCCTCGCCCACCCGTCGGCTCTGTGCCATCGCGACTTCCACGCCAACAATCTGTTTCCTTCCGGAGACAGCGTCGCGATCATTGACTTCCAGGACCTGCGGCGCGGGCCGGACTCCTACGACCTCGCCTCCCTGCTCTGGGAGAGGACGACCCTCGACTGGATGACGGAGGCGACGGCCCGATCCGCCGTGGAACGGTTCGCGGAGGCGAGGGGTGTCGACGCGGAGGCGCTGGCGGAACGGCTCTCCCGGGTGCTCCTCCAGCGCGCCTGGAAGGTCTGCGGAACCTTCGCGCGGGCGATCGCGAAGGGCCGGGGCGAGACCTACCGCCGCTACCTGGGGCCAGAGCTCGCGCTCGTGCGGCGCCTGCTGGCGTCCTCCCGGGAGGACCGCGCGTTCGCGGAGGTCCTCACGGAGCGGGCTTCCGCGGTCTGCTAAGCTGGAGGCGAGTGTCCCCGCCCCCGGTGGTCCCGCCGGCGCGGACGCTCGAAGGAGACCACGATGTTCGGTTCACTGGGTGTCCCGGAGCTTCTGATCATCCTCCTGATCGTCCTCATCGTCTTCGGGGCCTCCAAGCTTCCCCAGCTCGGAAAGGGGCTCGGCCAGGGCCTCCGGAATTTCAAGGATTCCGTCAAGGGCGACGAGCCGCCCCCCGCCGACAAGCCGAAGAGTTAGTTCGCCCGCAGCCGGAAGACTGCAGACTGCAGACCGCAGACGCCAGTCTGCCGTCCGCTTCTGCCGTCCGCCGTCTATTTTTTCTTCGTGATGTCCGGTGAGACGCGGAACTTTTCGCGGGGAAGTCGGATGTTGAGAATCCCGACTTTGTTGCGGAGCGTGTTGCGGTGGATTCCGAGAGACGACGCGGCGCGTCCGAGATTTCCCGAGCTTCGCTTCACCGCTCCGACGATGTACTTCTTCTCGAATTCCTTCTTGGCGAGCTCGAGCGAGATTCCGTGGGCCAGCAATTCATCGATGATTTCCTGGAGTTGCCCATCCAGATTCACGATGCCCTCCCCGAAATTCGAATTCGAATGCGAATCGCTGAAGTGAGAAGCGCGAATCTTAGCAAACCGAATTGCGAAGCGATAGTGCGCAAACGCGTGGGCCCCTTGCGCGCCGGCGATCAATTTCATGCCAAAAAAAAGAGAGGCGCTTGCGCGCCTCTCCTGAATTCTTTCGGGGAAAACCGGATCCGGCCTACTTCAACTCCACCTGATCGCCGACGCCGATCAGCTTCTTCGAGTCGATGACGCGGCCCATGGCCCAGCGATCTCCGACGTAGAGGATCGCGAGATCGCCCAGATATGTCCGGGGAATTTCCATGCCCGCAGGCGGCGGCGTGTAAACCCAGTAGGCGCCCTGCGGGTTGAGACCGTAGTCGGTGCCCGTGGCATGACGGTAGATCGCGAACTGGTCCCCCGGCTGAACGCCCTCGGCCACGCCGAGGTCGATCAACACGTCGGTGTCGGCTCCGATGGCGACGACACCGTCGCGCGTGAAAACGATGCTTCCATTCACCTTTCCCGACGGCGGATCACAGGCGGCGCAGGCGGGAAGCCGGCGGCCGAGAGGAATCGGTACGGGCTCGTACGGTTTCAGGAACGATCCCATGGGGATGTCCGTGCAGGCGCTGGTCACCTGGACCGTCGCCGTCCGTCCCTCGATGCAAAGGACCCGGACTCGGCCGCGCTGCTCGTAGAAGCGTCCCATGTCCTGCCCCGACACCGGGTGGATGACCTCGTCGCCGGGAGTGATGAGCCAGAATTCGTCACCCGGTTTGATCCCGCGGTCGGCGCCGGCGTCGAGGTAGAGGAGATCGCCGTCCGTGAAGTCGGTCTGCTCGGCGCTGTTCTCGGCGCCGATTACCGACGCGACGAACGGCTCGTTGGGATAGCCGATGTAGCCGAAGCAGTGGACCTCGCTTTCGTATCCGAAGGGCTGGGGAGCCGCCTCGGTCGTCTGCGGCCCGGTCGCCGCGTCGACCCGGGTGATCTGCGGAGGGGGCTGCTGGAGCCCTCCCCCCTGCAGCTCGGGAGGGTTCTGCGCGGCGGCGACGCCCAATGACAAGACGAAAACGCACGGGGCAATACGAGCGGGGAGACGCATGGCGACTCCTTAAAAAATACGGCTACTTGCGGTTTCTGAACTAAAAGTTACTGGCTTTGGGGCTTGCTGTCAACCGCCGCTGCGGCTGTGGGCGGTTTTTCCGATGGTTTTGCGCCCGATTTGGATCGCGCCTTCTTGGCGAAGTCGCTCTGGGGAAAGGCCTCCACGACCTTTTCGAAGTACCGCCGGGCCTCGTCCTTCCGGCCCAGGCGATCGAGGGCGAGGCCCTGGTAGTAGTACAGCTTGTCCTTGGCGCCGTAGTCCGGGAAGTTCTGCTCCAGGGAATTGAAGCGCGACAGGGCTGCCGCCGTCGACCCCTTACGCAGGTAGAAATACCCGATCTCGAAGTCGTGCTCGGCCAGCAGATCCGTGAGCTGGCGAATGCGTTCCCGCGCGGCGCCGGCATAGCCCGAGGTCGGGAACTCGCGGATGAGCGTCCGGTACTGCTCGATGGCTTCGCGGGTCGCTGTCTGATCCCGGTCCGGTTTCTCGTGCTCTTTGTCGTAGCAGAGCGCGAACTGGTAACGCGCATAGTCGCGCTGCGGAGCTCCTGGGTAGCGGTTGAGGTAGTCCCGGTAGCGGTACCGGGCCTCGGTGTAGCCGGTGGAGGACTTCTGCTTGAAGTACGAGTCGGCGACGAGGAGCAGAGACTCCCGCCCCATCTGCTCGTTGGGGTACGTCTCGAAGACGTGGTTCAAATACTTGCGGGCCTCTTCGTACTTCTTCTTCTCCAGCAGAGCCTTACCCTTCTCGAAGAGGACTTCCTTGGGCTGCGTGAGCAGCTCCTGGGTCAGCTTGTCCGGCTGCTTGGCTGTGGGCTTGGAGCTCGCGCAGCCCGAGATCGCGAGCGACGCCGCCACGCCGCCTGCCACCAGCCACCTCGCGATCCTGCTGGGTCTTTGCATCGTCTAGGCCCGGACCGAAGGCCGGGCGGCCTCGCGCAGCTGCCCGATCGCCCCGGCGGGATCTCCGGCTCCATATATCGCCGTGCCGGCGACCAGTATTTCCGCACCCGCTTCGGCGAGCGCCGACGCGTTGTCGATGCCGACGCCGCCGTCGACCTCGATGGAAAGGCGGCTGCCGGCGGCCCGGGCCTCGGCGTTCAGCCGACGGACCTTCTCGATCGAAGTCCGCAGGAACGGCTGCCCTCCCCAGCCCGGATTCACCGACATCACCACCGAGTAATCCAGATCGGTCCAGGCGTCGGAGAGCGCCAGCGTAGGCGTGGCCGGGTTGATCGCCGCCCCGGCCTTCGCACCTGCGCGGCGGATGATGTCCAGGCAGCGCTGAAGGTGACATGTCGCTTCCACGTGTACCGAGATCCAGTCGGCACCGGCGTCGAGGTACTCGGGAAGTGTCGCCTCGGGACGCTCGATCATCAGATGAACGTCGAGAGGAAGCCGCGTGGCCTTCCGCAACGCGCGGACGACCGGCGGCCCGATGGTCAGATTCGGCACGAAATGACCGTCCATGACGTCGACGTGCACGAGGTCGGCCCCGCCGGCCTCGGCCACGGCCAGGGCTTCGGCCAGACGCGCGAAATCGGCCGAGAGCAGGGACGGCGCGATGCGGACCCTCATGACCGGGGCGCGGATCCCGCGGGGGTTTCGGGCGATCGCGACACCGTCAAAGAGACGACTTCGCGGTTGGACAGCGGATAACCGGCCGGTGGGAACTGCTTGAGGACCGTGTTCGGTTGCACGCCCTCGTAGGCCTCGAACCGGGCGCTTCCCACGCGGAATCCGAACTTCTCCAGTCGCGCACGCACGGTCTCGGCGTCCTTGCCCACGAAGTCCGGCATGATGATCCGCGTATCGGCCGCTCCCCGGCTCATCAGGACGTGAACGCCCTCGCCGCGGCCCGCCGGGGCTTCGGGTTCGGGGTCCTGCGCGACGATGCCGGCCGGAGCAACCGGATCCCGAAACCACGAGGCCGGCCCCAGCTGCAGGTTCTCCCTCGAGAGTTTCACGGCCGCAGCACGGGGCGCCAGTCCCGTCAGGTCCGGCACCCGGATCTCCCGCAGGCCGAGCGACAGAACGACACGCACCACCTGGGCCGGCTTGGCGAGCGATCCGGGCTCCGGCTGCTGGAGGAGAATCCGTCCCGCCGGAATCCGCTCGTCGTAGCGGGCGCGGCTCGTTTGTTCCTCGAGATTCAAGCCGAGACTCCGCGTGACTTTGAATGCCTCCTCCGGCGTCTTCCCGGAAAGGTCCGGAACGGTCACGGATCGGCCCACGATGGCCCGGCGAAAGCCGAACCACACGGCTCCTCCGAAGACGGCCAGCAGGAGACCTCCGTAGAGGACCCTAAAAAGAAGTCTTCCCACGACGGGACGTTAACACGGGATGGTACCCTCAGGACGGTCGCCGCGCGGCCCCGCGCGCGCCAGGAGGCTGACGGAGTGTCCTCGAAAACCAATCCCGATGCCGAGACCCCTGCCTGGTTCGCCGACCGGCGATTCCGCAAGGCCGATCTCCACTGCCACTCGGTCTACTCGACCTTCAAATATTTCCGCATCGCGAATACCCGCGACTCCTACAACCGGCCGGAGGAGGTCTACCGGCTGGCCAAGGAGCGCGGCATGGACTACGTGACCATCACCGACCACGACTCGATCGACGGGTGTCTGGCCCTCCTGAACCGCCGGCCCGACCTCGAAGACTTCTTCATCTCCGAAGAGGTCGAGACCTGGTTCCCGGACACGCGCCAGCGCATTCACGTCAACGTCTTCGACATCGACGAGAAGCAGCACGAAGAGATCCAGCGCCGGCGCCGCAACATCTACGACCTCCACGAATACATCCGCGCAGAGGGCATCCTGGCGTCGGCCAACCACATGTTCCAGAACTACCGGATGCGCAACTCTCCCCGGCGCTATTTCGAGGAGATGCTCCGGATGTTCGACGTCTTCGAGGTCAAGAACGGCGCCATGACCTCGCACCATAACCGCCTCGTGGAGGACCTGATGGCGGTCGTGCGCGAGAAACGCGGAGCCGTCTCGCTGGTGGCGGGATCCGACGCGCACACGCTCGGACCTCTCGCGCGGGTCTACACCGTGGCCGAGGCGGCGAGCGTGCGGGACTTCCTGGAGAAGGTCCGCACGGGCGCCTGCTTCGTGTGGGGCAACGAGATGGGCTTCCGGATGCTGCTGTCGGACGTATACCGGATGGTCTTCCGCTACTACGGCAGCGTGCTCGACTGGAAGAACCCCGAGTTCTCGAACGCCGAGAAGGCGAGGCACCTCGCCATCGCCGCTGTCGGCGCGCCGTTCTCGGCCGCCGGCGTGCCCCTGGCCGTGACCACGCTGAACTACCTGAAGCAGATCTTCGTCACCAAGACCGTGGGCCAGGAGCTCCTCGAGCACTGGGACGGCGGCGAGAAGGAACCCAGTTAACCGTCGCGGGAGCTTGCTCAGGATCTGGCTCACGCCACCGGCGCTCGGCTCGCCATACTGGGCTCGACCGAGCGCCTGATCCTTCGCTCCCGCTCCCGCTCCCGCGGCGCGAGGCTCCTCCCTCGGTTACTTCGGGAGACTCCTCGCGCCGCGAAGGGCACGACCAGATTCGACTAACGTGACGGTCGTTCCAGCACCCGCGCAGCTCTACGACCGCCGCCGCCGGGTCGCCGCCACGACGGCGGCCGCAATGCCCGCGGCGAAGGATAAGAGGCCCAGGTTCCAGGAAGCCGGCCGGTAGGAGAAGCGCACGGCGTGCCGTCCGGTCGGGATCCAGGCGCCCACGAACGCGTGATTCACGGTTTCCGTCGGAAGCCGCTCGCCGCCGGATTCCGCCACCCAGCCCGGCCAGTCGGGCAGCGACGTGGCGACGAAGACGCGGCTGTCCGCGTCGACGGAGACGACCAGATCCGGTCCCGCGCCGCGCGAAAGGATCCGGGCTTCGCCGTTCCTCTCCTCGACGCCCTCGGCGCCGGAAAGCCATGCGGTATCGGCGAAGTCGGTCTCGCGCGCCATCGCTTCCAGTGTGCGGCGGGGATCTCCTTCGCGGCGCAGGCGGCGCGGCACGAAGGCTCGCGGGAGAGCGCGCGTGTTCTCGAACACCGCGAGGTCTGCTCCGCGGACCTGCTCGCTCCAGCCCGGCGGAGCGGCATCATTCGGAACTGCGAGCGCCCATCGGGCGTTCAGAAGCGACAGGAACGGGCGCGAAAGGTCGTCCACGCGGTTGAAGGAAGCGGGCTGCGGCGTGGACCAGAACGGAAACGTGTCTGCGATGCGGTCGAGCACGAGGGATTCGTAGCCCCGAACGTCTTCGAGCTTGTACAGCGCCGAGCCGTTCGGTCGAAACATGGAGCCCGCCGCAACGACGCGCGCGGGATCGCTCCCGAGCGGGATCGCGGCGAGCGTCGGCAGATTCGAGGCGAGCGATCCGGCCGGGAGCGTCGGATAAGTGCCCTGCATCTCGAGCCACCGCTGGATGACGAGACAGACCAGCGCGCACTCCTGCACCCGCGTCGGCAAGCGCCGCCCGAGCGCGGCGCCGATCGCGAGCAGGAGGAGCGGCACAAGCTCGAAGAGAAGGTTTCGGGACACGAATCCGGGCGACAGGGAACGTGCAGCGAAGGAGGGACGCGCGATGAGAAAGATCACGGCGAGCGCGGCTGCGACTCCTCCCGCGACGATGGCGAGCCGCCGGACGGCGGCCGGATCCGAGAGCGACTGGACACCGAACGCGGCCAGGCCCGACAACCCCAGCCCCGCCAGGAAGACGAGCCGGTAGTTCAGGGCCAGGGCGAAGCCGGGAAGGCTCTGCGTCATGTCCATGAGGACCGGGGCGCTGGCGCCGTAGGCGAGACCGGCGAGGGCGAAAGCCGCGAAGATCGCTCGCCCGCGCTCCTCGGGACGCCGCGCGAAGGCGAGAGCGGCCAGCGGAAAGAGGACCGCGCCGGCGTAGCCCAGGGGCAGGCCGGAGCCCGGATCTCTGCGCGGGTCGACCGGGCTCTTTCCGTAGATGCCGTGGGCGAACGGCAGGATGTCCGGCAACAGGCGTTCCACCGACTCCGCGAGGGGGACCGACTGCGTCGACTCTCCGTCCATGATTCGCTCGCGACGGTGGCGGTATTCCGCGGAATGCGGGATCGCCTCGAGAAGCGGGAAGAGCTGCGGACCGCACAGCAGGAAAGCGAGCAGGCCCGCTCCGGCCGCCGCTACGACCGCCTTCGCGGCGCCTCGGCCTCGCCGGGGAAAGAGCTCCCACACGAAATAGACCGCGCCGGCGGCGACGCAGTGGAAGAACGACTCCGGGTGACCGCCGCAGAAGGAAAGCCAGAGCGCGGCGGCGGTCAGGCCGATCGCTCCGCGCGAGGGCTCGCGCGCCAGTCGGCGAAGGCCCAGCAGCAACAGCGGAAAGGTCGCCGTCGCGGGACCCACGCTCCAGCCGATCCAGAAGAGGACGTAGGTCGAGAATGCCCAGCCGACCGCACCCGTGAGAGCCGCACGCGCGGAGAGCCGGAAGTCCTGAAAGAAAAGAAACGCCGAGAGGAGCGCGAGAAAGAGCGTGAACGTGCAGGAGAACGTGAAGGAAAGCGCGACGGGCAGCGCGATGCCGAGCCAGGTTGCCGGGTGGAGGACCGCCGCCTGCCCCGTGCCGAGGAGCGGGCTACCCGCGAGAACGAACCGGTTCCAGAGCGGCGGACGTCCGTTCGAGAGCGCGTCGCGCACGGCCGCGCGCCAGGGCAGGTTCGCGAAGGCAAGATCCGAGAGGATCGGGTTGACCGGCTCCGGGCCGGGCACGCGACGCCAGGGCTCGTCGGCGCGGTACAGGTCCGCGGGCCCGTAGAGCTCGCCGAGAAGCATGGCCTTGCCCGTGAAGACCAGGGGCAGGAGCGCCAGAGCCAGCGCGAGCCGCCGCGGCACGTCGCCGATCCAGCGGCGCGCGAGAGCCACTGTGAGCGCCACCGAGGCGGCATAGATCACCCACAGCGCCGCGACTTCGAATCTCAGGGAGTTTGCCTCGCGGGCGATTCTAGCCGGGCCGACCGGGAACGCCGGCATAAGATCGTGACGTGGCCTACGCGTGGGAGATGCTGACGCCCGGGGAAAAAGCCGCGATTCTCGAAGGCATCCACGGAGGCCCCGCTCCATTGCCCCGAGTCGTCGAAATCTCCTGGCAGGACCGCTGCAACATCGACTGCTTCTTTTGCTCGACCTCGGAGCTTCGCGCCGGCAACTTCGAGCTCACGACGCAGCGGCTGGAGGAGCTGTTCAACGAGCTGCAGCGGATGAACGTCCGCGGCGTCCGGCTGATGGGAGGCGGCGAGCCCCTCTTTCGCAAGGACGCGGCTTCCCTCGTCGCCAGTCTCGGCCGCCGCGGAATCCGCATCACCGACGTCACGACCAACGGAGTGCTCCTGACCGAGCCCGTGGTCCGCGCGCTGTTCGAGGCGGGGTGCGACCAGATCTGCGTGTCCCTGAACGCGGGAGGCGCGGACTCGTACGCCGCGATGATGCAAACGACTCCGAAGAATTTCGAGCGCGTCGTATCCAACGTGCAGAGGGCGGCGGCGATCAAGAAGGAGACCGGAGCAGACTGCCTCGTCAAGGTCCAGTTCCTGGTCTACAAGGACAACTTCCGGGACATCCCGGAGATGTACCGCCTCTTCCTCCGGACCGGCGCCGACCGCTTCTGGCTCAACGGCCTCTACCCCGTGCGCCCGATGCCCGCGATGTCGGAAGAAGAAGTCGCCCGGATGCTGGGTCTCTACGAGAACGTTCTCGCCGAGGACTACTTCGAAAGACTGGAGGGGTTCTCCTTCTGGGAGCACTCGATCGCGGCGCGGATCCAGGAGTCGTCCCGGAACGTGTTCTCCCACGCGCCGCTCGCGGTCCGGGCGAAGTGGAGAGCCCGGCAGCTCGTCGACGGCAAGGCACGACGCGCGCGCCGGGCGGCGGCCCTGCACGAGTTCTGTCTCGTGGGCTGGTATTCGACGACGTTGAACGCCAACGGGGACGTCGTGACTTGCTGCATCTTGCAGGACCACAAGACCGCGGTCCTCGGCAACATCCACCGGCAGAGCCTGTCCGAGATCTGGCGGGGAGAGGCCTACGAGCGCTTTCGCGCCGAGCTGCGGGAGATCATGGCGCGGCGCGGCGCCGTCGGCGACTTCTCACACTCGTGCGCCGTGGAGAGTCTCTGCGCAGAGAAGGGCGCCTGCCCGAACCGCTCCTACTATTGGGCCGACGATCCGAAGTTCCGCCGTGACTTTCACGAGGCCGTCGAGACGATGATCGCGCCGCCGGGAGAGCCGTTTGCGACGCTCCCGGGATCCCCGACGCCGAGGCTGCCCGTGCATACGGGCGTGTACAAATAGACCGGCGCGACGACCACGGGATCCCTCGTCGCTACGCTCCTCGGGATGACAGTCGCGCGCTTAGGCGCGCGACAGAGTCAGAACGGCCACCAGCCGGCCGGGATGTTCTTGGCGAGGTCGTTGTAGAGGACGACCGCCAGGAGCGCGAGGATCATGACGAACCCGACCTGGAGGATCCGTTCCTTGACGCGGAGCGAGAAGTCGCGGCGCGCCGCGCTCTCCAGGGCCAGCAGGAAGAGATGTCCGCCGTCCAGCACCGGGATCGGCAGCAGGTTGAAGATTCCGAGCTGAAGCGAGATCGCCGCCATGAGGGACACCAGCGGCACCGCGCCCGTACGCGCGGCCTCGCCCGAGAACTTGGCGATGTCCAGAGGCCCCGACATCGACTTCATGCTCGCGGTTCCACGGAAGAGCCGCCCCAGGATCGAGAGTGTCATCTTGAAGTCCGTCTCGACGCGGCGCCAGCCTTCGACGAACGCCTGACGGACCGGGAAGCGTTCCATCACCTCGGGCAGGTCCGGGCCGATTTTGACGCCCACGCGCCAGACGTCCCCTTCCTTGGCGGGCCTGACCATTGCTTCGCCCGGTTTGCCGTCGCGGACGTAGCCGATCGCGAAGGGACCGGGGGCGTTCTGCTGCACCGCCGTGATGAAACGGTCCTGCATCTCGGTCGGACCGCCCTGGATCTCCCGGCCCGCAACGGAAACGATCACGTCTCCGGCCTTCAGCCCCGCGGCTTCGGCCGGGCTGCCCGACACCACGACGCCGATCTTGCCCCGCAGGCTGCGGCCGAACTCCGGAAAGATGCCCGCGTCGCCGATGTCGTACTTGCCGACCGCCTTCGGCGTGAACGTCACGATCCGCCGCTGGCCCGCGCGCTCCAGCTCCACTTCGAGCTTCTGACGGGCGCTCATTCCGAGCACGAACTGGGCGTCCCGCCAGCGCGGAGTGGGAGAGCCGTCGATGGAGACGATCCGATCTCCGGCTTGAACGCCCGCCTGCGCCGCCGGCGAGCCGGGCTCCACGACGCCGATGACGGCGGGTGAAAGCTCGTATGCGGGCACCTTGACGCCGATGGCGAAGACGGCCGTGTGGAGAAAAAGAGCCAGAACGAGGTTCATCGCGGGGCCGGCGATCAGGACGAGCGCCCGCTGCCAGCGTTTGCCGACGGGAGGCGCTTCTTTCGAGGTCCCCTCGGCCAGCGTGGACTCGTCGGGCCCGAGGCCGATGACGCGCACATATCCGCCCAGAGGGATCGCCGAGACCCGGTAGTCGGTTCCCCGCCACTTCTTCCCGAAGAGCCGCTTGCCGAACCCCACCGAGAAGACCTCGACCGGGAACCGGAAGGCCTTGGCGACGGCGAAATGGCCGAACTCGTGCACGACGACGAGCACGGAAAGGACCACGATCAGGGCGAGGACGTTGGTCAGGATCGTCAAGAAGGCTCCTGAGGCGCTGAGTTAGCCGGGCCCGGCGACGGCCGGCGCCCGGCGGCGCACGATCGCGGCGGCGGCCTCCCGCCCGCGGCGATCGATGGATTCCGCTTCTTCCAGGGTATCGGGGGACGCCGTCGAGCCCACCGTCTCCATCGATTCGGAGACCACGTTAACGACGTCCGGGAAGGGAATCTTCCCTTCCAGGAAGGCCGCCACGGCGACCTCGTTGGCGGCGTTCAAGACCGCGGGCATGCCTCCCCCGGCCGCGAGGGCCTGCCGGGCCAGCGTCAGGGCCGGGTACCGCCGAGCCTCCACGTCGAAGAAATCCAGGCGGCCCAGCGCGACCGGGTCCAGCCGGCCGAAGTCGTTCGGGATCCGATCCGGGTAACAGAGCGCGTAGACGATCGGGAACTTCATGTCGTTGCGCGCCAGCTGCGCCACCAGAGAGCCGTCCACGAACTCCACGAAAGAATGGACATACGACTGGGGATGGATCACGACGTCGATCCGCTCCCCGGGCAGCTCGAACAGGAAGTGGGCCTCGATGACCTCGAGGCCTTTGTTCATCATCGTCGCCGAATCGATCGTAATCTTCGGTCCCATCTTCCACGTCGGGTGCGCGAGCGCATCGGCGACAGTGATCGCGTCGAAAGTCTCCAGCCTCCTCTCGCGGAAGGGACCGCCCGAGGCCGTCAGCACGAGGCGGCGGGCTTCGCCGTCACCACCGGACCTCATCGCCTGGTGAATCGCGCTGTGCTCCGAGTCGACCGGCAGGATCTCCGCGCCGGTCCTCTTCGCCTCGGCAAGCACCAGCTTGCCCGCCACGACCAGCGGCTCCTTGTTCGCGAGGGCCAGCCGCTTGCCGCACCGGATGGCGGCCAGAGCCGACCGCAGGCCCAGCGCGCCGACCAGGCCCCCGACGACCGTATCGGCGTCGGGATGGCAGGCGGCCTCGTCGAGGCCTTCCAGGCCGGACACGACCCGGCACTTCGCTCCGGCGGGAAGCAGACGCTCCAAGCGCGAAACATCCTCGGCGCGCTCGACGGCCACTAGGGCCGGCGCAAATCGCGCAACCTGCTCGGCGAGCTTGTCGATCGAGCGTCCCGCGGCCATGGCCACGACGCGAAAGCGGTCCGGGAGGGCCGCGACCACGTCGAGCGACGAGCAGCCGATCGAGCCGGTCGAGCCCAGGATTGAAAGGGACCTCATGGCGAACGGGTCATTATATTGGGGCCCACCGGCGTCAGCGACCCGCCAGAAAGGCCGCCATCACCGGTCCAGCGAACAGCAGAGAGTCGATCCGGTCGTAAAAGCCGCCGTGGCCGGGGAGAAACGTTCCGGAGTCCTTGATTCCCGCTCCCCTCTTCCAGAGCGACTCGACTAAGTCGCCGATTTGCCCTGCGGTCGAAGCGCAGGCACCGGCCAGCGCGCCCCGCGCCGGACCGAGCTGGGGCAGAAGGATCCAGGTTCCGGCCGCCGCGCCAACGAGCGTCGCGCCGACAAGGCCCGCGAGCGCCCCTTCCCAGGTCTTCTTGGGTGAGACGACGGGCGCCATGTGGTGGCGCCCGAAGCGGCGCCCGAAGTAGTAGGCGAAGGAATCGCAGGCCCACACCAGGAGCAGCAGCGTCAGGACCGCCCACGGAGAAACGTCCCGCAGATAGCAGAGCGACGCTGCGGGCAGCGCGATCCCGAGCACGCCGAAGAGAGTCGAGGAGGCGCCGGAGAGCGCGTCCGCCGGAGCGACTCGCGAGACCAGCGGGGCGAGACACACCAGGAAGACGAAGATCAACCCCGCGGCGAACCAGAAGCCCGCGCGGCTCTTCACGACGACGTTGACGACGTTGCCCGAGGGCGTCTCGAATTGGACGGGCCCCCACAACAGAGCCGCTCCGCCGAGGACGAGGGCCGCGGCCGCGACTCCGATAGTCTTGGCGACCGGATGCCCGGTCTTCTCGGCCATCCGATAGAACTCCCAGACCGCGGCGAGAGCCACGAGGGCCACCAGCGCGTTGAAGACGATCGGCGGGGCCAGGAAGAGTGCCGCCAGGACGATCGGAATCGCGACCGCGGCCGCGAGCTCGCGCTTCAGGCCTTCCGCCGCATGTCGCCGCCGGCGTCGAGGAGGCGGCCCTCGTCGATCACGCCGCCATAGCGGCGCTCCCGCTTCTGGAAGTCGAGGATCGCTTCGAAGAGATGGCGCTTGCGGAAGTCGGGCCAGAGGGTCGGCGTGACCCAGATCTCGCTGTACGCGATCTGCCAGAGCAGGAAGTTGGACACGCGCATCTCGCCGCTGGTGCGGATGAGGAGGTCCGGATCCGGAAGTCCGGCGGTCGAGAGGCGGGAGCCCAGCGTCTCTTCGTCGATCTGCTCGGGCGACAGCCTTCCGCCGGCGACGTCGTTGGCGAGGGAGCGGCACGCGTCCACGATCTCGGTGCGCCCTCCGTAGTTCAGCGCGATGTTGAACGTCATGCCGCGGCACGACGACGTCGCGGCCAGCCCGTGCGCCAGAGCCTTCTGCACCGAGGGATCGAGCTCGTTCATGCGGCCGACCACACGAAAACGAATGTCGTTCTTCAAGAGGTTCGAGAGCTCCTTGGCGAGGTATTCCTTCAGGAGCGACATCAGGGTGACGATTTCGAAGCGCGGCCGCTTCCAGTTCTCGACGGAAAACGCGTAGAGCGTCAGGGCGTCGAGCTCGAGGCGTGCGCAGGTCTCGACGGCCTCGCGGACCGAGGCGATGCCGGCCCGGTGGCCTTCGACGCGCGGCGATCCGCGCTGCCTGGCCCAGCGGCCGTTCCCGTCCATGATGATGGCGACGTGGCGGGGAAGCCTCGCCAACTCGATCTCGTCGAGGAGCTGCCGCTCGAAGGTCCCGGCATCCGCCAGATTGTCGAGGTCGATCACCGTCAGAGTTTAACTCCCTCCGCGCCGTCCTCGTAGGAAACCCGCACCAGGGACAGCCCTCGGGCCGGCGCCTTCGGGGACAGCAGGCGACGGTCTCCACCGGAAAGAAGCTCCTCCATCCGCGAGGGCACCACGCGGCCCCGCGCGGCATCGGCCAGCACTCCGCAGATCGAGCGGACCATCCCGCGAAGGAATCCGTCGCCACGGAGGAGCGCCGCGAGCTCGTCGCCCTCCTCCTCGATCTCGACGAAGTGAAGTGTGCGGATCCCGGGCTCCTCCAGACCGGATCGGACAGAGAAGATCCCGAAGTCGCGCGTGCCGGCGAGCCCTTCCACCGCCTCTCGCATCCGTGCCGCGGCGGCGGCCCCCGAGATCGGCGTCACGAACGGCGCGTCGCGCGGTGGGATCACCGCGGCGCGGCTCCAGCGATAGCGATACTCCTTCCACTCCACGTCGAAGCGAGCGTGGAACGCGTCGGGGACCGGGGCGACGTCGAGAATCCGGACGTCCTCGGGGAGTCGCCGATTGACGGCGTCGCGGATCGCGTGCGGCTCGCGAGGACGCGCGAGATCGAAGTGCGCCACCTGGCCGTCGGCATGGACGCCGGCGTCGGTGCGCCCTGCGCCTTCGACGCGGACCGGAGCGTGCGCGAGCACCGCCAGGGCATCCTGCACGACGGCCTGCACCGTGCGCGACGCGTTGGCCTGGATCTGCCAGCCGTGGAAGTTCGTCCCGACGTAGGCGATCGTGGCGCGGTACCGCATGTCAGGCGCCTCTCCGACGGAGAGTGCGGGTCGCAAGCGCCGCGAAAGGCACGTACTCGATCGCGTAGACCGCCGCCTTCGGAAGCCATGACACCGGGTACAACAGCGCGTACGAGACCGGCGCGGCGAAGGAGAGATAGAGGAATGCGGGCTCGCGCCTTCGGGCCGCGAACGGAAGGATCCACAGCAGGTACCAGGGGTGAAGCGTCGGCGAGCACAGGAGCAACGCACCGAGCGACGCGAAAACCGCCGTCTCCGTGTCGTGAACCTTCCAACTGATCACCAGTAAGGCGGCGGCGAGAATCATCCCCAGAATCGCGCGGGCGAGGAACCCGGCGTAGAAGTAAGGGAAGACACGCTGCGTCCACGCCGGATGTCCGATCCACGCCTTCAGATCCATGAAGAGGTCTTTCGCTGCGACCGGCACGTTCCCCGCGTCCAGGAGCGCCGCCAGCCCCGAGTAGACGGGAGCGTTGAATTCCCATCTCTCGGCATACTCCGGCAGTCCCCCCAACGGGCTGACTCCGCCTTTCGAGGCGAGAGCCCAGAGAGCCATGCCGACGGCCAGAGCGGCTGCGAGGAGCTTCCCTTTTCCCCGGCGCACGAGAGGCAGCGTTGCGGCCAGCGACACGTACTTGGTCATCGCCGACAGCGCGAACGCGACACCGGCGCGCCCCCGGGCCCCTCGAAAGAGAAAGACCACGCTCGCGACCAGCAGCGCCACTCCGAGAGAGTCGAGATGCCCCTGCCCCGCGCTCTCGGTGATTGGGAGCGGATGAAAAGCATAGAGCGCAGCCCCGAATCCGGCCTCGGCTCCTCCCATCGCGGCGATCAACGCGACGCTCGAAAGGTCCGCCGCCGCGAAGAAAACTCTCAAAGCGACATCTCCGCCGAGAAGGCGGGCGGTTCGAAACGCGGCCTGGGCCGCCGGCGGATAGACCGTCCGCACGTCCGCGTGCGGAACCGCCACGGCGACCGCGGGCGCCAGCTGCGACACGGCGGGATCCGAGGGCGCATAGGCATAGGGCGAGATGCCTGCGGCGCCCACCCGCGCGTCCCAGGCGTAGCGCCGGACGTCGTCGGAGAGATCGGACGAGCGCAACAGCAGAGTGGCGCGCAGCAGGCCGCCTGAGAGCAGCAGGAACGCCGTGCTCGAACCGGATAGACTCCGCGCCGAGCCCATGGCAACGAGTGACCCGGCGGCGAAAAGCGCGAGATACGCCAGGAGATGCGTTCTTGCGTCGGGTCCGAGGGCCAGGCCGATCGCCACGGCCTCGGCGGCTGCGAGCGCCCACCACTTCGCGGCGGGTCGCGGGGCGGGGTCGCGATGACCGGCCCGCTCGGGCAGACGCTGACCCTGGCCGCGTACTACGCGGTCCTCGCCGTCCTCGCCGTCTACGGCGCGCACCGCGGATTGATGGTCTATCTCTATTACCGGCACCGTCGGGACGCGCCGCAGCCGGCCGGTCCGCTCGCCGCCTGGCCGCGGGTGACCGTGCAGCTGCCCATTTACAACGAAGTGTACGTCGTGAAGAGGCTGGTCGAGTCGGTGGCGGCAATCGACTATCCGCGTGAGGCGCTGGAAATCCAAATCCTCGACGACTCCGACGACGACACCCGTGAGGTGGCGCAGGCCCTCGCCGAGAGGCTCGCGGCGCGCGGTTTCGCGATCTCACACCGCGCGCGCAGCCATCGCAAGGGCTTCAAGGCCGGCGCCCTCCAGGACGGCCTCGCCTCGGCCTCCGGCGAGTTCCTCCTGATCCTGGACGCCGACTTCGTGCCCGGCCCGGACATCCTGAAGGCCTGTCTCCCCTACTTCGCCGATCCGGAGGTCGGCATGGTTCAGACGCGGTGGGGGCATTTGAACCGGGACTTCTCCCGCCTGACCCGGATCCAGGCGATCCTGCTCGACGGCCACTTCGTCATCGAGCACACGGCCCGGCACCGGTCGGGCCGCTTCTTCAACTTCAACGGGACCGCGGGCGTCTGGCGGCGCTCCTGCATCGAGGAGTCGGGAGGCTGGCAGGCGGACACTCTGACCGAGGACCTGGACCTTTCGTACCGGGCGCAGCTTGCGGGTTGGAAGTTCGTCTACCTGAAGGATTGCGTGGCTCCCGCCGAAGTTCCGGTCGACATGAACGGCCTGAAGAGCCAGCAGCACCGGTGGACGAAAGGCTCGATCCAGACCGGACACAAGCTCCTGCCGGAGATCTGGCGGAGTTCCCTGCCCTGGAAGGTCAAGGTCGAGGCGTTCTTCCACCTGACGAACAACCTGTCGTACGTGTTGGTGGTCCTGCTCGCGCTCCTGCTCGTTCCGGCCATCCTGATTCGGGACCGCATCGGCTGGCAGAGACTCGCGATCCTCGACTTCCCGCTCTTCTTCGGAGCGACTCTGTCCTTTCTGGCTTTCTACGTCTCGTCTCAGCGGGAGATCGGCCGCGGCTGGAAGCCCACGCTGCGCAGCCTGCCGCTGCTTCTCTCGCTCGGCATCGGAATCTCGATCAACAACGCGCGCGCCGTACTGGAGGCGCTCCTGGGCCGCCCGACGGGGTTCACCCGCACGCCCAAGTACTCGATCGAGGGAGCTCGAGGCGAGTGGAAGACCAAGAAGTACCGAGCGCGCGGAAACGGATCCATGGCCGGGGAAATCCTCCTGGCGGCGTATTTCTTCGCCTGCCTGGTCTTCGCCGTCCGCTTCGGCTACTGGATCGCGGTGCCGTTTCTCCTGGTCTTCTTCCAGGGGTTCGCCTCGACGGCGGCCCTGTCGGCGAGCTCCTGGTGGAATGCTCGTCGGCGCCTCCCTGGCTTGATGCACGGAGCGGGATAGATTATCGGCATGACCGCGGTGCCGATCCTCCGCGTCACCGAGATCTTCAAGTCGATTCAGGGAGAGTCCACGCGGACGGGCCTTCCGTGCACGTTCGTGCGGCTGACCGGCTGCGCCCTCCGGTGTGTCTGGTGCGACACGGCGTATGCCTTTCACGGCGGCCGCGACATGTCGGTCGAGGAGGCGGCCGGCGCGGCGCTGGCACTCGACACGAACCTCGTGGAAATCACGGGCGGCGAGCCCCTCGAGCAGGAGGCCGTGTATCCGCTGATTGACCGGCTGCTCGACGCGGGGCGCACGGTTCTGATCGAGACCGGCGGCCACGTGCTTCTGGATCGCGTGGATTCCCGGGCGATCAAGATCGTGGACGTCAAGGCTCCGGGCAGCGGGATGATGCACGCCAATCTCCCCGAGAACCTCGAGCTTCTCGAGCCGCACGACGAGGTCAAGTTCGTCCTCGCCGACCGCCGGGACTTCGACTGGGCGCTGGCCTTCGTGGCGGAGCGCGACCTGGACCGGCGGCACACCGTGACGTTCTCGCCGGTCTGGGAGTCTCTTCCGGCTGCGGATCTCGCCGCGTGGGTCCGCGACAGCGGACGGCCGATCCGGCTCGGACTCCAGCTCCACAAGATCCTGTGGGGAGACGTTCCAGGGCGATGAGCCGGAGCGCCGTGGTGCTTCTCTCCGGCGGGCTCGACTCGGCGACCTGCCTTCTGATCGCCCGCGAGGAGGGGTTCTCGATTCACGCGCTCTCCTTCGACTACGGACAGCGCCATCGCGTCGAGCTCGATCGTGCGCGAGCCCTTGCGGCGCGCTACGGAGCCCGGGAGCATCGCGTGGAGAGGATCGAGCTTCCGTCGGGAGCCTCCGCGCTGACCGATTCCTCCGTGCCGGTTCCCAAGGACCGGCTGGGCGCCGAAGCGATCCCGCCGACCTACGTGCCCGCGCGCAACACGGTGTTTCTGGCACACGCCCTCGCCTGGGCGGAGACGCTCTCCGCATTCGACGTCTTCCTGGGAGCGAACGCGCTCGACTACTCCGGCTACCCGGACTGTCGTCCGGAGTTCCTGGAAGCCTTCGAGCGGATGGCGAACCTGGCCACCCGCTCCGGAGTCGAGGGACGCGGCGCCTTCCGCATCCATGCTCCCCTTCTTCGGATGACCAAGGCGGCGATCGTGCGTCGTGCCTCCGATCTGGGCCTCGATTTCGGGCTGACCTCGTCCTGCTACGACCCCTCAGCCGGGGGCAAGCCCTGCGGACACTGCGACTCCTGTCTGCTGAGGGAGAAAGGCTTTCGGGAGGCAGGTTTAGCGGATCCCGGGAGAGCGTAACCATTGAGTCCATTGCACTAAATTCGATGCTCACAAAATCTTGACAGTAGCAGACTCATATATTAGCCTTCCCCTTCTCAGCTAAGGAGTTCGCATGCGATTCGACCAGCTCACGATCAAGGCCCAGGAGGCCATTCAGGAGGCTCAGCGCGAGGCTCGCGCACGCGGAAATGCGGAGCTGACGGCCGACCATCTGCTCTTCGCCCTCCTCCAGCAGCAGGACGGCGTCGTGGTTCCGGTCCTCCAGAAAGTCGGCGTGGACACCGCGGCGCTCGCCAAGAGCATCGCTGCCGAGCTGGATCGTCTTTCCAAGGTCAGCGGAGCGTCGGCGGACGCGGTCCCCAGTCGGGATCTGACCCGTGTCTTCGACCGCGCGTTCGAGATCGCCAAGGAGTTCGGCGACGAATATGTCTCGACCGAGCACTTCCTTCTGGCTCTCGCCGAGGGCTCCTCGTCCACGGCCAAACGCCTCGCGGCGGCCGGAGCCAAGAAAGACGTCCTGCTGAAGGCGCTCAAGGAAGTCCGCGGATCCACGCGGATCACCGATCCCGCCCCCGAAGAGAAATACCAGGCCCTCAAGCGCTACACCCGAGACCTCACGGATCTGGCCCGCCGCGGCAAGATCGACCCCGTCATCGGACGTGACGAAGAGATCCGCCGCGTCATCCAGGTCCTGTCCCGGCGGACGAAAAACAACCCGGTCCTCATCGGCGAGCCCGGCGTCGGAAAGACGGCCATCGTCGAAGGACTGGCCCGCCGCATCCACCTCGGAGACGTGCCCGAGGGCCTGAAGAACAAACGCGTCGTCTCGCTCGACCTCGGAGCGATGATCGCGGGCGCCAAGTACCGCGGCGAGTTCGAGGACCGGCTCAAGGCGGTCCTGAAGGAGATCGAGGAGGCCGAAGGCACGGTCATCCTGTTCATCGACGAGCTGCACACCCTGATCGGAGCGGGCGCGGCCGAGGGCGCGATGGACGCGTCGAACATGTTGAAGCCCGCCCTGGCGCGCGGCGAGCTGCGGGCAATCGGCGCGACGACGCTCAACGAGTACCAGAAGCACATCGAGAAGGATGCGGCTCTCGAGCGCCGCTTCCAGCCCGTTTACGTGGACGAGCCTTCGGTCGAGGACACGATCGCGATCCTGCGCGGACTGCAGGAGCGCTACGAGATCCACCACGGCGTCCGCATCACCGACGGCGCGCTGGTGGCCGCCGCCAAGCTCTCGCACCGCTACATCACCGACCGTTTCCTCCCCGACAAGGCCATCGACCTGGTCGACGAGGCGGCGGCCCGCCTGCGCACCGAGATCGACTCAGTTCCGGCCGAGATCGACGAGGTCGAGCGCCAGATCATCTCGCTCGAGATCGAGAAGCGCGCCCTCGAGAAGGAGAAGACCAAGGAGGCCAAGGCGCGCCTCGAGGAAATCGAACGCCTTCTCGCCGGGCATCGGGAGGAGTCCAGCCGCCTGCGGGCGAAGTGGTCTTCCGAAAAGGAGGCGATCACCAGGATTCGCTCGATCAAGGAGTCCATCGAGGCGGTCAAGCTGGAGGCCACCGAAGCCGAGCGGGTCGGCAACCTCCAGCGGGTGGCGGAGCTGCGCTACGGAAGGCTTCCCCAGCTCGAGAAGGAGCTCGCGGCCGAGAACACGCGGCTGATGGACCTGCAGAAGGGCCAGCCGATGCTGCGCGAAGAGGTCACGGAGCAGGACATCGCCGCGGTCGTATCGAAGTGGACGGGCGTTCCCGTCAGCCGGATGATCGAGAGCGAGACCCAGAAGCTGCGCAAGATGGAAGAGCGCCTCCACATGCGCGTCATCGGCCAGGACGAAGCGGTCGAGGCGATCGCCGATGCGATCCGCCGGTCGCGCGCGGGTCTCTCCGATCCCAAGCGCCCCATCGGCTCGTTCCTGTTCGTCGGGCCGACGGGCGTTGGCAAGACGGAGCTCGCGCGCGCTCTGGCGGAATTCCTGTTCGACGACGAGCACGCGATGGTCCGCCTGGACATGTCGGAATACATGGAGAAGCACGCGGTCGCCCGGATGATCGGCGCTCCTCCGGGATACGTCGGCTACGAGGAGGGAGGCCGGCTCACCGAAGCCATCCGGCGCCGGCCGTACTCGGTCGTCCTGTTCGACGAGATCGAGAAGGCGCACCCGGACGTCTTCAATGTCCTGCTCCAGGTTCTCGACGACGGACGCCTGACGCACGGCAAGGGACGCGTCGTGTCCTTCCGCAAC
>Ga0114129_10000943_pt1 | contig 37977 bp, 26 predicted proteins | sample RhiMetdeltSRZDD1_FD_80071 | JGI IMG/M metagenome (GOLD analysis project Ga0114129, IMG submission 80071) | Populus rhizosphere microbial communities from Tennessee, USA - Rhizosphere MetaG P. deltoides SRZDD1 (version 2) (version 2) | ecosystem: Host-associated > Plants > Roots > Rhizosphere >...
CGGATACGGTCGTTTCCTGCAGGTCGGCGGCGGCGCGGTGAACGTGGTCGTCGATCACAACACGGCGCTGCAGGACGGGACCAGCGCGCTTTATGCCTACGGGGCGGCCGAGGTCGGGTTCGTGTTCAAGAACAACATCGTGCCCGACTACAGCTGGGCGATCATGGGCGACAACGCGAGCCCGGGCAACGGGACGATCAACATGTATTTCCCGTCGAGCACGTTCGCGCGCGGCATCTTCGCAGGCTCCAACCCGTCGGTCTACCCGATCAACAACTACTATCCCTCGTCGATGAGCGCGGTCGGCTTCGTCAACCTGGCGGGCGGCAACTACCGGCTGGCGTCGACGAGCCCGTACGTGGCCGCGGCAACCGATGGCACCGCCGTCGGCTGCAACATCGACGCGCTCAACGCGGCGACCGGCGTGAAGTACTAGCGTCGGTCGCCGGGCCGCATCGGAGTCGTATGCGCTACGTTAAAGTCGCGGCACGAGACGTCGATAGAGCAACACCCCTCAGTACACCCGCTCGACGGCGCTGACGGCGACGTCGCGCTGCGAGACCACGGTCAGCCACAGGGGCGAATCGGGCGTGAACGGCGGCGAGGCCACGTCGACCTGGACGATCCGGGGGTCGGCCCGGAGCGGAATGGCAGCCGCGAGCACAAGGCCGGGCGCGGTGATCTCGGCGCGAATCACCGGCTCGGTGCAATGCACCAGCAGCCGGCTGGGCTGCGTCGTAATGTCAGTCGTTATGACGAGGACAGTGCGGTCCCCGCTACGCCCGTTGCCCGACGCGTGATGAGGCACGACGTGGAGGCCGGAGGAAGAGCGCGGCGCGGCCGACGGCGGTTCGACCGCCGCGGGCCTGGCGTCGTTGGCCAGGTGCGTATTGGCCAGCCGGCGCAACCCCTCCAGCGCGTCCGCCAACATGTCCAGACGGCTCTCCAGCCGCGCGATTCTTTCGTCGAGCTCGTCCAGCGACCGTATCGTTTGCCAACGCTTGGAAAACGTCAAACCGGCACACTCCGCCTGAGATAGGCCGAAACGACAACGCCACCGTTACCCGTCCCGGTAACACAATGCATCGAACGACTACTGGTGCGTAAGGAGTTCGTGAACCCGTAGGGTGCCCAATTCGGGCCAAAATATGCCCAAAGTATTGATATCTTGGAAGGTACGTCAATTGCCATAATACGGACCGGATATGCGAGCCTCTGCAGTATCGCGCCGGACGCCTCGAGTTTGAGGTGCGACGTTGCGTACTGAAAGCGAACGTCGTGATTCAGACGGATCGGCGGAATCCTCCGACGTGACGGGTCTGACCGTAGAAGCGGAACAGGTCGCGCGCATGCTTCGAATGTTTGAAGGCGATTACAACTATCCTCCCGGATTGTTGCTTCGCGCGGCAGCATTGATCGACGCGTTGACCTCGGTCCACCAGAAAAGATCTCGACAATAGCTTCATGCGATCGCCACTAACAGACTCTTTAGTGCGATAAGCGTCACCGAGCCCATCGAATCACTTCTTTGACGTACATTGCACATTATGGCAGAGGCGTTGCACAAAAGGCGCCGCCATGGTGGCCGTCGCGGAATGGGTCGTGATCGCGGAGCCGAACGTCGGCCGCGCCACCAGGCTTCAGCACTTTTTCGAAACCCGCGGCTTCGCCGTCGAGCTCATTAAGAACGGCGACGAAATACTGCCGACGCTCGAGCGAACCCCACCGCCCTCCCTCGTCGTGGTCAACCTGACGTTGCCGGTGCGGGACGGCCTCTCGGTGCTGCGCGAGCTCACCCGCACGACACCGCATCTTCCGGTGCTCGCGCTCGGGAGCGTGCAGCCGATTCGCGAGGCCGCAGCCAACCTTGGTCATCCAAATGTCGTCGTGCTCGAAATCGGGACCGGGGTGGACGATGTCGAGCAGGCGGCCGCGCGCCTGCTCAAGCGCACCGAGGTGCGTGCGCACAAGTTGGCCGAGGCGCCGGCGTCTCTTCAGCAGGAGCCGTGGATTCAACAATATGTCACACACCTCGCGCAGGAAATGGGCGTGGCCTTCGACGTCCGCCTCGTGATTGTGGGCGTCACGATTGCGGGTCACACCTGGTGCGGCATCAGCGTGCAGCCCATGGTCCGGCCGGTCGCATTGCCGAATCGATTCATCGATTGGCCATTAATCCGCGAGGCGACAGAAGCGCGTGAAATGCTCGTGATCCCCTCCCTGCGCGACCACATCGCCTTTCACGACGTGGTCCTGCCGCCCGGCGGCACCTTCCAGGGCGTCGCCGTGATGCCGATGATCAGCGGGACCGGCACGGTCGTCGGCGCCGTCTGCCTGCTCGATCTGGAGCCGCTCAGGACGGATGCCGGGGCGCTGCAGGTCTTCGAAACCCGCGTGCGGGCGGCGACCGCTGAAATCGAGCGGACGCTGGCGGCGAAATCATACGCTCACCAGGTGAACGCGTTCCGCCAGCAGATGGACGGCCAGCGCGCCGAAGCCGACGCCCGGATCGCGGCGTTGTCGCGGGTTGCGCTGCGCGACGCCCTCACGGGCCTGTTCAACCGGCGCGGCGGCGAAGAAGCGCTGGACCGCGAAATCGCGCGCGCGAACCGGACGCGCGCGCCTCTGAGCGTCGTCCTGCTCGACATCGACCATTTCAAGGGCATCAACGACACGCATGGCCACGGCAGCGGCGATCGCGTCCTCATCGAAACGTCTCAGGTCATCCGGCGGCTGCAGCGGGGGAGCGACTTCGGCGTCCGTTGGGGGGGCGAGGAATTCCTGATCGTGCTGCCGGATATCGATATCGACGGCGCCCGAACGTTCGGCGAGCGGATCCGCTCGGCCATCGAGGCCCTCGATTTCGGGGAGGTCGGCCGGATTACGGTGTCGGGCGGCGCCGCGGAATTCTGCCCCGGTGAAAAGGCCGCCGAAGCGGTCGCCCGCGCCGACCGCGCCCTGTACCAGGCGAAGATGGAGGGCCGCAATCGAATCTCATGACCCGCGCCTTTTCTACGGAATCTGCGACAACGGCCGATAGTTGAATCAGCCAGTGGACGCACCTCCGATGGATCGGACCGTGACCCGCGAAGTCGACGACGTCCCGCCGCTCGTTCGCATCGAGCGGCGGCACGCGCCCGAACGCCGCCGGGGCTGGCGAGGCGGGCGTCGCGACGCGGACTGGAAGGCCCGCCCGGCGGGCCGATGGACCCGCCTTCGCGACGGCCAGGCGTCTTGGCTCGATTGGATCGGCAGGCTCGCGACGATCGCCAGGAATCGAAACTAGCGCGCCGAGGCGGTGGCTTGCCACGCGGTACGCGCGCCGACCGCGCCACGGGCGTCGCGCCACTGCCGCCCGTTGTTGACGACGTTGCAGACGACGAGCGCGCAGGCCACCAAACGCGCGAGGCGCCGCAGCCGCGGCGTTCTCGCGCTCATCGCCGCGACAAACACCACGAGCGGCGCCACGTTCAGCGCGTAGAGAAACGTCTCCGTTCCGTAGATCAGGTGGAGCCCGATCTCCGCCGCGAGGACGGCCGCGACGACCGTGGGCAGCCGCGATCGTCGGGACGCCTTCCAGGTCGACCACGCGCCCATCGCGAGCAGCACGCTCCACAGGGCCGTCGCCATCCATCCCATCGCGCCGCCGCTGCCGATCGGCGCGCGCTGCACCGTCAGAATCGCGCCGCGCCGCGGCTTCTCGACGGTCCCAATCCGCGGCATCACCATCGTGTGCACCAGGAGCGAGCGAAGAACGGCGCCTGGGCCGCCGGCTTCCTCGCGAAGGAAATATCGCTGCTCGTTCGAGTAGCCCACGAAGAAGTCGGCGTGCGGCACGACGGCGCGCTGGACGCTCCACAGCAGGACGACGATGGCGAGCGCGTTCGCGGTCACCTGCACGGCGCGACGCCACGGCAGCAGCCACGTGGCCGCGCAGACGCCGGCGGCCCAGTTCGTCACCGTGATGCTCAACGACGCCGCGCTGGCGCCGACGAACCATCGCTCATCGAGCGGCGTTCGCTCGGCGATTCCGGCGACCGCCAGCGCGGCGACGATCGTCGCTGATCCGATCGCGTAGGTTTCCGGAACCGTGAGCCAGAACATGCCGGCCGCGCTTGTCGCAGCGAGGGCGGTGAATATCGCCGCGTCGACGCGCGGCAGCCGCGCGATCCGCAGCAGCGCGAACATGCCGGCGGTCCACACGAACGCGAAGACGCCGACCACCACGGCAACCGCATGGAGCCGCGTCAGGCCTGCCACCCGCAGCGGCGTCGTCAGGCCGAGGGCGACGAGCGAAAACAGCGGGTGGACGGTGGAGCGCGAATGAGCGCCCCAGCGATCGGTCATCTCCGCCGCGACGCGGGGCAGATCGCCCTCGAACCAGAGGTCGCTGGCGCGAGCCGTGTCGAACCAGCGCGCGTCGAGCGTCGCGGCGGCCCGCGCGCAGACGATCGCGCCGATCAGGCCGAGCAGGAGGCCGACAAGAGCGTCGCGTCGCCGCGACGCCGTAGCGGGCGCAGCCGCCAGCACGTCGTCGGGACGAGCGCGAAGGGCATCAGGCCGGCGGCCAGCAGATAAGACTGCAGCGGGTTCAGCCATGTGTCAGCGAATCGATTGGTCCAGTGCACGTACTGGCCGGCGTGCGTTGGGCGAATCGCTGCAGATGCGTCCGCGCGGTCTCGGAGCCGGTGATGCCCCGAAGGTCAGGACGAGCAGCAACGTCGCGTTGATCGCACCCACCGTGGGTAGGCCCGGAAGCAGTCCAGAGGAGAGCCGCACCGAGCCCAGCCATCCAATTCGAGTGCCGTCACCGACCTGAGCCGGTGGCACGACGTAAGCATGGGCTGTCGCGTGCCGTACGTGATCTACCTCGGCCTGACGGTCGCCGCCGCCGCGATTGTCGCCGCCTGGCGGCGGCAGCGGAACCGCGCGGTGGCCGTGGCGTTCGGCGCGTTCGGTGCCGTGTCGATTGCCGCGATGCTCGTGTTCACGACGGGCCGCGGCACCCCGTTCGGCGACTTCGACAAGGCGTACTACGCGGCCGGCAAGCTCGTGCGTACGGCGCCCGCGCAGTTGTATTCCTGCGCGAAAGCGGATGGCCTGTGCTTTGTCAACGTGCCGATTGTCGCGCTGGCGTTCGCGCCGCTGGCTCGGCTGTCGCCGCCCACGGCGCACGCCATCGTGGCAGCGGGCAGCGCGGCCGCCGTGGCGATTGCCGTCTGGGCGCTGATCGCGCTGACCGGCGCCGCAGGCTGGCGGCGATTTGCGGTCGTTGCGCTCGTGCTGCTGAACGGCCCCCTGTTTTACAGCCTGCGCCTCGGCAATCTGACGCACGTCGTGCTCGCGCTGCTCGTGGTGACATGCATCTGCCTCACCTCGGTCCGCGACGCGATCGCGGGCGTGCTTCTCGGGAAGGCCGCCGCGCTCGCGCGAGGGCTTCCTTCGCGAATACGAAATGCTCACGGCTGTCATGCTCGTCATGAGCCCGATTTCGTGGACGCATTACTACTGTTTCTGCTGGTATTACTCGCCGCGTACGCAGCGCGTGCAGTCGATCTTCCTTATACGCGATGGTGGCGGGCCTGGATGGCCGTGTCGGCGCTGCTCGTCTCTGCGCCGGTCGCTTTATGGGTTCCGGCGCAGCCGGTCGTCGGCGCCATCGTGGCCCGCGTGGCGCTGTCGCACTACGTGTTCGGCGCGCTGCTGTTATGCGGCGGCCTGGCGACCGCACCGTTCGCGCGACTGGCACAACTTGAGCAGTACGAACGCGTCGCGGCCGGCTCGCGCCGTTACGCGGCAAGCTCGATCGCTCCATGACGGAAAGTCTTTTCCGCAAAAGTGACTTCATTCGGATGCCTACAGAGCCGGACATTTCCGTCGTCATCAGCAGTTTCAACCGACGCGCATCGCTGCTCGCGACGCTTCGGAGCCTGCTGGTCGATCAGCGCGTTCCCGCCGGGCTGACCTACGAGGTCATCGCCGTCGACAACAACTGCTCCGACGACACGCGGCAGCACGTCGAGGCGCTCGCGGCGTCGTTCCCGGACCGGCTGCGGTACGTCTTCGAGCCGCGGCAGGGCGTTTCGTGGGGCCGCAACGCCGGCATCCGCGCCGCCCGTGCGCCGATCGTCGCCTTCACAGACGACGACAACGAGGTCGAGCCGAACTGGATCGCCACCATCGCGCGGACGTTCGCGCGCAACCCGAGCCTGGCCGCCATCGGCGGCAAGATTCTGCCGGAGTGGCCGTCGCGGGTTCCGACCTGGCTCGACCGCCAGCACTGGTCACCGCTCGCCATCCTCGACTACGGCGATCGTCCGTTCTATGCGAGCCGCGAGGACCCGCGCTGCCTGCTAACGGCCAACCTGGCCGTGCGGCGCCCGATGTTCGACCGCATCGGCGGGTTCGCGCCGGATCTGCCACGCTGCCAGGACCACGAGCTGCTGATCAGGTTGTGGCGGGCGGGAGAGCGTGTGCTGTACGTGCCCGAGCTCGTCGTGCGGACGCGGGTCCCACCGGAGCGGCTCACGCGCCGCTACCATCGCCAGTGGCACCGGCGGCACGGCTTCTTCTCGGCGTCGATGCGGCTGCAGGAAATCATCGACGCGCGTGGCGAGCTGCTCGACGGCCCGACGGCCGCAGCCCGGCTGTACGGCACCGCCGGGTTCGTGTATCGCGAGCTCTGGCGTGAGGTGCGATACTGGGCGTCCAGCGCGGTGCGAGTGCGCCGAGCGGACGCCTCGCATCACGCGCATCGTGTGCGGTATCTCGCCGCGTATATCGGGCACAATGCCCGCGCGCACGTCGCCGAGCACCCGCACCCCGTCCTCGACGCCCTGGCGTTCGCGCGCACGCACCTGCGCCGGCGGGTGCGACCGACGGCAATGACGCGCGGCCGGCTCATCGTGGTACAGCTGTTCATCGGGTTCCTGCTGCTCGGATCGGCGTACGACATCGTCGCGGATCGCGAGCACTGGCCGTTCTCGCAGTACCCGATGTTCTCGACGGTCGAGCGGGACCGGACGCTGCGCTCGCTGCGCCTGTTCGGCGTCGCCGCCGGATCGGCCGACGAATTCCCGCTGCTCGATCGCGACGTGATCGAGCCGTTCGATCAATGCCGGCTCACGACGGCGCTGTCGCGCGCCTGCTCGAACCCCGAGCGGCGGCCGCTCGTGCCGGCGATGCTGCGCGACTGCCTGCGGCGGTACGAGCGCGGACGCGAAGACGGCCTGCACGCAGGGCCGCGACTCCAGGCCGTTCGCCTCTACGAGCTGACGTGGCGCCTGGATTCGCGCGGCGGCGGCGATCCCGACTTCGCGCCGAGCGGCCGCCGGCTCGTCGCCGAAGTCAGCACGCCAGTCGTGGCAGACGCGTTGCCGTGAGCCGCGGATCCACGCGTCCGAGTCGCTGGCAGCACTTCTGGTTCGAGCCGGCCCTGCCTACCCGGCTCGGCTTCGCCCGAGCAATCTTCTTCGCTTGCCTGTTCGCCGCGTACCTGGGGGAAGACTTCAGCGCGTGGGGCGACGTGGATCGCGCGTTCTGGATGCCGATGCCGGCGTTCGCCGCGCTTCACCTCGCGCCCGCGGCGCCCGCAGCGCTGCAGGCCCTCGAAGCCGCCTGGCGCATCGCGCTGGCCGCGAGCGCGCTGGGCGTCTTCACACGCGCGAGCATGATCGTGTCGTTCGTGCTCGGCTTCTACCTTCTCGGCCTGCCGCACAACTTCGGCCATACCTACCACTTCGACGCGCTGCTCGTCATCACGCTCGGGATTCTCGCCTGCTCGCGAGCTGGCGACGCGTTCGCGCTCAGGCCGGCGCGCGTGCGCCGCGTGCGAAGCGGCGAGTACACGTGGCCGATCCGTGCGGTGTGGGTGATGATGGCGCTCGTGTTTCTCGCCGCCGGCCTCGCCAAGCTGCGGCACGGCGGCCTCGCCTGGATTGCGTCGCCGACGATGTCCATCGTGCTGACGCGCGCGGCGTATCACGTGTCGGACGCGGATCCGATTACCGGCCTCGGACTGTGGATCGCCGCGCACGAGTGGCTCAGCCGGACGCTGGCGGCCACGGCGCTCGTCATCGAGCTCGGTTTCGTCTCGGCCCTGTTCAGTCGCCGCGCCAGGACGATCTTCGTGCCGGCAGCGTTTGCGATGCTCGTCGGCATCCGCGTGTTGATGGGGCCGACGTTCGGCGCCTTCCTGGTCGCCAACGTCTTCTGGGTGCCGTGGGAGCGCGTGCCTGCGTGGGTCCCGCTACTGTGGCTTGCGCCGCGGCGGCTCCTCGCGGGGAGGCCGCGGCACGTGGGCCATGTCGGCTCCGAGCGGGGTGCCGTCGGTCCCGGCGCGCAGCCAGGAGCTGTCGGGGCGCAGCCGAAAGTCGTGGCCCGCCGCGTCGATGAACTGCGCCCGAAGCTCGTCGACGCTCGGAAATAGGTTGCCGCCCGGGTACGCGCTGCGGTTGCCGCCGGCCAGCACGTTGTTCCTGATCGTCGACTCGGGCAGCAGCGCGCGGATCGTGTCGTTGCCGATGCCGTGATCGGTGCCGATGATTCCGTACGCGCCGTGGCTGGCGATGTTGTTGGTGAACACGAAGCCCTCGACGCGTCCGTCGATTTTGGCGACGCCGCTGGAGTTCGCCTGAATCACCGTGTTGTGGTCGATCACCAGATCGCGCGGCCGGTCGGTGATCTGGAGCAGATAGCCGTCGCCCTCCCAGAGCTGCCCGTCGATCCCGTCGAAGAGATTGTCGACGATCGAGATGGCGTTGGTCTGGCGGCTCGGATGCTCGTTGTCGAAGCCGAGAATCTGAATCCCCGCCGCCACGTCGCGGACGGTGTTGCGGCGGAACGTGACGTTCTCCACCTGACACCAGCGGCAGCCTCCGTCCTGATTCCGGACGGTGAACAGAATCGCGTAGCCGGCCTGCGCGTGCCGCCAGTTGTGCTCGAGAACGTTGCGCTCCACGAGCACGTCGCGTGCGTTCTTCAACTCGAAGATGTTCTTCACCTGCCACCGCGGCTCCGACGTGCGCCACTCGAGCGGCTTGCTCATCGTGTTGCCGCGGATGACGATGTGCGTCGGCGTGAGATCGGGGATCGACGGGTCGCCTCCGCCGAAGATCAGGTTGTCGCCGGCGGCTTCGAGGTAGTTGTTCTCAATCGTGTAGTCGCCAGGACCGTTCCAGCCCGCGATCGCCTGCGAGTCCTGGCCCACCGCCTTGATATCCGAGATATACGAGTTGCTGATCGTCGTCCGCGCCGAGTTGAGCGCGATCCCGCGCTTCTGCCCCGCCTGTGGATCGCCGTGGATCCACACGCGGTCGAGCACCAGGTCGCTCGGCACGCTGGAGAGCGTCTTCTGTGAGGACGATCCCTCACCCAGCAGAACGATGTCGCCGGCGCCGCCGCGCGTGCCCTGGATTTCGAGGAGCTCCAGCCGCCAGAAGCGCGTCCCCGCCTCCGTGCGCAGCGTCGGCGAGCTGTCGGGCGAGCGGAGCTTGGCCAGCGCGCCGGCGTGCGCCGGCGTCAGCCGCTGCCCGGCCGCGACCGGATCGCCGGCGGGCGTCGCCGTCCGCACGGTAATCGGCCTCGTGTCGCCGCCGTTCTTCGCCGGCAGGACAAAACTACCGACGTAGGTCGCGCCGGGCTCCAGCAGGATGGTGTCGCCGGGGCGCGCGGCACCGAGCGCCTGCTGCAGGTCGGCGCCGGCGGGCACGTTGATGACCGGTGACTCGCGTCCGCCGGATGCCAGCGCGAGCAGAAGAAGAACGGGGATTGTCGAACGCATGCGGTCCTCACTCGAGGCAAAGCAAATGCCGGCACGACAGTTGCGGGAGGCGGCCCGTCGCACGTGCGACACGTGGAGAAAGTATGTCCGATGGATGGGCGACAGCCCGCACAGCGCGGTGGGCTCGCGACCTTGAACGATTCCGCGAACGGCCGCAGTCACGCCCGTGGTCGATCGATTGGCCGCGGATCGCGCGCAGATTTCTGTATCTCTCGCTCGGCCTTTACGTCGCGGCGATGTCGGTGCGCATCTACGCGCGCAAGTACTACGTGTTCCTCCCGGATTACGTCCGGTGGTCGCTGACACCGGCTGCAGCCGTGCGCGACGGCAGCCCGACGCACGTGTTTTTCCTTTTTACGGACCACTTCGAGCCGGATTACGACCTTCAGCGAACCATCACGTGGGGCACTCGCTATGCCGAGCTGGCGAAGCGCCACCGTGACAGTACCGGCCGGCCGCCGCAGCACAGCTGGTTCTATCCAGGCGAGCAGCTCGACGACAACATCCTGACCGAGCTCCGCCGTTGGTCGCTCGCTGGCCTGGGCGAGGTCGAGCTGCATCACCACCACGACTACGACACGGAAGAGACGCTCGGCCGCTCGCTGCGGGAGAGCATTGCCACATTTCAGAAGTTTGGGTTCCTGCGGACCATTCGGGGAGACACGCAGTTTGCGTTCGTGCATGGCAATGCCGGACTCGACAATAGCGGCGGGCCGCAGATGTGCGGCGTCAATACGGAGATCAGGCTCCTGCGATCGCTTGGCTGCTTCGCGGACTTCACGTTCCCGAGCATCTACGAAGACGCGCAGCCCGGGTTCGTCAACTCGATCTACGCCGTGAAAGACGACGAGCGCCCGAAATCGTACGGCAAGGTCCGACTGCCCGTCAGCGACGTCGGCGCCGGCCGGGCCGATCTCGTGATCTTCGAAGGGCCGCTCGTGTTCGGTTTCTCGAAGAACCCGCGGCATCTCGGCGTACAGCTCGACGATGGCGATATCCACGCGGCGGTGCCGGCCTCGCCCGCGCGGGCCGACCGCTGGGTGCGCGCCAACGTTCACGTGCCGCAGCGTCCCGACTGGGTGTTCGTCAAGCTCTTCGGCCACACGGCGAGCAACGATGACGAGGTGGAAGCGGGAGTCGGCGACGCGTTCGATCGGACGCTCACCTACCTGGAGTCGAAATACAACGACGGGCACCGGTACGTGCTGCACTACGTGACGGCGCGCGAGGCGTACAACCTCGTTCGCGCGGCTGCCGACGGCGCCAGCGGCGACCCTCAGCAGTACTACGACTACATCGTCCCGCCGTACGTCGCGTCGGCATCGCGTCGTTAGGCTGAACAGGCGCGAGCTTTGCAGAGCTGTCGTCGGCGCGGCCGACAGCGGAGCTGTAGGGGGCGCGCCCCAGAACCGTGTCGAAGCTCCAGGTAGCCCTCGTCGCGCCCTCGTTGGGAATCCTCGGCGGTCAAGCCGTTCAAGCCGATCGGTTGCTGCGCGCATGGCGCGGCGATCCTGACGTCCACGCGTGGCTCGTCCCCATCAATCCACTCCCTCCGCGCGTGCTGCGCTTCGCGTCACGCGTCAAATATCTCCGCACGATCGTCACCGAGCTCACGTATCTGCCGCTGCTGATGCGCGAGCTTGGACGCGCCGACGTCGTCCACGTGTTCTCGGCGTCGTACTCCTCGTTCCTGCTCGCGCCGCTGCCGGCTATGGCGATCGCCCGCGCGCTCGGACGTCCGGTCGTCCTGAACTACCGGAGCGGCCAGGCGCCCGATCACCTGACGCGATCGGCCGTCGCGCGAGCCGCAATCGCGGCCGCCGACGTCAACGTCGTCCCGTCGGGGTTTCTCGCGGAGGTGTTCGCGGGCTTCGGCATCGACGCCGCGGTCATCCCGAACATCGTCGATACGAAGCGGTTCGCCTTTCGCCTGCGCGATCAGCTCACCCCGCGCCTGCTGTCCACGCGCAGTTTCGAGCCCCTGTACAACGTCGCCTGCACGCTGCGCGCGTTTCGCATCGTGCAGCAGCGCGTCCCGGACGCGGCGCTCACGCTGATCGGCGGCGGCAGCCAGCAGCGAGCGCTCGAGCAGCTTGCCGTCGAGCTCGATGTGAAGCACGTCACGTTCGCCGGCCGCGTCGCTCCCGGTCGGATCGCCGACTACTACGCGGCGCACGACATTTACGTGCAGTCGCCGGACATCGACAACATGCCGAGTTCCATCCTCGAGGCCTACGCGAGCGGGCTGCCCGTCGTGTCGACGCGGGCCGGCGGCGTGCCCGCGATCCTCGAGGACGGCACGCACGGCCTGCTCGCGGAGCTCGACGATCACGAGGCGATCGCAGCGCACGTCCTGACGCTGCTGGACGACGCCCCGCTCGCACGATCCGTCGCGTGCGCCGGCCGAGCCGCAGTGGAGTCCTGCACGTGGCCGGCGGTCCGCCAGCAGTGGCTGCATCTCTATCACTCCGCCCTCGCGTCGCGCGTGACGCACGCTGCCCCCGCCACGAGCCATGACGCGGTCTAGGCTCGCGCGTCTGCGTCACATGGACGCGTCCGAGCTCGCCTGGCGCGGTCGCGCGGCAGCGCGGGTGATGCGCGAGCGGGCGCGCCAGGCCATCGCGCGCGAGCAATGGAATCGGAAGGCGCTGGGCAGGATTCTCGGGCCTTCGGCAGCGTGGACGGCTGTACGCGATGCGGTGGCTGGCGGGCGATGGCTGGACGCGCACGTCGGGCTCGCGCGGCATGTTGCCTCGTCACCGCAGCGATTTCTCGTCGCGCCGCGCGTCCGTCCCGACGTCCTGCGGCGTGTCACATCGCAGTTCCCCGACGCGGCCGGCGAGGCGGCCGGTCGCGCCAATCGCATCCTCGGCGGCGACTACGATCTCCTCGGCTACCGCGGGCTCCGGTTCCCCGGCCTGGACTGGCATTTCGATCCGGTACACGATCGACGGCCGCCTCGGCGCTTCTGGGCCGACGTGCCGTACCTCGATCCCGCGTGCGGCGACCACAAGATCATCTGGGAGCTGAACCGGCATCAGCACTGGCTTGCGCTCGGCCGCGCCTACTGGCTGACCGGCGATCGCCGGTATCGGGACCACGTCGTCGCACAGCTCTACTCGTGGCTCGACGCGAACCCGCCGCTGGCCGGCGTGAACTGGGCGAGCATGCTGGAGCTCGGGCTCCGCTGCGTCTCGTGGCTCTGGGCGGTCGGCTTCTTCGCGGAGCCGGACGCCGCCGACGAGTCCCCGTGGCTCGTCGATCTCCTCGTCGCGCTCGACCGCCAGCTCACGCACGTCGAACGGCACCTCTCGTACTACTTCAGCCCGAACACGCATCTTCTCGGCGAAGGCCTGGCGCTGTACGTAGCGGGCCGCGCGCTGCCTTGTCTCGACGCGAGTCCGCGGCGCGAAGCGATCGGCCGCCGCATCCTGATGGGCGAGATCGAGCGTCAGGTGTTGAGCGACGGCGGACACTGCGAGCGATCGATGCACTACCACCGCTACGCGCTGGACTTCTGCCTGATGGCGCTCGCGGTGGCGCGCATCACGCGTGACGGCGTCGCCACGGAGCTCGAGCACGCCGCCGCGCGTTTGGCCGACGCGGCGCGTCTGCTCGCAGACGACGCGGGACGCCTGCCGCATCTCGGCGACGACGACGCGGGCGCGCTGGTGCCGATCGCGGGGCGGCCAGCCGACGACGCGCGCGACAGCCTCGCGGTCGCCGCGGCGCTCGTGGGTCACCCGAACTTGCGCGTTGGACCGACCCCGGAAGAGGCGCTGTGGTGGCTCGCGCATCCGTCGCTCGCCATCGCGCTCGAGCTGTCGTGCGCCGCGCCGCGGCGGACGCGGCCGCGCTCCCGCGCGCTGCCGGCGACCGGTTACTACGTATCGCGATCCGCGGCAGGCGATCATCTCGTCATCGACGCCGGGCCGCACGGTTACATGAACGCCGGCCACTCGCACGCCGATGCGCTGTCGCTCACGTTCGCCGCGCGAGGCATCCCGCTGCTGATCGATCCGGGAACGGCCTGCTACACGACCGACGGCGAGCTGCGCGATCGCTTTCGATCCACGGCGCTGCACAACACCGCGACGATCGACAGCCGGCCGCAGTCGGTGCCGCTCGGTCCTTTCCACTGGGCGCGGACTGCGGACGCGGCTGCGCGCCGCTGGCACATGGCCGCCGGCTTCGACTACTTCGACGGCGTCCACGACGGCTATCGCCCGCTGGAACATCGCCGCCACGTGCTCGTCGTCCACGAGGATCTCGCGATCGTCGCCGACCTGTTCGATGGCGGCGGCGCGCACAAGGCCGCCGTCCATTGGCACATCGATCCGCGCTGGCGGCTCGATCCCGGCGCGCGGCACGCGACGATGAGCACCGCCGGTGGATGGGCGGAGATCGCCATCCCCGCCGGAACCCTCGAGCCGTTCACCGCCGATGACGCGACGGGACTCGGCTGGCACTCGCCCGCCTACGGCCGCGTCGAGCCGGCGACCACGCTGCGGATCGTGGCCGAAGCGAACACGCCGTTCTGGATCGTCACCGTCTTCGGCCTGGATCCCGACAATCAGATGCTCGCGGTCGAATCGCTGCCGGTCTGGGCCGAAGCGGGCGTCCTGCAGCGCTCGACGGCGCTGCGCATCGAGCGGACGGAGGCGGTCGACTATTTCCTGGTTGCTCACCCGACCGAAGGCCGCAAGGCGTCGTGGCGCGTGGCCGAAATCGAAACGGACGCTCGTGTCCTCTACGGCCGGCTGCACCGCAATCGGGCATTCACACTCGTCGCCTGCGTCGACGGCACGTATGCGCGATTCGGCGATCGCGAGATCGCCGTCGGCAGAACGTCGTGCGACGAGCGAGCGGCGCGTTGGGGATGAGGGCCCGGCGAAATGTGTGGGATAGCTGGCTTCGTTGAAGCGCCTGACGTCGCGGCGCCGTTCTCGCACGACGAGAGCCGCGCGCTGGCGCACGCGATGTGCGACGCCATCCGGCATCGCGGGCCGGACGACGAGGGTGTCTGGCAGGCCGACGGCGTCGCGCTGGGCATGCGCCGCCTCAGCATCATCGACCTGTCAACCGGGCATCAGCCGATCCACAACGAGGACGAAGACGTGTGGATCGTCTTCAACGGCGAGATCTACAACTTCCGCGAGCTGCGGCGCGAGCTCGAAGCGGCGGGCCATCGCTTCTACACGTCGACCGACACCGAGGCGATCGTGCACGCGTACGAGCAGTGGGGCGTGGAGGCGATCGGCCGCCTTCGCGGTATGTTCGGCCTCGCGATCTGGGATGCGCGGCTGCAGCGGCTCCTGCTCGCCCGCGATCGCCTCGGCATCAAGCCGCTCCACTACGCGGAAGCGGGCGGACGTCTGTACTTCGGATCCGAGATCAAATCGCTGCTGTGCGCGCCGGATCTGCCGCAGGATCTCGACGTCGACGCGCTCGATCACTACCTGTCGTTCCTCTACACGCCGCGCGACGGCTCGATCTTCGAGCGCGTGCGGAAGCTCCCGCCCGGCCATCTCGCCACCTGGTCGCACGGACGACTGACCGTCGAGCAGTACTGGCAGGTGCCCGCGACCGAATCGTTCCGCGGCACCGACGAGGACGCGGTCGACGCGCTGCACGCGGTCCTCGACGAGGCCGTTCGCTCGCACCTGGTCAGCGACGTGCCGCTGGGCGCGTTTCTCTCGGGCGGCGTCGATTCGAGTCTCGTCGTCGGGCTGATGGCGCAGGCGACGGCCGGAGGGGTGAAGACGTTCTCGATCGGGTTCGACGAGCCGGCCTTCGACGAGCTCGAGTACGCGCGGCGCGTCGCGAGCCATTTCGGCACCGACCATCACGAGTTCGTCGTCAAGCCGGACGGCATCGCCATTCTCGACCGGCTGATCGAGCACTTCGACGAGCCGTTCGCCGACGCGTCGGCGATTCCAACGTGGTACGTATCGGAGATGGCGCGGCGGCACGTGACCGTCGTCCTGTCCGGCGACGGCGGCGACGAGCTGTTCGGCGGGTACGACCGCTACGTCCCCAATCCGCGCGTCGTCGCCTTCGATCGGTACGGCAACGGCGCGCTCCGGCGCGCCGCGGCGATTGCGGCCGACGCGTTGCCGCACGGCGCGCGCGGCAAGAACTTCCTGCGCCACGTCGGCCGCGACGCGCGCGGGCGCTACATCGACGCCATTCGCTTCTTCAGCGCCGACGAGAAGCCAGCGCTGCTGTCGCCCGACGTGCGGCGGCGGCTTCGCCCGCCCGACCCCGAGCGGCGGCTCGCCCGCCACTTCGTCCGCTTCGGCGGCCTGCCGTGGGCGAGCCAGATGATGCGGTTCGACGCCGAGACCTATCTGCCCGACGATGTGCTGACCAAGGTCGATCGGATGAGCATGGCCCACTCGATCGAGTCGAGGGTGCCGCTGCTCGACAACGAGGTCGTCGCGTTCGCATCGACGCTGCCGGCCTCGCTCAAGATCAGGAACGGCCGCCGCAAGCACATCCTCAAGGAAGTGGCCGCGCGGCTGGTGCCGCGCGACATCCTCGACCGGCCGAAACACGGCTTTGGCGTGCCGCTCGGCGTCTGGTTCCGCGGCAACCTCCGCGAGCTGTTCGCCGACACGCTTCTGTCGCCGCGAAGCCTGGGCCGCGGCTTCTTCGAGCCGTCGTTCGTGCGCCAGCTCGTCAGCGAGCATCTGCGCGGCCGCCGCGATCACACGCTGCGGCTGTGGCAGCTCGTCGTGTTCGAGCGGTGGCACCAGCAGTACATCGACGGCCGCCGAGGTATCCAATTTCCACTCTCCACACCTTCCCTTCCACGCGCCGCTGCCGCCCGGTCGTTCTGATGGAATGAATGGACGCTTTTTCTGAAAGTTCGTGGCACCCGCCTTGCTCAGATTGGCGCGTGCCGAGTCCTGCGCCGATCCCACTCGCGGTCGTAATGACGAGCTTCGATCCCGGCGGTACCGAGCGCCAGATGATCGAGCTGATCCGCCGCCTCGATCGATCGCGCTGGGCGGTGCACGTGGCCGCCTTCCGCGAGTGCGGCGGATGGTTCGACCGCGTCTCGCGTGTCGCGCCGATCACGATCTTTCCGGTCGTGAGCTTCAAGCATCCGAGCCTGCTGTGGCAGCTCTCGAGATTTGCGCGCTGGTGCCGCGCGAACCGAATCACCATCGTCCACACCGCAGAACTGCCCGCCAACATTTTCGGGCTGCCGGGAGCGGCGCTGGCCGGCGTCCCGGTACGCATCGGGAACCGCCGCGAAATCAACCCCGGAAAATCGGCGCTGCAGATCGCGCTGCAACGGATCGCGTACGCCTGCGCGCACACGGTCGTCGCCAACTCGCGCGCCGCCGCCGATCGACTGCGGCTCGAGCGGCTCGCCGAGCGGAGGATCGCTGTCATTCCCAACGGCGTGGATCGCCAGCCGCCGGCGCCGCGCGAGCCGCGAGCTGCGCTTCGGCGGGTGATCACCGTCGCCAACCTGCGGCCCGAGAAGGGGCACGAGGTGCTCGTCGACAGCGCGGTCCACGTGCTGCGGCGGTTTCCGGACGCGCGGTTCGAGCTGGTCGGAGGCGGACCGCTGCTGGACTCGATTCTCGCCCGCGCGGAAAACCGGCAGGTCGCACGCGCGTTCGACGTGCGCGGCCATCGCGACGACGTGCGCGAACGGCTGGCGGCGGCGGACATCTTCGTGCTGCCGTCGCGATCGGAGGCGTTTCCCAACGCGCTCCTCGAAGCGATGGCCGCGGGACTGCCCGTGATCGCGTCGCGCGTCGGCGGGGTGCTCGAGATCGTCGACGAAGGCAGGACGGGGCTCCTCGTCCCACCGGACGATCCGTGGGCCCTTGCGGAGCGCATCTGTCAGCTCATGGCGAATCCGGCGCTCGCGGCGACACTCGGCAGCGCCGCCTGCGCCGACGTCGAGTCGCGCTACTCGTTCGACCGCATGGTCGCCGCCTTCGAGCGGCTCTACATGACCGAGCTGACTCGCAGCGGACGCGAAGGAGCGACGGTGCCGCCAGCCGCAGCGATGAATGTGGAGGCTGCGCGCGAGCGAAGCGAGAGCGAAGGAACGCTGCAACCATTGCCGAGGGCGGCAAGCGAAGAAACGTTGCAGGCATTGCCGAGCGCGTGAGCGCGAGGCGACAGGTGCGCGGGGGTGGGGCCCTCCGCATAACGTAAAAAATGTGTGGCATCGCCGGTAAATTCAACTTCGACAGGTCGAGGCCGATCGATCGCGACTGCCTGGCCGCGATGACCGACGCGGTGAGGCACCGCGGGCCCGATGCCGACGGCTTCTACATCGCCGACGGGATCGGCCTGGGACATCGGCGGCTGAGCATCATCGACCTCGCCACCGGCGACCAGCCGCTGGCGAACGAAGACGGCACGGTCTGGGTCGTCTTCAACGGCGAGATCTACAACTTCGCCGACGTTCGCGTCGACCTCGAGCGGGCCGGCCACCGCTTCCGGACGCACTCCGACACGGAAGTCATCGTGCACGCGTACGAGGAATGGGGCGAGCGCGCGGTCGATCGCTTCCGAGGCATGTTCGCCTTCGCGCTCTGGGACGCGCCGCGCCGGCGGCTGATGCTGGTGCGCGATCGCGTCGGCATCAAGCCGCTGTACTACAGCGTGACCGCGTCCGGCGTCACGTTCGGATCGGAAATCAAGTCGATCGTCGAAGACCCCGACGTGCCGCGCGACTGGAGCGCCGACGCGCTCGACGCCTACCTCGCGCTCACCTACGTGCCGTCCCCGCGCACGATCTATCGCGCCATCGCGAAGCTCCCGCCGGGACATCTGCTGATCGCGGAGCCGGGCCGCGTCTCGCTCCGGAAGTACTGGGATCTGACGTTTACCGGCGACGGCGATCCCGCGCGCGAATCCGACTATCTCGAGCGGCTCGAGGCGCTGGTCACCGAGTCGGTCCGCCTCCGGCTCCTGAGCGACGTGCCGCTCGGCGCGTTTCTCTCCGGCGGCATCGATTCGTCGACGGTCGTCGCGGCGATGGCCGCCACCTGCTCCACGCGCGTGCTGACGACGTCGGTCGGGTTCGACGAGCAGGCGTTCAACGAGCTCGAGCACGCGCGCGTCGTGGCGCGGCAGCTTGGCTGCGCGCAGTACGAGGAAGTCGTCAGGCCGGACGTCGCCGATCTGCTGCCGGCCCTCGCCTGGCATCTCGACGAGCCGTTCGCCGATTCGTCGGCGGTGCCGACGTACTACGTGTCGCGGGCCGCGCGGCGCCACGTGACGGTGGCGCTCTCGGGCGACGGCGGCGACGAGATGTGGGCGGGCTATGCCAGGCATCGCGTCGAGCGGTGGGAGAGCACGGCACGGCGATGGCTCGGCCCGGGTCGGCATGTCGCGGGCCGACTGGCGGGCGGCCTGCCGCTCGCGCTCAAGGGCGCGCGATCGCTGCGTCACCTCGCGCTGTCGCCGGCCGACGCGTGCGCGCGCAAGCACGCGTACGAGCAGTTCGAGCGCGGCGCGCGCCGGCGGCTTTACGCGGCGGACTTCGCGAATGAGGTGCGCGACGCCGATCCGTTCGCCGGCTTCCGCGAGGCGTACGACGCGTGCGCGTCGCCCGATCCGCTCGACCGCGCGCTCTACGTCGACGTGAAGACCTACCTGGTCGACGACATCCTGATGAAGGTCGACAAGATGAGCATGGCCGTGTCGCTCGAGGCGCGCGTGCCGCTGCTCGACCACAAGCTGATCGAATTCGCGGCGACGGTGCCGACGTCGCTGAAGCTGAAGAACGGGCGCAGCAAATACCTGCTCCGCCGCCTGCTCGAGCGGCGGCTGCCCGCGTCGATCGTCGATCGGCCCAAGCAGGGCTTCGCCGTGCCCGTCGCCGCATGGCTGCGCGGTCCGCTCGCACCGATGGTCGACGATCTCCTCGCGAGCGGCGCGATGCGGGAGCGCGGCGTGTTCAACCACCGCACGATCGCGGCGATGTGGAAGGAGCACCGCACCGGCGTCCGCGATCATCGGCATCGCCTCTGGAGTCTCGTGATGCTGGAGCTGTGGTTCCGCCAGTTCGCCGACCGCGCGCGCCCGGCCCAAAGCGGGGTTGCGGCATGACGCGACGGCTGCGACCGACTGTTGATGCTGCACGCGAGCGAAGCGAGCGTGTCGGGCTAAGGAACGTCGCAAGCATCGCCGAGCGAGCGAGAGCGAGCGAGGCACAGGTGCGCGGGGGTGGGGCCCCGCGCACAAAGTAAAAAATGTGTGGGATTGCCGGATTCGTCGCCGTCGATCGGCTGCCGCCTGACGCCCAGGCGCGCGCCGTCGCCATGCGCGACGTCCTCGCGCACCGCGGGCCCGACGATCAGGGCCTCTACCTCGACGACCGCGCCGCTCTCGGCCACCGGCGGCTGAGCATCGTCGATCTGGCGACGGGTCAACAGCCGCTGGCGAACGAGGACCGCAGCGTCTGGATCGTCTTCAACGGCGAGATCTACAACCACGGGGACATCCGGCGCGATCTCGAGGCGCGCGGCCACCGGTTCGCGACCCGATCCGACACCGAATCGATCGTGCACGCGTACGAAGAATGGGGCGACGACTGCGTCCACCGGTTCCGCGGGATGTTCGCGTTCGCGCTCTGGGACGAACCGAAGCGGCGCCTCCTGCTCGTCCGCGATCGGCTCGGGATCAAGCCGCTCTATTGGACGCGGACCGCCGACGCGCTCCTGTTCGGATCGGAGATCAAAGCGCTGCTCGCCAGCCGTCTCGTCGAGCCCGAGCCGCACGTCGCCGTCATCCCGGAAGTTCTCGGCACGCGGTACACGTCGGGCAGCGAGACGCTGTTCCGCGGGATCCACAAGCTGCTGCCTGGCCACCTGCTCGTTTTCGAGCGCGGGGAGACGAAGATCCGGCAGTACTGGGACGTGCCCGTGGGCAGGCGCTCCCGCAGCGGCCCGGCCGCAGGCGATCGCGACGTCGTCGGAGAATTCCGGGCGCTGCTCGAGGAATCGGTTCGCCTCCGTCTGATGAGCGACGTGCCGCTCGGCATGTTCCTCTCGGGCGGGATCGACAGCAGCGCCATCGCGGCGATCATGGCCCGGCAGATCGATCGCCCGCTCCAGACCTTCTCGGTCGCGTTCAAGGAGCGCGCGTTCAACGAGCTCGAGTACGCGCGCGAGGTGGCGCGTGCGATCGGCGCCGACGCGCACGAGATCGTCATCGACGACCGCGACTTCTTCGGGGCGCTCCCCTCGCTCGTGTGGCACGAAGACGAGCCGATGGCCCATCCGTCGAGCGTGCCCCTCTACTTCGTGTCGGCGCTCGCGCGGCAGCACGTCACCGTCGTGCTGACCGGCGAAGGCAGCGACGAGCTGCTGGCCGGCTACGGCAAGTACGCGCGAACGGCGTGGAACTGGCGCGCGGGGACCGTGTACGAGCAGATCGTGCCGCGGCGCGTGCGGCGCGCGGTCAGCGGGCTGACGTCGCATCTGCCGGGGCCGCTCGCCCGCTATGCCACGCGTTCGTTTCTCGCGATGGATCGCACGCCCGAGTCGATGCTCTTCGACAACTTCGCGTCGGTCCGGCTCGGCGATCAGCGGCGGCTGCTCTCGTCGGCGCTCCGGCTCGCCGCGACGCCGCTGCAGGCTTACGGATCGTCGCGCGCCTACTTCGAGCGGCCCAACGGCCGCAGCACGTTCCTCGATCGCGTGCTGTACGCCGACATCAAGACGTACCTCGTCGAGCTGCTGATGAAGCAGGACCAGATGAGCATGGCCGCCTCGATCGAGAGCCGCGTGCCGTTTCTCGATCACGTCCTCGTCGAGTTCGTCGCGTCGCTGCCCGACGAGTGGAAGCTGTCCGGCTGGACGACGAAGCGGATCCTCCGCGAGGCCGCGTCCGATCTGCTGCCGGGGTCGATACTCAACCGCCCGAAGATGGGGTTCCCGGTGCCGTTCGCCGGCTGGACGCGCGGCGCCTGGAACGACGTCGTCCGCGACGTGCTGCTCGACCGCCGCTCGCGCGAGCGCGGCATCTTCGATCCAGCCGCGGTCGAACAGCTCCTCGACGATCATGCCGCCGGCCGTACCAACGGCGGCGACCGCATCTGGAGCCTCCTCAACCTCGAGCTCTGGTATCGCACGTTCATCGACAAGCAGGGCGTACAGGTGCTGCCTGACGCCCGCGCCGCAATCGTGCCCATCGCACTCGGTTCCCACACGGCAAATACGGCGAATAAGGAAGCGCTGATCTCATGAGGGTGTCAGTTTTCGGTCTTGGATACGTCGGCAGCGTTTCGGCGGCGGCGTTCGCGGCGGACGGCCACGACGTCGTCGGCGTCGACGTCAATACCGACAAGGTCGCCACGGTCAATGCCGGCAAGAGCCCGATCGTCGAGCCCGACCTCGACGATCTCATCGCCCGCAACGTCGCCGACGGCCGCCTGTGCGCGACGACGAATGCGGCCGAGGCGATTGCGGGCACGGAGGTGTCGCTCATCTGCGTCGGCACGCCGAGCCGCAAGAACGGCAGCCTGGATCTCACCTATCTCACGCGCGTGAGCGAAGCGATTGGCGCCGCGCTCCACGACAAGACCGAGTATCACGTCGTCGTCGTGCGCAGCACGGTGCTGCCGGGCACGACGCACCAGGTGGTGATTCCCGCGCTCGAGCGCGCGTCGGGGAAACAGTACGGCGACGGCTTCGGCGTCTCGGTGAACCCGGAGTTCCTGCGCGAGGGGACGGCGATTCGCGACTTCCGCAAGCCGCCGCTGACGCTGGTCGGCCACAACCATGCCGCCGACGCGAGCGGCACGATCGCGCTGTATCAGGCGATCGACGCGCCGCTCGTGAGCACGAGCGTCCGCGTCGCCGAGATGATGAAGTACGCGAGCAACGCGTGGCACGCGCTCAAGGTGTGCTTCGCGAACGAAATCGGCAACCTGTGCAAGCGGCTGAACGTCGACAGCCACGAGGTGATGGAGATCTTCTGCCGCGACGAGAAGCTGAACCTCTCGCCGTACTATCTGAAGCCCGGCTTCGCGTTCGGCGGATCGTGCCTGCCGAAAGACGTCCGCGCGCTTCAGTACCGCGCGAAGGAACTGGACGTCGAGCTGCCGGTCATCCAGTCGATCCTGCCGAGCAACCGGATGCAGATCCAGCGCGCGATCGACGAGGTGCTCGAGACCGGACGGAAGCGCGTCGGCCTGCTCGGCTTCAGCTTCAAGGCGGGCACCGACGACCTGCGGGAGAGCCCGCTCGTGATTCTCGCCGAAGCGCTGCTCGGCAAAGGCGTGCAGCTCCGCATCTACGATCGCAGCGTCTCGCTCGCCCGCCTGGTCGGCGCGAACAAGGAATACATCGAGACGCAGATCCCACATCTCTCGTCGCTCCTCTGCGACACGGTCGAGGAGGTCATCGACGCCTCCGACGTCATCGTCGTCGGCAATCAGGCGCCCGAGTTCGCGAAGGCGATCGCGGCGTGTCGCGCCGATCAAGTGATCGTCGATCTCGTTCGGCTGCCGGTGTACGGATCGCTGCTCGCGGCGGACTATCGGGGCATCTGCTGGTGACGCCGATCGCGCTGATGTACCACGATGTCGTGCCCGCCGGGCGCGAAGATTCCAGTGGATTCCCCGGCGGCGATGCGGCGCGCTACAAGCTCACCCCGGGCGCGTTCGAGCGCCATCTGCGCGCGATTCGCGCAGCGTCCGCCGGCCGGCCGACGCTGACGTTCGACGACGGCGGGGCGAGCGCGATGCGGATCGCGCAGTCGCTCGAACCGTACGGCTGGCGCGGCCATTTCTTCGTCACGGCCGCGTACGTGGATCAGCCGGGGTTTCTGACGCGCGCCGAGCTGCGCGGCCTGCGCGCGCGCGGCCACGCGATCGGGAGCCACTCCTATTCACATCCGCTCAGGATGGCACGCTGCTCGGTTGCGAGGCTGCAGGACGAGTGGCGGCGCAGCGTGGAGCTGCTCGCCGACGTGCTCGGCGAGTCGATCGACCTCGCATCGGTGCCCGGCGGGCATTATTCCGAGAGGGTCGCCGCGACCGCAGCGGACGCGGGCATTCGCACGCTGTTCACGTCCGAGCCGATCGCGCGGCCGCGGCGAAGGGGCGCGCTGCTGGTGCTGGGACGCTACGTCGTGCGGCGCTCGACCAGACCGGAGGTCGCGGCCACGGCCGCGGCCGGCGCGTTCACGCCCCGCCTGCGGCAGCTCGCGCTGTGGGAGCTGAAGAAGGTCGGTAAGACGCTCGCCGCCGGCCCCTACTTCGCCATTCGAGATCGGCTGCTCGGGCGCAGCGATCGCGTGCGCTGGGGCGATCAGCTTCCGCTGTCAAAACATCCGTCGTAGCTGCGCCTTCATCGCCGCCGGCACGGCGATACCGTGCGCGTCGGCCCACTGCTTCGCGCGCTTCGCCCAGCGGCGGAACCGCTGCGATCGTGCATGCGCCTCGGCGAAGCGAGCCATCACCTCAGGCAGCACGTCGCCGCTCGAGGGCAGACGCAGGTCGTCTTTCACGCCAACGTAGTCGCCGCGCCGCAGCGCGTCGAGGACGGCGTCGCGCTCGGTCGTGTCGCCTGCAATCTCGACGAACAGCCCGCGATACTGCCGGCGCCAGTGCAGGTCCTGGCCGTAGAACGCGGTCATGTCGGATTGCCGGCGTTTGAGCTCCGCCAGCAGCCCGAATGTCGCAGAGCGCGGCGCGTAGCGGCCGTCGTATTTCGTGTTCCAGGTCTCGATCCCGTTCGGCAGCTCGTCGAACGTGCGGATCCACGCGAACGCGTCGTCTTTCGGATGCGCGATCGCCGAGACGCCGCCGCTCTCGCGGATCCGGCGAATGACGACCTGCGGATCGGTCGACGCGATTCGCGCCGTGGTGCCGTAGCCGAGGACGTGCATCCGATCCACGCAGCTGTACTCGAGGCCCGGGATGAGGCGGAACGTCTCGTCCGAGCAGGCGTGGCACTCGTCCACGTACGCGCGCAGCTTCTCCGCGTCGAAGAAGTCGGCGTGATCGGTCACGCACGCGAACCGGCACCCCGCCTGGACGAACAGCACGCGCAGCTCCGTCAGCGTGAGCTCGCCGTCCGAGTACGTGCTATGGATGTGAAGCGCGCCCTTTTGCATACAACGGGTCGTACGCGCTGCTCGCAGCCTGGCGGCCGACAGCCTGCGCGGCGGCCTTCCGCAGCAGACCGAGCCAGTCGCCGAGCTCCGGCAGCGGATCGCGCCAGGTGAAGTTGTCGTGAAACGTGCCCCGCATCGGCGTCAGGACCGATGCGAGCGTCGCCAGCCGACCCGGGAAGCGGCTCGGATATCCATCGGGCGCGCCTCGCCACACCGCGATGAGATGACGAACGTCGCCGACGATCCAGCGACAGCGCACGCCTTCGCGGAAGGACGCGACCGGCTCGACATCGCCGTGCGCGGCCATCTGCGCGAGCCGCGCGGGAAAATCGACGCCGGCGTGGACGGCAAGCGCGAGCGAGCTCCAGAAGCGGCCGTTGACCTCGAGGAAGACCGGCGTGCCGTCCGGGCGCACGCGGAACTCCACCATCGCGACGCCGTGCCAGCCGAGCGCCTCGAGGATCGCGAGCGCGTGCGCGCGGACGTGCGGATCGACCGCCGTGCTGATCCGGAGCGCACTCCCCGAGCCGGTTGGCCGCACGTCGCGCAGACGTCGATGCGCGAACTCGGCGCGCAGCAGGCCGTGCCGCATCAGCGCGAAATAGCCGACGCCCGCGCCCTCGACGTATTCCTGCGCGAGCGCGGAGGCGCATCGCTGGGAGATCGCCCTCCACGCACGGAGGAGCTCGTCCGGCGCCCGCGCGTACATCGGTCCGCCGGTGGTGCGTACGGCGCCGTTCGCCCCGCACTCCTGCGAGCTCCGCGGCTTGAGGACGACGGGATAGCGCAGCGCCGTCGAATGGTCGCGCGCCTCGGCAAGGCTCGAGATCATCGCGGTCCGCGGCACGTCGATCCCGAGCGAGCGCGCGAGCTCGGTCGTCGCCGACTTGTCGAACGCGCGCAGGACGACGTCGTGCGGCGGCAGAACCATCGAGCCGCCAGCGGCCTCCACGATGGGCCGTTCGCGCGACAGCGGCAGCGTCGTCGCCTCCGTCATCGGGAGAACCAGCGTACCCGGCTCACGCGCGGCCTCGCGTGCAACGGCCTCGACGAACGCGGCGGCGTCGTGCTGCGGTCTCGGATAACGGAAGGTACCGGCACAGTCGCGCGACCAGCCGGCTTTGGACCATCGCGTCTCCGCGCCGACGACGACGTGGTGGCCGGCGCGCGCGAGCGAGCGGACGCAGGCGACGGCCTGGTTCTCGTGGCCGTCGAGGACGAGGATTCTCATGCTGCCTCACCACATGAGATTTGCCCATCCCGCGAAACGGCGGCGACCACACTTTCAAACTGCTGCGCGATGACCGACCAGTCGTATCTTGCGGCGAGCGCGCTCGCAGCGAGCTCGAAACGCCGCCGCTTCTCGCGATCGCGGAGCAGACCGATGGCGGCATCCGCGAACCGCGACGGATCATCGGCGAGCACGATGTCGTGGCCGTCGTGCACGTCGAGCCCCTCGGCACCGACGGCGGTCGAGACGACCGCCTTCCCTGCGGCCATGGCCTCGAAGATCTTCAGCCGCGTGCCGCCGCCGACGCGCAGCGGGACGACGAACACCGCGGCGTCGCGGAGGTGCTCGACGACGGACGGGACGCCGCCGGTCACCTCCACGCGGTCCGACGCGAGCCGCCGCACGCGCGGATGCGGATTGCGCCCGACGATGCGGAACCGCGCGTCGGGCACCGCGGCGGCGATCGCCGGCCAGATCTCGCGGCAGAAGTAATCGACCGCGTCGATGTTGGCCTCCCAGTCCATCGAGCCGAGGAACAACAGCAGCGGGCGCTCCGCCGGCGTCTGCGCGGCCGCCGAGTACGCGGCGACGTCGACGCCGGTCGGCACGACCGTGATCCGCGCGGGATCGATCATCGCCGCCATGTCGTCGCGGTCGCGGCTGGAGACGGCGATCACGTGCGGAAAGCGGCGCATCGTGGTTCGCTCGTAATGCGCCATCTTCAGCGCTTCCAGGCGGAACAGCAGACGCTTCACCGGATTCGGCTCGTGCGCCGCCTGGCGCCGCCACAGCACCGATTCCACGTTGTGTTGAAACAGGACGCAGGGCGTCGTCTGCATGCGCGGAAAGTTCAGCGAGGCCGACAGGAAGTCGCAGATGGCCGCGTCGAATCGGTGCTCGTCGAACCAGACGCGGATGAGCTGGCGAACCTTCGGCGACGTGAATTTCGTGACCGCGTACGGCGCGACCGATGCGACGCGTCGCGCGTAGTCGACGGCGCCGGCCAGGCCGGTCCCGTCGGACTGCGCTGTATGAACCGGGTGCGCTCCCGGGAACTGACGTCGGATCTCGTCTTCGTAGCCGGCGTCGCGCTGGCCGCTGTAATACGAGAGCAGCGTGACGTCGTTGCGGGCCGCGAGGTGTCGCAACAGGTTGTAGGACCGGATTTTTCCGCCGGTATCGACCGGCAGCAGCTTTCCTGCTTTTACCCAGAGGAGGCGCATCGGGCGCATGCGCGCGATAACTCAGCAAGCGAAATGCCAGCGATGCCGAGCCGGGCGGCAGGCACGCGCCTTGCCCTCCGCAACGCGACATGCTTGCCGCCGCGCGCATCCTTCGTCACATCGGCCGCGCTCCGGAGTTGATTGCAGCCGGCCGCCACACGCCCGCCGTCCGCCAGCTCGTCCAGCGCTACCTCGGTGTCGGCGCGGGCGACTATCCTTTCACGGTCCCGCTCACCGGCGGCGGTTCGCTGACCGTCTCGAGTCCCGCCGAAGTGCGCGTCTTCTGGCACATCTTCGTCCGCGGCAGCTACCAGGTGCCGGCACGCTGCGACACGATCCTCGACTGCGGCGCGAACGTCGGCATCTTCAGCGTGTGGGCGGCGCGGCAGCGTCCGGCGGCGCGGATCGTCGCGCTCGAGCCGTTCCCCGACACCTACGCGTCGCTCGTCGCGAACATCCGGGCAAACGCGCTCGACGATCGGGTCCGCTGCGTCCCGCTGGCGCTCGCCGCGCAGGCCGGTGAACGGTTCATCGGCATCGACGGCGCGTCGCCGGACCGCAAGCTCGTGGCGCAGGATCTCGAAGCCGACCGCAGCGCATCGGTCCGCGTCGATACGCTCTCGCTCGGCGACGCGATGTCGCGGAACGGGTTCGATCACGTCGATTACCTGAAGATGGACATCGAGGGCAGCGAATGGGAAGTACTCCTCTCCACGCCTGTCGACGTGCTGCGGCGCATTCGCGTAATTCAGCTCGAATACCACGAAGTGCACGCGCGGTTCGGCTACACGCCCGAGCGCTTGTTCTCGTACCTCGCGGACGCGGGTCATCGCCTGACGTATCGCACCGAAGACGAGCTCCGGACCGGACTCGCGTATTTCGAACAGGTAGCGTAGATTAGGCGGCATGCCGCCAGGTCTTCGGCGCTTCCGTCCTGCCCGTGGTGTCCTTCGCATCCCTTGTTTCCTTTGTGTCCTTTGTCTCCTTTGTGTCCTTTGTGTCGGCGCAGCCGCGCAGGAGACGCCGACCGAGCGCGAAGCCGCGCGCGACGTCCTGAAGAAGATGGCGGCGCTCGAGCAGTCGCTCGACGTGGCGGGATGGGTCGCGCGGCTGACGGCGGCGAATCCTGCGCGCGATGACGTGGTGGCGCGCGCCAAAGCGCTCATGGACCAGGAGCTGCTCGCGCTCGCCGACGACATCGCGACGCACCCGGAGATCGGCTTCCAGGAGAAACGATCGGTCCAGAAGCTCGCGGACGCTCTGAAGCGACACGAGTTCGATGTCAAGATCGGCGTCGCCGGGCTCGACACGGCCTTTGTCGCGACGTACCGGCGCAACGCCGGCGCGCCGACGCTCGGCGTCATCCTCGAGTACGACGCGCTGCGCGGGACGCAGGGGGCGTTCCACGGCGATCAACACAGCGCCCAGGGTCCCGTCGGCATCGCCGCCGCCGTGGCGATCGCGGAGTTCCTCACTCGCACGCACACACCGGGCAGCATCGTCGTCTACGGATGTCCGGGCGAGGAGATGATGCCGCCGAACGCGAAGACGGTGATGCACGAAGCCGGCGTGTTCGCCGGCGCGGACGTCATCGTGCGGAGCCACGCAGTGACCGTGACGTCGCGCCCGGCGCCGGGATTCGGCACCTGCTGCCTGAACATCGACGGCGTCAAGTACACCTTCAGCGGCGCGCCGGCGCACCAGATGACGTCGTGGAACGGCCGCAATGCGCTCGAAGCGGTCATCCATCTGTTCAACAACATCGACAGCGTCCGCAGCAGCATCCGCCCCGAAGCCCGAATCCAGGGGATCATCACCGAAGGCGGCGCGGCGCCGAACGTGACCCCGGATCGAACCGCCGCGGACTTCTACGTCCGCTACCCCGACGAGGTGTACCTGCAGCAGGTCACGGAGTTCGTGGACAACGCGGCGAAGGCGGCGGCGCTCTCCACCGGCACGAAAGTGAAGATCGATCACTACGGCAAGAACCGCGACGGGATCGGCACGGCGACGCTCGCCGAAGTCGGCTTCGCATATCTGAAGAAGTTCGGCGCGACGAACGTGAGTCCCGAGCCCGGCAAGCCGCAAGGGTACGAGGAGACGGGCAGCGTGTCGCGCGACATTCCGGGGTTCGGCTTCAGCGCGCAGTCGTCGACGGCGCCGAATCACACCTACGAGATGGACGCGGACAACTTGAAGGAGATCGGCCACAAGGGCTTCACGATCGACGCGCAGGCGATGGCGGGGCTTCTCTACGACTTCGCGACGCAAGCCGACTACCGCGCGGCCGTCAGAAAGGAGTTCGACGGGATCAAGGCGCTGCATGCGGAATATCTCGCCGCATTGAAGAAGGTGTACACGGTGCCGACGGTGCCGGAGCCCAAATGACCCTTCGCCGTCGCGGTTCACGATTCGAGGTTCGCGGTTCGCTGGCGCTCGCGCTCGTGCTCGTGGCTGCGGCCGCCGGGCGGGCGCAGGTACGGCTCGCCGACGAGACCGACCGCGCGGCGTTCCGCTCGTGGTTCGCGTTCCTCGCCGACGCGCAATTCGTGCGCCGGTCCGCCGATGTGACGGACTGCGCGGCGCTCGTGCGCCACGCGTTTCGCGAAGCGCTGCGCGCGCACACGGCGGAATGGCGTCGGCTGAACGATGTTCCGGCGCTGCCGGCGTTCACCGATGTGCGCCGGCCCCCGCGCGCCGACGGCGACGCGTGGCCGCTGTTCCGCGTCTCGGCGGACACGCGCAGCGTCTCGCAGGAGTTCGCGGATGCCCGCAGCATCGTGCAGTTCAACAGCCGGCGAATCGGCCGCGACGTTCGCGCGCTGCAGCCGGGCGACCTCTTGTACTTTGTCGAGCGGGATCGCCGGTCCGATCACTTGATGGTGTTCGTCGGCCGGTCCCGCTTCGAGGCGGACGGCGACGATTGGGTCGTCTATCACACGGGGCCCGATGGTTCGGACCCTGGCGACGTGCGCAAGGTGACCGTGCGCGAGTTGCTCGCGCATCCGCGTCCGCGCTGGCGGCCGATCGCGTCGAACGCGCAGTTCGCCGGCATCTACCGGCTCGCGACGGTGATGCCGTGACAAGCTGCGGGCGCCGTAGCGCGAAGCGCGCAGGCGGCTCGGCTGCAAGCCTCGCGCTACGTCGCTCGGCTAACAGCCTCGCGCTACTCGGCGTGTTGATTCTCGGCCTTGCGGCGCCTGTCGCGGCGCAGGCGCCCGAACCGTCGACGCCGGCGTTCTCGCTCGCCAGCAGCCAGATTTACACGACCAAGGAACGGCCGGCGGTGTGGCTCATGTTCCGCCGCGTCGACCACCTCGACTTCCGCGTCTACCGCGTCGACGACACGCTGCAGTTCTTCGCGAAGCTGCGCGATCCGCACACGCTCGGCAGCGAGGAGCCGGTCGTCCCGCAGGAACGCACGCTGCTCGAGCGGATCGCGTTCTGGAAAGCGGGCTGGCGCGACGAGCTGCGCTGGTTCGTACGCCGGCAGTTCAGCCACGACTATCGAGCGGCCCGGCGCGAGTTGCAGGAAAAGGCGCAGATCCAGCGGCGCCGCACCGTGCAGGTCACCAACTTCGCGCAGGTGCCGCTGCTCAACCCGTCGCAGCTCGTCACGTCGTGGCGCGAGATCCTGCCGCCCGTCCGCGACGCCGAATCGCGCCGCATTCCGCTCGATCTGCCGGGCGCAGGCACCTACGTCCTCGAAGCCGTCAACCCGCCGCTGCGCGCCTACACGGTCGTCATCGTGTCGGACGCCGGCCTCGTCGCGAAGACGGCGCCGGGACAGCTACTACTCTTCGCGGCGGATCGCTTCAGCGGCGCGCCGATCCCCGACTGCAACGTCCAGGTGATCGCCGCGAACAACGTGATCGGCCAGGGCCGCACCGATCGCGACGGCTTGTTTGAAACGCCGCTCGGCCCCAACAAGGACGAGCCGCCGATCGGCATCGCGCGCTGCGGCGCGCAGACGACCGCGACCGATCCGGGCGCGTTCGCGCTCCGCGAAGGGCCGCGCGAGCTCGTCGGCTACATCTACACCGACAAACCGGTCTATCGACCGGGGCACCCGGTGCGCCTCAAGGCCATCCTGCGCTGGCGCGAAAAAGGCGCGCTGGTGCCGTTCGAGCGCAAGCCGGTCGAGATCGCGATCGCCGACACGAACGACAAGGTGGTATTCCGCGCGAGCCGGCCGGTCGACGAGTTCGGCAGCGCGTCGGCGAGCTACACGCTGCCGTCGGGCGCGGCGCTCGGCTCGTACACGATTCGCGTGAACAGCGGCGACGAGACGGCGACCGGCTCGTTCGACGTGCAGGAATACCGGAAGCCCGAGTTCGACGTCGCGGTCCGGCCGGCCGCGACGTTCGTCGTGCAGGGCGGCAACCTCGTCGCCACCGTCAACGCCCGCTACTACTTCGGTCAGCCGGTCGCCGGCGCCTCGGTGAAATACGTCGTCCATCGGCAGGGATACTTCTCTCCTTATCGGTACGACGGCGACGTGGATGACGAAGGCGGCGACGGCTGGTTCGGCGGAGACGAGATCAAGCAGGGATCCGCGAGGCTCGACGCGCGTGGCACGGCGACGCTGACCATTCCACTCGACGTCGACGAGCGCGCGCAGGACTACACGGCCCGAGTCGAAGCGCGCGTGACCGATGCGAGCGGACGCGAGGTGAGCGGCCACGGCGCGGCGGCCGCGACGTACGGACGATTCCTGATCGCCGCGCGAAGCGATCGCTACGTCTACAGTCCGGGCGCGAGGGCCTCCATCGATCTGCGCACGATCGATTACGAGGGCGCGCCGCAGCCGGGCACGCACATCGCGCTGCGGCTCGAGCGCGTCACCTACACGGGCTACGGCCAGCCCGAAAAAGTCGACGTGAAGGATCAGTCGTCTGTCGACGCGGATACCGATGGCCGCGCGAGCTGGAGCGTCGCGATCCCCAGCGAAGCCGGCAGCTACCGCATCGTCGCGTCCGCGCCGTCGGACGGCCGCACGGTCCAGACGTCGACCTATCTGTATGTGCCCGGCCGAACCGAGCGCGTTGCCGACGAAGGCGACGAGCTCCTCGAGCTGGTCGCCGATAAAAAGACCTATCAGCCCGGGGATGTCGCGCGGCTGATCGTCCGCGGCAAGAGCTTCGACGCGCCGACGCTCATCACCAAGGAAAACCAGATCGTCTCCTACAAGCGCGTGGCGACGACGCGCGGCAACGAGGCGATCGAGGTGCCGATCACCGACGACGACATCGGCGACACCTACGTCAGCATCGCGCTGCTGAAGGAGGACCGGCTGTATCGCGCCGAGAAGCGGCTGGCGGTGCCGGCGCTGGCCAAACAGCTGCGCGTCGCCGTCACCGCCGAGCCCTCGGTCGCACGGCCCGGCCAGCCGGTGACGATTGCGCTGCAGGTCACCGATCGATCCGGTCAGCCCGCTCGCGCGCAAGCCAGCGTCGGCGTCGTCGACGAAGCGGTGTACGGCGTGCGCCCCGACACTACGCCGGATCCGCTGCGCTTCTTCTATCGCCGCGAGTTCACGCGCGTCTTCACCGTCTTCTCGCGAGATTACGGCTTCGTCGGCTACTCGGGGACCGACCAGCTGCAGCTGGCACGACGTCATCGGCCGCTGACGCTGGCCGACTTCAAGGCCGATCGGCCGGAGCGGCCGCAGGTGCGCAAAGAGTTCCCCGACACCATCTATTGGATCGCCGACCTCGCCACCGACGCGAACGGCGCCGCCCGCGTCCAGGTCACGTATCCCGATTCGCTGACGACGTGGCGGATCACGGCGCGCGCGGTCACCGCGGACGCGCGCGTCGGCGCGACGATCGGCCGGACGCTGACGACGAAGGATCTGATCCTCCGCGTCATCGCGCCGCGGTTCCTCACCGAGGGCGACGATCTCCTGCTGCCGACGGTCGTCCACAACTACCTGCCGTCGCCGAAAGCGATCGCGCTGACGCTGCAGGCGACCGGCGTCGAGCCGGCATCCGGGTTTCCTGCCGGGCCGCAAACGGTGCAGGTCAATCAGAACGATCAGACGCGCCTCGAATGGCCGCTGCGTGCGACCACCTTCGGGACCGCCACATTGACCGGAACCGCAAAAGCGGACACCGACAGCGACGCGGTGGAGCTCACTCTTCCCGTGGAAGCTGCTGGATTGAAGCGCCGCGTGACGGCGACCGGCTCGATCGTCGAGCCCGGCGAGCGCAGCGTGACGCTGACGATCCCGGACAGCGCGAGCCCGTCCGCGAAGACGATCCAGGTGTCGCTGGCGCCGTCGCTCGCGGGATCGCTCCTGAGCGCGCTCGATTACCTGAGCTCGTACCCGTACGGCTGCACCGAGCAGACGCTCTCGAGCTTCATTCCGAATCTCGTCGTCCTGAAAGCGCTCGGCGAGCTGAAGATCGCCCCGACCGAGCGTCTCCAGTCGCTCGATCGCCAGGTGACCGACGGCCTCAAACGCCTGTACGACTACCAGCACGACGATGGCGGCTGGGGCTGGTGGAAAACGGATCAGAACCATCCGTTCATGACCGCGTACGCGCTGTACGGGTTGCTTCAGGCGCGCGACAACGGCTACAAGGTCGAGCCGAACCGCATCTGGGACGGACGCAACGCCCTCCGCGAGCTCCATCGCAAGTACCCTCGCGCCGTGCCCGATCTGAAGGCGTACGTCGTGTACGTGCTGGCGCTGTCGAGTGAAAAACCGGACTCCGGCGCGGCGCCGTCGGACACCGATCTCAAGGACGCGATCGAGGACGTCTGGGCGGCGCGCGGCCGGATGACGCCGTACGGGAAGGCGTTGCTGCTGCTGACCCTCGATCACGTCAAGGATGCGCGGGGCGCCGAGCTCGCGCGCGATCTGATGGCCGCCATGCAGACCCGCGGCGATCTCGCGTGGTGGTCCACCGAGAACGATCCGCTCCTCGACGATTTCGCCGACACCAGCGTCGAGGCGACCGCGCTCGCGCTCGACGCGCTCGTGCGGCGCGATCCGAAGAACGCCGAGCTCGAGAAGGTCGTCCGCTGGCTGCTGCTGAACCGCAACGGCGGGTGGTACTGGAGCAGCACGAAGCAGACGGCGATGGTGCTGTACGGCCTGCTCGAGTACATGCGCGCGCGCGGCGAGAAGCCGGCGTCCTTCAGCGCCGACGTGTACGTCAACGGCGCGAGAGCCGGCACGCACGCGTTCGACGCGTCGGCGCTCACCGCGCCCGATCCCGTTGTCGTCAGCGCACCGGCCACCGGCGGGGCGAACGCCGTGCGGATCGTCAAGCAGGGCGCGGGCGCGCTGTACTTCTCCGCGGCCGGACAGTACTTCGACAAGCCGGCGGCCGCCGAGCGCACCGGGACGCGCAAGCTGGCGATCACGCGCAACTACTACGCGCTCGCGCCTGTCACGAAGAACGGACGCATCGTCTATCGCGAGTCGGCGTTTTCAGGGAACGCGGCGCCCGGCGACGTCATCCTCGTGCGGCTGACGACTGCGGGCTCCACCGACTGGCGATACCTGATGATCGAGGACCCGCTGCCGGCCGGCGCCGAGGCCATCGAGCAGGATGCGCTGTACGAGATGGAGCGCCGCACCCCGCGCTGGTGGGGCAGCCGGCGCGAGCTGCACGACGATCGCGTCGTCTTTTTCCAGGAACGGTTCGATCGCGGCCGCTACGAGTTCACCTACCTGCTCAAGGTGATCACGCCTGGCGTCTTTCGCGCGATGCCGGCGCAGATCGCGCCGATGTACGTGCCGGACGTCTCCGCGTCGAGCGACACGCAGACGCTCAAGGTGACGTCGCCCACGGCGGCGCCGCCAGGAACCAGGACGGGCGGGCACTGACATGGCCAGACGTCTCGCCGCCGTCACCTTCTGGCTCGCGATCGGCCACGCGACGATGTTCGGTCTCTTCTGGCTCCTGCTGAACGTGCCGGAGTCGAACATCGTGATGCTGATCGCGTCGGCGCTCGTGATCCTGCTGATTGTCGTGGACGCGGCGATCGTCGAGGGCGCCGCCGTCATGTGGCTCGACGCCTATCCGGCACGCCGTTCGCTTGCCACGCGCATTCCGTCCGCGTTCCTGAGCACGTCCGCCGCAGCGCTGGCGTTCTGGCTGATCTGGTGGATCACCGGTCGCACCTCCCGCTGGCTGTCGGCGCACGGCGGTGAGATGGACGCGTGGCTGCTGCTCCACTTCAACATCACGAAGACCGCGCGCCTGCACAGCACGCTCGACTGGATCGTGACGATCGTCCGCTATCCGGTCGGCCTGTCGCTCGCAGCGTCGCTCGTCGCAGCCGGCACGCTCGACGGTGTACGAGCCCTCGGCCGTGCGCTCGCGCGCGCCTTCTCTCCGCTCCGCCTGCTCCTCGTCTCGCTGATCTGGGCGGCGCTGCTGCTCCTGCCGTGGAGCGTCGTCTACTGGCGGCCCCGGACGATCGAGGTCGGCCTCGAGCCGGCATTCGTCGCGGTCAAGCTCGCGCTGGTTTATGTCGTGATGAACGTCGGCGTCGCCGCCATTCTCGCCGCTGCCCTTCCGACTATTGCGCGACGCGTGGAGCCAGCGCCCTGAACCACGCGACGATTCTGGCGTCGCGATCGCGCCGGTTGACGGCGACTTCGTGCACGTCGCCCGCGTACACGATCAGCTGATAGCGCTTGCGCAGCAGCGCGAGCTTGGTCGCGAACGCCATCGCTTCCGTCGCCGGCACGTCCTCGTCCTCGGCGCCGTGGATGATGAGCACTGGCACGTTGATCTCTTCCGGCCAGTTCATCGCCGAGCGGGCCCGCAGGAGCGCCGCGCCCTGATTCTCGTAATCGGGGATGGAACGCACCGCGCGCTTCAGCATGTCGGGCGAGCGCCTCCCGAATGCCTCGAGATCGAACACCGCGCCGACGACGGCCGCGGCTTTCGCCGGAAAACCCTGCTTCAGCGCAAGAAACGACATCATCCCGCCGCGAGAGAGACCGTACAGGAACAGTTTCTCGGGATCCACATAAGGCAGCTGGCGCGCGAGCTGCGCCAGCGCCATGACGTCGGCCACGTCCGCACCGCCGACTTCATCCTGGCCCTCTCCTCCGTCACTCCCGCGGTATTGCGACGCCAGCACGACGAACCCGCTTGATGCGAAGCCGTAGAAGTCGATCAGGTTCCAGGCGTCGATCTTCCCGATGTCGCGAAACCCTCCGCGGTTGTAGACGATGACCGGGTAGCGGACGGCGCCGCTGGCGCGCGGCCTGACGAGGAAGCCGAACACGTTAAGGCCGTCGCTCGCGTACTGGATGCGGAGACATTCGACGGCCGGGTTGGCGATCGCCGCCGCGTATTCGCCGCTCGAGTAATAGCGCCGTGTGAAGCTCGACGTCTGCTCGAAGCTCGGGAACGCACAGGGCGCCTGCGCGAGGATGCTGCCGTTCGCGGCCGCTGCCGGGGGCTGCGCGCGCGACGCGGTCGACACAAGGAGCGCGGCAGCGAGTGCGAAGCGTCGAAGCATCGGCACCTCGGCTGGTACTACGTTGCGCCGTGGAGATGGTTCACGGCCGGCCGAGAAAAATGTCGGCGGCGGCGTGCGCAAGGGGACCGGCGTCGATCGTGCTCAGATTGCAGAGGCAGATGACCGACAGGCGCCGGTCAGGGAAGCGCGTGAAGTACGCGTGGTAGCCGACGAGATCGCCGCCGTGCTCGGCGACGCGCAACCCACGATAGCTCCTGACCTCGAGTCCGAACGCATACTCGAGCGGGCGTCCGTCGTTCAGCGTGCCGGGCGCCGTGAGCTGCCCGATCAGCACCTCGCCGCCGACACGGCCGTCGTAGAAATTCTGATCCCAGAGCGCGAGATCCTCGATTGTCGTGAAGATGCCTCCGGCGCCTACGCGGGCTGGGACCGGCGGCGCCAGCCTGAAGCCGCCGCCGGCCAACGGTTCATAGGCGTACGCTCTCCGGTTCACGAGCCGCGACGCATCCGAATGGAAATGCGTTGACCTCATGCCGAGCGGCCCGAAGATCCGCGCGTCGGCGAGCTCGTCGAGGCCGACGCCGGCCGCGCGCTCCGCGACGAGCGCCAATAGCGTGTAGCCCGTATTGGAATAGGAAAACCGATCGCCCGGCCGGAAATTCAGCCTGCGCTCCCGGGCGACGACGTCGAGCGCGTCGCGGTTGCCAAACGGCGCATCCGGACGCCAGCCGGCCCTCGCCAGCAGTGGCGTGTATTCCGGCAGCCCGCTCGTGTGATGAAGGAGCTGCCGAATGGTGATCGCAGTATCGTAGCCGCTCAGCTCCGGCAGGTATCGCCGGACGTCATCGTCGAGGGCGATCGTGCCCTGCTGCGCGAGCAGGGCAATGGCCATGGCCGTGAACTGCTTGGAGAGCGAGCCCACATAGAAGACGGAGGCTGGTGTGATGCGGACGTCGTGCTCGAGATCGGCCATCCCGTATCCGCGTGAAAGGACCAGTCGACCGTCCTTCACGACTCCCACGGCACATCCGGGCGAGTCCGGTCTGTCCCATCGCGCGAAGAGCGCGTCCACTCGAGCCGCTGGCTGGTCGTCCTGCCACGCGCAGGGGCGGGCGCTGGTGGACACGAGGCACACGATGCCGAGCGCAGCGAGGACGAGTCGAGCCAGCGTTCGCGCGGCCATC
>Ga0114129_10000945_pt1 | contig 37897 bp, 25 predicted proteins | sample RhiMetdeltSRZDD1_FD_80071 | JGI IMG/M metagenome (GOLD analysis project Ga0114129, IMG submission 80071) | Populus rhizosphere microbial communities from Tennessee, USA - Rhizosphere MetaG P. deltoides SRZDD1 (version 2) (version 2) | ecosystem: Host-associated > Plants > Roots > Rhizosphere >...
CAGCGGTGTCGCAACCGCCGTGCGTTTCGTTCTGAACACCCGCGAGCCGCCTGTCACCCGCGTGTTCATCGATCTTCGCAAGATGGCATCGTACGTCATTGAAAGCGTGCAGGGGCATGCGGCGCGCCTTCGAATCGTCTTGAGCTCCGCCAATGGACCCGCAAAACCGGAAGCAACTCCTCCTCCGGCGCCACCCGTCGCAAGTCCGCGCCCGGCTGCGCCGCCCCGGAACGAGGAGCCACCGCGCAGATCGCCGGGCCCAGAACCGGAGCCGCCGAAAACTTCGGCGAACGATCTGAAGACCTACCGTTCGCAGGCAAGCGAGTCGCTCCAGCGACTCATCGACCTTCGTCCGCTGCTCGCATCAATCGATCGCCGCGCGGCGATCTCTGTGGACAGCCTGCAACTGGCTGTCGAGGAATTCAGAGACATCCGGGCCGAGGTTCTGGCACTGGACGCGCCGCGACCGTTTCGCGCCACTCACGATATGCTCCTCCGGGCGTGCGCGCTCGCGCTGCAGGCGGCCAACACGAGGCTCGAGGCTGTTCGAACGGCAAATACCAACGCGGAGTGGAATGCGGCGTCCGCCGCCGCTGGCGCGATCATGTTGATCGACCGCGCGCGAGCCGAGTTGCCACCTGAGGGAAAATAGACAATCCAGGTTCCCAGTTCCAGGTTCCAGGTCGAAACGGAGACCTGGAACCCGCTCCGAGGCACAGAAATGTCGACGATGATCGCGCAGTCGCTCGCGGAGTACGGCGTGCTCTCGAGCATCACGGCAACGTTTCAGAGGCTGTGGTATCAGGCAGAAGCGGCACTCCAGCAGCCCACGGTGTCCGTTCCGGTGATCGCGGCCGTTCTCGTCGGCACCTATTTCCTCCTGCGCCGACGTTGAATGTGGCAGAAGCTAGAAGTTAGGAGCTAGAGCGAACCGTGTCAGGATCGATCTAGCTTCCAGATTCGAGATTCTGCCTCTATCGCTGATGCGCATCCTCATCGTCGAGGACGACCTGACAATCGCCGGCTTCCTGACCAAGGGGCTCCGCGAGGCGGGCTTTGCCGTCGATCATGCGGCTGACGGTGAAGCGGGCGCGCATCTTGCCACGACCGAGCCGTACGACGTCGCGATCGTCGACCTCATGCTGCCCAAGCTGGACGGTCTGAGCCTGATCCAGCGCCTGCGCGAGCAGAAGATCCGAACGCCCGTCATCATCCTGAGCGCGCGGCATTCGGTCGACGATCGCGTGAAGGGCCTCGAGAGCGGCGGCGACGACTACCTCACGAAGCCGTTCGCGTTCGCCGAGCTCCTCGCCCGCGTCCACGCGCTGATTCGCCGCACGACCGGAGCGCCGGAGAGTACGCGCCTCGTCGTCGGCGACCTCGTCATGGATCTCATCTCGAGGCGCGTCACGCGCGCCGGACGCGAGATCCCGCTTCGACCCCGCGAGTTCGCGCTGCTCGAGTACCTGATGCGCAACGCCGGCCGGGTCGTTTCGAAGACGATGGTCCTCTCGCACGTGTGGGACTACAACTTCGATCCGCGCACGAACGTGGTCGACGTTCTCGTCTTCCGTCTTCGCGACAAGATCGACAAGGGCTTCGAGAAAAAGATGCTGCAGACGGTCCGCGGCATAGGGTATGTCCTCCAAGCCTGAACGATTCCGGCAGACCTTCGGCCTTCGGCTGGGGCTCTGGTACGCGGCCATCTTCGTCGCCAGCTCGCTCGCGTTGATGGCGGTGACCTATCTCCTGCTCTCCGCGTCGCTGCACCAGTACGATCGCGAGATTATTCAATCGACACTCGTCGAGTACGCGGCTGCGTACAGCCGCGGTGGTGCGCGTGCGCTCGATGCCGAGATCCGCAGGAACCAGGCGGCGAGCGGCTACGAGCCGCTGTTCGTGCGTGCGCTCGATCCGTTTCAGGATCTCGTCTACGTAAGTCCGGAAACCGAGTGGCAGCAGTTCGTCGAGCAGCTCGAGACGCCGGCGCTCAGCGGCGAACAGAGCTGGGCGATGCTTCGCAGCGGACGCGACGGCGAGCTGCTGGAGGTCGCCTCGGTACGGCTGCCGGACGGCACGTTGTTCCAGGTCGGCAAGAGCACTGCGCGACGCGACGCGCTCCTGCAACGCTTTCGACTCGTCCTGCTCCTCGACTTCGTGTCACTCGTGGCCATCGGGCTCGCGGGCGGCGCCGTGTTCACCGCGTCGGCGCTGCGGCCCGTGCGCGGGCTGATCGAGACCGTGCGCGAGATCATGCGCACGGGGCGGATCCAGACACGCGTGCCGGCGCAGGAGAGCGGCGATGCGCTCGACGAGCTGGCCGTGCTCTCCAACGCGATGCTCGATCGGATCGAAGCGCTCATCGCAGGCATGCGAGGAGCCCTCGACAACGTCGCGCACGATCTTCGCACGCCGATGATGCGGCTTCGCGGCATCGCCGAGAGCGCACTGCAGTCATCCGAGGATCCTGCCGTCCTGCGCGAGGCGCTTGCAGATATCCTCGAAGAGTCCGAGCGCGTGGTCGCCATGCTCAGCACGCTGATGGACATCTCCGAAGCCGAGACGGGGACGATGAAGTTACAGCGGGAGACGGTGAACCTGGCGGACCTGATCCGCGATGCCGTCGACCTCTACGAGGATGTCGCCGAAGACAAGGGCGTGACGCTTCGAACCGGCGCAGTCGAGGATTTGCGCGTCAGCGTGGATCGCAATCGCATGCGTCAGGTGCTTGCGAATCTGATCGACAACGGCGTCAAATACACTCCCGCCCAGGGCACCGTCGAAATCGCGGCGACGCGCGACGGTGGCGGCGCGGTCCTCCGCGTGCGCGACACCGGAATCGGCATCTCGCCCAGCGAGCTTCCGCGGATCTGGGAGCGCTTGTATCGTGGTGACAAGAGCCGCTCGGAGCGTGGCCTCGGCCTCGGGCTCAGCCTCGTCAAGGCCATCGTCGAAGCGCACGGCGGGCGCGTGTCGGTGACGTCCACGCCCGAGCAGGGCTCGACGTTCGAGCTGCGGCTCCCGATCGTGACCACGTAGCGGCCACCTAGGTACATCGACCGGTCCGCCAGCATTTATCAATCAACGACAGTATTTCCTCGCACGATTCGTCGAACTACGAGCCCGCCCCTACCACTGGCCCCCGTCCCGTGCACGACGAATCCCGAATCCCCGGCCCCGAACCCCGGCCGCGGCACCTTTCACAGATGTAATGCGCGCGAAAGGTTCGGGTAATGCGCGCCATCGTAATCTTCACTGAGGAGAAAGGGGCAAAGACCAGACAAGAATCAGGCGCGCCAGAGGCGCGCCCGCCGGAGCGGAGTGGGGCAGGGGGCCCCCGCGAGCGACGGCGATGGGGGGTCCGGCGGGGCGAAGCCCCCCGGTTAAGTTTAGATAGAGGAGTCAAGCACACCATGAACTCAGATTTCCGTGAAACCGGCTCGGCAGCGTCAGAACGGCGGGCCAAAAGCATCAAGGCCGGGCTGGCCGCGGCGCTCCTGCTGACCGGCTCGTTGATCGGCTGGAGCGCGTCCGCGATTGGTCCGGGCCCGACAGCCTCGGCTGCGCCGTCCACGACAACCGCCACGGCACCAGCCGCCGCGTCGGATCGCGTGATCGGCGCCGGAGGCGATTCGTACGCGCCGCTCGTCGACCAGATTGCGCCTGCCGTTGCGACCGTCAAGTCCGAGCGCCGGGTTCGAACGAGCGGCCGGTCAGTGCTTCCCGACGATCCGCTGCTCCGTCAGTTCTTCGGCGATCGATTCGGACCGGACCGCGCGCCGCGCGAATTCCGTCAAGGGGGACTTGGATCGGCAGTCATCGTTCGTTCTGACGGGTATCTCCTGACGAACAATCACGTGGTCGACGGCGCCGATCGCGTCGACGTCGAGCTCACCGATGGCCGAACGTTCAAAGCAAAGGTGATCGGGACCGACGAGCCCAGTGATCTCGCGGTGCTCAAGATCGACGGATCGAACCTCCACACGCTGTCGCTCGGCGATTCCGACAAGGTGCGCGTCGGCGACGTCGTGCTCGCCGTCGGCAATCCGCTGGGGGTCGGGCAGACGGTGACGATGGGCATCGTGAGCGCGAAAGGGCGCCAGAGCGTGCACGACAACGAGAGCTACGAAGACTTCATCCAGACCGATGCGCCCATCAATCAGGGGAACTCCGGCGGCGCGCTGGTGAACACGCGCGGTGAGCTCATCGGCATCAACTCGCAGATCCTCACGCCTTCGGGCGGCAACATCGGCATCGGCTTCGCGATTCCCGCGAACATGGCGCGCAACGTCATGACGCAGCTGATCGAGCACGGCTCGGTTCGTCGTGGTCTGCTCGGCATTGCCGTGCAACCGGTGACGTCGGAGATCGCGCGAAGCCTCGGCCTGTCGAACCCGCAGGGTGCGCTCGTGAGTTCGGTGCAGTCTGGCGGCGCCGCCGACACGGCCGGCATCCGCCGCGGCGATGTGATCACCGCCGTCAACGGCCACGTGGTGAAAGACGGCAACACGCTGCGGAACGAGGTCTCGCAGATGATGCCGGGCACCGACACGCGCGTGACGGTCGTGCGCGACGGCAAGGAACAAACTTTCAATGTCCGCCTCGGCGAGCTCAAGGCCGAGGACCGTGCGTCCGCTGAAGGCCGCGAGAACGGTGGCGACCGCGGCGCCTTCGGGCTCACGCTGGAGCCGCTCACGCGCGACACGGCAAGGGAGCTTGGCGTCAAGGCCACGGGCGGCGTGGTCGTCACCGAGGTCGCACCGTCGGGCCGCGCGGCTGACGCGGGCCTCCGGCCGGGTGACGTGATCGAGGAAGTCGACGGCGCCAAGGTCGAGACCCCGGCGGCGCTGCAGTCCGCGCTGACGAAAGCCAGCAACAAACCAGCGCTGCTGCTCGTCCATCGCGGTGCCAACACGATGTTTGTTCCGCTCGATCGCGGATAGCGAACCGTCCAGCGCTCAAGGTTCAAGGTTCAGGGCTCACCGTTCCGTGACCCTGCCTTGAACCTTGAAACGCTTTTTCCGCTGTTTCAGCCCAACCATTCGGCTCCGACCCCGCCTCCCTTGCTCGCCACGCTCGTTTGGGAGACACTCAAGGCACAGCAATTTACAAATCAGCGATCAACGATCGACAGTCTCGTGTCGCCCATGACCATCATCGGCAAGGCAATCACCGTGAACGGCACTATCGAGGCGGAAGAACCGTTGTCGATCGCAGGAACAGTCCTTGGCAACGTGCGCGTCGCGAACCACGAGGTGGTCCTCGAACCCGACGCGCGGGTGGAAGGTGCGGTGACGGGCCGGACGATCATCGTCCGTGGCCGGTCGTCGGGGCGGCTGATCGCGCGCGAGCTCGTGCGCGTCCAGCGGAGCGCCACGGTGCAGGCGGACATCGCCGCGCCGAAGCTCGCACTCGAAGAGGGCGCCCTGTTCAACGGCGCCGTCGAACCGGCTGTGAAGGCGAACGCCGCACTCCTCGTAGCCGCCTACCGCAAGAAGAGCCAACGGATTGCGGATTGCTGATTGCGGACTGCTGATTGCGTGCTGATTGCTGGTTGAGAAGAGTTCCCGCACCGAAGCCTCCCGAGGCTGGTACGACGCGGTCGCACCTGCAACATTCGGAATCGCCGCGGCTGTCGTCATCGTCATCGCAGCCGCGACGCTGCTCTGGATGGGTCGGATCCCCATCTGCAAGTGCGGTTACGTGAAGCTCTGGCACGGCATTGTCGCGAGCGCCGAGAACTCGCAACACATCTCCGACTGGTACACCTTCTCCCACATCATTCACGGGTTCGCCTTCTATGGGTTGCTCTGGCTCGTCGCGCGGCGCTGGCCCGTCGGCCTGCGGCTGGTCGCGGCGGTGCTCCTCGAGTCCTCATGGGAGATTTTCGAGAACACCGACTTCATCATCAACCGTTATCGCGCCGTCACGATCTCGCTCGATTACTACGGCGACAGCGTGCTGAATTCAGTCTGCGACATCCTCGCGATGGTCCTCGGTTTCGTCGCCGCGTCGCGGCTGCGCGTGTGGACGATCGTGGGGATTACGATCGCACTCGAGCTGTTCGTCGGCTGGGTGATCCGCGACAACCTGACGCTGAACATCATCATGCTCATTCATCCGTTCGACGCGATTAAGCACTGGCAAGCTGGCGGATGAAAGACCCTGTCGGGGCCGGGGGGCCGGGGACCGGCGGCCGGGGGCTCGGCATCTCGGTGGCTCGATAGCTGCGACTGGGCCTGCCGACAGAGACTGCCGACTGAGACGGCCGATTGCCGACTGACGATTTATCAACATATCTACATAAAAGCATATTGACAGTGCCACTCTCTTTGTTCTATGTTGCAGCCTGTCTGCATCAGCCGCAGACGCTTATCCAGAGTGGCTGAGGGAACAGGCCCGTTGACGCCACAGCAACCTGGCGGCCGGTTCGATCGCCAAGGTGCTACTTCCTGCCCGATAACCGGGGCCCCCGCCGCGCGTTTTTGCGCGGTGGGGTGGAACTCGGGAGAGATAAGAGCCTCGGTAGACCGGTCCGGTCTCTGCAGTATCTCGCTCCCACAACCAGCGGATGGCGGCGTGCACCGTCACCGGTCGCTACGGCCCGTCGCTGCGGTGCGCGATCACCGCGAGCCGTCGCCGGCGCGGGGCCATCGAGCCTGCCGCAATCCGCCAGGAGAACCCCGAATGACGACAGCGGTTTCCTCGCAGGTGGAAGAGTGCGCCGACACGACAGCCTGGAAGACGCGGACGAACAGAAGGATCGCGCTGTTCGGTCTTGGGCATGTGGGCTCCGCGGTCGCCCGGCTCGCACCGACCGTTTCAGCACACCTTGGTTATTCAATACGGATCGCTGGCGCGCTCGTGCGGGACGCGACTGCCGCGCGACGGACCCCGACGGGCTTTCCTCTCGTGACCGACGCTCGTTTGCTGCTCGACGAACGCCCTGATGCGATCGTCGAAGCACTCGGCGGCCTGGAGCCTGCCCGCTCGCTCGTCCTGGAGTCGATTCAGCGTGGCATCCCTGTCGTCACCGCGAACAAGTCGCTCATGGCGAAGCATGGCGAAGAGCTGTTCGAAGCGGCTGGTCGCTGCGGCGTGCCGCTGCGGTACGAGGCGTGTGTGATTGCCGGCGTGCCGTTCCTTGGCGCCTTCGCGCGACGACCGCTCGCGGCTGCAATTACCCGAATCGCCGGCATTCTCAACGGGACCAGTCATTTCATCCTCTCCCGTATCCAGGCAGGCGCGACGTACGCGGAGTCTCTCGCTGAAGCGCAGCGGCTTGGATTTGCCGAACCGGATCCCAGCAAGGACATCGACGGTTCCGACGCGGCAGAGAAGTTGACGATCCTGCTGCATCATTTTGGCGGGTTGCGCGTATCGTCAACGGAGATCGAAACGTCCGGCATCGAATCGATCACGCCCGAGGATCTCAGCCAGGCGGCTGCCTTCGGTGGGACGATCAAGCCTCTTGCGTGCGCGGACTGGACGGAGCGAGCGACACCGGCCGTCTTCGTCGGTCCAACCCTGGTGCTTGCAGGGCATCCTCTCGCAGGCCTGCAAGGCGTTACGAACGGCATCTGCCTCCGCGGGCCGCTCGTCGGCCCGCTCTTCTTCAGCGGTCCGGGCGCGGGCCCGGACCCGACAGCCGCGACGCTCCTCGATGACGTTACAGAAGCCCTTTCCGAACGCCGCGAGCGACGCGACCCGAGACCGTCGCAACGCTGCCACGCGCAGCCGGCGCGCTGCTGCAGCTGGTTCGTGCGGTTGCGATCCACGGTTCGTCTCCCGGATGCCGTTGACGTCGCCGACCTGTTGGCGAGCTACGGCATCTGGTGCCGCCGGACCTCGCCGACGATCCCCCGTCACGGCGGCGATTGGCGATGGCTGCACACCTATCCGTGCGCGGGCAGCAGTCTGCGATCGGCCCTCGACCCGCTGTGTCGTGCAACGACGTGTGATGTTTGGACAATTCCGGTGCTCGAGGCGACCGATGGCAAATGACCTCGCGTCCGGCATCAAAGATCCCGAGCGCAACACCCTCGCGCCCTCGCATTGCACGGCCAACGTCGATCGCTCTGTGTTGACAGTCGTCAAGATCGGCGGGTCAGTGTTGACCGACCTGGCTGCGTACCGGCGAACGGCGGAGTTTCTGGCGACGCGCGTACGGGAGCGTGCGAGCGAGCGAATCGTCGCGGTTGTGTCGGCAGGAGCGACGAACGGTTGTCGGTCATCGACCTCGACCGTCGTGAGCGTTCCCGACGGCATCAGGGCTGCTTCCCACCAGGCACGAGGCGGACGATGAGGCGAAATGCTCTCCTGGGTGCGGCAGCCGGAACAGCCGGCGGTCGGCTCGGCGGGCGGACTTCCCTTCGGCAGCGCGGTAGGGCTCATCGCCGACGAAATTGGAGTCCCACTCGCCGGGTTCGCGTCGAACCGACGGACTACCCCATCTCCCGTCAAGCGAGCGCTCTCGCATCACACCTGATCTATGGTCTGACCGTTGAGGGTGAACGGCGTGTGCTACCCGGCCAGGCCGACGCCGCGTAACAGGTTCTCGGTTTCTGGTTCTCGGTCCAGAGTCGAACCGGAACCGGAGAATCACGAACTGGGAACCGAGAGCCTCACCGGGACTTGCCCCGACAACCAGTTCCCGTGCGAGGCCTGTGCACGTGAAAATGCCCGTGCACGGGCACGACGATGGCACGACCACGAAGCATTCGAGCCACGTGGCCGGCTGATGTCTCCACCCTTGCGAATGCCTCGAGATGAAAGTTCTTGACGTCGTAACTGGTAGCGCACCGCAAGCACGCCCGACCCTTGTTCTCGTCGCGACCGGATCGGCTTACCTGCTGGCTGTCCTGGTTCTCGTGATCTCCCGCACTCCACTGGGTTCTCCGCTCTTCTTTGCGATTGTTGCAATCATGGCGCTCGCATTTGCCCTAACGCTGGCGAATGCCGGTCGGCTCCCTGCCGCTCGTCCCCGTCTGCTGCTCGGCGCATTTGCGTTCGCGCTCGCGTTCCGCATCCCGCTTGCGCTGGCGCCTGTCGGCGCCGACAACGACATGATTCGCTACCTCTGGGACGGGCGGGTGCAACGCCTCGGCCTCAACCCATACCTGGTCGTGCCCGCGGATCCTGCGATGGACGTCACCCATACACCGGAGACGGCAACCATGCCGAGCCGCCGCGCGCGCACGCCGTATCCGCCGGCGGCACAGCTGTTTTTTCGGATGGTCGTCAGTGTCAAGGATTCGGCGCTTGCGATGAAGCTCGCGATCGTCGGATGCGACCTGCTCACGATTGTCGTGCTCTGGAGGTGGCTGACGGTCACGGGTCGGAATGAATGGCTGGCGCTCGCGTATGCGTGGAATCCGCTGGTCGTCATCGAGGCCGCGCACAGCGGTCACATCGATGCGGTCGGGGCGATGTGGCTTGCCGCATCCGCGTACTGGCTCGCGAGGAGACGCACACTGCTCTCGACGATCGCTTTCGTGCTCGCCGTCGCAACCAAGCTGCTGCCGATCGTGCTCGCGCCGCTATACGTCGGACGGATCCGCGCGCGAGATGCGATCCTCGGAGCGGCACTGATGGCCGCGCTGTATCTTCAGTTCACCGAGCATGCGACACTGCCGTTCGGCGCCGTCCCCAGTGTCGTCGCCCACATCCGGTTCAACGGACCGCTCTTTCGCGCGCTCGCGTGGATCTCGACGCCGCAGGTCGCAGCAGCAATCGCGGTGCTCCTCGGCCTCGTCGCTGCGGTCGTCGCTCGGTGGAAACTCCCTGGCACACACCCTGCGGCCTGGGCGTGGCCAATGGCCATCTCGCTTGCGAGTGCGCCCGTGGTCTACCCGTGGTATCTCCTCTACATTGCTCCGTTTTTGTACGTGCGCGAGACGTTGCCGCTCCTCGCCTGGAACTTCAGCGCGCTGTCGACCTATGTCGTGTGGAATATCTCACGACACGGAGGCAGCTGGATTGTGCCTGGCTGGGTGATGGTGCTCGAGTACGCGTTGCCAATGGGTATAGCCCTCATCCTTGCGAGTCGGAAAGACCGTGACCGAATCCCGGGGAATAAGTACCACCCGGCGTCGCATTGATATACGCCCGCTAGTGACGCGAGGGTTCGGGAAGAGGGTTCGGGAAGAAGAATCGAATGCGATGACATTATGGAAGGAAAGCGAACGGGCAGACGAGCTGGGCGGGACGTTTGAGCCGCAAAACGCAGCCCTCCGCGCTGAGCACGTTTCTTGCGTCGCTTTCGAGCCGGTGGCGCCGTGCGATTGCGCGCGGACGCGTTGGGGCGATGCGAAACGATACGCAGACGGTCACCCGCACGGGACGATTGGTTCGACGCCCAACCTCCGTCTCTGTGCTCGCCGTAATACTGATGACCATCTCGGCCGCAGCACAGTCCGACGACGCCAGCCGTGTGGCTGCCGCTGAAACCCTGCCCGCTCTCCAGGATCCGCCGCTGGAGCAGTACCGCGCGTATCGCCGCATGCACGCGGTGAACGAAAAGTTCAACCAGGAGGCCTGGCTCGAGTGCTGGACGGAATTCGACAAGCGGGGGTTCCGGTACGAAGTGACGACCGAGCGCGGCTCGGACTACATCCTCGAGAAAGTGCTCAGGACGCTCCTGCGACGCGAGCAGGAGCTGATCGCACAGGGTGAAGCGGAGCGCGCCGACCTGACGACGGCGAATTACGAATTCGTCGAGTCCACCGAGCAGAACGATCGGGAACGCTACGTCCTGCTCAAGCCAAAACGGAAGGACGTTTTGCTCGTGGACGGGCGGATGGTGCTGAACCAGGACGGCACGGAGCTGCTTCGCGTCGAAGGGCGTCTGTCCAAGAATCCCTCGTTCTGGACCAGTCTCGTGAAGGTCATGCGTCAGTTCGCGCGGCTCGATGGCATCCGCGTGCCGATCGCGACCGAATCGGTTGCCAAGCTGAAATTCGCCGGCATGTCCCGCATGCAAGTGCGCTACGAGTACGAGAGCATCAACGGCCGCCCCGTCAGCGTGCCGGCGCGCCGGATGATGGCCGCGGCGTTTCGGTGAGTAAGCGACAGACAGAGCTTCGGTCCGCCTGAGAGGTGATTGAGACCACTCTGTCATCTTTATTCAATGCGCTTGGGGCCCCACCCCCAAGCGCTCTACGCACTGGCACCCCAACGCGCCGAAAGCGCGCGTCGGGGACCCTGCCCGCGCGCGACGGCCTTCGGCCTTGCCGCCCGCCGCGCGTCATGTCCGCGGCGGGCAGCCCGACAGCGCGGACGGCCGACTCCGAGTAGCGACCTCCGAACACCGAATCCCGAACCCAGAGTTCGGTTTCCCCTTGACAATCTACAAGAGTGAACTTTATCGTGTTGTCGGACGTCTACAGGAGGACGGATGGCGCAGAAGTCGGACCTGCTCCAGGGCACCCTGGATCTGTTGATTCTCAAAACGCTCGCGAACGGGCCGATGCACGGCTGGGGGATCTCGCTGGACATCCAGCAGGTCTCTCGCGACGTGCTCCAGGTCAATCAGGGATCGCTCTATCCGGCGCTCCACCGTCTCGAGCAGCAAGGCCTCATCGAGTCCGAATGGGGCAGCTCCGAGAACAACCGCCAGGCGAAGTTCTACAGGCTGACTCGCAGCGGTCGCAAGCAGCTTGCGAACGAAACCGAGAACTGGGCGCGAATCTCCGAGGCCGTGGGGCGCGTGCTGATGAAGGGCACCACGTAGATTGAAGGTTTCAATGGGCCGCAGAATTCGAACGCGGTTGGCGTCGCTCTTCCGCCGGGGCCGCTGCGAGCGTGAGCTCGACGTGGAGCTTCGGTTTCATGTCGACATGCTGACGGAACAGAACGTGCGCGCCGGCATGCCGAGATTCGAGGCGCGCGAAGCCGCCTTGCGTGCCTTCGGCGCCGTCGATCGAATCAAGGAAGACGTCCGCGACACGTGGTTGTCGCGTCTGTTCGAGACCGTGACGCAGGACCTCCGGTACGGCGTCCGTGGCGTGCGACGCAATCCTGGCTTCGCGGCGATCGTCATCCTCACCATGGCGCTGGGCATCGGCGCGAACACGGCAATCTTCAGTGTGGTCTACGCGGTGCTGCTGAAGCCGCTGCCATACAAGGACCCGGATCACCTTGTCGTGCTCCATCAGCAGCGCCCTCGTGCCGGCGTCCAGGACATGCGGTTTTCCTACAAGGAGATCCTCGACTACCGCGCGGCGCGCAGTCTCGAGGACGTCGTCGAGCTCCATGACATGTGGTTCATCCTGCTCGGTCAGGCAGAGCCGCAGCGAGTCGCGACATCCGTCGTGTCAGCCATCTTCTTCGACGTGCTCGGCGTCCGGCCGCTCTACGGGCGAACCTTTCAGCCGTCGGACGACAAGCCCGGCGCACCCGCGGTCCTCGTGTTGAGCCATCGCTACTGGCAACATACCTTCGGCGCCGATCCGTCTGTCGTTGGACGAATCTTCCGGATGAACGATCGGCCGCACCAGGTTATCGGCGTCCTGCCACCATTGCCGCACTACCCCGTCGACGTGGATGTCGACGTGTACATGCCGGCATCCGCCTGTCCGTTCCGATCGGATCCGACAATGCTCGACGACCGCGATGGTCGCATGATGCGCGCAATCGCACGGATTCGTCCGAATGTGACGCCGCAGAAGGCTCGGGCGGATCTCGACATCATGGCCGCGCGGCTTCAGGGCGAGTACCCGAACAGCTACCCAGCAGACCGCGGATACCGCACGATCGCGGTCCCGCTGCAGGACGAGCTCACGACCTCGTTCAAGATGACGCTGAACGTTCTGTTGGGTACGGCCGGCTTCGTCCTGCTCATCGTGTGCGCCAGCATCGCGAACTTGCTGCTGGCACGCATGGTGCGCCGGGAGCAGGAAGTCGTCGTGCGCTCGGCTCTCGGCGCGAGCCGCGGCCGGCTCGTGCGCCAGTTGCTCACCGAAAGCACGCTCCTTGCGCTCGCAGGTGGTCTGGTCGGCCTCGCGCTCGCGCAGTTCGGGCTCGACCTGCTGGTCGCATTCGCAGGCCGATTCACCACACGAGCCGTAGAAATCGCCATCGATCGTCATGTCCTCGCGTACACGCTCGTCATGTCCGTCATCACCGGACTCCTGTTCGGGTCGGTTCCGGCGCTGACAGGCAGCCTCGGCCTCACGCCGACGGCCCGTGCGAGCGGAGGACGTTCCACTCAGGGTCGTCTCCGCATCCGCAGCACGCTCATCGTCATTCAGGTCGCGGCGTCGTTCATGCTCCTCATTGGCGCCGGGCTGACGATCCGCACCGTCATCAAGCTGCAGCAGGTCGATCCCGGATTCAGCACCGACGACATCGTCACGATGCGCATCGACCTCAACTTCTCGAAGTACCGGGGGCAGCGTGCCGCCGAGTTCTGGAAGGAGATCGACCAGCGAATCAAGGCCGTGCCCGGCGTCGTGCGGGCTGGTGGCGCAGGGACGTTTCCACTGAACGATCAGGGGCCGTTCAGCCAGCCCATTCGAATCAAGGGATGTGAGATTTCGGAAAATGCAGGGCGACCGACTGCAGCCGTGCGACACGCGACGCCGGATTACTTCGCGGCGATCGGGCAGCCGGTCCTCTCCGGCCGGACGTTCCTCGAGGGTGAAACATGGGGCACGGCCCCCGTCGTGATCGTGAACCGCTCCTTCGCACGTCATTACTGGCCGGAACGCGATCCCATCGGACAGCAGATTTCGGGCGACGACGGCGAGCGGTGGTCCACCGTCGTCGGAGTGGTTGCGGACACGAAGCAGCAGCTCACGGAGCCAGTGCGGGACGAGATTTACATCCCCACATTCCAGGTCGGGTTCCTCGCATCGAGCTGGCTGGTGCGGAGCACGTTCGATCCGACGCTGATGGAGCGCGAGATACGCGCGGCAGTTCACTCCGTCGATCCCGATCAGCCCATCCACAATTTTCGAACGCTCGCCGAAGTGCGCTCCGCATCAATCGCCTCGCCTAAGCTGACCGCGACGCTGCTGGGCATCTTCGGTCTGCTCGCGCTCCTCATCACGGCTGCAGGCATTGCGGGCGTCGTCACGTTCTCGGTCAACCAGCGCACGCAGGAATTCGGCGTGCGAATGGCGCTGGGCGCCCAACGAACGAACGTGGTGACGATGGTGCTTCGACAGGGTCTTCAGCTCGTGCTGATCGGGTTGGCACTCGGCATGGCCGGCGCGCTCGTGCTCACGGGCGTGCTGACCACACTCCTCTTTGGTATCGAGCCGACGGATGGCATTACCTTCATCACGGTCTCGATGGTTTTCGTCGCGGTCGCGGCAATCGCCTGCTTCGTCCCGGCGCGCCGCGCCGCGTCGGTCGATCCGATGATCGCGTTGCGGGTTGGGTGAAGCCGATAGCTCGGTAGCTCGGTGGCAGCGCCTGCAGCCGCGGCGAGCTCGCGGCGGGGTCCCCAACGCGCGTTTCGTGCGTGTTGGGGTGCTCGTAGCGAGTCGAGCAGCAGCGCGTGGGGGGCCCCACGCGCATTAGTTAAAGAAGGCCTAGGACCATGAAACGATCAATCAGCGCAATTGGTGTTCTCCTCACGATTGTCATTCCGATCGCTGCGCAGGAACCGCGCGTCGTCGAGGCGCTCGACGGCCTCGATCCGGTGCTGCTTGTGCAGGGGAAGGAAGTCGCCGGGAAGGCCGACCTGACGGTGCAGCGCGGACGATTTCAGTACCTGTTCTCATCGGCCGAGACGAAGGCCACTTTCGAGCGCGAGCCGCAGAGCTACGAAATCCAGTCGGGAGGAATGTGCGCGCGGATGGGCAAAACCGCCGGCGGGAATCCATCGGACTTCCTGGTCCATAACGGCAGGATTTACGTCTTCGGCTCCGACGACTGCCACAAGAAGTTCCAGGCCGCACCCGAGAAGTATCTCCCTTCACCTCCGGAGCCCATGCCGACCGCACCGGACGCGATGCAGAAGGGACGCGCGCTGCTCGAACGTATGGTTCAGTCCTTTGGCGGCGCGGAGCGTCTGGGCCGTGTGAAGACGTACGTCGAAACGGGAACGCAGGTGCAGACGCGTCCTCAGGGTGACCGGACGATCACGACGAAAGTGATGCGACGGTTTCCAGATGCAACACGGTTGGAACGATCGATGGACGGATCGAACGGACCGATGACGTCGTCGATGCTCCTGACGACGGATGGCGCGTGGTACATCGGGCAGGGTCATGCGTACCCCGTTCCAGGCCCAGGGCGCGCGAGTCTCGAAGAGGATCTCGGCCGTCATCCCGTGGCGCTGCTGCGAGCACGGAACGAATCGACGCTGCAGGTCGCGGCGCTCGGGCCTGGCAGTACCGCCGGGCTCACGCTCGAACAGGTGCGCGTTCGCCGCGGCGGCATGGACGTGACCCTCGGCGTCGATCGCTCGACCGGCCAACTGCACAGCATGACGTTCATCGACAGAAACAACGACGGAGAATTCGGAACCTACACGATTGTCTATTCCGACTACCGCAGCGTGGACGGACTGACGCTGCCGTTCACGGCGCGCGCATTCTTCAACGGCCAGCCGGACCAGGCGCAATCGCAGACGCTCACCGCCATCGAAATCAACCCTCCCCTGGACGCCGCCATCTTCGCGAAGCCGCCCGCGGGTGGACAATGACGAGCCTTGCGTTGGTGCTGGCGCTGATCTCGCTGACTTTCTCGGAGGGCCCGTCGACGGCGTGGCCGCAGTGGGGCGGCCCGCGGCGCAATTTCGTCACCAACGCGCCGCCGCTCGCGACGACGTGGCCGGCCGAAGGTCCACGACGGTTGTGGCAGCGATCTCTCGGCGACGGGTTCTCGGCAATCGTCTCGGATGGCGAGACGATCTACACGCTCTACCGCCAGGGCGACGAGGACGTCGTCGTCGCTCTTGACGGCGGATCCGGTACGACGCGTTGGGAGACGCGGTACGCCGCGCCGTTCCACGAACAATGCAGCGAACGATTGGGACCCGCGCCTCGCGCGGCACCGCTGATCGTCGACGATCGACTGGTGACGGTCAGCGCCGGCGGTCTGATGAACAGCTTCGATCGTCGGACGGGGAAGCTGCAGTGGAGCCGCGACCTGATTGACGGCGCACCTGACGCATTGCGCGCGTGCGGTTATTCGACGAGTCCGCTCGCGTATCGAAACACCGTGATCACCATGGCCGGCGGTAAGGGACGTGGAGTCGTTGCGCTCGATGTAACGACCGGCAAGAGCGTCTGGCAGTCGCAGGATTTCCAGAACGGCTACTCGTCGCCGCTTCTCATCGACCTGGACGGCCGCCCCGAGCTGATCGTGTTCACGTTCAGCGAAGTCGCAGGCCTCGATCCGAATAACGGCGCGCTCGAATGGAGCCACCCGCATCCATCCGACCAGGGCGTCAACGTCACGACACCGATCTGGGGCGACGATCATCGGCTGTTCGTCTCGTCGGCGTACGGCGGCGGCAGCCGCGTGCTGGAGCTGGCGCGCAGGGGAGAGAACGTGGACGTTCGTCAGGTCTGGGCGAACCAGCGCGTCCGGATTCACTTCGGCAACGCCGTCCGGCTCGGATCGCGCGGGTACGCGTCGAATGGCGATTTCGGCTCTGCGCCGTTCGCCGCGATTGACATCGCCACCGGTGAGATGGCGTGGCGCGATCGCTCGGTCGTCCGCTCGACGCTGATCGCCGCGGACGGCAAGCTGATCATCCTTGATGAGGATGGAAACCTCGTGCTCGCGACACCGGGTGAGACAGGCCTGACCGTTCACGGCAAGACATCCGTTCTCGGCGAACGGTCGTGGACCATTCCAACGCTGTGCGGCACGCGGCTCTACCTCCGCGATCGCAAACAAATCGTCGCACTGGAGCTCGGAGCTGATCGTTCGTAGGCGGGGTTCGGATTCGGGGTTTGTGGACTCGAGGTCGGACGCAAATCTGTCGCTCCCCGGCTCTGCCACCGCTGAATCGCAGAAGGGCAGGAGATCACGAGAATCAATCAATGAAGACCGCCTCCTGATCTCCTGATCTCCTCTTATTCGCGATTGTTCGACAGAACCCGATGTGGACGTCCCACGAACGCCGCGCACAGCGCGACGCGCGTGAATCGCGAGCGTGCGCGGGTCACGTGCCGGTGTCTGCAGCCGGCAGCGGCATCCAGCCGAGCGCAACGAACAGGACGGCGACCTGCCCGCGCTTCGGCGAGAGGGTGACCCGCTCGAGTGGCACTTCCGAGTCGAACGTCTGCGCGATGTTCTTCGTCTCGCGCTGGATCTCCTCTTCGAGCTCGGCCACCTGTGTGCGAACGGCCTCGACGTTCTCTCCCGCTCTCTTGATGTCCTCCGTCTCCTTCATGCTGCGGCCGACACCGCGCGCGACGGTCGTCGCGCGCCCGAGCGTTCCAACGCTGATCGTCTTGCGACCGAAGAGCGCGCCGAAAAGCGTTGCGCCCGCCGAAACCATGGTCTGCAGCTTCTGCTGAGATGCCTGATCCTGTTCGCGGGCGACGGCCGCCTCCGCGCGGCGCAGCTTTTCCGCGAGCTGTGCCTGGCGCGCCGCGAACTTCTTCCGCACCGAGTCGACGGCCGCGTCACGCGCCTGACGCTGCGTGTCCTGGAGGCGGATCTTGAAATCACGCTCCGACTCGCCCGCGCGCGACGTGAGCTTCAGATCCGGCTGTCGAAACACTTCGATGCGCTGACCCTGCGACAGCCATCGGCTGAACGCCTTCTCCCAATTCGTGTAGTTGCGCGCCTGGAGCGCCGCGGCGGGCACTTCCCCGAAGGACGCGGATTCGACAGGTGTTCGCGTGAGAGCCGCGGCGCGGACGTCGAGCACCGTCGCCGCGTCCCAATCGACCGCGACGGCGCTCTCCGAGATGGGTGTCGCGCAGAGCACGTCTCGACTCTCGTCGATGCCAAGCTTCGAATCCTTGAACGTGATCTTCGCCGCACCGAGGATCACCGGAGTGTATCGATCGATTTCCAGCGAATCATCGCCTTTCGCATGCGGGACGAAGAACTGCTGGATCCCCGGCGGAACGACCGGGGGCTGCGCGGCGTTCGAGCGGACTGGTGCGGCTTCGACGCCCCGTTTCGCCGCCCTTGCATCGGACGGTCGGGGCCGGCCGGCACGTTCGGCGCTTGACGCCGCAGACGAGGCCGAGGCAACGGTGAGCGCTCGGATCTGGTCCCGTGAGAGCGGTCCGCGCAGATACGACATCGTCCAGCGTGTCTGAAAGACAACCGGTGCGGCGGCGTGGACGTTGTGCAGGAGAAACACGCGCTTGCCGAGCGCGGAGAGGAGTCGATCGACTTCCGCTCGATCGAGCGAGCCGGCAGCCGCGCCTTCGAGGCCGTCGAGGACGCGCGCCTTGTCGCGTTCGGTCTGCAGGCGGCCGAGGAACCACGTGCCGGTATTCGCGAGCCCTTTGTAATCGAGATCCACCGGATTCTGCGTCGCCAGCACGACGCCAATCCCGAACGCGCGACCCTGCTTCAGCAGCGTGAGCAGCGGCGGCTTCGATGGTGGATTCGCGACGGGCGGAAAGTATCCGAGGATTTCATCCATGTAGACGATCGCGCGCAGGCTCGATGTGCCAGCTTGCCTCCGCATCCACGCGACGATTTCGTTCAGGAGCAGCGCGACGAAGAACTGCCGCTCGGCATCGTTCAGGTGCGCGATCGAGATGATCGCGACGCGAGGCTTTCCGTCTGGCGTGAAGAAAAGTGCAGTCGGATCGAGCGGCTGACCCTCCAGCCACTGATCGAAACCAGGTGCCGCCAGGAGACCGTTCAGCCGCATGGCGAGGTCGAAGCGGTCCCTCGACGGAAAGAAGGATTCCAGATCGATCACCCCGACCTTTTGAAACGGCGGCGATTGCACCTGCTGGATGAGGGTCGTGAGATCCAGGTCGCGGTTCTCACGCCACGCCGTCGTCAACAGCGTCGACACCAGCGTGTGTTCGCGGCTGCGGGGCTGCGCGTCGACCCCCGCAAGCATCAGCACGCTTGCCGCCGCCCCGCCTGCCCTCTCGGCCGTGAGCTCCGCGTCGTCGGTGCCCGATGGCGGCGCCGCAAATGACGTCAGAATCGAGATCGGAATCCCGGCGCGGCTTCCCGGTGTGTACAGCGCGAAGTCAGCCGCTTTCCGCAGCCGCTCGATGCGTGCGCCATCCTGGCCCCAATCGGCAAGCCCCTTCTTCCATTCCTCCGATTGCGCGGCGGCGTACCCGTCGGCCGTCTGCCCCGCCCGTCGCGCAGCGTCCTCGTCTATCCATGGCCGGAAGTCCTGTGGCGTGAGCGCGGGAAATGTCAGCAGCAGGTTGCCGAGGTCGCCCTTGGGATCAATCGCGATCACGGGTACGCCATCGATGGCCGCTTCCTCGATAAGCCCGAGACACAAGCCTGTCTTCCCGCTGCCGGTCATGCCGACGCACACGGCGTGTGTCACGAGGTCGCGCGAATCGTAGAGGACCAGCTGATCCAGCGTGCGTCCCGAGTGGACGTCGTACTCGCGGCCCAGATAAAACAGACCGAGCTTCTCGAATTCCTGCATAACGAGAATGGGAGACCGTCAGCGATCGAGAAAGGGAGAGGATAACAGGAGAGCGGAAGAAGCGGAATAACAAGAGAAAGGGAGAAGAGGGATTAACAGGAGAAAAGAAGGGGGAAACCAATAAATTGGGTTTCTCCCTTTCTCCCCTTCTCCTGTTATTGCTCTTCTCCCGCTGTCTTGTCTTCCCCGCTCCCGGGCTCCAACCAGAGCGCGATGGGCACGGACAGCAACAGGTAGCGCTTTCTCAGTTCGATGACGCGGCCCGCGTAGTCGCGCTTCTCGATCCGGTTCGCGAGCAACTCGTCACGCAAACGGCGGATCTCGTATCGGTAGAGATCGTTGATTGCGTCACGAAGAACGCGAGGCGCGGTCGTCGACAGCGGATTCAGGCCGTGACGCCAGAGCTGCTCAAGGACCTCTCGTCGGTATGTGTACGTTGACGTCACGTCGCGACCCGTGAAGCGCCGTTCAAAGATCCGTTATGGGTTTTCTCCGTGCGCTCCGTGACTCCCGCCTTCGCGCGAAGCGCTTCGGCGGGCCGCCGTAGCCTTGGCGAAGGCTGGCCGCGATGAAGAGATCTTCTCTACGTCCTCCGTCTGCTTCGTTACCTGCCGCTGTCGGTCGTCGCGTTCGCCGCGGTCGGGCGCGCGCCGAGATAGATCCCGTTGAACAGAAACTTGAACGTGCCGTGCGGCTGGCCTCTGAACGTAATCTCGGGACCGAATATGAACAACTTCCCTTTCCCGATCGTGGCCTCGACAACGGCAACGCCGCCCTGGAGGTAACCCTGGCCGTACGCCCATCCGCTGCGCAGCGGAGTGGCGCTGTCGAACCAGGCAACCGGGCGAATACCCTGCAACGCTGCCTCCGGGGCAAGCTCGAACACCGGGCTGTTATCGAAGAACACGTCCACGGGATTCGTGATCCCGTGAGCAATGGGGCTGGCGTTGTTGACGGCGACCCGAAGAACCGAGCCGGGCACGTAGTACTTCTCCGACGGCAGCGGACGCGAGGTGCCGTCCGGCGAGCGTTCGGACAGGTGATTGCCGATTGGGAGATTCAGCAGCTGTGCGAGGCTCATCCCCGAACGCCCGACTGCCAGAATGGTCCCACCGTCGTCCAGGAACTTCTTCAGCTGCGGCATGCTCTGCGCTGGTGAATATGCGCCGACCATGTCGCGGTACTCTGCGGGGACGTTACTGGCGTCGCCGGCGCTACCGCGGCCTCCAGCAGCTTGGGCGCCAGTCGCCGCATCGGCGCCGCCCCCGCGACCGCCACGGCCGCCGAAGCCTCCGCCAGCGGAGGGTCCGACACCCGACGGAAAAATGATCACGTCGAAGCGACTCGAGAGGTTGCCCGCGTCGATCGTCTTCGGATACACGACCTCGAACGGGAATTCGAACTGTTCGAGCAGGAACCGCGTCCAGCCGGAAGGCATCGAGCCACCGTATTGATCCGCGAGCGCGACACGCAGCTTCCGCAACTTGATCGCACCACCGGTCGCAAGCGCTGTCGGAGGGGCTTCGAACGTGACGCCAAGCTCGGTTGCAATCTTCTGGAGCTCTGGCCTGATGCTGCCTGCCTGCGGAATGTAGAAGTACCCCTTTTCTCCCTGCGTCCAGAGCACTTCCCGGCCCGCAGCCAGCAGACGATTGACCGCGATGGACGCGTTATTCGTCGCGTGGCTCAGGACGAGCGCGCCGCTGCTCTCGGCGACCTTGCCGGGGGCGGGGCTCTGCAAGCCGCTCACTTTCTCGAATGGCCCGTCGAAGCCATCGAGGATGCGGTCGAAGTGCACGCCCATCTGATACGCGAGCGTCCAGCCCGCGCTGTCGTACGGCCGCGTCGGGGGCCCACCCGGGTACGGAATATCGTCGGGATGATCTTGCGGTTCGAACATGTCCAGCACATGCGGACGGAACGCCTGCGCCGTCTTCACGACGTATGAGCCGGGGGGATAACTCCTCCCGCCGACCGTGAAGGCGGCGGTCGCTCGTTGCACGGTGACCCCGGTCTTCAACAACGCGTTCACGAACCTGGTGGCAGTCGGAAAGTCCGTTTGATCCGATGAGAGGATGTAGCCGCGCGGATCGCGGTTCGCGGGGTTGCGGAGGAACTCTTTGAACTGCTCGACAGTGCCGCTACGCCCAGCGCCGCGGCCGCCGGCGCCAGGCTCATCTCCGCTCGGAACGTCGCCGCGTCCCCCGCGGCCCTCACCGAGGACGGTCTGCGCGGCAATCACACGGCGCGGCGTGGCCGTCCACGAATCCTTGCTGCCACGCTCGATCGAGTTCTTCCCCATCTGGTAGATGTTGTAGAGGAAGTTCTCCCTGTTGCGCGACGCGATGTCGAGCACCGCCCAGTTCGCGGTGAGCGAATAATCGATCGATTGGCGGAAGTGCCAGACCTGCGGCTCGATTGGGAAATGCAGGCTCGAGTCGGGCAGCTGCTTCGAAGGAATGAACGGAATCGTGACCGGCGTCGGATTGCCGATCGTTTCGGTGAGCAGCCCGATCATGTTGTGAAAGTACACCGTCGTGCGCAGACCGCCGTTCCACCACGTCGAGTAACCCGATCCTTTCCTGCTCGTCACGCCAGGCTTTCCTTCGGCGTTGAAGCGCGAGGCCATTGCCGCGCCAACGAGATCGAGCTCGGACACAATCAGGGGGTCGAAGTTGTAGTTGAACGGATCGCGGAACGGCGGCGCGAACATGACCGTGCCAGCCGGTCCGGTCTGGTGATGGTTGTACAGGATTTGCGGGAACCATTCCGTGTAGAGCACCTTGTTCATGTTCGTGCTCTCGGGCAGGTTCGACATGTAGAAGTCGCGGTTGTTGTCGTGCCCGGCGTACTTCTCGTAGAGCCGTGGAATGCCCGGTCCGGTTCCCCGCTGTTCGGCAACGGGATTGCGCATGTACCAGCTAGAGACCAGCTCCATCCCGTCCGGGTTTGCGTGGACCGCGAGGATCACACAGTCGTTGAGGATCCTCGTCGTCTCGGGATCGGTGCGGCTGACGAGTTGATAGACGGTTTCGATCAGCTGATGCGCGCCGAGCACCTCCGTTGCATGCAGGCCGCCGTCGATCCATACGACGGCCTTTCCTTCGCGCGCGAGTGCACGCGCCTGGTCATCGCTCAGACCTTCGGCCAGGGCGAGCCTGCGTGAGATCTCCTTATAGCGGTCGAGCTTCTTGTGGTTCTCCGGCGAGGTGATGATGGCCATCAGGTGCGGGCGCCCCTCGGCGGTCTTGCCGATTACCACCACCTTCATCCGATCGGATTCCTTGTCCAGCTTGTGCCAGTACTCGACGAACTGCGTGTAGGTCGCGAGCCGGTAGTCGTCGCCGATGTTGAACCCGAACTGCTGCTTCGGCGTCGTGATCGTAGCCGTCTGCGCGGCCGCGGTCGCGGCCATCAGCATGACCGCTGCGATCAAAACCGTAGAGCGCCTGGCACGCGTGGGCATGATCCGCCCTCCCGGAATGGCGGTAACGATACCACTTCGTCGCGCGTGCTGTCGCTGCGCGCTCACACGTTCAGGCTTTGGGCTCATGGCTCTTGGCTTTGGGCCTGGCGGGAAATCGTCGCGCGAATGCACCGGCGAGAACTCGCGCACGGTGAAGGGAGCAACTCGCTGGGCCACACGGGTTTTCTGCAGGGCGCGCCTAAAGCCGAAAGCCCTGAGCCCTGAGCCGGGTGTGACGCATTGAGGTTGACGCCTACCGCGTCAATTTCCGGTACTTGATCCGATGTGGCTGGTCCGCTTCTGCCCCGAGGCGCCGCCGCCGATCGGCCTCGTAGTCCTGATAGTTGCCCTCGAACCACTCGACCTTGCTGTCCCCCTCGAACGCCAGCAGGTGGGTCGCGATGCGATCGAGGAACCAGCGATCGTGGCTGATCACGACGGCACAGCCGGCGAACGAGAGCAGCGCCTCTTCGAGAGCGCGAAGCGTGTCGACGTCGAGGTCGTTCGTCGGCTCGTCGAGGAGCAGCAGATTCGCTCCGCCTTTCAGCAGCTTTGCAAGATGGACCCGATTGCGCTCGCCGCCGGAGAGCGATCCCACCTTCCTCTGCTGATCTCGACCTTTGAAATTGAACCACGAAACATACGCGCGCGAGGCGACGTCGCGCTTCCCGAGCTCCACTTCGTCCTTGCCGCCAGAGATCTCTTCCCAGACCGTCTTGTCGGGCGACAGCGCGTCGCGAGACTGATCGACGTAGCCGATCTGCACCGTCTCCCCGAGCCGCAACATTCCCGCGTCTGGCTGCTCCTGCCCCGTGATCATCCGGAACAGCGTCGTCTTGCCCGCGCCGTTCGGTCCGACCACGCCGACGATGCCTCCGCGCGGCAGCGTGAAGCTCACATCGTCCATGAGCAGCAGATCGCCGTACGCTTTGCGCAGTCCGCGTGCCTCGACAACGATGTCGCCCAGGCGCGGGCCGGGAGGAATGTAGATCTCGACCTGTTCGATCTTCTGCGCGGTCTCCTGTTTGAGCAGATCCTCGTACGCGTTGAGCCGCGCCTTTCCCTTTGCGTGACGCGCCCGCGGCGACATGCGGATCCATTCGAGCTCTCGCTGGAGCGTGCGCTGCCGTTTCGTCTCCTGCTTTTCTTCGAGCTGGAGCCGATTCTGCTTCTGCTCGAGCCAGGAAGAGTAGTTACCCTGCCACGGAATGCCCGATCCACGATCGAGCTCGAGGATCCAGCCGGCGACGTTGTCGAGAAAGTACCGATCGTGCGTCACCGCCACCACCGTGCCTGGATAATCCTTCAGAAAGCGCTCGAGCCAGGCGACCGACTCCGCGTCGAGGTGGTTCGTCGGCTCGTCGAGCAGCAGCAGATCGGGCGAACGCAACAGCAGACGGCACAACGCGACGCGGCGCCGTTCACCACCAGAGAGCGTCGTGACGTCCGCATCGGGCGGCGGAAGCCGCAGCGCGTCCATCGCAAGCTCGACGCGCGAGTCGAGGTCCCAGCCGTTGGCCGCTTCGATGCGATCCTGGACCTTGCCCTGCTCCTCGAGGACCTTCTCCATGTCCTCGGGTGAGAGGTCTTCGCCAAACTTCGCGTTGATCTCGTCGTACCGGTTCAGCAGTCCGCGGACCTCGGCCACGCCCTCTTCGACGTTTCCGAGCACCGTCTTCGACTGATCGAGCCGCGGCTCCTGTGGCAGGAACCCGACGGTAATGCCGTCGGCCGGAAACGCTTCGCCAATGAAGTCGTGATCCTCGGCTGCCATGATCCGAAGCAGTGTGCTCTTGCCCGCGCCGTTGAGGCCAAGCACGCCAATCTTCGCCGCCGGCAGGAACGAGAGCCAGATATCCCTGAGAACGACATGGTCGGGCTGATGGACCCTGCCCAACCCTTTCATCGTGTAAATGAACTGCATAACTATTGTCGACTGCGGATTGCTGATTTGCGCTCGACCTTGATTCTATCTCCCGAATCTGCACTCCTCAATCCGCAATCCGGCAATCTGCATTCCGCAATCTGCAATCTGCAATCGTCAGAGCGCTCGATCAGATCGCACCGGCACTGAGACCGTTGTCTTGGCCGGTTCAGGCGTGAAGTCTTCGCCAGGATTGATGAAGCGATCCGCTTCGAGCTTGTACTGCTTGTCGTACAGCGTCCGATAGCGGCCGCCGACCGCCAGGAGCTCGGTGTGCGTACCTCGCTCCACGATCTCGCCGTGCTCGATCACCAGGATCTGATCGGCGCTTCGGATCGTCGACAGGCGATGCGCGATGACGAACGTGGTTCTCCCCTTCCGCAGCGATCGCAAGCCGTCCTGGATGAGCGCCTCGCTCTCGCTGTCGAGCGACGAGGTCGCCTCGTCCAGCACGAGAATGCGAGGGTCCGCCAGGATCGCGCGAGCGATCGCGACACGCTGCCGCTGACCGCCCGAAAGCTTGACGCCGCGCTCACCGACGATCGTGTCGTACTTCTTTTCGAAGCCCTCGATGAACTCGTCCGCGTGCGCGATCCGGCTCACCTCTTTGATCTGGTCGAGTGTTGCATCCTGCCGGCCGTAGCGGATGTTGTCGCCAACCGTCCCGTCGAACAGGAAGTTGTCCTGCAATACGACGCCAATCTGCGAGCGGTAATCCCGCAGTGGCACCGTCGTCAAGTCACGACCGTCCACCAGAATCCGTCCAGACAGCGGACGATTGAATGCCATCACGAGACTGATGAGCGTGCTCTTCCCCGATCCACTCGAGCCGACGAGCGCGGTTGTCGTCCCGGCCTCCGCTGTGAAACTGACTCCCTTGAGGACCGGCATACCCGGGTTGTACTCGAAGCTGACGTTCTCGAACACGATCTCCCCTTCGATCGCGCCAAGCGGGGCTTTCTCACGATCCTCCTGATCCTCGGTTGGCATCTGCATCAACTCGCGAATGCGATCGAGTCCAGCGAACGCTTCACTGATCTGCGTGCCGATGGACGCAATCTGCACGACGGGCGCCGCCATCAACCCCGTGAACAGGATGTAGCTGAAGAAATCACCGGTCGTCATCTGACCGGCGAGAATCGCGCGGCCGCCGACGACGATCAGCAGCACGCCGATCACGCCGATGATGACGGTCGAGAAGGCGGTGATTCCCGACACCCCTGTAATCGTCTCCGCGACGTTGCGGAACATTCTGTGGATGCCCCTGGTGAAGACGAGCTCCTCGCGCTTCTCGGCGGTGTACGTCTTCACGATGCGGATGCCGCCGAGCGTTTCGTTGAGGCGGCCCGTGACTTCCGCATTGATCTTCCCGCGCTCGCGGAAGAGCGGGCGCAGCCGATTGAACGCGAGCGCCATGCCGCCGCCAAATGCGGCGAGCGCCACGATCGTGACGCTCGTCAGAACCCAATTCAGGTAGAAGAGATACGCAAGCGCGGCGACCGCCGTTACGACGCTGCCGGTCAGCTGCACCAGGCCGGTGCCCACGAGATTTCGAATCCCTTCCGCGTCCGTCATGATCCTCGAGATCAGAACGCCGGACTGTGTCGAGTCGAAATAACGGACCGGCAGGCGCGCGACGTGCGCTTCCACGTGGCGCCGCATGTCGGTGATCGCCCGCTGCGCTGCGACGCCAAGGACCTGAGACAGCGCAAACGACGTGATCGCCTGGACGACGGTGGCTGCTCCTGCGACGAGGGCCAGGGGCGTCAGCAACTCGGCGCGTCCCTTGCCGATGATGTCGTCGATGAGAAACTTCGAGGTCGCCGGCAGCACGAGCCCGGCGAGCCGATTGACGAGCATCAGCGCGGAGCCGAGCAGCAGCCGTCCGCGTCGCGCCCACATCAGCTCCCGCGCCTCGCGCCACGCCTCTGACGCGGTCACCTTCTTCTTTGGTGGCGCCGCCGCTGTCGTTGGCTGCGTCGCCTCCACCCGCCGCGCTCGACCGCGTTTCGGGCGAGAGCGGCCTATAAAACCCGCACTTATAGCCATGATTGCTATGACGCTCGAGAACAAAGAACGGGATCCGGGGCTCGGGATTCGGGTCGGGGCTCGCTGGTTCGGACTCGGAATTCGAGGTCCAGGCCTAGCGACGCCGGCGTCCACAGACCTCCCACTCCTCTGATCTGATCAGTAACAGAGTGGGAGCTGAACCGCCAGACGCGGCAGGACTGACGAATCCCGAACCCCGAACCCCGGCGCAATTCAGAATTGTACGCGAAGCTCCCCGACGACCTGACGCTTGAGAATGTCGCCGAACACGTGCTGCTGCACGTCGGAGTTGGCGAGGTTGATCACCTTGATCGTCGTCGTCAGCTTGTTGTCGGCCCACCGAACGCCAAAGCTGCCGTTGACGAGCGTGTAGGCGTCAGTTGTTCCGTGATACGGGTCGTCGAGCACGTCCTGCCAGAATGCGCTGCCGCTGTAGTTGACCGAGAAGGCTCCGAGGTAGCGCTGGTACGCGAAGTTCACACCGACGTTGACGCGGTTCTTCGCCGGAATGTTGAGCTCCGTCAGCGGGAAATCCTCGGGATCCGGTGTGCCCTGCCAGGAGTAGTTTGCAAACGCGTCCACGTACCGGTGTACGTGGCTGTTGACCCCCAGCTCCACACCCTTTTGCGTGCTGTGGCCGAAGTTGAAGTACGTAAAGCGGCCGGGCAGGAAAATCCCTCGTTGGGCCAGCAGAGCGATCGCGAGGGGACTCAATGGCCAGTTCGCCGGCGGATTCGAGGCGGTGTACCGCCCCGTGGGATCCTCCGTGAACAGGATGTCGTTCTTCAGTTTGTTCACGAAGAACGCGGCGCTGATGATCGCGCGCTTCATGACGACGCCGGAGTAGCCGACTTCGAAGGCGCCCAGCGATTGCTCCTTGAGATCCTGGTTGCCGACGATGTTGACCGGGAGGACGTAGTTGGCTGGACCACCCAGCGCCGCCAGGCTCGCCGGGCGGGCGATCACGAGGTCGATGAAATTGTTGATGACCGACGGCGATCGGTACGCGCGATTGTACGACACGCGGAACGTGTGCTCCTCGCGGGGCTTGATCATGAACGTGGTGCGAGGAGAGAACACCCAGTCGTCGAGATAGTCGAACCGATCGACGCGCCCGCCGAGCATCAGGCGGAAGTACTTCGACAGGAATATCTCGTCCTGGCCGTAGGCACCGAACTCGGTCCGATTGTCGGCGTCCGGCGCGATCGAGAGCTGGAACCTGTTGAACCGCAGGTTGCCGCCGTAGCTGACGACGTGTCGCTTCGCGAAGGTCTGGACGTTCGACGCTTCGAAGTCGTAGGTGCTCGTATCGAAGTTGAAGGTGATTGGCTGCCCGGTCAGCGGATCGCGTGCGAGCAGATTGTCTGCATCCCCGTTGAGAATGTTCGTGAAGAAGCCCGCACGGAACGCTTTCTGGCTGTAGTTCGCCTTGACGTATCCCAGCACCGAACCACTGGTGATGTTGAACGGTCCGATTCCCGAGTGCATGATGCCGGTCGTGCCCGAGACACCACCCGAGATCGACAGCTTTCGGCCGTCCGGGTAGTCGTAGTCGAACCGTGCATCGAGCTTTGGCTGAGTCGTCCCTTCGTTCGAATACGGCGGATAAACCGCTCGCGGTCCGGAGCAGACGTCGGAGCGGTCGCACGGGATTGTGCCGGTGGGACGCGACAGCGGATCCTGCGTGTAGCTTCCAGCGGAGATCTTGTACGCCCATCGATCGTTCAACGCCTGGGCGTGCGTGCCGCTCACGTACCATAACGCTCCGGCGTCCTGCCCTTCGCTCCGGCCGAATCCGCCGACCCCGAACGTCGCGCTCGTCCCCTGCATCTCGCGCGGCGATTTGGTGATCACGTTCACGACGCCGTACAGCGCGTTGGCACCCCAGACCGCAGATGCAGGACCGCGAACGACTTCAATCTGCTTGATTTCGTTGAAGTTCACCGGAAGGAAGTCCCACATCACGAACCCGAAGAAGTCCTGGTAGAGACTGCGGCCGTCGAGCAGCGCCAGCTCTCCGGTTGCCAGGGTACCAGATGCGCCGCGGCTCGTCAGATTGATGTCGCGCGCCGACACCTGCGTGACGTTGACGCCGGGAACGCTGCGCAGCAACTCGGCGAAATTCTGCGTCGGCGCCGTCTCGATCGTCTGACTCGTCACGACACTCATCGTCGCGGGCGCGTTGATCAGCTTTTCGTCCGCTTTGGAGGCGCTGACAACGACCGTTTCTTCGTAGGTGGGCGGCTCTTCGGGTTTTTGTCCCTGCTTCTGCTCGGGTTTGGGCTCGGGCTTCTGTTCGGGTTTCTGCGGCTGTTGTTGCGACTGCGATGACGTAACCACCGTCTGTGCTGCCGCCGGTCGGACGATGGCGAGACAGGCCACGAGCACTGTCGGCCAGCCAACACGACACACGTGATCCATAAACGCTCCTGCGAAGTCCGGCTTTCGGGCCCTTGACCTCGCTCGAAATGGGCCAAACGCGGAAAGCCAGGACGGAGGATTGGTAAAGTGCAGAGCCTGAGCGGTATATCACAGGCGTCGAACACTGTAAACATGGGAGCGGACCGCTTTGCTTGGACCAGATACGGCTGCTCGGTCCCCGTACCGAATACACTGAATGGCTGCGATGTCCACCGACGTGCTTCCCTCGGCGCCGGCTGCTTCCAGGACAGGACTTCAGGTTGTCACGCCCGAAGAGTGGTCCAGTTGGCCGGACGAGCGGCTCCTGGATTTGCGCATGTGCCAGCTCGGCGTCACGATCGAAGGCAGCCCGCTCGAGACGAGGATCGCCGAGCTGCAGGCCGAGCTCGATGCGAGAGGCCTGGGCTTCCAGCCACACTTCTGGCTCTCGGCCGAGTGGTTCTCACCGGACGGCGTCCCGGGAGTCGCCATTCCGTTCTACCTGGCGCATCCGCGGCTCGAAAAGCTCGAGCGCGCGCAGATGCTCGAAGTCGAAGGGGGCACGCCGGAGTGGTGCATGAAGATCCTGCGGCACGAGGCCGGCCACGCAATCGATAACGCATACAAGCTGCGACAGCGGCGCAGGCGTCAGCAGATCTTCGGTCCGTCGTACATTCACTACCCTGAGTACTACACGCCGAAACCATACAGCAAGAGCTTCGTCCTCCATCTCGACAGCTGGTACGCGCAGAGCCATCCGGATGAAGACTTCGCCGAGACGTTTGCCGTCTGGCTCAACCCGCAGTCCGACTGGCGCAGCCGGTATGCAGATTGGCCGGCGCTCAAGAAGCTCGAATACATGGAAGCGCTGATGGCGGAAATCGCCGGCAAGCCGATGCTGGTGCGAACGCGCCGAAAGGTCGAGGCGCTACAGAGCATTCGCAAGACACTGCGCGCGTACTACCTGCGCAAGCGCCGCCACTACGGCGTGGAGCATCCGCATTTCTACGACCGCGATCTGCGCAAGCTGTTCTCCGATCGGCCCGAGCACGAGGGCCACATGAAGGCCGCGCGCTTCATCGCCCGCATCAGGCGCGAGTTGCGCCGACGGGTCGCGTCATGGACGGGCGAATACCAATACACGATCGATCAGGTCATCGAGAACATGATCAAGCGCGCCAACGAACTCAATCTGCGGCTCGCCGGTCCCGAGGAACACGCGAAGCTGGAGTTCACCATTCTCCTCACGGTGCAGACAATGAACTATCTGCACAGCGGTCATCACCGCGTCGCGCTCTAAAAAGGGAAAAGGCAAAAGGGACAAGGGACAAGAATTGCAACCTCGTCTCCCTTTTCCCTTCTCCCTTTTCCCTTTTCCCTTTCCCTTGACTATCCGCTTCTCAGTACCACCAGCGGATCAACCCCGCGGGCGCGCCGTGCAGGCCACCAGCTCGCCGCGAACGAGACGAGCGCCATCGCGGCCGAAACCGCGGTGAAGACACCTGGGTCCGTCGGGTTCGTGCCGAAGAGGATCCCTTCGAGGACTCTGGTCGAAGCCCACGCCCCGAGGAGACCGAAGACCAGACCGGCCGCGGTCAACTTGAGCCCGCTCACAGCGACGAGCGACTCCACTTGCCGCGGCGTCGCACCTAGCGCGAGGCGAACGCCAATTTCGCGCGTACGGTGACTGACGCTGTACGCGATAACGCCGAACGCCCATCGTCGCGATCAGCAGTGCCACTACTGCAAACGACGTCATCAGCAGCGCCACGAACCTCGCCGGCTGCGACCACCGCGCGGACGCTCGGATCGGCTTCCAGCCTGCGCAAAGGACCAGGAGCGGGTCACGCTCAAAGCCTGAAGCCCTGAGCCCCAAGCCCCGATCGTTGAGCCCTAACGGCCGTAAAGATTCGGTTATTTGGTTCCGAAGGGCGACGCGCGAGGAACCGGACGTGAGATGATGCGTATTCTCAATGGGCTCGACCGCGGTGTTCGAATCGCCAGTTGACCGACGTTCTACTACATCGAGGCTTCCATGAGAGTTGTGCGCCTGTCCGCCGGCCTGTTCGGTGCGATCTGGATTGGTGTGCTCGCCACTGCCTGGGTTGGGGCTGCTGATCAGTACGCGTCGAAGCCGCCCTCCGACGTGCCGACATTCACCAAGGACGTCGCGCCTATCCTTTACAAGAACTGCACGACGTGCCACCGGCCCGGTGAGATCGCGCCGATGTCGCTCCTCACGTACGAGGACGCCCGACCGTGGGCAAAGGCAATCCGCGATGAGGTCTCCGAGCGGAACATGCCGCCGTGGCACGCCGACGCGCCGCACGGCACGTTTCTGAACGAGCGCGGCATCACCGACGAAGAGCGCGAGACGCTTGTGAAATGGGCGAGCAGAGGCGCGCCGAAGGGCAAGCCCGAAGATCTCCCGCCGCAGCCGCAGTACCCGGATGGCTGGTCGATGGGCAAGCCGGACATCATCTTGGAGATGCCCGAGCCGTACAAAGTTGCGGCAGACGGCGTCGTCGCGTACGAATACGTGTACATCCCAACGAACTTCACCGAGCCGAAGTGGGTTCAGGCAATCGAGGTCCGGCCCGGAGATCGGTCGGTCGTACACCACGTCCTCGTGTACTATCGCGCGAAGCCAGACCTGCAGCGTTCGCCGGTGCTTCAGCCGAACAAACAGCTGTCTCAGATGCCCGAAAGTCCGACCGGCTTGTTGCCGCGGCGCAAGGACCTTCCCCCGGCCCGGCTCATCGCCACCTACGCCCCGGGGACGAATCCCGAGGTGCTCCCACCGGGTACGGCTCTTCGACTGGAGCCCGGCGGAATCATCGAACTGCAGATGCATTACACGACGAACGGCGAAGCTGCCGTCGATCGAACGAAGGTCGGGCTGATCCTCTCGAGGGATCCATCACCGCGCGAGATTCGTCCGTCTCACTTCTTCAACGGCACACTGAACCTGCCGGCGGGCGCGGCCGACGTATCCGTGGAGGCGGACGTCGAGTTCCTGCAGGACGCGACCGTGTGGGGACTCTTCCCGCATACCCATCTTCGCGGAAAGAAGTGGGAATACAAACTCGTGCTGCCGGACGGCACGAGCAAGACGGTCCTGTCGGTCCCGAAATACGATTTCAACTGGCAGACGTATTACATGTTCAGGGAACCGCTACAGGTGCCGAAGGGAGCGAAACTGGTGTCGACGGCGTGGTACGACAACTCGCCGAAGAACAAGGCGAATCCAGACCCGACCGTCGACGTGAAGTGGGGAGATCAGACGTGGGAGGAAATGCAGTATACCGGAATTCTCTTCAGTCCGGGACAGGCCCCAGCGACGACGACTTCCGGAAAGCAGCAGTAACGTTATGACGAAGATCGCCTCGGCGCTCGCTCTTTCAGTCGGCCTCCTCGCCTCGATGGTCGCGTTGCGCGCCTCTGATGCCGCAGATGATCAGTACGCCAGCAAGCCTGCAATGTGCCGACGTTCAGCAAGAACGTCGCACCGATTCTCTACAAGAACTGCACCGGCTGCCATCGTCCTGGCGAGATCGCGCCGATGTCGCTGCTGACATACGACGATGCCCGGCCGTGGGCGAAGGCGATTCGCGACGAGGTCAGTGAAGGCAACATGCCGCCGTGGCACGCGGACCCGAAGGTCGGTCATTTCGCCAACGAGCGTCGTCTCACGGATGAAGAGAAAGACGTGCTGGTGCGGTGGGCGAGCGGCGGCGCACCTAGGGGAAGCGCCAACGATCTGCCGTCCAGTGCCAAGTACACCGACGGGTGGACGATCGGCGAGCCCGACCTCGTCCTCAGCATGCCGCAGGAGTACACGGTGCCGGCCGACGGGTTCGTCGAGTACGAATACATCGAGATCCCGACGAACCTGAAGGAAGACAAGTGGGTGCAGGCGCTGGAGGTGCGTCCGGGCAATCGCGAAGTTGTTCACCACGTGATCGCCTATGCGCGTCCGCCGCAGCCTGAGCGGCGGCCGAGCGCGCTCCGCGCCGCCGAAGGCATGGACATCCCCGCCGGTCAGAGTGGCGGCCCGGAGGAAGGCGAAGGTCAGAAGCGAGCGCGTGGCCAGAGTCGCTTTCCAGCGCCTCGACGCCTCGGGGCATCGATCGGCGGCTTCGCACCAGGTACGAGCGCGCAGGTGTACGAGCCGGGCTCCGCGCTGTTGCTGCGCGCCGGATCGACCGTTGTTCTACAGATGCATTACACGCCGAACGGCGACAAGGCAACCGACCGCACGAAAATCGGGTTGAAGTTCGCGGCGGCTCCGCCGCAGCACGAGATTCGCCTGGCGTCACTCGTCAACGGCAGCCTTCGCATTCCGCCGGGTGCATCGGATTACGCCCTGTCGGCTGATATGACGACGACGGCCGACGTCACGATCCGACAACTTCTTCCGCACACACATCTGCGCGGGAAGAGCTGGGAGTACTCGGTGATCTATCCCGATGGCCGCTCGGAGGTCATTCTCTTCGTGCCGAAGTACGATTTCAATTGGCAGACGTCTTACATCTTCAGCAAGCCTCTCAAGCTGCCGAACGGATCGAAGCTACACGCCGTCGCGCACTACGACAACTCGAGCGCGAACAAGTCAAATCCCGATCCGACTGTCGAAGTCCATTGGGGCGATCAGACCTGGGAAGAAATGATGTTCACCGTCGATCGTGTACACGATCGACGGTGTTGCCCCCGGCGCGGTGATCACGCCGCAACCGTCAGGCGGGCAGCGTCACTGATGCAGAGTTGTAGGCGCGGTCTGAAGACCGCGCCCTGCAAAGCAATGATCGACGTAGAACGAGCTTCGACCGTCGCCGCCTCCACATTCGTCGGCGCCATCATCGTGACGGTGGTAACCGTCTACGCGCACGATCCGATCTCGACTCGCGTCACGTGGAACAATGACATCGCCCGGATCGTCGAGGCGCGCTGTGTCGAGTGTCACGGCGCGACCGCCAAGGATTCGATTCCCCTCGCGACCTACGAACAGGCTCGCCCGTGGGCCAAAGCAATCCGGGAAGAGGTCCTGACACGACGCATGCCGATCTGGGGCGCCGCACGCGGTTACGGCGACTTCAGCAACGACCCGTCGCTGTCGCCATTCGAAATCGCGCTGGTTGTAGCGTGGGCGGATGGCGGAGCTCCGCGCGGAACTGACGCTGATCAGGGGAAGCGCCTGCGGCCCGAGCGAGGCGCGAAGTCGCCGAGCGAGAGCGAGCGGGCCGGGGCCCCCGGCGCGCGTTCTGTGCGCGCTGGGGTGGAAGGGTGGGGCCCCGCGAGGGCTGAGAAAAGCCGGCCGAACGCTACAGATCCAGCTGGTAGTGGACAGTCGGCTCGCGAAATTACCCTCCCCTGCACCGAGCAGCCGCTCCCGCAAGGTCGGCTGCTGGCGGTCCGCCCTCAGCTGAGCGAAGGCGGCTCGCTCGGAATTGCGGTTCGGCAGCCGGACGGCACACAAGTGATCGTCGCGTGGATCCGCAATTTCGATCCGAGGTACGTGACCACGTACTGGCTTCGAACGCCAGTGACCATGCGGAACGGCAGCCGGCTGATCGCGGAGTCACCCGGTCAGTGTTCCCTCAGGGCGACGGTGGCTTCGCTTCGATGACGAACGGCGCTGTGATGATCTTCCCTGCGCGCTGCACTTGGACCCACAGCTTGTAGAGGCCCGGCGCTGGAATGAGCGGCGCAAACGTGACGACAGGTCCCGGCGACGGACTTCCTTCGGGATGACCATGGATCGCCGTCGTCACGTCGGCGTTTACCAACAGCAAGTGACCCGAAGCGCCGAGGAGCGGCTCTAGATCACTGACCGGTGCTCCGGTCCGGGCATCCGAGATCGTGAAGCGCAGGTCCGACGAGCGAAACGCCACGACCTTGCCTGTCTCCAATCGGATTCGCAGGCCATCGACTACCTGCTCGGTCTCACCTGCGCGAAGCTCCGGGGCCGCCGCGAACAACGATCCGCTGTAGCCGGGCGTCACGATCACTCGATGGACCATCTGCGGTGTGCCAGCCGCCGGGAGAAAGTCGACGACCAGCACGTATTCGCCCGACGGAAGGGCCCAGACAACTTCGAACGTGCCGTCTTCTCGCTGCTCTGGATGGAGGTGAGCGAAGTTCGAGAGATCGCGGCTGATCACGAAGAGGTGAAGGAATCGCTCGTGCACATCGACGAAACGCTGAACGGTTTCGTGCGTCTGCGGGTCGCGCACGACGAGCTTCAGCAACGCAGGTCCACCCGCGCCGCGCCCGCGCGTCAGCATCGCATCGAGCCGATACTCACCCAGCACCGGAGGCGGGATCGGCACGAGGGTCATGCCGCACACCGGGCACTTGTCCGGGAGCGCGGCCCTGATGTCCGGATGCATCGGACACCAGAACGCATCGGGCAGATCGGTTTCCCGTACGATTTCGATCACGGCGCTCGATGGCAGACGAAATCGCGCGCTATCAGCGGTGCGTGCGAATGGCTGATCGGCGCCCGCAGCGAGTGCATCGACCGCTCCGTTGAGATCCTCGGCCGAGAACGCAATGGCGCTCACGCGATCGTCACTCACGCCGACTGCGACCGCCGTCTTCTCGAGCGTGGACGGTTCTGTCGTTCCACGCCGCTCGTTCAACCAGCGAACGGCTTCGGAGTACACCGCTTCGCCCGCATCTGGTTTGGGTGCGCCGGCGCCACGCGCTGACTCTGACGTCTCTCTGTCGAAGACCAGATACTGCCCCGCTGATCGCACAGCGACCCCATGCCCCTGGAGGAGCGTCCTCGTTCCTCCAACACGCGCCGCGGCCGCATTCATCGCAGCGGCCGGATCGGCAACGCTGACGTGAACGTGATGAAACCGATACCTGACACTGGCCGCCTGACTCGATCGTGCGGCCGGCAGGGACCAGGCGTGCAACAGCATCAGAAACTGAACGACGGTCCCGACGAGCGCCGGCATGCTTATAGAATAACGATCTGATGTCATCTCTGCTCCGCATCCGAATCCTGTTGGTCACTGTACTTCTGTTGCTCACCGTCAGCCGCCAACCGTCCGGCGCGTCCTCATGGCTCGAGCCATATCGCGAACCCGCCGCGCGACTGATTGGCGAAGCTCTCTCGAATCGATTCGCCTGGGACCGTCTGGCCCTCCTTGGCGACACATTCGGTCATCGGCTGAGCGGATCGACAGCTCTCGAAGACGCAATTCGCTGGGCAACCGATCAAATGAAGAAGGACGGACTCGAGAACGTACGCACCGAGCCTGTCAGAGTACCGCACTGGGTACGCGGCGCCGAGAGTGCGGAGATCACCTCGCCGCGGCGCCACGCGATGGTGATGCTCGGGCTCGGAAACAGCATCGGCACGCCGCCGGGCGGCGTGGAAGCCGAAGTCCTCGTGGTCCGGAGTTTCGACGAGCTGAATCAGGCCGCGTCACGCGTGCGCGGCAAAATCGTTCTGTTCAATGTGCCGTTCACCAACTACGGTGAGACCGTCCAGTACCGAGCCGCGGGTCCATCCCGGGCCGCGGCACTCGGCGCAGTGGCCGTTCTCGTCCGATCGGTCGGCCCGGCTGGCCTGCGAACGCCGCACACGGGCGCCCTGCGCTACTCGGAGGATCAGCCACGCATTCCGGCGGCAGCGGTCACGGTCGAAGATGCAGAACGTCTTCAACGTATGCAGGACCGCGGCACGCCCGCCCGTGTTCGGCTCCAGATGGAAGCGCACTTCCTGCCCGACGCCGACTCGGCGAACGTCATCGGCGAAATCCGCGGACACGAGCGTCCCGACGAAGTCGTCGTGATTGGCGGTCACATCGATTCGTGGGATGTCGGCACCGGATCGACCGACGACGGCGGCGGGTGCGTGGCCACCTGGGAAGCGCTGCGCTTGATGAGAAAGCTGAATCTTCGTCCGCGAAGGACAGTCCGGGTCGTGTTGTGGACCAACGAGGAAAACGGATCACGGGGCGCCGAGGCGTATCTCGAGAAATACCGCGATCAGCTGTCGAATCACGTCTTGATGATGGAGTCCGACGGCGGCGTGTTCCGGCCGACCGGTTTCGGATTCACCGGCAGCGACGAGGCACGCGCGAAAGTGCGTGAAATCGCGACCCTGCTTCGCGGCATCCAGTCTGACCGCATCGGCGCGAGCGGCGATGGCGCGGACATCGGCCCGAGCGTGCAGGCCGGACGCATTCCCGCGATGTCGCTGGAGGTGGATGGCGACTACTTCCTGATCCACCACACGCCGGCCGACACGATCGACAAGATCGATCCCATGGATGTCGCGCGCGCCTCGGCCGCAATCGCCGTTATGACGTACGTCGTCGCGGATATACCGGAGAGATTGCGATAAACCCGGGATTCGGGTTTCGGGATTCGGGGCTCGCGATTCGTAGCCATGGGCTGGAACGAACGACAGTGTGAACAGGAGTTCACGAGATCAGGAGGTTGCGTGTTCAGGATTCTTCTGATTCAGAATCCTTCTGATCTC
>Ga0114129_10000946_pt1 | contig 37881 bp, 31 predicted proteins | sample RhiMetdeltSRZDD1_FD_80071 | JGI IMG/M metagenome (GOLD analysis project Ga0114129, IMG submission 80071) | Populus rhizosphere microbial communities from Tennessee, USA - Rhizosphere MetaG P. deltoides SRZDD1 (version 2) (version 2) | ecosystem: Host-associated > Plants > Roots > Rhizosphere >...
CGGAATTCGGCGTCGCCGCTCCTACAAACGACCCGATCCTCGACGCGGCTCTCGAACGCTTCAAGACCAAGAAAGCCGCGTGACGCCACAGAGTTCAGAGAAACTAGAAGTGAGAGCGATCATCTTCTAGCTTCTTTCAGCGTCGCGATCTATTGACACCCTGCAGTCGCAAGCGTATAACCGCTTCACTCTAGAAATCCTGCGAAGCGTGTCGGCGAGCGTTTCGCGCCAACGTACACCTTGCGGCTCGGAGGCGTCATGAACAAACAAGAGCTCATCTCGAAGATCGCGGAGGACACCGGGATCACCAAATCGCACGCTGCAGCTGCCGTCGAATCGTTTTTCGAAGGCATCACGAAGTCGTTGAGGAAGGGACAGCCGATCACGTTCGTCGGGTTCGGCACGTTCAAGACGGCACAGCGGAAGGCGCGTACTGCGCGGAACCCGCAGACCGGCGCCGAGATCAAGGTCCCGAAACGCCGCGTGGTCCGCTTCAGCGCCGGCAAGGCTTTGAAAAGCGCGCTGAACTGAGCACGATGAGCTGAGACGCGCGCGTCAAGGGAAAAGGGAAAGGCAAAGGTGGCCAGGTTGGCTCCGACCGTTTCCCTTGTCCCTTCTCCCTTTTCCCTTTATACTGTCTGTTCCGGTAAGGCCAGTGTTTTCAAGATATAGGCGCGTAGCTCAGTTGGTTAGAGCGCCTGCTTGACACGCAGGAGGTCGGCAGTTCGAGTCTGCCCGTGCCTACCAAGCTTCCACCCCCGATTCTTCAACCGGGGGTCACTGCCCACCGACAGTCTCGATGAACGAGATTACCGTCACGCTTCCCGACGGCCCGAGTCGTCGCGTGCCCGCCGGCGCCACCGCCGCCGACGTCGCGGCACAGATCTCTCCGAGCCTCGCGCGAGCCGCGCTCGCGGCCGTGGTAGACGAACGGCTCGTCGATTTGAGTTTTCGGCTCGAACGTGACGCGCGCCTTCGGCTCGTGACCAAGGACAGCCCCGAGGCGTTGCCCTTGTATCGGCACAGCACGGCGCACCTGATGGCCGCTGCGGTCACGAACCTGTTTCCCGGCGCGCAGTGCGGAATCGGTCCCGCGACCGACGAGGGCTTCTTCTACGACTTCATCGTCGAACGCCCGTTCGTCCCCGAGGATCTCGAGGCAATCGAGAAGAAGATGAAGGAGCTGGCCGCTCAGGACCTCGTCTACGAGCGCCAGATGTGGCCGCGCCAGGAAGCCAAGGCGTTCTTCCTCGCGAAGGGTGAACCGCTGAAGGTCCAGTTGATCGAGGAGAAGACGGCCGGGCAATCCGAGGTGTCCTGCTACACGATCAAAGACAAGGAGACGTTCATCGACTTCTGCGTCGGCCCCCACGTCCCGTCGACGGGCCGTCTGAAGGCGTTCAAGCTGCTGAACACGTCCAATGCCTATTGGAAAGGTGACGCGAAGAACGCGCCGATGCAGCGCATCTACGGCACGGCATTCTTCAGCGACGCGGAGCTGAAGGCACACCTGCAGCAGCTGGAGGAAGCCAAGAAGCGCGATCACCGCAAGCTCGGAAAGGATCTCGGCCTGTTCATGTTCCATCCGTGGGCGCCTGGCGCGACGTTCTGGCTCGCGAAGGGCACCGTGCTCTGGAACATTCTGGCTGAATACATGCGCGGCGTGCTGCTGTCTGCCGGTTACGTCGAGGTGAAGGCGCCAATCGTGTTCAACAAGGCGCTGTGGGAAACCTCCGGACACTGGCAGCACTATCGCGACAACATGTTCCTGCTCGAAAGCGAAGGGGAGCAGATGGCCATGAAGGCAATGAACTGCCCAGGCCATTTCCTCATTTTCGCGAGCGAGACCCGAAGCTACCGCGATCTCCCGATTCGGTATCACGAGCAGACGCCCCTGCATCGTAACGAGGCGTCCGGGGTTCTCTCGGGTCTCACCCGAGTCCGGCAGTTCAGCCAGGACGATGGGCATTGCTTCGTGATGGAGTCCCAGTTAGGCGACGAGGTCGAGCGCTTGCTGCGGCTCGTGCAGCGCGTCTACGGAGACTTCGGTCTGACGCCGTCGATGAAGCTGTCGACGCGGCCGCCGGACTTCATGGGCACGGTCGAAACGTGGAACCACGCCGAGAGCGAGCTGAAGCGCGCGCTCAACAACGTCTGTGAGCAGTACGTGATCAACGAGGGCGACGGCGCGTTCTACGGACCGAAGATCGACTTCGACATCACGGATGCCATCGGTCGCAAATGGCAGTGCGCGACGATTCAGCTCGACTACCAGATGCCCGAGCGCTTCGATTTGACGTACGTCGGCTCGGATAACGCCGAACACCGTCCAGTCGTCATCCACCGGGCGATTTTCGGCAGCTTCGAGCGGTTTATCGCGCTGCTGCTCGAACATTACGCGGGTGCGTTCCCGCTCTGGCTGGCGCCGGTGCAGGCGATCCTGCTTCCTATTGCGGACCGGCACCTCGAGTACGCGGAATCGGTCCGGCAGCGGCTCGCAGCGGCCGGCCTCCGGGTCACGGTCGACGGGCGTCAGGAGAAAATCGGATATAAGATCCGAGAGGCTCAGCTTCAGAAGGTGCCTTACATGCTGGTGATCGGCGACCGCGAAGCCAGCGATGGCACCTTATCGGTTCGTCGTCGAGTCGAGGGAGACATCGGCTCGCAGCGCGTCGATGCGTTCATCGAAGCCGCGCTGAAGGAGATTCGCGAGAAGGGCGCGCCGCCGCAGGATCGCGCGGCGTGACGGAACGCGAAAGTACGAAGTAAGAAGTACGAAGTAAGAAGGAAATACCAGGAACTGCGAGGTAGGAAACAAGAGGTACGAAGCCGGAAGTGACGGTACTTCGAACTTCATACTTCGAACTTCTGAATTTCTTCGGGAGGTGGTTATCGCATTTGATCGAGGCCCGCGGCGCGACGACCGCACCCGGGTAAACGAACGCATCAGGGTTCGCGAAGTCCGCGTCATCGACGACACCGGTCAGCAGCTCGGCATCATGGCGCCGCAGCAGGCGTTGGTGATTGCACGGCAGAAGGGTCTCGACCTCGTCGAGATTGCGGCAACGGCGACACCGCCGGTCTGCCGGATCATGGACTTCGGGCGCTATCAGTACCAGGAGCAGAAGCGCGCCCGACAGGCCAAGAAGCACCAGAAGATCATCGAGGTCAAGGAGATCAAGTTCCGGCCGAAGGTCGACGAGCACGATTACCAGTTCAAGAAGAAGCACATCGAGCGGTTCCTGGCCGATGGCGACAAGGTCAAGGCGACGATCTTCTTCCGCGGCCGCGAGATGGCGCATCCCGAGATCGGGCGGCGGATCCTCGAGCGGCTGATTGACGATCTCGGAGAGGTAGCGATAGCGGAAACAGCGCCGCGGCAGGAAGGGAACCAGATGCACACGATCCTGTCGCAGCGCGCGGGAGCCAAGCGGCCCGCGCCGAAGCGAGACGTGGAGCGCGCGCCGGAGTCGTGAGAAGAGGCACATGCCGAAACTGAAAACCCACCGCGGCGCAGCCAAGCGGTTCAAGAAGACCGGCACGGGCAAGTTCGTGCGAAGCAAGGCGTTCAAGCAGCACATCCTGACGAGCAAGAGCCGGAGCCGGAAACGTGCGCTCCGCGGGACGACGTTGGTGTCGGATGCGGATCAGGCGAAGCTGCGGAAGATGTTGCCGTGAGAGGTATCAATGCCTAGAGTGAAAAGAGGAAACATCCGGCGCGCGAAGCGGAAGAAGCTGCTCGCACGCGCGAAGGGCTTCTACCAGACCAAGAGCAAGCTGTATCGCTCCGCGAAGGAGTCGGTCGACACCGCGCTGAAGTACGCGTTCGTCGGTCGGCGGAACAAGAAGCGCGACTTCCGGCGCCTCTGGGTCATCCGGATCAATGCCGCCGCCCGCGAGCACGGGCTGACGTATAGTCAGTTGATTGCCGGTCTCAAGGCGATCGGTAATCCCATCGATCGCAAGAGCCTCGCGGATCTCGCCGTCACGAGCCCGGCCGCGTTCGCGCGGCTCGCCAAGGCGGCGGCCGAGGCAACGCCGGCGGACGCCGGGCGACAGGCCGCGCGAGCCTAGCGCGGGACGAGTTGCGAATTGCGAATTGTGAATTAGACAGCAACCTGCCACGAGCCGTCCGTCGGACGATTAGCGGCAAGGTGCCACAGTCGTCCCTGAGACGATCAACCGGCTGCTTCACAATTCACAATTCAGAATTCACAATTGGATCTGCGGTCATGCCCGATCTTTCCAGCCAAGTCGAGGATCTCCGCTCGCAGTTCGATCGTGATTTGAGCAATGCCAGCAGCGAGGCGGAGCTGCGCGCAATTCGCGATCGATACCTCGCGCGAAAGGGCGGGCTCGTCTCGGCATTGCTGAAATCACTCGGGGCCACACCCGCCGATCACCGCCCACGCCTTGGGCAGCTCGCCAACGAGCTCAAGCAACAGATCGAGACGCGACTCGACGAACGGCTGGACGCGGCCGCGCGGTCACGGCCGCCGGCCGGCGCTGTCGACGTCACGTTGCCGGGCCGGCGGCCGGTCATCGGTCACCGGCATCCGCTGACGATCCTCCGGGAGCAGATCGACTCGATCTTCACGCGTCTCGGGTTCCTGGTCATCGAAGGACCCGAGCTCGAAGACGACTATCACAACTTCGAGGCGCTGAACATGCCGAAGGAGCATCCTGCGCGCGACATGCAGGACACGCTCTACCTCTCATCAGAGGTTCGGTCGTCTGCCGGGTCAAACGCGACGCTGCTGCGTACGCACACGTCCGGGATGCAGATCCGCTACATGGAGAAGTTCCCGCCGCCGGTCCGGCTGATCGCTCCTGGCCGCGTCTACCGCCGCGACAACTTCGATCTCACCCACACGCCGATGTTCACGCAGGTGGAAGGACTGGTCGTCGGTGAAGACATCACGCTCGCGGCCTTGAAGGGGATCCTGTTCACGTTCGCGCACGAACTGTTCGGCGCCGATCGTCGAGTACGATTCCGTCCGAGCTTCTTCCCGTACACGGAACCGAGCGGCGAGCTCGACATCAGCTGTGCCAGCTGCGCCGGCGCAGGCTGCGCGATGTGCAAGCGCACCGGCTGGCTGGAGATTCTTGGGAGCGGCATGGTGCATCCCGCCGTGTTCGAGGCTGTCGGCTACGACCCGGAGCGCTACACGGGCTTCGCGTTCGGCATGGGCATCGAGCGCGTCGCGCTCCTCAAGTGGGGCGTCGAGGACATCCGGCTGTTCTACGAGAACGACCTGCGATTCCTGGAGCAATTCCCGCTGTGAGGATCGTGTGTCCGTGGCTCGACGATTTCGTAACGCTGCCCGACGATCCCGAGACCATCGCGCGCGAGATCTCGCTTCGAGGATTCGAAGTCGCGTCAGTCGAAGCGGGACGCCTTCCGGTGATCGACTTCGAGATCACCGCCAATCGCCCTGACTGCCTGAGCCACATCGGTCTCGCTCGCGAGGCTTCCGCGATCTGGAATGTGCCGCTCCAGATGCCCGACGCGACGATGCCGTCACCCAACGGCGGCAAGATTCTCGAGGTACGACTCGAAGATGCTGAGCTCTGTCCGCGGTATTGCGCGCAAGTCTTCGAAGTGACGATCGGGCGATCGCCAAGCTGGCTCGCTGAGAGGCTGGACGCCGCCGGCGTTCGGCCGATCAACAACGTCGTCGACGTGACGAATTATGTGATGCTCGAGCTCGGCCAGCCGATGCACGCGTTCGATCTCGAAAAGCTGGCCGAGCGAACGCTCGTGATCCGACGCGCTCGTGCCGGGGAGCGGCTCCGCACGCTCGACGGGATCGATCGAACGCTCGATACGGACATGCTGGTCATCGCCGACGCCGTGCGCGCAGCGGCGATTGGTGGAGTCATGGGCGGCGGCGATTCCGAAATCAGCGAGACGACAAAGCTGATCGCGCTGGAGAGCGCCTACTTCCAACCAGCATCCGTTCGACGTACGAGCAAGCGTCTGGGCCTGAAGACGGAGGCGTCGATCCGCTTCGAACGCGGCGCAGACAGCGAGGCGGCACCAGCCGGCATCGCACGCGCGGCTGCCTTGTTCCAGGCCATCGGCGCCGGCCGTCCGAAGGGTCCGCTGATCGATCGATATCCGTCGCCGCGACCGCGCTCGGAGCTGACGCTTCGCTCGGCGCGGCTCACGCGAGTGCTCGGTCAGCCAATCCCGCCGGCTGATGTGCCGAAGATCCTGGAACCCCTCGGGTTCGAAGTCGCCGAGGCGAGTGCCCCTCCCGATCCGACGTGGAAGGTCATCGTCCCAACTTTCAGAGTCGATGCCGCGCGCGAGATCGACCTCATCGAAGAGGTCGGACGGCACTTCGGCTTCGACCGCCTTCCCGCGACCTTCCCTGCTCTTGCGGAGCCGCCGCGTCCAGCCGATCCGCGAATCGCGCAGGACCGTCACGTTCGTCAGATTCTGAGAGCCGCCGGCTTTTCGGAAGCGACGACGTTTGCGTTCATCGAGCGCGAGGCTGCGCTTCCCTTCTGCGAGCCGGGAGTGGAACCAGCGGCGATTGCCAACCCGCTGTCTGAAAAGTTTGCGGTGCTTCGTCCGTCGTTGCTCGCTGGCCTGCTCGATGCCTGCGTCCATAACCGGCGGCGGGAGCGGCGCGACGTACGTCTCTTCGAGACGGGCAACCGCTTCACATCGGCCGGGGAAGGGCGCGCGGCGGCGTTCGCATGGTGCGGCTCGGCGGTCGAAGCGCACTGGTCAGGCGAGTCGAGACCCGTGGACTTCTTCGACGCGAAGGGAGTGGTCGAGCAGATCGGCGCCGGGTTCGGCGTCGAGGTCGATTGCGTTCCGGTCGACCGACCGTTTCTCGTTCGCGGCCGAAGTGCCGAGGTGCGGGTCGTTCACAACCGTGCGATGCTCCCCCTCGGTGTCGCCGGACAACTCCTGCCCGATGTCGTCGAGCCGCGAGGGTTTCCGCGCGCCGAAGAAATTTATATTGGCGAGATCGATCTCGACGTTCTCGGGGGCGTCGGCATGCGCGACGACCTCCGCACGGAGCCGCTGCCGAGATTTCCTTCAATCGTCCGAGACATCTCAATCCTGATCGACGAAGCCTTGCCTGCTGCTACGGTTCGTGGCACTATCCGTTCGGCGGCACCCGAAACGCTCGTCGCCGTCCACGAATTCGATCGTTATCGGGGCAAAGGGGTGCCGGAGGGGCGTGTCAGCTTGTCCGTTCGGTTGACGTTCCGTGCGCCAGACCGCACCCTCACCGACGACGAGGCTCAGCGTGTAACTGAGTACATCGTCGAGGTGCTGCGCGCGACGCACAACGCCGAACGACGCTGAGCAACGTGAGGCGCGCCGAGGGGCGCGCCCCGCCGGAGCGGGGGGAAGGGTCCCCGCCAGCGACGGCGAGAGGGGGTCCGGCGGGACGAAGTCCCCCGGAACGAAACGACGCTGATTCCGGGTTCGGGGCCCGCGGTTCGGGGCCCGGGGTTCGGGATTCGATTTCATAACTCGGTTTTCACCGTCCTGGTTCGTTTGGAGGCTGTTTTGGCGAAAACAGTTGCAACTCGAACGATAGACCTCGAGCCAATCGACCGGCTCGAGGAAAAGCTGAAAATGCTCGTGGGAATGATCGAGCGTCTGCGCGCCGAGAGCGCGAGACACCTCGAAGACAACGCGCAACTGTCTCGCGAGCTCGACGCGCTCCGGGCCCGCTTGACGGATGTCGAGGGCGCAACCGCTGAGGTGACGGCGTTGCGCGAAGAGAGAGATCTCATCCGGTCGCGAGTGACCGAGATGCTCCAACAGCTGGACACGCTCGATCTCTGATCACCATGGACCCGTCGAGCCGCCTTATTCACGTCGAGATCCACGGCCAGCGGTACCCAATCCGCAGTGGGCTGGATCCGACGTACGTCACCGAGCTCGCTGCGTACGTCGACGAGAAGATGCGGTTGGCGGCGAAGGAGTGTCCGGCCGGCGACACGCTCAAAATCGCCGTCCTCACGGCGCTGAACATCGCCGACGAGTACTTCCGCGCGTGCGACGATGCCCGCGATCGACACGCGAGCCTCCGGGACCGGGCGGGAGACCTCGAGCGAATGCTGGATCTCGCGCTGGGTCTTGGCGAAACGAAAGCGATCGCGGGCTGACGCGCGCAGAGTGCCCAAAAAATCGGATCCGGCCCTCGACGGCCTCAGGCGGACTGAAGTAAGATCTTTGCTCAGGAGTTTGAGCTCCCTGCTTTGCACGTGATGGTTCGGAGGCTCGTTTGAGCCAACGTTTCACCATAAGAGAATCGCGACGCCGGGTGGTGTGCATGCCTCTGCAAGAGGAAGCCTGAAGCTCGGCTTGTGCAGCGGTTCCACCTGCTTTACGCAGGTTCATCCGACCTCCCCACACGGCAAAGCGGGGCCCTTCCTCCCAGTCAACGGGCCGGCTGACCTTCTCCTTCAGGTTGCTGGCTGTTCAGCAGCCTGCCCGTGTCAACACGCCCGACGGGAATGAACGCAGGGGCTGCGCCCTGCGTGATTACGACGGGGACACGCATGGGCACACCCGCTGTCTATCTCGTCTCGATCATCATCGTTCTCACAACCGCCATCGTGGGCACGTCTGTCGCCTGGTTTGTCAGTGCCAAGAAGCGTCTCGCCGAAGAAACCATCGGGCGCGCACAGGCGGAGGCCGCGCGCATCCATGGTGATGCGGAACGTGAAGCCGAACGCCTCCGGAAAGAATCGGCGCTCGAGGCGCGCGAGAAAGCACACGAGCTCGCGGCCATCGCCGAGCAGCAGGCGCGCGAACGGCGACAGGAGATCATCGGGCTTGAGCAATCGCTTGCCGACAAGACCCGGGCGCTCGCCGATCGCCTGGCTACAACGGATCGAATGGAGCGCGAGCTGCGGGCGCGAGAGCGGGCGCTTGCGGAACAGGAGGGCGGCGTCCGCAGCGCTGCAGCGCGCGCCGAACAGCTGGTGGCCGAGCGTCAGCGAGAGCTCCAGCGCGTCGCGGGCATGAGCGCCGACGAGGCCCGCGACCTGTTATTGAAGCAGCTCGAAGCCGACGCGCGACGCGACGCAGCGAACATGGTGAAGCGACTGGAGACCGAAGCGAGGGAAACCGCCGCGCTTCGTGCGCAGCAGATCATCACCGACGCCATCCAGCGAAGTGCCGCCGAGCACGCCATCGAGACCACAGTCGCCGTCGTCGATCTGCCGAGCGACGATCTGAAGGGCCGTATCATCGGTCGTGAAGGACGCAACATTCGCGCGCTCGAAACTGCGACGGGCGTCGAGCTCATCGTCGACGACACACCGGGCGCCATCATCCTCTCGAGCTTCGACCCCTATCGCCGCGAAGTCGCACGCCTCGCGATCGAGCGACTGATTGCGGACGGCCGGATCCATCCAGCGCGCATCGAAGAGGTCGTCGACAAGGTGAAGATGGAGATGGAGGAAACGGTCCGCCGTGAAGGCGAGGCGGCCGCGTACGAGCTCGGAATGTACGATCTCCACCCGGAGCTCTTGCGTCTGATGGGGCGCTTGAAGTTCCGCACGAGTTACGGGCAGAACGTGCTGAACCACTCCAAGGAGGTCGCGTTCCTCGCGGGAATCATGGCGAAGGAGCTTGGCCTCAACGGAAACGTCGCCGTCCGGGCCGCGTTCCTCCACGACATCGGGAAGGCGATCGATCGCGATCTGCAGGGGACTCACCTGGAGCTGGGGCTCGATCTCCTGCGCAAGCACGGCGAAAGCGAGCCGGTGTTGCAGGCCGTCGCGGCGCATCACATGGACATCGACTGGCCGTCGCTCGAAGCAATGATCGTACAGGCAGCGGATGCGATCTCGGCAGCACGGCCGGGAGCGCGCCGCGACATTCTCGAGTCCTACGTGAAGCGCCTCGAGAAACTCGAGGGCATTGCCGATTCGTTCGAAGGGGTCTCCAAGGCATTCGCGTTGCAGGCCGGACGTGAGATCCGCATCGTCGTGGAAAGCGATCGCGTCTCCGACGAGGAAACCGTCTGGCTCTCGAAGGACATCGCGCGGCGGATCGAGAACGAGCTCGAGTATCCGGGACAGATCAAAGTCACGGTCATCAGGGAGACCCGGGCCATTGAATACGCCCGGTAAATCCGATCCTGCCGCGCAAACGCCGCGCGGTGGGGGCTCCGGCTCCCACCCCACCGCGCAAACCCCGCGCAGTGGGGGCAACGGCGGGCGGCCGGCCGCTGTGATCTCCGAGCTGGGCGAGCGCGGGCTCATCGAACGCATCCGGCAACGGCTTCCCCCACCTTCGGACGCTCTCATTGTCGGCATCGGCGACGACGCGGCGGTGGCGCAGCCGGACCGTGGTGCTCTGCAGGTTCTGACGACCGATGCGCTCGTCGAAGGCGTGCATTTCGATCGCCGGTTTTCGAGCTTGTCGGATGTTGGATACAAAGCGTTGGCAGTCAACGTGAGCGACGTTGCCGCGATGGGCGGGGCTCCTCGCCTGGCTCTGGTCTCGATGATGCTGCCGGAAGCAGCGGCAGTCGGCGAAATCGACGCGATCATTGATGGATTGACCGAAATGGCTCGGGCCGCGGGCGTCAGCGTTGCTGGCGGAAACATCACACGATCGCCGGGGCCGCTCGCGATCGACGTCATGCTCGTCGGTTCCGTACGTCCGCGACGTGTACTCGAACGACGGGGCGGTCGTCCCGGTGATGCGTTGTTCGTGACCGGCTCTGTGGGCGCCGCGGCCGCAGGATTGAGCTGGCTGCGCGAGCACGCCACGCGGCCCGACGATTCGCCGACCGATTCCGACATGGCTGCGTGCGTTTCGCGATACCGGCGGCCTGAGCCGCGCGCCCGCGTCGGCGCGTTGCTCGGCCGTACGCGTACGGCAAGTGCGTGCATCGACCTCAGCGACGGCCTTTCGGAGGCTCTGCGGCAGCTCGCTGAAGCGAGCGGCACAGGCGCCCGGATCGATGCGGCGGGGCTCCCGGTCCCACCGGCGGCTCGCGCGTGGTTCGTCGAGCGAGGAGACGATCCCGTACGCGCAGCAGTTGCCGGCGGAGACGACTACGAGTTGCTGTTCGCGGTTCCGAAACGCCGCATGAAGGCCCTGCGCGCGGTTGAGCGACAGGCGCGAGGCGTCTCAATCACACGGATCGGCGAGCTCACGGCCGGGCCCGAACTCGTTCTCGATTCTCAGGACCACGCGGAACCATTGCCAGGCGGATTCAGTCATTTCTGACGCGCGTGATGACAGTCCGCAATCCCCGGCTGCGCCGCTGGCTCGAACAGCTCCTCCACACGCACGACACGCCCCGGCGCACCGCGGCCGCGTACGCCCTCGGGGTATTCTTCGGGTTCTCGCCTGTGCTCGGACTTCACACCGTTTTTGGACTGCTCGCCGCGTTCCTCCTGAACCTGAATCGCGTGGCGGTCATTCTCGGCGTCTACTCGAACCTCCCCTGGATTCTGCCGGCCTACTACACGCTTGCGACGATCGCCGGCGCGGCGATGCTGGGGGTCGACGTCCCACCCGGCTTGGCGAAGGAGCTCACGGAAGCGCTGGCGGCGTTTTCCTGGGGAGAGTTTCGGGGCCTGTTGCATGCCCTGGCGCCGTTGGCGTGGTCGTACTGTCTGGGTTCGACCCTGGGCGCCGTTATTCTGGCGGTGGTCGCCTACCGAACGTCGCTGGCAATGATCATCGCCCACCGGCGACACCTCGCCCTCAAGGGTGCTCAAAGCACCGAGATGCAGTAACTTACGGCTGCGCTGACGCCAGGCGCGTTGACAGGCGGACGGGCACTTTTTGCTCGACCGATACGCGTCTGGGCGGCTATAGTAGAGATCCCCCAGCCGCTCAACCCCGGCTGCGCCGCAGGCGCGCGCCCGGGGGCCTCGGCCAGCCCAGCGAGCAAGCAGACGCCGGGAGCCATCGTCGGTCGTCGAGGTCGATCTGACCATGTTCCTATCACGTTCGACGGGGCGGAAGGTTGTGACCACGGCCACGGCGGCTGTTGCTTTCGCCTGCCTTTACGAAGTCACCACCCTCGACTCGCGTTACGCGGCGCGGCAGGCGGAACTGCGGGAACCGACCCGCCTTCCAGTTCCCGGCGCGCGCCTCCGGTTCTCGGCGACTGCCTACTGCAAGGGCACGACAACCGCGTCCGGGGTGAACGTCCGCACCGGGATTGCTGCCGCCGATCCGGACCTCCTCCCCGTCGGATCGGTCATCCAGGTCGACAAGCTCGGAGAGCGGTACAACGGGATCTACACGATCATGGACACCGGTCCGCGCGTGCAGGGCCGCCACGTCGACATTTACATGTGGAGCTGCAACGAAGCGCTGGCGCTGGGCCGTCAGGATATCGGGCTGACCGTGCTGCGGCTTGGCTGGAACCCGCGCGCCAGCACTCCGGGACTCGTCGAGCGGCTGTTCCGGCAGCGCGAAGCCAGCATCGATCCACTGCCGTCTCGACCGATCGTCACGCCCGGTCCGATCGAAATCCCGCGGTAACGGGTTCGCCTCTCTCCTGATCCTTGTACTGGAGCTGATAGAGCTTGTAATAGATACCGCGCTGTGCAAGCAGCTCCTGGTGGGTGCCCGACTCGCGGAGCTGTCCATGGTGCAGCACCAGGATCTTGTCCATATCCTGAATCGTCGAGAGCCGGTGCGCAATCGCTATGGTCGTCCGGCCAGCCATCAGGACGTGCAACGCGTCGCGGATCAGGAGCTCGGTCTCCGTATCGACGCTCGAGGTCGCCTCGTCGAGCACCAGCACGTGCGGATCGAACGCAAGCGCACGGGCGAACGAGAGCAACTGCTTCTGACCAACGGAAAGCGTCGCGCCACGTTCGGCGACGGGACTGTCGTACCCACCCGGGAGATGCTCGATGAAGCGGCTGGCGTGAACGGCGGCCGCGGCCGCACGAACTTGATCGTCCGTTATCGCGTGGTTCCCCAGCCTGATGTTCGCGGCGATCGTGCCGGAAAAGAGGTGCACGTCCTGGAGTACGAGGCTGAAGAGCCGCCGCAGCTCGTGAAGCGGCCGCTCGCGGATGTCGACGCCATCGATGAAAATGCCGCCGCGACTGACGTCGTAGAATCGGAGCAGGAGGTTGATCAGCGTGGACTTCCCGGCGCCGGTCGCCCCGACGACGCCGACGCGCTCTCCCGGCCGGACGTCGAAGGAGACGTCACGAAGGACGTAGTCGGTGCCGTTGTAAGCGAACCAGACGTGGTCGAAGGCGATGTGACCGGGGGCCGGTGACTGGGGGCCGGGGCCCGGGCCATCGGTTCGCAACGTTTGTCGGACAGACAGCACGGCCAGGTCCGGTCTTGGGTCAGTGGCGCTTATTTCACGCTCTGCTCCTTCGAACGTCGAACCCCGGCCCCCGGCCGCCGACTCAATCTTCACCGCCGTATCGAGCAGCGTGAAGATCCGCTCCGAGGAGGCCATCGCGGCCTGAAGCACGTTGAACTTCTCCGACATGTCACTGATCGGCCGGAAGAAGCGTTGCGAGTACTGGAGGAACGCGACGAGCGATCCGAGCGTGACGGTGCCTTGCATCGTCCAGCCGCCGCCGAACCAGATGATCAGCGCGGATGCTATTGCACCTATCACCTCGATCGCCGGGTAGAAAACGGCGTAGTAGAAGATCGAGTCCAGGTTCGCGTCCCGGTGTTTTCGATTGATCTCGTCGAAGCGCGTGAAGCTGACTCGCTCGCGGCGGAACAGCTGCACGGTGGCCATGCCCGTGATGTGCTCCTGCAGGAACGCGTTGATGCGCGCAATCCACGTGCGCACCGTTCGGTACGACTCGCGAACGTTGCGACGGAACCACTGCGTCACGAGCACGATGAGCGGCAGGACCGCAAACGCGACGAGCGCGAGCCGCCAGTCCATCCACACGAGCACGACCATGATGCCAATAAGCGTGAACACGTCGCCGAAGATCGACACGACACCTGCCGTGAACAAATCGTTCAGCACGTCGACATCCGTCGTGACGCGCGTCATCAGACGACCCACCGGATTGCGATCGTAGAACTGGAGATCCAGCCGCTGGAGGTGACGGTAGATTTGCATCCGCATGTCGAACATGATGCGCTGCCCCGTCATCTGCAGGACCCAGGTCTGCACGTACTCCAGGGCGAACGACACGATCAGGATCGCGAGGAACCCGATCGCGATCTGGTCGAGTCCGCGGAAATCGCCGGTCGCGATGTAGCGATCGATCGCGAGCTTCATCAGATACGGCTGCGCGAGCTGAAGCACGGAGGCGGAGATGATCGCGCCAAGTGCGATTGCGACGTATCGCACGTAGGGACGGAGGTATCCCAGGAGTCGACGCATGAGCCTGGCGTCGTACGCCTTGCCGAGAACTTCTTCGTCGTGAATCGACATGGTGACACACAGGCTTTTGGGCTCAGGGCTGATGGCTTTGGGCGTGTCGAAGAATCGTGGCACGCGCCTAAAGCCCAGAGCCTTCAGCCCAAACCCATTTCAGCTCGCCTGGAGCTCCTCCTCCAGCAACTGCTTGCGATACATGTCGGCGTACAGTCCGCCTCGCGCGACGAGGTCGTCATGGCGGCCGCGTTCGACGATCCTGCCCGCGTCGAGTACGAAGATCTGATCGGCATCGCGCACGGTCGATACGCGATGAGAGACGATGATCGACGTGCGCTCGCGCATGATCGTGCGGAGCCGTGACAGGATTTCCTCCTCGGTGTAGGTGTCGACGGCCGACAGCGAGTCATCCAGGATCAGAACCCGTGGATCCACCATCAGGGCCCTGGCAAGCGCGGTTCGCTGCTTCTGCCCGCCCGACAGCGTGATCCCGCGCTCGCCGACGACCGTTGCATACCCCTTCGGAAACGTCTCGACGTCCTTGTCGAGACATGACACGGCAGCAGCAGTCCGGATCCGTTGATCTCGCCCCTCCCCTTCGGGAAGCTCGATCCCGTACGCGATGTTCTCCGCGATCGTGTCGGAGAAGAGAAACGGCTCCTGCGGAACGAAGCCGATGGTGCCGCGCAGCCTCGCCAGCGGAATCTCCCGCACATCGACACCATCGAGAAACACCGCGCCCGGCGGCGGCTCGTGCAGCCGGGGCAGCAGGGTGATGAGCGTGGACTTCCCCGACCCTGTCGCACCGACGAACGCCGCCGTCTGTCCCTCTTCGATGCGCAGCGAGACACGATCGAGCACGGGCCGGTCGCTGCCGGGATAGGTGAAGACCAGATTCCGGATTTCGATCTGGCCGCGGAGCGGAGCCGCTCGTCCCGCGTCGGTCACCGTCGCATCGCTGATTTCCGGAACCGCGTCGAGCACCTCCAGCATGCGTTTCCACGACGCCATCCCGCGCTGCAGCATGTTCGTCACCCAGCCGAACGCGATCATCGGCCAGCTGAGCATCACGAGGTACGCGTTGAACGCTACGAATTCGCCGAGAGAGATTCGGTGGCGAATGACCTCGCGACTTCCCAGCCAGAGCACAAGCACTGATCCGAATCCCAGGAAGAGCGTCATGCTCGGATAGAACATCCCCTGCAGCCGGATCAGCACGCGATTGCGACGTACGTATTCCTCGTTGGCCTTCTGGAACCTGGCGATCTCGTGCGGCTCCTGCGCGTACGCGCGGACCACGCGGACGCCCGAGAGCGACTCCTGCACGACCGCGCTGAGATCCGCGAGCTGTCCCTGGATCGCCTCGAATCGCGTGTGAATCGCGTTGCCGAAATAGTTCACACTGATGGAGACCAGCGGCAGCGGCAGCAGTGCAATCATCGTCAGCCATGGGTCGATCGAGAGCATCAGAACGATTGCGACGAGGAAAACCAACACCGTGCTCGACGAGTACATGATCGCCGGGCCGATCATCGTGCGAACCGCGTTCAGGTCGTTGGTTGCCCGCGACATCAAGTCGCCCGTCCGCCTCGCCTGGTAGTAGCCGAGCGGCATCTGCTGCAGTCGCGCGAAGAACGCGTTTCGGACGTCGTACTCGATGTGACGCGACGCGCCAATCAGGATCCGCCGCATCAGGAAGCGGAACACGGCCGCCGCGCACGCAATCCCGAGCAGCAGCGCTGCGTAGACGAGGAGCTTCTGCCGGGTCACGCCGGCGTTCAGATCATCGATGGCGAGCTTCAGGACCCACGGCGACAGCAGTTGGATGGACGTCGTGACGACGACGCACGCCAGACCGAGGAGGAAGTCGCGACGATACTTGAGGACGAAGGGGAGAAGACGGCGAAACGGCGAACCCATCTATGTCTGAGTATACCTGTCACCTGCCGGGAGCTCAGTAGTTCGGTGGCTCGGTAGCCCGCTCAGGGGCCGCGGTTCGGGATTCGGGGTTCGAGTTTGGGCTCGCGATTCGATCCGCTTCGAGACTGTCGACCGAGACTTGCGACTGTCGTGGGGCCCCGGCTTTGCGACCGAAGGCCCCTCCTCCAATTCGAAAACCTGAATACGCGCTTCTGGATCTTGGATGCGAACATTCAGATCGTGTGAAATACCCTCGATTCAGCGGCGCGGGGCGTGGCAGCGCTCGTCGTTGGTCGTCACGGTCAGCAAGCGGAATGCCGACTTCGTCAGTCGATGCCGATGGTAGAGAGCTGACCGCGGAGCAGCGCGTCTTTCATCAGCCGGCTGCCGCAGTCGAGATGTTCTTCTATTCTCACGCGAGCCGCGTCGGGATGGTGTCGTGCGATCGCATCCACGATCGCGAGATGCGCCTCCGTGGCGCCTTCCTGGAACGCTCCGAAGTTGACGCCGAGCGACATGAATCGATCGATCTGCGCGAGACATCGATCAGCTCGAGCGCGAGCTCGTTGCGCCCGGCCGCAGCAATGGCGACGTGAAAGCGCACGTTGGCAGCCTCGGCGTCGCGATACTCCAGGGGCGCATCGTGGGGGTTGCGTCGCGGATCGATGCCGGCGACTCGCGGCAACTCCGCAAGCTGCCGCAGGCGTGCGATCTCGTCAGCCGTCGCCAGCTCCGCCGCCTTTGCCGCCGCCGCTCCTTCGAGAAGGCGGCGCACATCGTAGGTATCGTGGATCGATTGCACAGTGACGCGAGCGACGAAGTAGCCGTGACTAACGACGCGTTCGAGGTACCGCTCCTGCCAGAGGCGCGCGAGCCCTTCGCGGACGGGCGTGCGGCTCATGCCGTGCTCGCGTGCGAGCATGACTTCGGAGAGCGGCGCACCAGGCGGGTATCGTCCCTGGACGATGCCGGTCTTGATATTGCGATAGGCGCGCTCGACCTGGGGCGCGTCGGATCCGGTAAGCCTCGGCCTCATGTATACGGGGAGTATACAAACGCGACTGTCGGGCTGCAAGCCGCAGCAATCATGCTATCCTGAGTTGCCTTTCCCAGCAGGCTCCCGGGTTTCCTTCCGGGGTGTTCCGTCTCTATAAGCTCTTTCGGGCGAGAAGATTCATGCGCACACGAGCTGCAGCGATACCCGTGTTTTCTCTTGCGTTTGGCCTTGCGGCGACAACGGCACACGCCCAGTACGGCGCGCGCCCGGTCTCCAACCGTGCGACCGGCGAGACGTATCACGTCGAGCTCGCGGGGTCTCTCTGGAATCCAACCCCCGACATCGGCATCACGAGCGAAGGCCTCGGCATCCCGGGCACAAAGATCGACTTCGTCGACGATCTCGGGATCGAGGCGTCGACGTTCAAGCAGCTGAAAGTCGTTCTGCGCCCCGGCACGAAACACAAATTCAGATTCGAGTACACGCCGATCACCTACACGACAGAAGATTCGACGTTGATTCGAACACTCATCTTCAACGGTCAGGCGTACCCCGTTTCATTGAAGGTCGACAGCGAACTGAAGTGGAAGGCGTATCGTTTCGGGTACGAGTGGGACTTCGTCTACAAGGATCGCGGCTTCGCGGGACTGCTGCTCGAACTGAAGTACACCGATGTCGAGGCAATGCTGACGAACGTCATCGTTTCGCAGTTCATCCGTGCAAGGGCTCCGATTCCAGCGGTAGGGTTCATCGGCCGCGGCTACGTCGCGTCGAACATCTCGATTACCGGCGAGTTCAGCTTCTTCAAGCTCCCCGATGTCAACGAGGACTACGGGGGCAACTACTACGACTTCGATTTCTACGGGACCGTGAACTTCAACGACAACTTCGGTGCGCAAGCCGGGTATCGATCGCTCACCGTCTTCTATCATGTCGAAAGAGATCAGGGAAATCTGGAGCTCAAAGGCCTGTACTTTGGAGGGGTGGTTCGGTTCTGACGGCGAAAGTCTGACTTCGCACTTCTTACTTCGTACTTCTTACTTCGTACCTTCTTGATCCACCTTCACCATGACGCCGAGAAATCGTCCGTCGCGGCTCGACGGATCGGCGGCTGATGGACGAAAGCCGGACGACGTGGTGAAGGTGACCGCGGCGGCGCCGCGCGCGGCATCGATCGGGATCCGGACGCGACGTTCCTCGCCGCCAGCGAGGTGCAAGGTGTCGTGGTGGCCCCCAGTATCGATCATGAGATCGTTCGCCACCGGTGCGTTCCGCAGCCACAGCATCACCGCAGATTGCGGTGTAACGGGCTGAAGGACTATCGACGCGCTGCGAGCGCCTCCAATCCAGAACAGGCCAGGCTCTGGAAAGCTCCACTCGTCCATGAAGAAGACCGTCAACCCGCCGTAACGCACGGCACGTCGCGCCACCTCCGGTGAAACTTTCTCGTCGGAGCGCAGCAGCGTAAGTGGACGAACCCGCAACGCGCGGACCTGCTGGCGCGCGTCTTCGTCTCCCCGCACGACTATCGCCCGTACGTCGACCGGAAACCGGATTCGCACGTCGTTGGCGAAGGTCTCGGCCGGCGCCGTGACGAGCGCGAATTGATCGTGCCCGACCCCCGCCATCAGCCACCCGCCCGAACCTCTGCGCTCGACACTCACGCTGTATTCCCCGGCGGGGATTTGCGGCAGCGAGAAGAGCGGCCGATCGTCGCGTGGCGCAAGCGGAAGGAACGGACGCGCCTCTACGCGGACGGCCAGACGGGGCGCGAGCGCTTGGGCGTCGATCGGCTTCAGCGTCGATAAGTCGACGGCCACGCTCTGCGTACCTTGCGTCGCGCGTCGCAGCAGATCGAACTGCGCGGCAACGGGCGTCAGGCCAGTAACGTCATCCAGCCGCCATGAGATCGTCAAAGCGACCATCGCCGCAGCGGCGAACGCGAGCACAGTGGTGGCGTAAAGGGGTCCGCGAGAACGCAGCCATGCCGAACGTTCTGCCGCTCGGAGCACCAGCCACGCAGCAGCGAACAGCGCGATCCACACGAGGATCTCGAGAAAGAAGATCTCTCCCGGCTGCTGCCCGCGGCGAATTCTTGCGAAGAAACTGGGAAGCCCGTGTTGAAGATCGACGACGTGGCTCGCCCACTCGAGCCATGGCGCGTACACGCCCTCGCGCGAATAGTAGGCCAGCCTCCCGCGATCGACGAGGACGACCACTGCTGCAATGAAGATGGTCGCGGCAAGTGACACGTGCATCACTGCGTGCGTGGTGCGACGGCTTGCGCCGCTCCAGGCTGCTGCCGCCGAAATCGCAAGGGCTGGAATCAGCGGAACGAGAAATCGGGCCGCAGAGCTGTGTCCGCCCCACCACATCGCGAAGTGCGTCACCGTCAGCAGGTAAGGAATGATGACGAATGTCAGCTCGAGGGGGAGAAACCGAAAGTCACCCGTCCGGGAGAGCGCGACGAAACCGCAGAACGCGACCGCCAGTACTGGAGCGTAGGGAAAGAGGCCGTACAGTTGGTCGAAGAAGAGTCCCGCGAGGCCGCTTGCGATGTACGCGGCAGAGCCGAGATCGGATCCACGATAGGGAATCGCCGGGTCGGGTGCTCCATAGATCGCAACGAAGAACGCGATCCACGCGAGCGCGCTCAACGCGGGAACGACGAGAAACGCCGATGCCTTCGCAGCGGGGTTCGTCGTCCACGCCAGGTGGAGCAGGACCAAGGCCCCCAGCCCCCCCGCAAGCAGCGCGAATCGCGTGTGCAGCCATGGCAACGCTGCCAGCGCGGCACCGTGAAGCAGCCATGGGATCACGGAGGTTGCGTTCGATGCGCGTTCCTCGCGCGCGCGAACGAGCGCCCAGACACCCGTCAGGACGAACAAACCGCCCGCGCCGTCGGGATAGACGGTAAACGCGTTGAGCAGCACGGGCGGCGCGAACACGACCGACGCCCACCCGAACCACGCAGCCGAGGCGCTGCCCGTCACACGAAATGCCAGGCGCCAGGCGAGGGCCGCCGTCAACGAGGACAGGAGAACCAGTAATATTTCGACGGCAGGGCACCCACCGAGAGCGAAGGCAGGCAGGACGAGCGCTGCCACGCCGGGCGCGTGCACGGAGTAGATCTCGCCATTCCGACCGCGGCGGTAGTAATCCGGCTTCGAAAGATCCCCGGCGAAGTACGCGTGGTATTCACCGCGGCGGTGGTTGTTCTCGATCTTCAGATCGCCGTCGGTCAGGAGGCTCTGCGTAATGATCAGATAGTGCGGTTCATCGCCGGCGGGCAGCGTCGGAGATACTCGCCAGGCCGCGAATGAAAACATGACGAACGCGAGGAGACCCGCCATTGCCGGCGATCCCGATTCGAGAAAGGTGACGCGACGCAGCGACAGCAGGAGGCTGAGAAACAGCGCGATCCAGACCGTCAACGCGACCGGCCCTGACCACATCTGAAACGCCGCTGGTGCGGGCACAGGCAGCCACGGCAGCAGAACGAGCGCGAGCAGTGCGACCGGCGCGAGCGGTGCGCCTCCCCGAACGAGCAGCACGACTCCGGCCGATGCTGCAAGGACGATCAGAATCGCGGGAATTGAGATCGGCAGCAGCCCGAGCCGCGTCGCGCCCGAGTCGCCGAACGCCACAGCCCCTTGCGAGATCCACGCGGCGGATGCCACGAAGACTGTGGCTGACAGCAGCCGAAGGGGGGACATGCGCGATCCGGCGGGACTAACTCTCGATGGTAACAATCGACCCTGATCAATCGCCTTATGGCTCTGGGCTCTGGGCGCGCTCTGTCGAAGATCGCCGTTGTACAATTGCGGCAATTGTACATGCAGGATCAGCGCGGGACCATCATCTCGCAAAGAGGGAAAAGGCAAAAGGGAGAAGGGAGAAAGGAAACATACAGTTCCATTCTCCCTTTTCCCTTTTGGGTGGGCGCCGCGGCGCTGGCCGTCACGGTTCTCATGACATGGCCGCTCGCCTCGGATCTGGGGCGGCTCGGGCGGACCAGCAACAGCGGCGACGCGCGATTCTCGGTCTGGACGATCATCTGGGTCGCCCACGCGCTCATCACCGATCCCGCGGACCTTTTCGACGCGAACATCTACTATCCGCATCGGCAGACGCTCGCATACTCGGAAGCCAATCTGGTCGCCGGCGCGCTGGCCGTCCCGCCCTGGGCGCTCACGCACAATCCTCACATCGCGCACAATCTCGTCGTGCTGATCGCGCTCGCGGGCACGGTCCTCACGACATGGCTCCTCGCGAAGCACCTGACCGGCGACGCTGGCGCCGCCGCCAGTTCGGCGGTGCTCTTCGCGTTTTCGCCGTTCTTCTTCTCCCACATGCCGCACATCCAGCTGCTGATGGCGGCAGGGATGCCGCTCTCGTTGCTGATGCTGCACCGGCTCGTGGACGCCCCATCGGTGAGGACCGGAATCGCGCTCGGCCTTGCTCTCGCGCTGCAGGCGCTGTCTTGCGCGTACTACGGCATCTTCGTCGGTTTGATTACGGGTTACGGGTCGCTGTTCTACGCGTGGTCGCGCCGATGCTGGACGTCACGCGCATACTGGCTGGCGATTCTCATCGCGGCCGTCGTCTCCATCGCGATCGTGGCGCCGTTCTTCATTCCCTATCTCGACCTTCAGCGCGAGGGCGGATTCGCCCGCTCCCTCAGCGATTCGGAGGCGTACTCCGCCTACGTGAGGTCCTATCTCGCCTCCGCATCGCATGCACACAGCTGGATGCTGCCGCTCATCAAAACGTGGAATGGCGAGGTGCTTTTTCCGGGATTCATGGCCATCGCACTGGGCTCGATCGGACTCGCCAGCGCTCTTCGTCGTCGACAGCACTCAGCTGATTCGCCGATCCGCCATCGAGATCGCGAGACCGCGCTGTTCTACGGATCCATGGGCGTGCTGGCCTTCTGGATATCGCTCGGTCCGCGCGCAGCGTTGTACACGCTGCTCTACCACACCATTCCAATTTTCTCGTTCCTGCGAGCGCCCGGACGAACGGGCATTCTGGTTGCACTCGTGCTGGCGCTCTTCGTCGCGTTTGCGATCCGCGACGCACGGGCGCGCTTTTCCCGAAGAGCACGCTCGATCGCCGCCGGAGCGTGTCTTCTCGCGCTCGTCGAGCTGAACGGCGTGCCAATCGACTGGCGCCCCGTACGTCGGGTCCCGCGCTCCTACGAGCTGCTCGCCGGCGTGCCCCGCGGCGTCCTTGCCGAGTTTCCCTTCTACGAGCGTCGTACCGATTTCTATCTCCACACGGAGTACATGCTCAACTCGACGGTACATTGGCTGCCACTCGTGAACGGGTACAGCGACTACATCCCTCCAGATTTTCGTGAGCTGGCCGTCACGCTTGCCTCCTTTCCGTCGCGCGAGAGCTTCGAGGCGCTGAAGAGGCGTCGCGTCCGCTATATCACGGTGCACCGCGATTTGTACGGCCGCGAACGCGCCGCCGAAATCGAAGCCCGGTTGCAGGAGTACAGGCGCTACCTCCGGCCCCTGGCGGCCGATGATCAGATGCTGGTCTTCGAAGTGATGGCGTGGCCCCAATAAACTCGGCGACGCATCATCGTCCGCCTGGCTTCTTCTTGGCAGGCGGTTTCTTCGTCGCCGCTTTCTTGGTCGTTTTCGCTGCGGCGGGCTTGGCCGTTGCCGGCTTGACGTTTGAGGCCATCCGGGTCACCGGGATCGGCCGTCCCCCGGCTTTCCCGTAGAGCATCCGGTAGTCTTCGGCGGTGCCGAGGATGCGCTTGACGTAATTCTGCGTTTCCGGAAACGGAATGTCGTCGATGAACTCGTCCTGGTCGAGACCCGGCCGTTCGGCTTTCCAGCGAACGACGCGGCTCTCACCGGCGTTGTAGCTCGCGAGCGCGTAGTACGTGCCGCCGAACTGTTCGACGAGACGCGAGAAATACAACGTCCCCAGCCGGATGTTCGTTTCGGCATCGGTCAATGTGACCGTGGAAAAACGGCGGATACCGAGCGACCGCGCCAGTTGACGTCCGGTGGCAGGTACGAGCTGCATCAGCCCCCATGCGTTCGCGACGGACTTGATCTTGGGGTCGAACGTGGATTCCTGCGCGATGAGCGCGGCGATGAGGTATGGATCAAGACCTCGCGCTGTGGCGTGCTTCCGGATCGCATCCCAGTAAGTGAGCGGGAAGATCACTTGAAGAATGTCGACCGGCAGGTCCTGTCCGTTGGCCGTGAGGTGCTGAGGATACGCCCGCCGCATGATCGTAATCGCTCGCCGAAGTTCCCCTTTCTGTTGGTACGCCCATGCAATCGTCGCATCGATTGCCGACGACGTCCCCCATGCGCGCTGCGCAAAACGCAGCTCGTTGAGGGCATCGTCGTACAGACCCACGGCCAGCAACAGTCGAATCAATCCCTCGGTCGGTGGGCGCGAAGCGGGCGCCAGAGTCGGCTGCGCCGAGGCGACGACGGCATCCGGGCCGGACGCGGCGGGCTGCGGGGACAGCTGGAGCTGGGCGAGCCGGCCATAGTATGAGTTCCCGTAGTCGGTCCGGACGAGACGCATCCGATCGTTGGCCTGCTCCCCTTCGCCGAGCTTTCCGTGCGCGCGTGCCGCCCAGTAAAGGTACGACGGACGATAATCCGATCGAGCGAAGGTGACCGCCGCGGTTTCGAAGACGCGAATCGCGTCCGCGTACTCGCTCATCTTGTACCGCCACCATCCGTACTTCCACGCAGCCCGTTCGGCGCGAGGTCCGTTCGGAAAACGCTCGTAGAGCTCACGAAAGGTCTCGGCGGCTTTTGCGTCGTCGTTGTTCAGAATGTGGTAGGTGCCGAGATTGTTGAGGGCTTCCTCCGACCACGAGCTGTCGGGGAACTCGTCCACGAGCTCGCGTGTCTGTGCGATATAGGCTTCGTGCTGTCCCAGCTCGCGCAGCGAACTAAGCGCGAAGAAACGCGCCTCTGCCTTGCGCGATGCGCGTTCGAGGTACGGACGCAGTCCGTCGAGCGCGGCCTGATACCGTTTGAGGAAGAAGTCGCACTCCGCGATTCGTAGATCGACCAGCTCACGCTCGTCGCCGGTGACCTGTGCCTGCAACGCGACCAGCGCGGGGTGCGCGTCACTATAGCGTCGAGCGCCGTGCAACATGAGTGCGCGGCCGAGGTCCCTCTTGTAGCTGGTGCGGTCGGTATAGTCACGAAGACCCTCGAGCTGCGAGCCGGCAGCAACCGCCACGTCGCTCATCGCGAATTCGTAGTAGACGCGGAGAAACGCGTCCGCCGCCTTCCTCCGGTCACCGGCCGCGAGTGCGGCGCGCCCCAGCCGCGAGAGGACGTCCTCGTTGGCGGTGGCCTTCGACGCGGCAAGCCCTTCATAGATGGCAATCGCGCCTGCATAGTTGCCGAGCGCTTCTGCGGATTCTGCCTCGCCGAGTGCGGCGCCGAGCGACAAGTATCCCTGTGGACCACGCGCAACAATCGCGTGGAACGTCGCGCGCGCGTTGGCTGCGCGGCCCAAGCGGAGCTGCGCGAGTGCGGTGTAATACGCGGCGTAGTCGGCAAGCGGCGTCGACGCGAGCGAGGGCCGGCTTACGAGCGAGAGCGCGGCTTCGTATTCTCCGTTCGAGTATTCAGTGACGCCCTCGTTCAAGGGCCGGTACGACGCAACCGCTCTGTCGCGGACGTCGTCGCGTGTCGGGACGAACCAGAGGTCGCTTGCGCTGCTCGAGAGCGCAGGATGCACCGTCGGACCGAGTTGGACGCCGGTCGCACGCACGACCTGCGAACGTGGAACGATCGCGAGAACGAGACCAACACCCAGAAGGAACCTTTTCACCACGTCGTCCCCACCACACCACCGAGAAAACGAATTGCCTGACTATTGCCGCCCTGCCCTATTCGCAGCCGGCTGACGAACACCCTCTACCGACCACACCGCCGTCATGTGTGCCAGGGAGACCGACGCGTGAAGGCCGAGAATCTGGACGGCTTCCGGCCACGACGCTGGCGTCTCGGACTCTTGAACCGCGCCATCGTCGGCGTACAACACGGCGACTGCCTGGCCGCCAATCGTAATCGGCACGGCCAGCCCTGCGCGGTTCGACGAGAGAGATGCAAAGGCCGGCGGCGCCGCTGCCGTCGTGGACACGGCGTCGCGAGCGCGCATCGCGGCTCCAAGCACACTGGACTCGAGCTCCGACGTCTGCAACGGGCCGACTTCCGGAAAGCCGACCGCCTTCCACATCTGGAGCTGTCGGCCACTCACGACGAAGAGCGCGGCCCGTGGAGCAACAGCCACCGCACCATCGACGAGCGCACCGAGCGCGCCCGACAACGTCGGGGCCGCATCGATCGCCTTGATCCCGAAAAGCAAGCTCTCAATTACCGCGAGCTGTTCCTGCCGCTCGGTCGCTCGCGCGGCGAGCTCCTCGTTTTCCCGCGCATCCGACAGCGATGCGATCTGCTGATTGAGCGCTGTGACCTTCTGCCGCTCAGCCTCGAGATCGCGTGTCGCCTGCTCGCGTTCGCCTGCTGCTCTCTCGGCTTCGGCTCGGCCGCGTGCCGACTCATCGAGGACCCGTCGTTCCGTTTCAGCAGCCGCGGTCGCGAGCTCGCTTTGCAAGCGTGTCGACCATTCGTCGCGCACACCGTCGAGGTGGCGGGCCCAGCGCTCTTCAGCTTCCGTTTCGATCGCGCGGCGCATCTCGGCGAGGAGGCCTGACTGCCGGGCTCCGAACTCGCGGAGCTGGCTGTCGAGCTCGGACTGCAGACGCGCGCGAACCGCCTCGCTTGCCGCGCGCGGAAACTCCTCGGCCATAAGGCATTATCGGGACCGGCCGGGATCAAGTCAAGGAGAGAAAATGCCGCAAACCTAAGCCGCACAGTAACTTGACTGATGTCGCCCGAGGCGCTACAATTTTTAGTTGCGATGATCGTCCGCGGACGCTAATTGGCGTCAATCGGCACGATCTCGCGCACCTCTTCAGAAGGGGGCGACCTAGATTCGACGGAGATACTGTTTCGCAGGATGCGTGCCGAGGACCATCACCCTCGTTAATCCGATGGAACAACCATAACTGCGGATACGCAGCTCGCTCTCGCAGCCTAAACCCCTGTGAGCGTCCACCCCGGTCAGCCTGCGGGCCGGGAGTGGATGTCATTTCAGCAGGCTGGTTGCTGACGGTCGCCCCGGACGTCAGCGGCGAGATTTTTCGGGGCTGGCTTCCGGCGGTTCTCGCCGTTTCTTCACGTCGGAAGCGACACTTCAGAGGCGGATACGCATCGTAGAGTCCTGCGGGGATGTATTTTCGGACCCGGGTGCAAATCCCGGCGCCTCCACCATTCGACTCGCGAGCGAAGCGGAGCGAGTCGAATGATGTCCTGAGCGAGCGCGCAATTCACGCGAGTCGAAGGGCACCATTCATTCACAGCTCCCTTCATGGCGTTCCCTCACTACACCTCCATTCTCCGGTGCTGTGACGGAACGTCTTACGTCTGGCACACCAAACATCTGGACCGCCGCCAGCAACTGCACAACGAGGGACGCGGCCCGAAATACACCGCAGCCAAGCGCCCGGTTGAAATCGTTTACTCAGAATCGTTCGAAGCACTAGAAGCAGCGAACGCTCGTGAGAAGCAGTTGGAGCGGTGGATGCATTGAGTCGTCGACGGCGCTAAACTGGTATTGGGTTCTCAAAATGTTCTCCGCACTCCTCCTGCTCCCCATCGTCGCCTTCGTGATCTCCAAGAAAGACACGAATATCCTCGAGAGGCTCGGGCTCGATCGCAATGACTCCGGCATTCGATGTCCCGTCTGTCACTGGTGTCCACAGCGGTTCGACACGTGGCGGTGCGATCCCGGATGCGGGCACGTGTGGAACACGTTCGAGACGCGGGGCCGCTGCCCGGAGTGCAGCAAGCAGTGGCAGCGGACAGCGTGCCTCCGCTGCGGTGAGTGGTCGCCACACGAATCCTGGTACGACCAGAAGCGCGTCTGACTTGACCCGGGGGGCTTCGCCCCGCCGGACCCTGCGCTGACCGCGGAGCATGCGACGAAAGAAGCTCCGAACCCGAGTCGCGAATGCCGCCATCCGACCGACCGAGCTACCAATCTCCGAGTGATATCATTTGGAACGTCTTGATTCGCCGCTACTTGCACGCCGCGATGCTTTGCGCGGCGCTTGCCCTGCTCGCCTCGGCCGGGGGCTCGGCGGGCGGTCAGGCACCGGCCGTTCCCGCGGCCTACACGGTCGTCTCTCGCGACGCGCGTCGAGCACTGCCTGTGCGGGTCATCAACGGGCAGGAGATGTTCGCGCTCGACGATCTCGCGCGACTCTTTGAGCTGACCGTACGCGAGGAGGCACTCGCCGGTGGCGTCACCGTATCGACACGGACGCAGACGATCGCGTTGACGCCCGGGCAGAGCATCGCGTCCGTAGGCGGACAGCTGATCTCGCTGACTGCCGCGCCGCTCAAGGAAGGCCGGCCGTGGTTCGTTCCGGTCGACTTCGTGACCCGAGCGCTGGCACCCGCGCTCGGCACGCGCCTCGATCTGCGCCGGCCCTCACGATTGATTCTCCTGGGCGACGTCCGAATGCCACACATCGCCGGCCGCGTCGAATCGCTCGGCGCGTCTGCTCGGCTGACGTTCGACGTCTCCCCCGCCACCGCACATGCCGTGACTCAAGAGGGCAACCGGCTGGTCGTGCGCTTCGACGCGGACGCGCTGGACACGACGCTCTCGCCATCGCCGGCTCCCGAGCTAATCCAGGCGGTGCATCCAGGTGACGGAGCTCCCGTCATCGTCGTCGACCTTGGGCCGCGCTTCGCGTCGTTTCGCACGTCGGACGCTGCGGCTGATCGAGGAGCCGGCCGGGTCATCATTGATGTCATCGCGCAGACTACCGAAGCAGCGCCAGCACCACCACAAGCCACACAACCACCCAAAGAGCCACCGCCGTTGACTGATCTCACACCTGCCGGCATGCGGACGATCGTCATCGACCCTGGGCACGGCGGCGATGAGAACGGCGCACGCGGATCCGGCGGGACGCTCGAGAAGAACGTCACGATGACCGTTGCACGGAAACTGAAGGCTGCGCTCGAAGGGCGTCTCGGGGTCCGCGTCATCCTCACGCGCGAGGGGGATCAGACTGTCGGTCTGGATGAGCGTGCAGCGGTTGCGAACAACAACAAAGCGGATCTGTTCGTCAGCGTGCACGCCAACGCATCGCTGCGTCCGACGATGGCTGGCGCCGAGGTGTTCTATTTGAGCCTCGAGGAGTACGGCGAGCAGGCGCAGCGCGTCGCGCATGCGGAGCGCGAGTCGTTGCCGGTCCTGGGTGGAGGTACGCGCGACATCGAGGTGATCTTGTGGGAGATGGCGCAGGCCCGCTACATCGAGCAGTCGGCAGCGCTCGCCCGAGCTGTCGAAGGAGCGCTGCGCCAGCACGTTCCCATGAGCCCTCGCGCGATCCAGCAGGCGCCTTTCCGTGTGCTCGTCGGCGCGAACATGCCCGCGGTGCTGGTGGAAATCGGGTTCCTGTCGAACCCGCCGCAGGAGCAGCAGCTCAATTCCGACGGGTTTCAGGGCGCGATCGTCCAGGCGCTCGTCGACAGCATCGTTCGTTTCCGCGATAGCGGATTCGGGGTCACCGGCGTCGAGGGTGCTGTGCCCGCGCGACGCGACGGCCAGGGGACGCGCTGATGTCGCGCCGCGCTGTTGCGCTGATCGCGATTCTGGTTGCCGTGACGGCCGCGGTCGCGATCGTGTGGGCGCGAATGACGCGCTCGCAGGCCGCAAAACCAGCGCCGGTCGCCGCCGCCAAGCCGGCGGCCGCGCCGGTTGCTGAACGCAAGATCACTGCTACGCTCTACTTCGTCTCCGACGACGGGCTGGCCCTCGTGGGAATGCAGCGGGAGGTTCCGTTCGGTGAGCCGGTGCTCGAACAAGCACGGCGCATCGTCGAAGCGCAGCTCCAGCAACCTCCACCGCCGCTCGCGTCAGCGGTTCCAATCGGCACGACGCTGCGTGCGCTGTACATTACGGACAAAGCCGAAGCGTTCGTCGATTTGAGCGGTGAGGCGCGGACGAAACACACGGGCGGCGCGCTCGACGAGCTGTTCACGATCTATGCGGTCGTGAACGCACTGACCGTCAACCTGCCCGCGATCGAGCGCGTCCAGATCCTGCTCGACGGCAAAGAGGTCGACACGCTTGCAGGTCACGTCGACCTCCGCCATCCACTCCAGAAGAATCTGAAATGGGTGAGGAGCGACAAGGACTCATGATGACGCGAAGCGACGGACGGAAGCCGGCGGAGTTGCGACCCACGCGGATCACGCCTGGCTTCCTCGCCCACGCCGAGGGCTCGGTACTAATCGAGGTCGGCCGGACACGCGTCGTGTGCGCGGCGAGCGTCGAAGACCGCGTGCCTCCATTTCTCAGAAACACGGGTAAAGGATGGGTGACCGCCGAATACGGCATGCTTCCCCGCGCGACAACGACGCGAACCCAGCGCGAGTCGACGGCAGGAAAGGTTGGAGGTCGCACGCAGGAGATTCAACGGCTGATCGGTCGATCCCTCAGATCCGTGACGCGCCTCGCGGAGCTCGGCGAGCGCACGATCTGGGTCGACTGCGACGTCCTCCAGGCTGACGGCGGCACGCGAACCGCGGCCATTACCGGCGGGTTCGTTGCCCTCGTCCTCGCGCTCCAGCGTTTGCGCGATACGGGTTTCCTCAAGACGGTCCCCGTGCAGGACCACGTCGCGGCGACCAGTGTCGGCGTCGTGGGCGGCACACCGATGCTCGACCTCGCGTACGACGAGGACTCGCGCGCCGAGGTCGACATGAACATCGTGAAGACCGGCGACGGACGATTCATCGAAGTTCAGGGGACGGCCGAAGGACCTCCGTTCGAGCGCGCGGCGCTCGACTCCCTGATAGAGCTCGCTGACGCCGGCATTCGCGAGCTGGTCGCGATGCAATCCGCCATCGTAGGCAATCTTCGCGGATGAGCGACCATGGCCTCCGAGACAGCTTTGCGCAATCGCATGCGTTGGTCGTAGCGACGACGAACCCCGGCAAGATACGCGAGATCCTCGACATCCTCGGTACGCTTCCACTTTCCGTTCAGACCCTCGCGGCATTTCCTCCCATCGCCGAGCCCGTCGAGACCGGCGAGACGTTCGAAGCCAACGCCAGACTGAAAGCGCTGTACTACGCGCGAACGCTGGGCCTGCCCAGTGTGGGTGACGATTCAGGACTGGAGATCGCCGCACTCGGCGGTGCGCCAGGCGTACATTCCGCGCGATGGCACGGAACAAACTACGGTGTGAAGTTTCAGCGGATTTACGAGCTGCTCCGCGAGCGAGGTCTATCGACGAGTCCGGCGCGGTTCGTGTGCCGTGTCGCTCTCGCCAATGAAGGACAAATCGTTTATGAAACCGAAGGGGTCGTCAACGGCGAGATCGCGCCGGAGCCACGCGGCACGAACGGATTCGGCTACGACCCGATCTTTTACTTCCCGCCCTTTGGCTGTACGCTCGGCGAACTGGATCTGGCGCGGAAGGCGACGGTGAGCCATCGCGGCAAAGCCTTTTCGGCGCTTCGAGAATACCTGCTGAGCCACCCTTTCAAACCTTCCTGACGGACCTGCCGTCCAACGCCCCGAGGACCGACCATGACCATTCTCGGGCTGGCAGCTTCGTTATTGACGATTGCCGTCGCCATGCCGCCACAGGCGACCGGCACCCTGGACGGCACCTGGCTCGCGCGGCTGCGCGACACCTGGACGCGGGCGGATGGGGAGCGCTGGGTATCGTTTCAACTGGAAGATGACGACGGTCGATACGGAACCTCGTTTCCGCTCGCGGAGCTCGAAGGCCTCGGCGTGAGAGACGACAGGTGGTCGGCCAACGATATCCATTTCACTCTGAAACGCGACGCCGGAACGGTCGATTTCACCGGCAGCTTCGACGTCGGGCGTGGTTACGGCAAGTGGCGATTCACGCCGAGCACCGACTACGTCGCCGCCATGCGCAAGGCGTATCGCGACTTGACCACACGTGAGGTGTTTCGACTGGCGCTTCACGACGTGAGCCGCACCTTCATCGACACCATCCAGGCAGAAGGCTACCGGAGCATCGAGCTCGACGAGCTGCTGAAGATGCGGATTCACGGCGTCGACGCAGACTACATACGCGGGCTGCGGAAGGCCGGCTACGACAAGCTCACAATTGACGACATCGTCAAGACGCGGATTCATGGCGCTACGCCTCAGTACGTGCAGGCACTCGCAGATGCCGGGTACCGCAATCTGTCGATCGACGATGTGGTGAAGACACGAATCCATGGAGCGACGCCTGCCTTCATCCAGGAGGTGAAGGCGGCTGGCTACGATCGAGTGAGTGTGGACGACCTCGTGAAGATGCGCATCCACGGTGTCACACCGGACTTCATTCGCCAGATGCGCGAGATGGGCTACCCGAATCTCAGCATCGACGATCTCGTACAGCTACGGATCCACGGCGCCAGCCCGGAGTTCATCAAACAGATGCGTGATCTCGGATTCAAGAACCTGACGATGAAGGATGTCGTGCAGATGCGCATCCATGGCGTCACCCCGGCGTTCGTGAAAGAGATACGCAGTCTCGGGTACACCGACCTCGATGTCGATGACTTCATCAAGATGCGGATTCACGGCGTGACGCCGCAGTTCATTCGCGAGCTCAAGGATCTCGGCTACGGCAATTTGAAGCGCGAGCGACTCGTCCAGATGCGCATTCACGGAGTCGATGCGGATTTCATCCGCGACGCGCGCGCGCCAGGATTCACGGATCTGTCTGCCGAGGATCTCGTCGACCTCAGCATCCACGGCCGACGATGGCTGAAAAAGCGCGCCGGCGCTGGCCCGTGAGTGTAGGGCGGGGTCTTTAGACCCCGCCTCAGGGTCGTCCCGCTGCGCATTCAGTCCGGCGACAACGGCCGCGCGATGTAGTTCTCCTGGTTCGGCCGGTGTCTTTGCGAGGGCGTCGAGCGCTTTGCGATCACCGAGATGGCCATCGAACGACGACCCCAGCAGCGAGCGTGAGTCAAGATCCCACCATGCGGTGCTGATACATTCGTTGGAATGTCGGCAAACCATAAGGCGATGGTGTGGACGAGGACGAGCTGAAGGACCTCATGAGGGCGTATCTGGCGGGGGGCATGGAGGCGTTCGAGCGGCTCTACGCGCGTCTCGGACCGCCGCTCCACGGGTACCTCACGTCGCTCGTCCGCAACCCTGCACACGCTGAGGATCTGCTCCAGGAGGCGTTCCTGCAGATCCACCGATCGCGTCACACGTATCGACCGGGCCTGCCCGTGCGACCGTGGGTCTTCGCCATCGCCCGGCACGTCTGGCTGATGGACCGTCGCCGGCAATCCCGGCGGCCCAGCGACATCGTCGAGCTCCCGGACCTGCCCGTTCCGGCGGACGTTGCCAGCCTTGGCGATCGCGACGCGCTCCGGCGAGCGCTTGACGCGATTCTGCCCGACCGGCGCGAAGCGCTGCTCCTGCACCACCTGTGGGGCTTCAGCTTCGCGGAGATCGGTCAGTTGCTCGGCATCCGTGCCGCCGCCGCCAAGCTGCGATCGAGCCGTGGCATGGCCGATCTGAGGGCGATGCTTAAGGATGAATGCCAGTCCTGAACCTGTGATCCCGTCCCGACTACGAACCGCAGTCGAGCGCGACCTGCGTCCTGTTGCGCCGCTCGCACGGCCCGCCATCCGTTCTCTGGCTCTGCTGCCATTCGCGCTTCTGCTGCTGGTCGCCTCGGTCGTTGCCTTCGGTCTTCGACGCGATGCTGGCGCCCTCGGCGTCATGCGGACGTGGGGTGCGTCGACGCTTCAGATGGCACTTGGCCTGACGCTCGTCGCTGGCGCGCTGCGCGAAGCAGTTCCGGGGACCACGCTCTCTCGGCGTGCACTGGGAACTTCATTCGCTACTGCCATGATCGCGGTCCTGACGATCACGTGGATGACCTGGTCGGCGAGCCCGACGCGCGTTTCACCGCGAGCGATCAGCTACGTGTGGCGCATCTGCTTCGAAGCGACGATCATCAGTGCGCTGCCCGCACTCTTCGTCTCGGGCTGGCTCGTTGCGCGCGCGTTTCCGCTCCGGCCGCGCTTCGCCGGCGCGCTTTACGGTCTCGGCGCGGGCCTGATGGCCGACGCCGGCTGGCGGCTGTTCTGCCACTTCTCGGATCCTGCGCACGTCTTCGCCGCGCATACGGCCGCCGTCGCCGTGACCTGTGGGCTCGGCGCGCTCCTCGCGTCCGCGGTGAATTGGCTGCGGCCATAAGTGGTGACAGCTCACTTCCCGTCCATTTCGTAGGCCGTCTTCAACCACCTGCTGACGTCGGCGGTGATGTCCTTCTCCGACTCGATCGGGATACGGTGGGTGATCCGATCCTTCTTCGCGAATCCACCGGTGTCGATCAGGCGACCTGTCGCCTTCTTCGCGCCGAGGGCGAACCCGAAATCGATTCGCGTGTTGCTCGCCGGCTTAATCTGCGCGAACACGTGGTTTCGATACAAGGGCACGATTGTCTGGCAGGGACAGGCCTTGACATCCGCGCCGAGACCAAGCCCCATGTCGAGGAGACGCCCGTAGAGCGGACGGAGCGCAGCGCGCTTGCCGGCAAACATCGCTTCGACGTAGCCCTCCGCGGCCTTCAGATACGCATCAGGATCCATGTTCTCCCGTCCCTTGCCGAGCGACAGGTCCGCAATCCACCACGCGTAATTGGTCGTGAACCCATGCTTGGTCTTCAGCCACTCGCGGCGTGCTTTTTCATCGTCGGGCACCTGCGCATCGACGATGGCTGCCCATTCATCCGCGGTCTTGCCAGTTCGCTCCTGCAGGGTTCGCAGGGAGCTTTGGACCATGCTGAGACTTGGATGGACGCTGTAGGGAGATCTTTTCGTGGAGCTTCTCGCCATAGTGGCGACAGTCTCCTCGAACGAAATGGGGAGGTCAAGCGGGTAGGCTTCGGGCTCAAGGCTTTGGGCGTTGGTCATGACAAAACAAAAAGTCGCGGCGGATTCCGCCGCGACTCAAATTGACAAGGCCCAAGCCTAAAGCCCTGAGCCCAAAGCCAGCTCTCTCTAAAATCCAGGTCGCAAATTGAACTGCCAGACCCAACCTTTACCGGGGCGATCGAACGGATGCACGAAATTGATCTCCGCGACGGCAAAGCCCATCACGCTGACGCGCACGGCGGCTCCGGCGCTCACGACCGGATCGTTCTGGCCGCCCGCGAATCCGGGACTGGTCGGGATTCCCCACGCCACCCCAGCGTCGGTGAAGAACGCCATCTCCACCGGTAGCGGTCCGTAGAACCCGCTACCACCGAACGCACCCCAGATCGGGAACCGCAGCTCCGCGTTGGCCACGGCAATCCGAGTGCCGATCAGCCGATCGTAGACGGGGCACGATCCGTCAGCGTGGAGGCCGCATTCATTCGCGTCAAATGATGCCGAATCGTACCCGCGCACGAGGCCTGGATAGCCAAGGTAGAGTGTCGGAAGGCGCGTATCGTCGGCGTCCGGCCCGTACCTACCGAAGAGCAACCCTCGGAATGCGAGCGTATACGGCCTGAACGGCATCAGATACGTCCGGCCATCCAGCAGAACGCCGGAGAAGTTCAGACTGCCGACACTCGGCGAGTACTCGACTCGATATCGGCTGCCACGGATGGGACTTGTCGCCCCGAAGATCGACGTGTCGTACACGAGCGCCGCGCTGGCCTGTCCGAGGTCGAGCGCCGGCTCATTCAGGAGGTCGGTCTTGTTTTCCGAGAGCTGCTGACCGGAGAAAGGATCGTAAGTCCGCGTCGTGACGTCCTCGCTCACACTGATCCGACGATACCCGCCGCTGAGGTCGATGCGCCACGCACGGCTGAAAGGATAGGAGATGATCCCCGAGAGCGACTGATCGCGCTGCAGGAAACGATACTCGCGCTCCACGTAGACGTTCTGTCCGCCAACGCTGCCAAAGCCGGCGTCGAAACCGCGCGCAACGTACGGGACCTGCTCGAGCGCGAGCCCCCAGTTCCACCGATGCGTTCGATTTAAATACGCTACGCTTCCGCCGAACTCATCGAACCGGCTCGTCACCTGCGCCGTTGTTGCGAGCGTATGGTTCCCTAGCATATCGCTGAACACGAACCCGATCGCACCCGCGGCGTACGTTCCGAATCGATCGACGCCGACGCCGACCGTTGGTTGCCCGGCGTAGTCCAGCGACAGGCCGGGTTTGTACGGCTGCTCGGCAGGCGTCTGCGATGCTGCCGGCGTTGGCGCAGTGCTGTGGATCGCGGCAAACACCGGTCCCTCGCCCACGCGCCGCGGTGGCAGGACCGCGGCATTGCGCGGAAGCTCCACGACGGGTCCGCCCGCGAGCTGCTCAGGCTTCTCGAGCGCGTAAATGCTGTAGCCGTCGTTCTCATACGCGCTGAACACGAGCCGCCCGCCAGCCACGGACAGCGCGGGGCTCAGCGCCGTGATGCCGCTCGCGCCGGTCAGAAGATTGGTGACCTGGCTCGTCTCACCGCTCGCGAGATCGCGACGATAGACGTTGGTGACTCCCTGGTGGTCGGACAGGAAGAACATCGCGCGGCCGTCCGGTGTCCATTGCGGGCTGATGTTCTTCGCATCTGGATACCCCCCTGCGTCTCGAATCTCGCCCGACGCCATGTCCATGATTGCGATGTGCAGGTTGCCCGCCTGAATCGCATCGAGCTTCGTGGAGAAGCGGTCGGTGCTGAACGCGAGCTGCTTGCCGTCGGGCGACCATGTCGGATCGAGCTCGGCGAACTGATCGTTCGTCAGCCGTTTCTCGGTATTGGCCTGCAAGTCGTAGACGAACAGGTCGTTGAACCCGCCAACAAGACCCGAGAACGCGATCTGGTTCCCGTCCGGTGACCAGGCGGGATTGAGCACCTCGTCGAGATCCTTCAGCTTGATCTCGCGTTCGGTGCGGCCGCGATCGACGTCGACGATCGTGAGCACCGGCGATCCCTTGCTGATGCCAGGAAAGACGAAACGCTTGCCTGTCGGATCCCAGGCCCCGGCTGATGACAGAAACTGAAGGCTCTCGAAGTGCCCGTTCGTCGCCGTGTCGGTAATCTTGCGGATCACTTTGCCCGTGTTCGCGTCAGCGAGGTAAAGATCAATCGAGAACAGATCCCGTTCCGAGAAGAACATCATCCGCGAGCCATCGGGGCTCAGCTCTGGGCTGACGTTCAGCTCGCCGCCGTGTTCTCGCGTGACGATCACCGGCCTGGCGATCTGGGCGGGCATTCGTGTGACTTCGGCAACGGCGCGATACGCGTCGAATTCCGCGTCATGCCAGTCCTTCGAGAGCGTTTTTGTATCGATCCCAAGGATGCCCTTGATAGCCGCACGGTAGTCGGGATTCTGCCCGCCTGCCGCACGCAGCAGCGTGCCGACGGCGCGATCCCCGTACTTACCGCCGATATAGGCCCAGAGCGCTTGACCGTACCGATAGGGGAAGTACCTCGGATTGTCCAACTCGTCCACGTCCGGAAGCTTCTCGCGACGCGCGGCCTCCCTCATCCACATCGCCGTGTGCGGATCGACGGGCCCGATCGACAGGTATTCCGCCATGCCCTCGATGAACCACAGCGGCAGGCCCAATGCGCCAGCCGAGGCGCCGCTCGCGTTGGTTCCCGTGATGTCGTACTGAAAGGCGTGCACGAGCTCGTGACCCAGCACGTGATCGGTTGCCTCGATCGGACCGGCCATCGGCAGGACGATACGCCGCTTGTACGCTTCCGTAACGCCACCCGTGCCCTCGCCGATGTCCCCCTCGATGGCGTTCGTCTGCCGGAAGTGGGGACTGCTCGCATAGAGGATGACCGGCTGCCGACCACGCAGCTGGTGGTTGAGGATCACCGAGAACCGCCCGTACCAGCGCTCGGCCAGTTGCGCCACCATGCGGGCGCCCTGTTCTTCTTCGGGGTAGTAGTAGATGTCGAAGTGTTCGGTTTTCAGAACGCGGAAATCGAATTTCCTGTACTGAACCTTGTTCTGTCCGAAGTAGTCACCCTGCGCTTGTGACGCAGCAGGGATCAGGAGGGCTACGAAGAGGGCTGCGATGAGATGATGTTTCGGAGTCATAGAGGACACGCACAAGAATTCATCAGGTTGGGGCCAGGCGCAACATGCTGCGCGGCTGCAACCGACGTACCCGGCGCGGCATCCGCGACGCTCGCCCAGTATCCAGTCGAACCGAATGATACTGCTGGGCGTAGCGCCCCGGAGATCGCTGAGTCACGCGGAAACACGCGTCGGCGGCAGCTCTCTCTTGTCCTCTGAAAGCGTCAGCGCTGGCCAGAGTTTGGTACACCTTGGCCAGCTCTCCCCGCGCGCCTCGTGACGTTCAGGGCACGCGAGGCGTTTTGCCACATTCCCCGTTTGGCTGTTTACCGCCGGACCACTCGTTGCGCCGCCGTCATTCGCGTCTGACAATCTGGGGACATCCAAACGGGACACCCAACCGGGACAGCCAACGTTGGCTGTCCCGGTTGGGTGTCCCGTTTGGATGTCCCCAGATTGTCAGACG
>Ga0114129_10000947_pt1 | contig 37877 bp, 32 predicted proteins | sample RhiMetdeltSRZDD1_FD_80071 | JGI IMG/M metagenome (GOLD analysis project Ga0114129, IMG submission 80071) | Populus rhizosphere microbial communities from Tennessee, USA - Rhizosphere MetaG P. deltoides SRZDD1 (version 2) (version 2) | ecosystem: Host-associated > Plants > Roots > Rhizosphere >...
GCACTGGAAGATCCACGCGCTGCTCGGATTGCCGCCGACGGTGCTGTAACCTGCAGCGACGCATTGGCCGACTGGAAAGACGTAGACCTTGTGCTGATAGGTCGTGAGATCCGCCCCGCCCGCGGTTGCCATCGAATCCGCGGACGCGGACCACGCATTGAAGTTGCAGGGGTCCGTGCTCGCTGCGTCGAGCGTGTACGGACCGACGACGTCGCCGGTGATCATGACCTGACCGAGCGAGCACTCCTGATAAAGCGCCGTAACCGATCGGCCGTTCGGATCGGTGAACATCATGTCGGTAATCGCCTGCGGTGTGCAGGTGACGACCGCGTCGCGGAAGTTGGCGAGGATGACGATGGTGCGATGACCGCTGGTGGCGGCCGCAGCCGGCGCGTACTGGATCGTCATGCCCGTCCCGTCGGCGGCGGCCACGTAGATCGTCGACTCGTGCGCGCGGCCGCGGAGCGTGACGCGCGAGCCCGATCGCAGCCGCGCGGGTGCCGCACCTTCGAAGCGCAGCTCGAACGTTCGCCCGCTGCTGTCGTCGCGAATCAAATGCCGCTGCTCGCTGCGACGCCGCGCGAAGTCGTCGCCAACCACGGTGGTGACGACGCCGCTGACGCTGGCGGGCGTGCCGCGCTCGTAGGCGGCAACGAAATCGGACCGACGTTGTCCGGCCACGTGGGTCGACGCGATCATCGCGATCGACGCCGCGACGAGAGTCCAGACAACGACCGAGCACCGGCCGGATGGCGTGCAATTCATGCGGCGAATCTCCTGAGGTCCGCCGTCTGTGCCCGCTCCGGGGAGCGCGAGCGTTACGTGGCGCGAGAGCTGACCCTGTTTATCGAGGTATGGTGCGGCGAAGCGGTGCCGCCCTTCATCCGCTCATCTTCGCAAGAATGAGGCCACGCGTGTGCGGCCGGGGGCAGGGCGCAAAGACGCGCAAAATCGCCCGGAAGGCGCAGATCGGTGGTCCCGCTTACTGTTTTGCAAGCCTGTAGAAATGGCGCGGCGTGCCCCTCCAGCACGCAAGAAATTCACGCCGCACAGCCGACCGAGTCAGGGGTCGGAAGCCTTGTGTGACAGCGATTAGCCGTGTAATACTTAAAGCGTATTACGGAGCCCGATCATGCCGTTGACGGTCCGCCTCGACCCCAAATCGCGCCGCCTGCTGGACACGCTGGCCAAACGCAGCCGGATGTCGCGCTCCGACGTCGTGCGCGAGGCGATTGCCCGTTACGCACTCGATGAAGGCCACGCCGAGAGCCGCCGTCCCTACGATGCCTGGGTCGATGCGATCGGCGCTGTGAAGCTCGGAGTCCGCGACCCCGCCCGGACGACCGGCGATCAGCTCATTGCCATCCTCGAAGAGCGTGTCCGTGCACGGCGTGCTCGTTGACGCCGGCCCCCTCGTCTCACTAATCGATCGGGCCGATCCCGACCACGAGGCGTGTGTCGAGGTCCTCAAGACGCTGCGCGACCCTCTCATCACCGTCTGGCCGGCGTTCACCGAAGCGATGTATTTGCTGCGAGGATCGTGGCGGGCCCAGCAAACGTTATGGAGCCGTCTCGAAACCGAAGCGCTCACGCTGGCGCCGCTCGACGAGCGCGATGCGCCGCGCATGCGCGCGCTGATGGAGAAGTACCGCGACCTGCCCATGGATCTGGCGGACGCGGCGCTCGTCCGTGTGTCTGAGCGTGAGTCGTTGCGACGGATCTTCACACTCGATCACCGGCACTTCTCCCTGTATCGTCCGAACCGTCAACGGTTCTCCATCGTCCCGGCATAGCCGCGGCAGAGTTCAGACGCGAGAGTCGGCAGGCGCGGCGGACAGCCTTCCGAGGATCCGCTCCATCGTGCGGCGAACCTTCCGAAGCTCGTCTTTGAATTCCAGGCTGTCGGTGCGGTTGATCTCGCGGTCGAGCTCGGACACGCGTTGCCGCACGAGCTCGCGGAGCGTTTCGGCCTCTTCAGATGTGAGCTCGAGTGTCATCATTCTTCCTCCGTGAATCGTACGAAGACACGTGCAAGGCGCGCACCTATTCGGCGACGGCCGGATCGGCGTGCGCGCGGCGATCCGCAACGGCGGAACATGCGTTGCTTCGTATCGCTTGAACCGTCACGAACAGGAGGTGCCATGGTCCCCGCATCGATTTCCGGTTATCTCGACCGGCACCATGCCCGGTATGCGGTGCTGACGCACCCGACCGCGTATACGGCCCAGGCAGAAGCGGCGGCCGCGCGCGTGTCGGGAAATGAATGGGCGAAGACCGTTGTCTGCTTTGCGGACGATCAGCCGGTCCTCGCGGTCCTGCCCGCGCCGTTTGCGCTGGACCTCAACCGTCTCAAGGAGGCCCTTGGCGCAGGCTCGATCCGATTGGCCCGCGAGGAGGAGTTCGCGTCGCTCTACGGCGACTGCGAGGTCGGCGCGATGCCGCCGCTCGGCCCGCTTTACGGCCAGCGGGTCGTCGTCGACGAGCATCTGCTGAGCGATCCGGAGATCGTTTTCAGCGCCGGCTCGCACCACGACGCGATTCGGATGCCGTTCGCCGATTTCAGGCGGGTGGCGCAGCCGACGTCGGCGCCGATCGCCGCAGCGATTGCAATGCCGGCGTCGCGGACGTCCGAGACCGACCCGGTCTGACGTCCGGCTCACGGCGGAACAGGATGTAGACATCCTACGTCTATGGCTGTAGATTGCCTACAGCCATGATGATGCTCCTTCCATTTCATGTACTGGGCGGCGCGATGGCGATTGTCTCGGGGCTTCTGGCGCTGTACGCCATGAAAGGCTCCCGAGTGCACCGGCGGAGCGGTACCGTCTTCGTCTGGGCGATCCTCGTGATGTCGCTGACCGGCGCCGCAATTGCGGTCGGACGGACCGGGGCGGAGGTCAACATTCCTGCAGCCCTGGTGACGGCATACCTCGTCACCACGGCGCTGATCACCGTTCGGGCGCCGTCCGTGCGCTCGCGCCAGGTGGAGCGTGGCGCAATGGCGGCGGCTTTTGTGCTGGGCGCAGCGAGTTTGATGTCAGCAGTCGTCACCGCGGGAGGGAACCAGCCGGGCTTCGCTGTTCCGCTTGTGATATTTGGCTTGGTCGCGCTTGGTGGAGGGTTCGGCGATCGGCGGATGCTTCGGTCCGGCGGGCTTCAGGGGACGGCGCGACTCAGGCGCCACCTGTGGCGCATGTGTCTCGGGCTCTTTATTGCCGCCGCCTCGTTCTTTCTCGGACCGGTCGCGCGGATTCCGGAGCCGCTCCGCGCCCTGCCGTTTCGACTCATCCCGCTCGTCGTGCTGTTGACGATGGCGTACTGGCTGTGGCATCACCGTGCCAAACGGACGCGTCACGATGCCAATGAACAGCAGTTCCCGCAAGTGAACGGGTCGGTGTTTATCGAAGCCCCAGTTCACTCGCCGCATAGCGGATACACCGATCGACATACTCGTACTCGAGCGCCGTCCGCTCGGCTTCGCTGAGACACCGAAGCGCTACCATACTGCCAGCGGAGTCCTCGCGGCTCGGGATTCGGCAATGCCGTCCGACCGACCGCGGTCATGCTCGTCATCGCGTTGATCATCATCCGCCTGAAACCAAAGCCCGGGAGCTCGAAGACACGGCGCGCGTATAAACGGGTCCGGCAACAGCTCACTCCTGACCGTCATGCGAGGCGCGAGAAGCGGCGGCTGGAACGCGGCAGGTCGACGCCGTACGCGAGGTATGTCGCCACTGCGACGCCAAACAGTATAGGAACCAAATCGGGGCTGAGACCCGCCGGTGGCGGTGCTGGCGTCGCCCCGACGGTCGTGAGCACCGCCCCGACGACAACGAAGAGCATCGCGAGCCACTGGTACAGCCGCAGCCCACCGACGATCGCCGTCTGGGGCTCGCCGCGATAGTGCTCCTCGACGAAGCGGCCGGCGCCCGTCAGGATGAAGTAGAAACCGGCAATCAGTTGGAGCGGCGCGCCGATGGCCCACAGCCTCAGCATCACGGCGCCGACCACGGTCATCCAGATGAGCGAATAGACGGGGGTGGCGTGCACGGGCGTGCCGGCCATCCCCGCGAGCCTCACGACACGCGATCGCGGATTCGTGTATCGAATGCCGATACCGACCGGCGCTTTGCTCCCGTGGCAGCAGCCTTGAACCAGGCAGCGCAGGCGGCCAATGGCCTGCGTCACCGTGGCACCCACGCCGAATGCCGCGAAGATTACCCAGATGTCCGCGCCCGCACGGGCGCCGGCAACCACAACGATCGCAACGCCGATGACGGATCCGAAGTAACCGTACGGGCGCAGCAGAACGGCCGAGCCCTCGAGGAGTTGACCCCACGCGGCGGCGCCGCCGACGGCGGCGGCGGTCATCGTGACGATCCAGCCGGTCACGTCAGGGCCGGCGAGATAGAGCGCGACTGCGACACCCAGCATCGCGCCGACTGCCGCGAAGCTGCCGTGCATCAGCAGTCTCACCGGCCCGAGCGACACCTCCTGCCAGGTGTTCGCGATCCACTCCGCGCCGGCGCACATCGCGCGCCAGGCGACGCGCCGCCGCGCGACGAGCGCATACGCCGCGAACCCGCCGGCGACGTCGACAATCGCGTGCATGCCGGTGGTGACGCAGCTGAGAGCACTTGCCGCAACGAACGCGACGACGACCGGCCGCGCTCGCGGATACGATCTCGTCCACAGTTCAGCCGCCAGGCACGCCCACACGACGTGGAAGGCCGGAAAGGCGGTGACCGGTTGATCGAACGCTCGCTCCCACCGCATCAGCAGCTGCCAGAAGCCATCGCCAGTCACCGGTCGCGCTGGCGCAATCAGTGGCACCAACAGGTAGCAAGGAATGATCAGCGCCGTGGCCCAGAGCCCGCTGCGCGCGAACGCGCGCAGGTCGGCGCTACGGCGAGCCACCAACGGCGCCGCGAGGACGAAGACATAGGTCCCGGCATAGAAGGCCTCCGTCCACGGCAGGATGCCGAGGCGGGTTTCCCAGTCGAAGTAGGCGACGCTCGCATCGAGCGGGACGCCGAGCAGTTCGACGGCCTGGTAGGCAACGCCCCACGGCAGCAACACCATCACGTAGACGACGGCGCGATCGCGGAATGTCGGTCGTTCCAAGCCGGCTGCCGGCAGGCGCAGCCAAGGTGTCGCCAGCGTTCCGAAACGGCGCCGTGTCGCGTCCCGCTCGAACCCAACGACGAAGGCAGCCATGACCAGCACAAGCGTCGGCGAAACGATCCAGAAGCCGCTGGCGGAGCGGGCGAGCAGCGACACACCGAAGGCGGTGGCCGCCGCGCCGACGTAAATGGGATGAGCGAAGATCGCGTACGCGCCGTCGCTCACCAGGCGCACCGGCGGAAACGGACTGGCTGGAAGGCCACCGCCGCGCACCCACAGGTTCCACATCCCTGCGCACATGAGCGCAATGCCGCCTACGGAAAGCGCAGCGCCGAGCGCGGGAGCATCGACGGTCGGCAGCGGCAGCAAGCGGTCGAGCCGTCCGGCCCATGCCGCCAACAAGGCTGGCAGTGCGATCAGAAATAGCACTGCATACGCCAAACGAGCAGCGAGGCCGGCGCGCGGCAAAGGGGTGGAGAGCAGGGTCATCGGACAACCACCTGCTCGTGAATCACGGACCCTGCGACTCGTTCTCCATCCGCACGACAGACCACGCCGCGGCTGACCCACTTCGTCTCGTGCCACGCCAGCAGCGACGGGGGAACCACCGCCCGGAGGCCGGGGATACGGGCGATGACGAGATCCAGTGCCCGGGACGCGAGCGCGCGCGGCGGCTCCAACCCGAGGTCGACCGCGCCCGTCGTCACGCGATCCTCACCGATCGCGACGCCCGGTGTCCTCACGCCATCCACGAACGTCCAACACCGCGGCGCCGCACCACGCCAGTCGATCCAGACGAGGGACCGAGTCGCATCATCATCAATCCATCGGCCCCAGCGGATCTCGTCGAGCGGCAAGCGCCACGGAGGAATGGTCAGCGTAAGTTGCTCGACGTATCCGCATCCGCTCAGAGGTGGCTCGCCGGCCGCGTCGATCGTCACGTGTGCGACGGGCGCTTCACAGCGCCAGTCCACATACCCCGCATCTTCTTCGAAAAGCCGCAAACCGAATGCTGGCTGCCGCGCGTCGGCGATCACGACGGAGCCAAGCTTGGGACTCACCCAGCTGATTCGTCCCTGAGTGTTCGTCGGCGGTCGTCCCGCCCCGACTGCTGATTGCTCGAACGGCGGACCTCCCGACTCATAGATCGTCAGGCCCTGCCAGACGAGCGACAGGCGGCGCCACGACAATGATGCCCAATAGCAGATCGCCACACGTCCATCGTCTGCCAGGCAGTCGAGGTACCACTTCGTGAGCGCGAAAGAGGTGCGGGCGAGCGACTCCATGACCAATCTCCTACCGCCTCGAATCGAGCGCTTTCGCGTGCACAGTCCGGCACGATTATGACACCTCAAGAACCGCGCTGATGTAGGTGTTCTAGCAGAGGAAAGCGAACGCGATCAGCCGGCGGCGGACGCGGCGCAGCACGATCGCGGCGGGGTCGGAACGTTCGATTGTGCGGGTCGTGTCAGATATCTTGGTACGCGTTGAAGAGTCCCCTGAAATATTTGAGCACGCGCAACGGATCGGGCGATTCCGGGATCTCGGCGAAGCAGTATCCACCGAATTTGATCTTCGTGAGCGACGAGAGCAGCTGCCGCCACGGATACTCCTCCACAAAAAGATCTCGCATGTGGACCTGACCGATCTGATCGCGAACGAGGCGGAAGTTGGCCTCGAAGCCGCCGTCGAGCAGATCCGTCTGATTCGAGTTCCAGCAGATCCGCACGCCCGGATGATTATCGCCGTAGTCCAGGATCTTGCGGATGTGCGGGAGCCTGGATGTCCCCTCACCGTGTACCTCGAGCTGAATCTTCACGCCGAGATCCCGCGCCGCCGCGCCGCATTCGGCCAGCGCTTTCCCGATCTGCTCGAGCGTCCGTTCCGCGGGAATCTCTTTCGGCAGACCGTTGGGCCGCACCTTCACGCTCGGTGATCCGACGTCGCGCGCGAGCTTGATCCACTCCTTCGTTTCCTCCACATTCTTCCGCACGACGGCAGGATCGGGCGAGTGGTACTCACAGATGGTCCCGAGCCCGCCGATCTTCACCGGCGAGTCCTCGAATCGCTTGCGGACCTCCGCGCGCGCCGCGGGCGCGAGCCCGATTTCCACGCCGTGCTTGTGCGTGGTCCGCAGCTCGACCGCCTCGAAGCCCGCGTCGGTGAGGTTCTTGATCAGCGTCGGGACATCCCAGTCCTTCGCAATGTTATAGGTGACGGTGCCGAGCTTCAGGCCGTGCCGATGGCGCGCCGATCCGCCGCTCTGTTCGAACCGTACGTGCGTGAGCGCGGATGTCAGCGCCAGACTGGTGACGAAATCCCGTCGTTTCATGGAGGCCAGGATACGCTAGGCTGCTTTCGGCTGGTCGTCGAGACCTAACTCTTATCCGGCAACACGAATGGCGCGCGATACGTGCGAGTCAGCAGCGCGTTGGCCTCGTCGTCGCCTACGAACCTCTCCGTCGTGGTGTCGAACTTCACGGACCGACCCACGCGATACGAGATGTTGCCGAGATGACAAAGTGCCGTCGAGAGATGGCCCTCTTCGAGCGGGGCCCGCAGAGTATCCGCCTTGCGCGAGCGTACCGCGTCGAAGAAGTTCTCGAAGTGCGACTGGCCCGAGTCGATCTTCTCGTCGCTCGTGAGGACCGGCCCCGGTTCGTTCTTCGGTCCAAAGAAAACCTGCGCGCGATCGTCGCCGACCTTCATCCAGCCCTTCGAACCGAAGATGTAAACACCCTGCGCCTCCGGAGGACCGCTGTACCAATTCCGCAGATCGCAGTGCAGCTCGGTTCCGTCCGCGTACTGATAGGTCGCGTACTGTGAGTTTGGTGTCTTCTGATCCGTTGGCGCTCCGGCCTCGTAAAGGCCGCCGACACAGTGCGCGCTCCGAGGATGTTCACGTTTGCCGAGCAGCCAGCGCACGACATCGAGCGAGTGGACCGCGGTATTACCGAGATCGCTGGTGCCGTACTCCCAGAACCAGTGCCAGTGATAGTGAAAGTGGTTCGTGTTGAACGAACGAGCAGGCGCCGGGCCCAGCCACAAATCGTAGTGAACGCCGGACGGCACCGGGCCGTCCGCGGCCACGCCGATCGGATTGCGCTGACGATAGATCACGGTGCGGCCCGCATAGACGTTGCCGAGTCCGCCATCGCGGAGGAACTGCACGGCTTTCGCGACGACTGCGCCGCTTCGCCGCTGCGTGCCGACTTGCACGACGCGGTTGTACGCGCGCGCCGCATCGATCATTCTGCGGCCTTCGACGATGTTGTGGCTAATCGGCTTTTCGACGTAGACGTCCTTCCCGGCCTGACACGCCCAGATGGTCATGAGCGCATGCCAGTGATCGGGAGCCGCGATCGTCACGACGTCCACGTCGCGATTGTCGAGCACGCGGCGGAAATCCGTTTCCGTTTTCGGATTCCCTCCCCATTTCTCCTTCATGAACGAGAGAGAGGAGGCGAAGTGCCGTTCGTCGATGTCGACGACGTGCGTGACGCGGACGTTCTTGATGTGGGAGAGGTGCTCGTAATGATCTTGACCGCGGCCGCGGGCCGTCCAAGTGGGATGGCCGTTGTTGTCGCCGCGAATGCCGATCACCGCGACGTTGACCGTCTCGTTCGCGCTGTTCTGCGCGCGCAGTCTCGCAGGAACCATCGCAAGCCCAGCGGCCGCCGCCGCCGTTTTTCCGAGAAACACACGCCGAGTCGGCATAGCGGTTCCTCCCGGATCGAACGTAAAACCGCCGTATCGTAGCACGCGCCGCGCGGGTGACGTCTGTCGCTCCTCGCGATTCTTGGGGTTCCCGGCACGTTTGGTTGTATAAAGGACAGGCAGACGCCTAAGGCGCCGAACGCGGCGCCGCGGGGGAACCAATCTTAGGGGCGCACCCGGAGCAAGTCCGGGAGAGGAATCCAACCTCGAGCCCGTCAGCTAACCCCGTCGGCGGATTGGAGGTTTTCTGGCCGGCGCTGGCGCTCGTTCCCGCAACGTTCTTCCCCTCACACTCACCGCAATCGGCGTCGTGTATGGCGACATCGGCACGAGCCCGCTGTACGCCCTGCGCGAGTGCTTCTTCGGATCGCATTCGGTGCCGCCCACGCACGAGAACGTGCTCGGCGTGCTCTCGCTGATCATCTATTCATTGCTCCTGGTCATCTCCGTCAAGTACATCGCCATCGTCATGCGCGCCGACAATCAAGGGGAGGGCGGCATTCTGGCGCTGACCGCGCTTCTCCCAGACGGCACGCGGCGCGCGGGATCCGCCCTGATTCTGCTCGGAATCTTCGGCGCGGCGCTCCTGTACGGCGACGGGATGATCACGCCGGCGATCACCGTCCTTGGCGCCGTCGAGGGGCTGAAAGTCGCAACGCCGTTGTTCGATCACTACGTGGTTCCGATCGCGGTCGTGATCCTGATCGCGGTGTTTGCCATTCAGCGGCATGGCACCGATCGCGTCGGACGAATGTTCGGGCCGATTATGGTTTTGTGGTTCGTGGTGATTGCCATGCTCGGCGTCATCTCGCTCAGCCAGCAGCCAATCGTGCTGACCGCCATCGATCCGCAGCACGCGTTCACTTTCTTCCGGCAACATGGATGGCACGGGTTCGCGGTGCTCGGTGCTGTCTTTCTGGTCGTCACGGGCGGAGAGGCGCTGTACGCCGACATGGGGCATTTCGGCAAGCGCCCGATCCGCATCGCTTGGTTTTGCTTGGTCCTGCCGGCCTTGCTGCTGAACTACTTCGGCCAAGGGGCTCTGTTGTTGAGGAACCCCGCCGCTGCTGAACAGCCGTTCTTCCTGCTCGCGCCGGGATGGTTGCTGCTGCCGATGGTTGTCCTCGCGACGGCCGCCGCGATCATTGCCTCGCAGGCCCTCATCTCCGGCGCATTCTCGCTCACGCAGCAGGCGATTCAACTCGGCTACTGCCCGCGTCTCGACATCGAGCACACGTCGCATCTCGAGATTGGCCAGGTCTATGTGCCGCAGGTGAACTGGGCGCTGATGATCAGCACCATCCTGATCGTCGTCGGCTTTGGATCCTCAACCGCGTTGGCTGCCGCGTACGGGATCGCCGTCACGCTGACGATGGTTATTACTGCCGTGTTGCTGCAGGTTGTGGCAACCGCACGATGGAGCTGGCCGCCGATCGTCGCCTACCTCGTGACGGGCGTCTTCCTCACCATCGACCTGGCGTTCTTCGGCGCGAATGCGCTGAAGATCACGCACGGCGGATGGCTGCCGTTGGTTATTGGCGGTCTGTTGTTCACGCTCATGACGACGTGGAAGACGGGAAGGAGAATCGTCGCGGAGCGGCTGACCGCTCGCGCGATTCCGCTCGAGGAGTTTCTCGCGACGATCGAAAACACCCGCCCCGCGCGCGTACCTGGAACCTCGGTGTTCATGACCGCGCAACCGCGCGGGACGCCGCCCGCGCTTGCGCACAACCTTCGCTACAACAAAGTTCTTCACCAGCACGTGGTGACGCTCATGGTTACGACGCAGCCGGTCCCGCACGTGCAACCCGACCGTCAGGTTACCGTCCGCTCCCTCGGTCAAGGCGTCTTCGACGTCGTCGTCCGCTATGGCTTTATGGAAGACCCGAACGTACCCGAGGCACTTGTCCGTGCGTGTGAGCACGGGCTGCAGGTCGATGCCGACGACGTCACCTATTTCCTCGGGCGCGAAACGCTGATTGTGACCGACACGCCGGGGATGTCGTCCTGGCGTGAACGACTGTTTGTGTTCATGGCGCGCAACGCGGTTCGGGCAACGACGTTCTTCCGGCTGCCTCCCGAACGAGTGGTGGAACTCGGCGTGCAAGTTGAGATCTGAACAACGGCTGAATGCCATGACAAGCAGAGTGCAAGGCGCGGTTGCACTGCTGATGTTGGCCGGCGTTACCGGCCTCTTGGTGACACTTCGTATCTCCAACGGTGCGACGATCTCGACGATGTACTTGATGGTGGTGCTCGTCGTAGCCGCGACCTCGCGCCTCTGGATCGCGGTCGCGACGTCTTTCGCCGCGATGCTGTCGCTGAATTACTTCTTCCTTCCTCCCGTTGGCACGTTGAGAATTGCCGATCTTCACAACTGGGTGGCGCTGGTTGCATTTCTCGCCGTCAGCCTGGTGGCGAGCAATCTTTCGGCGGTTGCGCGCACCCGGACGGACGAAGCCGTAGGCCGCCGGGATGAGCTGGCGCGCTTGTTCGATCTCAGCCGCGATGTCTTGATGATGACTGAAAGCAGGGAAGCGCTCGCGATTCTTGCGCGCTCTGTGGCGCTTCGCTTCGATCTCAGTTTCGTTGCTGTTGCGGTGCCACGGGGGAATGACTGGGACGTGTATGACGCAGGACCGCACTCGATCCCGCTCGACCGTCGTCAGCTCACGACGGCGTTTGCCGCGGCCCAGGCAACCCTTGAGTTCGACGCGCACGCTCGTACTTATGCCGGCCATCGAACGATGACGGTGGATGGCCACGAGGTTCGGCTCGTCCCATTGCGCGTCGGAACGAAGCCGATCGGGGTTCTCGCAGCGGCGGGGCGGCCGGTCGAAGCCGGCACGCTTGATACACTCGCGGGAGTCGTGGCCATTGCGATCGAACGTGCGCACTTTCTCGAAGAGCGCAAGACGGCCGAGCTGACTCGCCAGAGCGAACAGCTCAAGACGGCGCTGCTCGCGTCGATCGGACACGATTTGCGAACACCGTTGACCGCCATCCGCGTGGCCGCTACCAACATCACCTCGCCAGACTTCAACGCCGACGACCGGCTCGGGCAACGCGACCTGATTCTCTCCGAAGTCGAACGCCTGACGCACCTGTTCGAGAACATCCTCGAGATGGCGCGACTCGACGCAGGCGCCGTCGCCGCTGAGGCCCGGTGGGTGCATCCCTCGGAGATCGTTGCGGCGGCGCGCGAACAGGTTGAATACCTGCTGCGCCCACACAAGTTGAACATCGCGATCGAGCGCGATGTTCCCGTCCGGCTCGATCCCCGTCTCACGGCAACCGCGATCGCGCACTTGCTGGAGAACGCAGGTCAGTACTCACCGCCGGGATCGGCAATCGATGTGTCGGTCCGCTTGTCGACCGAAGGTTTGGTGATCGAGATTCGCGACCATGGGCCGGGCATCCCATCAAACGATCTGCCCCATATTTTCGAACGCTTCTATCGCGGATCCTCGGCGCAGGCGCGTCCGTCCGGCACCGGCATGGGCCTGTGGATCGTGCGCGGACTTCTGGCTGTCGAGCACGGTCGAGTGTGGGCGGAGAACTGCGCCGACGGCGGCGCACGGTTCACAGCAGTCGTGCCGGCTGCCGCGAAAGCAACTGAATCCGAGATCGCGGACATTCAATGACGCAGCGCGCGAGAATCCTGCTCGTGGACGATGAAGTCGCGATCCAACGAACGGTCGGTCCACTGCTGCGGTCCCGTGGATATGAAGTGGACCTCGCCGCGACCGGTACCGAGGCACTCGACATGTTTACGCAGCGAACGCCCGGCCTGGTCGTCCTCGATCTGGGGCTGCCGGACCTCGAAGGAACCGAGGTCTGCCGGCGGATTCGCGAGAGATCACCGGTGCCGATCATCGTGCTGTCGGCCCGCGGCTCGGAAGCCGACAAAGTGAACGCGCTGGACCTTGGCGCCGACGACTATGTGACTAAACCATTCGGTCCGGAGGAACTGCTGGCGCGCATTCGCGTCGCGCTGCGGCGCGTAGGGGGCGAGGAGAGCGTCGAAACGGGACTCTTCCGCGCGGGTGCGCTCACGATCGACTACGACCGCCGTCGAGTCGTCCGCGACGAGACCGAGATTCGCCTCACACCGAAGGAGTTCGAGCTGTTGTCGCTGCTGGCCCGTAATCACGATCGCGTGTTGACGCACAAGACGATCCTGAAAGAAGTCTGGGGGCCGAACGCGGTCGAGCAGCCCGAGCACCTGTGGACGCTCGTCGCGCAGCTCAGGAAAAAGATCGAGCCGGATCCTGCGACGCCGAAGTACCTCGTCAGCGAGCCCTGGGTTGGCTACCGGTTCGTGACCGAAACGCCGTAAATCAGGATCGCCCTATCGCGTAGCGGTGAACGCGTGCTTCGCCAACGCGTCATCGAGCGCTTGCAGCTGCACCTCACATTCGGCTCCGACCGTTCGCTTGCGTCCGACCGTCAACGCGAGGGAGCGCACGTTGCTGTTGCGGCGTGAGAGGGCGACGATCTCAGCATTGATCGCCATGAAGCGATCCAGCGCCGCGGTGGCCGTCGTTACGTGCGCCGCGACCGGCGGCGCCGAGGCGCGGAGTTGTTCGAGAGCATCGCGCGCGGCGGTTTCGAACGCCTTCATCTCACCCTCCATGCGCGTCATGATCTCGTCGCGGGCTTCGGCGATGTGCGGTCGCTGCAGAACTTGGATCTCGAGAACCGCGATTCGCGCACGCCCGGCCAGTTCGGTGGCGGCACATCCGCCGCCAGCCGCCCGGACCGTGGCGTCGAGCGCTGCGCGGAACGCCTCGCCCGCCTCCCGTGCCTGGCCAAACGACAGCCACAGCGCTTTGACGTTGGTGTTCTCGGCGGTCAGCGGCAGGATCTCGTCGTCGAGCCGGCGGTACTCATCGAAGAGCGACTTGACCTGTTCGAGATGGTGCAGATCCTCCGTGTAGCCCAGTGACTGGAGGACTGGCCGCAGCGCCTGCATATTCCGCTCGACGATCTCCCGCGATCGTCGCGCATCATTCGCTGCGGCGGATGACATCTGTTCGTTGTCCGCCATGACGGCGAGCCCCGCGGCGTCCGAGGCTTTCGTGAACTCCACGTGCATTTCCGACGCAAGCCGGCGCGCCTCGAGTTGCTGCGTCAACGCCGGCGTGCTCCTGCACGCCCCCAACTCGGCCGCCAGTGCAGCGACGATCATCAGTACGACGTTCCGGTGTGCCACAACAGCCCCACCAACGAACGTACGAAACGACGCCCAAGAATCGGCTGAGGACTTCCTGAAGATTCCCTGAAGACGGTGCACCTTCAGGCATTTTTCAGGCACTTCTTGGCCGCTCTTCAGGGCGAAGTTCCTATGCTCGACTCATGGAACCTCACCCAACGAAGACCGTCACGGCCAAGGGACTTGGCATCGCTTTGTTCGTCTCTGCGTGGATGTGGGTCGCTGGCGTGGCACCTGCCGCCATGACGTTCGCGATAAGCGTGGCAACAGCCGTGGGCTGGTGCATGTGGCTCGACAAGCATCCCGAGTGAGAGGACGTAGGACTTCGTGCTCGACATCGCGTTTATTGCTCTCTCGATTGGCTTTTTCGGCATCGGCATCGGCTACGTCGCCGCGTGCGATCGGCTGATGACGCGAGGTGACCGGTGACCGTCGACTACGCGATCGGGCTGTTGGTCAGCATTGCCCTGCTGGCGTACCTAACCAAAGCGATGCTCCGACCGGAGAAGTTCTGACATGACGCTCAATGGCTGGCTCCAGATTCTCTTCTTTCTCGCTGCGGTATTCGTGGTCACACCGGTGCTCGGCGGGTTCATGGCCAAGGTGTTCACACGACAGCGGACGTGGCTCGATCCCGTTATGCGGCCGATCGAGCGGCTGATCTATCGCCTCACCGGCGTTGACGAGGCCCGCGAGATGCGCTGGACCGAGTACGCGTCCTGCGTGCTGCTGTTCGGCATCGTGTCCATGTTGGTGCTGTACGTGATGCAGCGGCTGCAATCGATGCTGCCGTGGAACCCGCAGGGATTCGGCCCAGTGGCCCCGGACCTCGCGTTCAATACGGCGGTGTCCTTCACCACCAACACGAACTGGCAGGCGTACGGTGGCGAGTCCACGATGAGTTACTTCACGCAGATGGCAGGCCTTGCGTACCACAATTTCGTCTCCGCCGCGGTCGGGATATCAGTCGCGATCGCGTTCATCCGTGGCATCGCGCAGAAGGAAAAGGACACGCTCGGCAACTTCTGGGTCGACGTGGTCCGCTCGTCGCTCTGGGTGCTGCTCCCGATCGCGATCGTTGGTGCGTTGTTCCTCGTGTCGCAGGGCGTCGTGCAGAACCTCAAACCCTACGACACGGTGCAGACCGTCGAAGGCGCGAAGCAAGTGATCGCTCAGGGGCCGGCGGCGTCACAAGAAATCATCAAGCAATTCGGCACCAACGGTGGCGGGTTCTTCAACGCCAACAGCGCCCACCCGTTCGAGAATCCAACGCCGTTGACGAACTTCCTGGCGATGTTCGGCATCTTCGCGATCTCGGCCGGCCTCACGTATACGCTCGGATCGATCACCGGCTCACGTCGTCATGGCTGGGCGGTGTGGGCGGCGATGGCGGTCCTGTTCTTGGCCGGCGTAACCGTGGCGTATTGGGCCGAGGCCCGAGGCAATCCGCTGCTGACGGCCGTCGGCGCCGATCAGTCGGTCAGCGCGACCTCGCCCGGCGGCAACATGGAGGGCAAAGAGGTCCGGTTTGGCATCGCAAACACGGCGCTTTTTGCGACCGTCACGACCGACGCAAGCTGCGGCGCGGTGAATGGCTGGCACGACTCGTTCACGCCGCTCGGCGGACTCGTCACGCTCGCCAACATGCAACTGAGCGAAGTGGTCTTCGGCGGCGTGGGCGCGGGCCTGTACGGCGTGCTCGTCTACATCATCCTCTCGGTGTTCATCGCCGGGCTGATGGTCGGACGGACGCCGGAATACCTCGGCAAGAAGATTCAGGCATTCGAAGTGCAGATGGCGATGCTGACCGTCCTGATCTTCTCGCTGATCATCCTCGGATTCACCGGCATCTCTTCGGTGTCGCCCTCGTTCGGAACGGCCAGCATCTTCAACCCGGGTCCGCACGGACTTTCCGAAATCCTGTACGCCTATTCGTCGGCGTCCGCGAATAACGGCTCCGCGTTCGGCGGCATCTCCGTGAACACGAAGTGGTACAACACGACGCTCGGCCTGGCGATGCTGTTCGGCCGCTACTTCATGATCATTCCTCCGCTGGCGATCGCCGGAAGCTTGAGCCGGAAGAAGCACGTCCCGCCGTCGCTCGGCACGTTCCCTGTGACGACGCCACTCTTCACCGCCCTTCTGGTGGGCGTGATCGTCATCGTCGGGGCATTGACGTTCTTCCCGGCGCTCAGCCTTGGGCCGATCGTCGAACACGTCCTGATGAAAAACGGGCAGGTCTTCTGATGGCGCCACGCGTTCAGAATCGAGCGGCCTCGATCTGGGATCCGCACATCGTCCAGCGGGCGATCGGAGACTCGTTCCGGAAGCTCCATCCGCGCATCATGGCGAGAAACCCGGTGATGTTCGTCGTCGAAGTCGGCGCGGTGCTCACGACCTGGCGACTGATTCAGGACGCGATCACGGGTGGGACCAACCTGGGATTCGAGGTCCAGATTACGTTCTGGCTGTGGCTGACCGTCCTCTTCGCGAACTTCGCGGAGGCCATGGCCGAAGGTCGCGGCAAGGCGCAGGCGGATGCACTGCGCCGCGCCAAAACGGAAACCGTCGCGCATCGGGAGCGTTCCAACGGGTCGTTCGAGCAGGTACCGGCACCAGCGCTGCGCAAAGGGGACATCGTCCGGGTATCCGCCGGTGAGTTCATCCCAACCGACGGGGAGATCGTCGAAGGCGTGGCGTCGGTAGATGAGAGCGCGATTACCGGCGAGTCGGCACCGGTCATTCGCGAGGCCGGCGGCGATCGATCGGCCGTGACTGGCGGCACGCGCGTGCTGTCGGACTGGATCAAGGTGCGTGTGACTGCTAACCCGGGGGAGACCTTTCTCGACCGGATGATCGCGCTCGTCGAGGGTGCAGAGCGGCAGAAGACGCCAAACGAGATCGCGCTGAATATTCTCCTTGCCGGACTGACGATCGTCTTTCTCATCGCCGTCGTAACGCTCCAGCCGTTTGCCGCCTACTCCGGCGCGCCGCAGTCGTTGTTCGTGCTGATTGCGCTGCTGGTCTGTCTGATTCCGACGACGATCGGCGGTCTGCTGTCGGCGATCGGGATTGCGGGTATGGACCGGCTGGTACAGCACAACGTCCTTGCGATGTCAGGCAGGTCCGTCGAAGCAGCCGGTGACGTACATACGCTGCTGCTCGACAAGACGGGCACGATTACGCTCGGCAACCGCCACGCGACCGAGTTCATTCCGCTAGTAGGCGTCAGCGATGCGACTCTTGCCGATGCCGCGCAACTGGCATCGCTCCCTGACGAAACCCCGGAAGGGCGATCCATCGTGGTGCTGGCCAAGGAAAAGTACGGCCTCCGCGGGCGTGACTGGCTGCCGCAGCACGCCACATTCGTTCCCTTTACCGCGCAGACGCGAATGTCGGGCGTCGATCTGCACGTCCCGCAGCCGGCGCTCGTGGGCGCAGGCGTGGCGGTGGCGACGGAAACGGAGTCGCCTCGAGAGATCCGGAAGGGCGCTGCTGATGCGATTCAGAAATGGGTTGTCTCCAAGGCCGGGGCGGTTCCCGCGGAGCTGACAGCCGTCGTCGAACGCATCGCGCGCGGTGGCGGGACGCCACTAGTTGTCGCCGACGGACGGCGCGTGCTCGGGGTGATCCATCTCAAGGACGTCGTCAAGGGCGGGATTCGCGAGCGGTTCGACCACCTGCGGGCGATGGGGATCAAGACAGTCATGATCACAGGCGACAACCCGCTCACGGCAGCAGCTATCGCAGCCGAATCCGGCGTCGATGACTTCCTCGCGGAAGCGAGGCCCGAGGACAAGATGGCGCTCATCCGGCGCGAGCAGGCAGAGGGCAAGCTCGTCGCGATGACTGGCGATGGCACGAACGACGCGCCGGCTCTCGCGCAGGCAGACGTCGGCGTGGCGATGAATACCGGTACCCAGGCGGCGAAGGAAGCCGGCAATATGGTCGATCTCGATTCGAATCCGACGAAGCTCATCGAGATCGTCGAGATTGGGAAGCAACTGCTCATCACCCGCGGCGCGCTGACGACCTTCTCAATCGCCAACGACGTGGCGAAGTACTTCGCGATCATTCCCGCGATGTTCCTGGTGGCGTTCCCGGCGCTCGGCGCCCTCAACATCATGGGACTGCAGACGCCGCAGTCGGCCATCCTGTCTGCGGTCATCTTCAACGCGATCATCATCGTCGTGCTGGTGCCGCTGGCGCTTCGCGGGATTCGCTACCGGCCGGTCGGCGCGGCCGCGCTGCTCCGGAAGAATCTACTCATCTACGGGATTGGCGGCATCATCGTCCCGTTTGCGGGCATCAAGATCATCGACGTGATCATCACCGCCGTTGGGCTGGCGTGATGGACGGATTATGAACACGACACGCAACCTCGTCATCGCGATCCTGATGACAATCGTCACGACGGTACTCCTGGGGATCGCTTACCCGTTGGCCATCACCGCAATCGCGCAGGTGGTATTCCCGAATGAAGCGAACGGTCAATTGGTCGAGCGCAACGGCGTCGTGATCGGCTCAAGGATCATCGGCCAGGGATTCTCGCTGCCGGGGTACTTTCGACCGCGGCCGTCAGCGACGAGCACGCCGTACGACGCGGCGAATTCCGCCGGCTCTCAGCTCGGTCCGACCAACAGGAAGTTGGTCGACGCCGTTCGAGCCAATGTCGAAGCGGCGCGAAAAGAGAATCCGAATGCGCCGGTCCCGATCGACCTTGTCACGACATCGGCGTCCGGTTTCGACCCGCACATCTCGCCGGCGGCAGCCGAGTTCCAGGTGCCTCGCGTCGCACGCGAACGCGGCATGAGTGAAGCCGACGTCCGACGCATCGTTGCGTTGAAGACCGAAGGCCGGCAACTCGGGTTCCTTGGCGAGCCTCGCGTCAACGTGTTGGAGCTGAACCTGGCGCTCGATCGGGAGCGACCGGTAGCCAAATAGGATGTGACATTGAGCGTGCGCATGCCGGATCAACGGCCGACTGCCGACGCCCTGCTCGCCCGGATCAAGGAGCAGGATCGGGCGCGGCTCCGCATCTACGTTGGCGCCGCGCCAGGCGTGGGCAAGACCTACGAGATGCTGCAGGAGGCGCATGCGCTGCGCTCGCGCGGTGTGGATGTCGTCGTTGGATTCGTGGAGACCTACGGCCGCCGCGACACTGAGGCGCAGCTGCAGGATCTCGAGGTGATCCCGCGGCGGCGAATCGAGTACCGCGGCGTGACGATGGAGGAAATGGATGTCGACGCGATCGTGCGACGCAAGCCGCAGGTGTGCCTCGTCGACGAGCTGGCGCACACGAACGTGCCGGGCAGCCACCACGTCAAGCGATATGAAGACGTGCTCGAGATTCTCGACGCCGGCATCCACGTGATGAGCGCTGTCAATATTCAGCATCTCGAAACGCTCAACGACGCGGTCGCGCGCGCCACGGGCGTGCGCGTGCGCGAAACGGTGCCGGACACGTTTCTGGATCGCGCCGACGAAGTGATCAACGTGGACGTCACGGTGGAGGAGCTTCGCAACCGGCTGCGCGAAGGAAAGATCTATCGCCCCGAGAAAGTCGAGCAGGCGCTCACCAACTTCTTTCGCAAAGGGAACCTGTCGACGCTGCGCGAGCTGGCGCTTCGGGCGGTGGCGGACGAAGTCAGCGAGAAGGCGGCGAGTTACCGCGCACGTGAAGGACTCGAGCCCGCTCTCATTCCCGAACGCGTGATGGTGTGCATGAGCTCGAATGCGCTGGCCCCGAGGGTGCTCCGGACCGGCGCACGCATCGCCGGCCGATTGGGCGCACGCTGGTACGCCGTCTATGTCGAGACCCCGCGCGAAAAGCCCGGGCGCATCAACGCAGACGACGCCGATGCGCTTCAGGAAAACATCCGGCTCGCCGAGAGCCTGGGCGCGACCGTCGTCCGCGTCAAGGCCGACTCACCATCCGATGGACTGATCGCGTTTGCGCAGCGCGAAGGCGTGACGCACGTGATCTTTGGCCAGAGCGCCCGCTCGCGATGGGAATTGCTCTGGCACGGCTCGACGCTGGACAAGTTCCTCGCCGTGGTCCCCGATGCCGCCGTGCAGGTGGTGCCGCTAACGGAGGTGTGAGGACAGCGCGGGTTCCATCCGCGGCTGAGTGCTGTCTAGAAAACCGGCGATCGCATTGATCACAGTTTCGGGCTCTTCCTCATGCGGCCAATGCCCCGCTGACTCGATACGGCATACCTGGGCAGCCGGTAAGAGTGACTGCCAGCGCGCCAGCTGGTTCGGTTGAAACGCCACGTCCTTCATGCCCCAAACGATCAGCGTTGGGATATCGCGAAGTCGATCTGCGCGCGCGTATAAGTCGGCGTAGTAACTCCGCGATTCCAGAAGGGCTCTCGCGAGGGCGTGCAACACGTCGACGCGCGCGCGGCGGTCGCGAAAGACGTCTAGATACTGGCGATGGATCTCCTTGGTCAGCTTCCGGCGATCGCCGTACGCTGACGGCATCAACAGACGCAACGACGCGTTCGCGTACTTGTAAAGAAAACGTCCGAGCGATCCTCCTGCCAGTTTGGCCCGCCGCTTCATGTCGGGATCATCATCGAGTGGCCAGAGCCAGCTGTTCATGATGACGAGCCTTGTGACGGACGACGGGTTCGATAAGGCGAGCGGCAATCCGATTGGACCACCGTAGTCGTGGACGACCAGCGTGAAGCGGTCGAGGCTACGATCATCGACAAACGCGGCAAGGCGCTTGGCGTGTGCTTGCGGCGAGTAATCCGCTCCGATCGGCCGATCTGAGCGACCGAATCCGAGGTGATCGGGCGCAATGCAGCGATACTTCAGAGCGAGCGCCGCGATCAAGTGCCGAAACTCAAAGGACCACGTCGGCGTGCCGTGCACGAAGAGCACGACGTCGCCCTGGCCCTCGTCGACATAGTGGATACGCGAACCTGGCGTTCCGGACCAACGAGTCATGGCTTCTTCCTCCTCGAGGCTGCCGATCGGGCGGGGCGGCGGCGCGCCTTCGGCGGCTGGTGATAGCGTTGGATGAGTCGCTCGATCGCGGCCTCCAGCGGATACCGTGCGTGATCGAGCACGTAATGTTGTGACAGCCCGTCAATGAGCGCGAAGAGCAGCAGCGCCTCGAGCGTCGGGTCGGGCCACCCGGCGTCCTTCAGATACGTCCGAAGCTTCTCGTGAATCTCGCGGATCCAGGGGGCGAGCACCGGCTCGAGGCTCGCGAGGACTTCCGGTTGCATGCGCACGCCGTACGACAAGGCCCAGAATTCGCGGCGCTCGCGAATGAGCACGCCGATCGCCCGCAGCAGTGCGGCGAGCCGAAGGCGCGGATTCGGTTCGGCATCGGCGCGCGCCCACGACTCGCGGACATCGCGAATGCTCTCGTCGAAGATCGCGACGACGAGCTCCGTCTTGCCGGGGAAGTAGTGGTAGAGCAGTCCCTGGGAGACGCCGGCGGACTCGGCTATGGCTGAGACTGGGGTGGAGGCATATCCACGCTCGGCAAACAGGCGGAGCGCGTGGGCGATCAAGCGGGCGCGCGTGGCGTCGCGGCGGGATTGGTTGGCCGCCGCCGATCGAGGCGACATGCCGCCAGTTTATGATTGAATGACTATTCAGTCAACAACCGGCGAGACGACGCGCCTCCAGGTGCGCTCGGACATCTCATCCGCAGGGAACAGCGTTTCGATCCGCAATTCCTGCAGCGTCACGTCCTTCGGCGTGCCGAGCGTCATGATCGTGCTGAAAATGCGAAGTTCCAGATCGCCTGTTCGGATGTGAACGGGCAGCAGCAAATCCCCGGCGCTCACCGCGGCCGACGGTCGCTCGGCGACCGAGGAACCGGCATAGCCACGGATCTCGGCCAGCAACGCGACGGCGGTCTTGTCGTCCCGCGCGGACCCGAGCTCCCGCTCGGCTCTGCCCAGCAGATGATGCGCGACCTCGTCCCAGTTGACGATCCAGCGACGCGCCCCGAGGGGGTGAAACACCATGCGCAAGTAGTTCGCGTGTTCGGTCATCAGCGACGGATCCACCAGCGACGCGAGCAGCTGCTCCGACGTGCCGTTTCCCATCAGACAGTTCGAGTAGCGGTCCAGAACGACTGCCGCATACGGCTTGTGTCTGTCGAGGATGAATTGCAGCACGCTTCGGATGTGCCCCATTTCCTCGGCGGCGAGCGGCGTCTGCCGGTAGACGTGCGCGTACCCGCCGGCCTCGAGCAGACGGTTGCGTTCACGCAGCGGAACTTCCAGCGTCTCGGCAAGGACGAGTAAGGCTTGCCGGCTTGGCTGCGTCCGCCCGGTTTCGATGAAGCTGACATGGCGCGCCGAAAATCCCGCCTGCATCGCGAGATCGAGCTGGCTCAGGCCGCGTGCGGCCCTCCAGTCGCGCAGGAGCTGTCCAACAGGGCTGACGAGGTGACGGTTGGGGTCGGCCGGGGTTCCATGCATGAACCCATGCTACGGCCAACCGGGTGGGTGGGCCATTACCTCTCAGGTAATCGCCGCAGTTCTCGCGTGCGCTTCGTCGGCTGAAGCGACCGACGCGCAAAACCTGATTCGCGCGCCGGCGCTTCGGTCGCTACTCCTCGGCGTCCTCTTCGTCCTCGACGTCGTCGTCGGTCTCCTCGTCTTCGTCGAACTCATCGATATCTTCATCGCCGGGTCGATTGGAGACGCCCTGCTCATCAGGTCCGATCTGTTCTCGATCGGCATTGTGGGCGCGCGCAGCTTGGTAAGCGCGTGCCTCTTCTGGCCCGTTGTCTCGCGGTTTTAACATCGAGTACCTCCGCGCCGATGGCAGCAATCAATATGCCTGACCGACGTTCATCGGCCAGACGGTCGTTGTGCGCCCGTGCAATCACTGGACCCGCAGGCGCGAAGACTGTCAAGCGTGTGCGAGACGATTGATTGCTGGATCAGCTCCAACCTGTTCAATTGGTCGTCCACGTACCGTGCATCTGCTCCACCAAATGGGATTTGCGTGCCAGCGTCGAACACAAACCGATCGCTCATGAACGTCGCGCCGGAGATGCCTTGGCGCATGTAATAGCGCCCGTGCTCCACGAAGCCATCCGCGCCGCCGTAGGCAAACGCGAGCAGATAGATGCGATCGCCCAGGGATCGCTGCCAGACGGGAATCCCTTGCATTTTGTCGATCGCACGCGTTTCGCCGAGCAACGCCAAGAGCGTCGGAGCGACATCGATGTGGGAGGTCGGCACTTCGAGCGCGGCCGTTGCCGACAGTGTCTGCGGTGCATAGAGCAGGAACGGTACTCGAAACATGTAGTCGCTGATTTCGCCTACCGGGAGCGACGGATCTTCGGCTCTGGTGCGAATGCCGTGATCGGCCGTGACCGCAACGACGGTTCGATCGAATCGATTCAGTTTCCTGACGACATCGAGAATCTCGTTCAGCCACCTGTCCTGCAGCAGCATCAACGAGCGACCCCGTTCGAGTACGGTCTGCTCCGAACCCAGCCGCAACCACGGTCCATGCCCGATCTCGGGGAAGAACATCACCATATAGCGGCGGTTGGCACGAATGGCGTCAGCGATGTCTTGTTTCGTCTTCTCCAACGCCTGCAGATCCGCACGCAGCTGAGTTCGCAGACGTGTGCGCACGCGTCGCTCGAACGTACTGCCGCCGCGCTCGAGCTCGTTGATGAACTCGTCTGCGCGGCGCTCCGCAACCGCACGCAGTTCGTCGTTGTGCTCGTCGGACGCATAGACAGTGTCGGCGCCGAGTGCCTCGTACATCCGGTCGTCGAGTTCAATCTGGTAGAGGCTCGGCACGTACACACGCCGAACCACCGGCTGGGCCCGACGGTTGGTCATGAGTCCAACGAGCGACCCGGCTCCCGCAGTTCGCAGCACGCGCCGTCTGCCCGGTGGGTAGCTGCCGGAAAACACCGAATAGAGCGCATCGCTGCTGTATGGGTGAGTGGTGTAGTGGCGTGCTGCCACGAATGAGCGTGAATAGAGCGCGCCCACTCCCGGCAAGCTTCGACCGATGGCCCCAATATCAAGCGCCTTCGCCGCCCCGGTTTCCATCATGAAGAGGATGAGGTCGGACTCCCGTTCAGTTCCGACGTAGCGGTTGGAAGGATCGAAGGCCGGGGTTTGTGTCAACTGACGGAAATTGGCGAGTGGCGATTCGATCTCTCCGCGATCGGCCGTGTCGTCCAACGAGTGCATCAGCGTGCTTGCCGCCTGCGTAACGGCGCTCCTCCTGAGAGGCGTCGAAGGCCGGGGTGTTGAAATCGCCAAGGCGACGCTTGCCGACACGACAATCGCTGCAGCGATCGTGGGAAGCCACAGAAGGCGTCTACACGTTCGTACCCGGTCGAGACGGTCGATGTTCTGGGATCGTCGGGCGAAACGGTCGAGCGCCACCACTACGGCAAGCACGCCTAAGAATGCGGCGAGCTTGAGCAGACTGCTCGCCGTGACGTATTCGAACGCAGTCGCCGGGCTCGAGAACGTCCAACCCGCGAGATCCCCGAGCGCCTCACGGCCCAGATACCGGCCGACGTCCTTTTGCACCTGTAACTCAATGAAATAGGCCACACCTATCGCTGCGCTGACCACCGCCGCTACTTTCGCCCGGTGCCGGATCGCGACAACCAACATCGCGAGCGTGGCCAAGAGGGGCAGTGCCAGGAGGTTGACCCAGACGTCTTGAAGAAAAAAGCCGAGCCGATCGGTCAGTGGTACGTGCTGCGGTACTGACTTGTCATAGAAGCGAGCGATCGCGTTCCAGTGAGGACCGAGCAACGCTAACTTGAGGTAGATCCCAAGCACACCAAGCGCAAGGAAGCAGTTCAGCGCCGCAAGCGTGCTCGTCGAGACGGGTGTGCGGTCACGCACATAGGAAATCCTACTCGACTGCGCGTCAATAGAGCTCAGCGAAGATCAGAGAGGGCCCGGAGGGCGTCAAGCAACGTGCCAATACGGTGAAGGTTCAGAAGAATCACCGTCGCGAGCAACACGACATGGGCGGCTCCGAGTCCGATGGCTATGCGTGCCCAGCCACGACGCTGTTCGAGCGGTGGCCCAGGCGACGCACTTAGCGCCCTCACCCCGAGTACGATGGCGAGAATTGATTTCTCCAGCCCTGCAAGGTTCAAGAAGCTCAAGAGCGCCACGGTGAGTGCCAGCGTGGCAAAGGTGTAACGCTGTCCGAGCACGAATGCCGAATCAGAGGATTGCATCACGCACCTCTCTTATGCAGTTCTGGAGCGAACGTTTCGATCGCGAACGGATTACAGGCGATGAGCCACAGGGCCGCGATAGCACTCGCCAGTGGTACGACGGGGTGGAGCGCTGGGAAGGGCATATCGATCAATAGTTGAAGTGCCCGCCAGCCGAGCACGAGCGCAACGATGAGCCACAGCCGATGCATCCTTTGCTGTGTGGCGGTCGACTCGCGAAGCCGTCCCTCCACGGTGGCCCAGAGATCCACGTGCGCGTCCGGATACGAGACCTGCTGAAAACGGTTGTTCATCGCCTCGAGGTCCCGCAACCATGTGTTACACGACGAGCACGACGTCAAATGTTGCTGGGCATCCGAGCGCTGGTCTTGCGCCGACGGACCCGCTTCGCCGTCGAGTGCGGCCATCAGCTGGAGTCGCACTCGCTCGCAATCCGTATCTGGCTTCACGTGGTTTCTCCTGAAAGCAATGCCGACAGGCGCTGGCGTGCGACGTACAACCGGCTCATCACCGTGCCACGAGGTATGTCCAACGCCTTCGACAACTCTTCGTATGTCCATCCCTCGATGTGTTTGAGCACAACGAGTTCGGCATCCTCCGGTGGCAGACGGCCGATCCCCCGCCACAGATCCAAGGACTCTTCCGACACACCGCGCGTCACACCCTCTGCCGCTACGATGCCGCTTTCCGATCGTGTGCCCCGTCTCGACCGTTGTTTGAAACATCGGTTCCGCAGGAGCACATAGAACCAGCCATAGAACTGACGATCGGGATCGAACGCGCGGAGGTTTCGAAATGCGTCCACGAACGCGTCCTGGGTGGCGTCCGCGGCATCCGCGGTATTCCGGGTTAAGAGCCTCGCATGTGCCAACGCGCGGTTCTGATACCGCTCGACGAAGTGTCGAAAGGCGTCCACGTCCCCTCCGAGGCAAGCGCGCCGAACTGCTGCGTCGTCCATCGTCCCTATTCTTACTATCCAGGAAGTCGCCGGAGTATTCGGTTGGGTGTTGGGGGGGCAGGAGCGAGGAGCCCCGTTAGGGGCCCCCCGCTTTCAGTCGCAGCGAGAGGAGGAGCAATCGCCGCGACGTTTTAAAAGTTCAGCCGCACAGAGAGTTGGATCACGCGGGGCGGTCGCGTTGGTGTGGCGATGCCGATCGCGGTGCCGAAGTTCGGGTTGACTTGCTGTCCCGTGGCATTGAACTGTGCGTTGCGGTCGACGTCATTGAACTGCGTATGGTTCAGGACGTTGTACACCTCGGCCCGGAACTGGAAGGCCCTGGCGCCACTGAATCGCACGTTCTTGAACAGCGCCACGTTCCAGTTGTTGATACCTGGACGCTGCACGACATTGCGCGGGGAGTTGCCGATATCTCCTCGTCCAGCCGGCCTGGTGAACGCAGCGGTGGTGAACCACCCTGCAATCGCATCCCCACCGGACCCCATCGGATCTCCATTCACGTTTGGCCGGACGAGCCTGACGCCGTTCACATCCTGCCCCTGGCCGCCTTCGCCACCCGTAAAATCGAAGTTATCCGTCGTCGTGAACGTAATCGGCGCCCAGTCGCCCTGAACGAAGGCGTTTTCGCCGGAGATCTGCCAGCCATTGACCAGGCCCCGAACGATCGCATTCCCAGCGTTTCTGTCGGGCAAGTCCCACGTGTAGTTGAGCACGAGTGTGTGGGTCGGGCTCTGCGCGAGGATCGAGTGGAAGAAATCCATCGGCCGGCTCAGCGCGGTCGATTGCGCGTCGCCGTCTTCATCCTGGATGCCGCGGGCGCGCTGCCACGTGTACGCGCCGCCGAATTGCACGCCGCGGATATACCGGCGGTTCGCCTGGATCTGCAGCGAATGGTACTCGGATGACCCGAACGTGCCGCGGACGCGAATCGTGCCATACCCGCGATACGGACGGAGGAACAACGCGTCGAGCGCCTGCAGCCCCGCGACCGATGGGTCATCGTTCTGCGGATTGATGTCGAGGAAGCGAGCGCCGTCAGGCACGCCGTTGAGATCGTACTGTCCCTCGAGGTCATGTCCTTTGCTACCCGCATACGTTGCATCGACGACGGTGCCCCAGCCGATGTCGCGGCGGAGGCCGATTGACCAGCTGCGGGCGCTCGGTGGTTCGTAGTCCCACGTAATTGCTTGGATATTCGGCGGCCGATTGACCGGCGAAATGCCCGGCGCGAACATTGTCCCGATCGTGGCATTGGGGAGGGCAGGGTTGATGACAAACGGCGGGTTCCGCAGGTTGCCGAAGCTTCCGCCACCCAAGATCGAGTTGTGGAAGATCCCCGCGCTCGCGTGAATGACCGTTGTGCCTGCCCCGGACACATCCCAGGTGACGCCCACGCGCGGTTCGACGTGCGGCGCCAACCGATCACGGAAACTTCGCGGTACGCCGTCGCCCGCCTTTACGAGACCGTTCGTCTGGTCACCGGTGCCGGGAACGTACGCGCCAATGTAGACCTGGTGAAGTGTCGTATTCGTCACGGGATCGAACGCCACGCGCGTCCCGTTGATGAGCGCCGGCTGAAACAGTCGGGGTGCTCTAGCCGGATCGAACCGCGCCGGGTCGAAGTTCGACGTCTGATCGTCGACGCGCCAATACGGTTGGTACCACAAGATGCGGGCGCCATAGTCCACGGTGAAGCGCGGGGTGGCTTGCCAGGTGTCCTGCGCGTAGAACTCCGTCAGCCACGCCCGGTTGCGCGTCGATCCCGGAGTAGCCGTTTCCTGATAATTGCCGAACACGCCAAGCAGCGCGTTTGAAAACGCAAAGTTGGTGTTCAGCGGATTGTTCGTGTTGTTGTTGAAGGTGAACTCCCCTGACCACGGTCCGCCTCGCGCCTCGTTGTTGTGCATGAACTCGTAGTACCCGCCCGCCTTGAACGTATGCGAGCCGCGCGTCCACGTGAAGTTGTCGCGAAAGCTGAAGAGCCAGTCCTGCGCCGTCGATCCGAGCCGCTGGTCGAACGTGAAATCCGGACTGTCAATCCCCGATGCCGCGACGGCCAAACCAAACGTCACGCGCGGCATGATGTCCATCGGGTTGGCGTCTGGGAAGTACTGCGGCACCGTCCAATTGATGTCGCTTCGGCGAACATGGGCCCAGTCGGCGTCGGTGTGCGTCTGAAATCCCTCGGTCTGCCGGCGAATGCCTATCTGGAACTCGTTCACCTTCGTCGCTCCGAAGATGCGGTTCCACCCGCCCTTCACGGAACTGTCGGAAAAGATGTACGAGCCGTTGAAGTAGCCCCATTTGGCGGGACCCGCCGTGATCTCGGACCCGTACTGGTTCGAGTTGAACGTCTGCAACACCCCCCAGAACGAGTGATTGCCAGACGGCCGCGAATCGAATCGAAGGAGGTTGTTCCACCGCGGGTTGTCTGCGGTCTCCTGACGCGTGAAGTTCCAATTCGCGGTGGCGCTGTGATCGAGCCGGTTTGGAAGCGGCAGGCTGTTGAGCAGCCGCTGCGTGTTGGGGTCCAACGACGCAGAGGGGATGATGTTGTTGGCGAAACACCCCGGCCCACCGGTGGTGACGTTACACGCGCCGGAGCTGTTTGGATCCTTGATGAAGATCAGCTGACCGGCCGCATTCCGCGTCTGCGAAAAGTCGCCACGCCGTTCGAGCTCGGTGGGCATGCGGTAGAGCCGGACTTGCCCCGGCCGCTGAACCTGCGGCGCCTCGAGCGAGTAGAAGAAGAACACCTTCTTCCCTCCGTCTTCGTTGAAGAGGCCGGGGATCTTCAGCGGCCCGCCAAGATTGAAGCCCGGCGTATCGATGTGGTACTTCGGCTTGGCGATGCCGTTTCGGTTGTTTTCCCAGGGCGTTGCATTCCACGCGTCGCGACGCGCGTACCAGTAGCCGCTGCCGCGGTAATCCGTGCTGCCGCTCTTGCTGACGATTTGAATGTTCGCGCCGCCGCTGCGCCCGAATTCCGCTTTGTACGTGTTGAGCAGCACCTTGACTTCGGCGATGGCATCGAGGTTGATCGCCGACGAGAATCGCGCGGTGCCTGACAGCTCGTTGCCATTCATCCCGTCGACCGTGACCTGATTCCAGGCTCGCCGCTGACCGCCGATGTTTGGCACGTTCGACCCGAAGCTGTCGCCCATCGCCTCGATATCGTTCTCGTAGCGAACGCCGGGCAGCAGCCGCAACAGCGACATCACATCGCGGCCCTTGGTCTGAATTTGTGAGATTTGATTCGACGTCAACAGGCCCGAATAGTCGCTGCTCTTCCTCTCGATGACCGTTCCCTCGGAGACGACGGTCACGACTTCCGTGAGCGCGCCGACATCCAGTTTCAGCTGACCGAGATCGAGCTGGCCGTTCGCGTTCAAGACGTTGTTCCGCGTTTCCAGGCTGCGGAAGCCCGTGAGCTCGATCTTGACCGTGTAGGATCCGGGAGGTACCGCGCGAAACATGAAGTCTCCGCGGCTGCCGCTCGTTTGGGTTCGCACGTCGGCCGTGCGTTCGTTCGTAACGGTGACGGTCGCACCGGGGACGACTTGCCCGGTGTTGTCGACCACGGTGCCAGACAGTGAGCCGGTGTTCTGGGCGGCGGCGGGCGCCGCGGTCAGCAGCACGGCCAGCAGCACGATCTCCAGGGATGGACGGTGACGTACCTGCATCCGCTCCTCCTCGTTGGATGAGCGGGAATTACCATAACTTTAGCGGTAAAGTAAAGCGGATCCTGTTACTGGGAACGCGGATCACGCAGGGTCACGGGACGCGGATCACGCGGATCGATTTCGTTATTGCCGCGCGGGTGTGAACCGTCCGAGAAAGCCGCCGCCGGCGCGCAGGTCGAGCGCGATCGTGTCCTTCTGGGTCTGAACGCTGGACTCGACGCGCACCGTCGAACCATCCGGCGCATCGTCACGAACGACCGTGCCTTGATAGCGGCCGCCCGCGAGAAACGAGAGCGGTACCGTGACCGCCCGCGCTTCGGGCCCGTTCATCGCAGCCAGGAACCAGATGTCGCCTGTCCGGCGCGCGAACAGCACGAGTTCTCCAATCTCCGAACCTGCGAGCACTCGCGTCTCATCCCAAATCGAGGGAACGCTCTTGATCACGTCTGCGGCGGGATTGGCCAGGATGCTCTCGGGATTCGCCGCGATCGTCAGCAGTGGGCTGGCAAACACCGCGAGGCTGGCGATCTGGTGCGCGACGCTCGAGTCGCGGCGGCGTTCGGTAAAGAGCATCGTCGTGTAGTCGGCAGGTCCGGCGAGATAGCGGGTGAAGGGCAGAATGGTTTGATGTCGCGCGCGCTCGAGCATTCCGCTCGACTCCATCCCGCGCACGCTCTCTCGAACCAGTTCGTTGGGCCAGGTGCGCTCGCGACCGGTAGGCTTGTTCGAGCCGTGGAAGACGATCAGAATCCGATGTTCCGCGGCCTGGCGAAGGAGCGCCTCGTACAGATCGATCACCTCTTTCGCTTCGTGGTCGAGGAAATCGAGCTTGGCGCCGACGACCCCGAGGTCGCTCAGCATTTTAAAGAACTCCTCACGCGCCTCGGGCGTTCGCAGCTGGTTCGTGTGCTGCCAGAACCACACGCCTACGCCCTGCTGCCGCGAGTACTCAACGACGGCGCGGCGCTCCTCGATGGTCCACTTGCGCCAGACGCCTTCAATGACGTGATGTTCGAAGCCGAGTTGCCCTGCCATCCGTGAGAAGGCCTTCATGCCCTCGACGCCAGTAGGCCCACCATCGACGTATCGCCACACCGCGCGGCCTGGTTTGATCCACGCCGTTTTGATGCCCTCAGGAAACAGGGTCGGATCTGGCGGAGGACACAGGTTCGGCAGAATCGTGCTCGTGACAAGCGTGTTCAGATCGCGTCCAATCATGACAACACGCCATGGCGTCGTGATGTCGCCGGTGACGGCGGCTGCCTTACCGAGTCGCTTGCCTTCGTCGCGGCCGTAGCGCAACTCAAACGGATAGTTGAGCGGTTGACGATGGCCGAGGCCGATCACCCAGCCGCCGCGGCCGTTCGACTCGAGACCCATGCCGCTGTAGTTCACGAGGTTGGCCTCCGTAATCGACGCATAACCACCGTTTTGTGGCAGCTTGAACGTCAAGGGCGGTCCCGCCCATTCACCGGCCTGGACGGCGGCGAGATCCCGCCTCAGGTACGGGGCTTCGTAGTGGCCCTCCATGCCCGCGTACCACACGGTCGATCCTGCAGGAAGGTTGAACGTCGACCATTCATCGGGTACGCGCGATGCCGCTCGGTCGCCCGGAATGATGTGCCGGTACGCGACGCCATCGTCGAACGCACGAATCTCGAGCGTGTATGGGATCGAGGTGAGATCGTTTGTGAGCGACAACCTCACGCGGTTGGAGTCGCTGATTGCGGTGTTGCGAACGCCGGACCACGGGTAGCGTTCGTGCACTTCGTCTTTCTCGATGCCGTTCTGCACGACGCCAGCCGACAGGTCGTAGCCATCGAGGGTTAGCACGATTGGAGATGGTTCGATGACCGTCGTGTCGCCCAGTTTGACCGTGAAGGTGAGGCGCTCGGCATTCGGCAAAAACGTCAGCGTGACCTGACCGTTAGGGCTTCGCACGTCGAGCGCCGGCATCTGCACCCGCTGCGAACGGCGCGTCGCCGGCGTCTGTTGCGCGACCGGCTGGGTCTGCGGCGACGGTACCTCCACGAACGTCATTGCCAGGCAGGCCGTAACCACAACGTGACGTGTCGTCAGCATGCCGGGAGAATACACCGCGCGATCATCAACACGTCACGGGCAGGGGTTACTCAACGCTTCGAGTTGTTCGGTTTCGGTGATGGCTTGGCCTTCGTTGCTAGAACGGAGAGAACCCTGGTGATCCGAACCGGATCATCTGCAGGTGATTCCACAGCGGCGGTCCATACGCAATGGCGATGAGCACCACGGCGGCGATCGCCAGTAGTCCAAGACGATCGAAGAGCAGGGCGCGAGGCCCCGCGTCCTCGAGTGCTTCGGCGAACTGAATGTCTTCGGCGTCGGCTTTTTCTCCGAACAACGAGAAGACCACGACCAGCACGAAAAACAGCGTGCTCACGAAGAGCAGCAGTCCTCCAATCGCGGACACGCTCGTGAGCGTCGTCCAGGCTTCCGCCGCAGGGTGATTGCCGTACGTCGCGTCGTAGACGCGCCGCGGCATTCCCATAACGCCTGTGATGTGCGTGGGAATCGAGAAGAGGAGCATTCCCACGAACCAGATGTACGGTTGCACCCTTGCCATGGGCGCGAGCTCGAGCCGCGTGCCGAGCAGGCGGGGGAGCACCCAGTACGAGGCACCCATGAACGTCAGCGCGGCCGCGCTGCCGACAGTCGTGTGGAAATGCCCGGGGATCCACGATGTGTTGTGAACGACCGCGTTCATGCCGAACGACGCGTTGATAGCGCCGCCCCATCCGCCAAGTGCGAACAGCAACATCGAGAAAATAGCGCTGGACACCAGCGGATCGCCCCATGGCAGCCGGCGAATCCAGCCGAAGAGACCTTGCCCGCCACGGGCGCGGCCGGCCAGCTCGAGCGATGCAATGACGGTGAATGCTGTGACGAAGCTGGGGTAAAGGATCCAGAACGTGTTGAACGTATGGAACATCTTCCAGCCGCTGCCAATGCCAGGATCCATGAACTGATGATGAAAGCCGACAGGTGTCGAGAGAAGAATGAACAGCGCAAACACCAGCCGGCCTAACGGATCGCTGAAGAGATATCCACCGGCCGCGCGCGGCAAAATCGTGTACCAGATCACGTACGCTGGCAGCAGCCAGAAGTACACGAGCGGATGGCCGAAACACCAGAACAGCATGCGCGAGAGCTCAGGATCGACAGTGCTCGCGTAGCCGAGCGACCAGGGAATGAGCTGGAGGAGCATCTCCGCGGCTACGCCGGGCGTTGCGAGCAGCCACACGATGATCGTTGCCGCGAACCCGTACATCGCCAGCGGAATTGGGACGCCGGGCTGCTCCTCCTTCCACGCTCGAAGAGCCAGCAGCATCACCGCACACCATCCCCAGGAGCCGACGACGACGAGGGTGAGTCCGATGTAGAAGGCTGGGTGCGCTCGCAGCGGCGGATAGAAGGTATAGAGCACGGTCGCCTTGAACGAGAGGATCGCCACGACAGTGGCGAGCGTGCCAGCGACAGCAATCCAGAACGATATCCAACCGAAACGGCGGTATGGTACCGCCCGCTCCAGAGCCCGTTCGGCGACGACATAGCCGAAACCCATGATGAAGAACGTCGTGAACACGAGCGCCATGAGCGTCCCGTGAGCCGTCACTGACATGTAGTACAGCGACGGGCTTCGGAACGGCAGATCGAGGTTCGCTCGCGACAGCGCTTGCATCATCGCCATGGCGGCCGCGACGCCGAATGAGCCAATCGCCACGCCGAAGTGCGCCAGGGCGAGCTGTCGAACGCTGCCGCCAGACTCCACACGGGTGGCTGTGGGACGATCGACCGTCCTCGCAACCATCAGTGCGCCTCCTGGTGAGATGGGCCGGACGCTTTGACTACAGCTGCTGCGCTGTCCACAATCACGCGGCCGTGCATCGCGTGATGTCCGTTCCCGCAGAACTCATGACAGACGAGCAGGAAGTCGCCGGGCTGTTCGAACACGGTGGTGAACTGGCTGATATACCCGGGGACGATCATCGTGTTCGCGTTGGTTCCGGCAATCATGAACCCGTGCGTCACGTCAGCGCTCGTCATGCGAAACCGGATGCGTCGGCCGGGCGGGACACGAATCTCGTTTGGCACGAAGGCGAACATGATTGCCGCGACTTGCACCTCGATGGTGCCGTCCGGGAGCTCGGTCGGCGTGCCGATGCGTGAGAACCGCGGATCCTCGAACACTTTGGTCGGCTCGATCGTCTCGACGTGGCTGGGCGGGTGAATCCCCTGAGCGAACGTCGACACGCCAACGAACGCAAGAAACAACACCACAATCGCCGCGGCGATCCACATCCAGATCCGTTCGTAGAGGTCGACGTTCATGGCGTGACGTGACCTCGCGAGAGAAAGACAAACAGGTACATCGCCAGCCATCCACCGACGAAGAGGAAGGCATAAATCGCGACGATCGCAAGCGTGCCGGACGGATGATGATCGGCCGCCGCCTGCGCGGATTGTGGAACGTGTCGAGGCTGATTCATGGAACCGGCCGTCTGCAAGCGTCGCTCCACCACAAGCGCAGGAAACTCGCTCGCGCGTGCGGCGCAGACGCTCGACGACCGCGTGGTATTTCACAGCCACCGGAAAAATTTCGCGGTCGTGCGCGCAAGCTGACGATCAGGGCTGACGCATTAAGCTTGGCATTTGACGTGCTCGACTGGACCAACACGCTGGAGGAATGATCGTGACGCGGAAATCGACCCATCGTGAGCCGATCGGCGCCCGGAGTGTGGCCCAGCACTATATGCGCGATCTCGTCTACGGGGCCAACGACGGGATCATCACGACGTTCGCGGTGGTGGCAGGTGTGGCAGGTGGCGCGCTGAGCTCGCAGGCGGTTCTGATCGTCGGGGCGGCCAATCTCTTTGCCGATGGCTTGTCGATGGGCGTGGGCAACTATCTTGGAATCCGCTCACACGAGAGCGCCCGGGCTGCGCAGGGGCTGGATGAGGAGGAGGCAAGCCCCGCCAGACATGGCATCGCGACATTTCTGGCATTCGTGGTCGCCGGCGCGATCCCGCTCGTACCATATGTTCTGCCAGTCACTCACACGGCGTTCCTGTCCGCTGCGTTCACGCTGCTTGCGCTATTTGCTGTGGGATCGCTGCGCTCGCTCGTCACCATTGATCGCTGGTGGACCGCAGGATTGGAGATGCTCGGCCTGGGAGCCGTGGTTGCGGTCGCCGCCTACGCGAGCGGCGCCGCGGTTGCCGCGATTGTCCGCTGAGCGGGCCCGCGTGATGCGTGGAAACGTGACCGCGAGATCCAGCGAGATCAGCGGACGTGCACGGTCGTCCGCGCGACGACCGTTGACGACTCGCTGGCCATCGCATCGAAATACGAGACGAAACGCCGCGGTTCATCCGCATCGTAGCTCGCCAGGTTCCGTGCCCAGCGAAAAGAGATTGGCTGATACCGCAACGCGACGTCGATCGTGAGGGGGCCCACAGGTTCGATGAGTGGAACGCGATAGCGGATGCGGTCACCAGCGGCGTTGAAGTTCGCATCCGTCGCGGCATCGCCGCGCACGGCAACATCAGGCACCGCGGTGGCTTTATCAAAACCGCGTGGCAAGAGCCGGTTGTCCTTGACGAACTTCACGCCTTTCAAGAGACCTGTCGTCACGTGTCCAGCGCTGTCGACCATCACCGATTCGTAGATTTGCACCTGGTCGGTGGCACGGATTTCTTCATGGTGCGGCTCGTATCGCGTAGGGTCGGTGTCGTTGTCGTTGCCAGTGATGGCGCCGGAAGGCGCGACGGCGCCCGATTCGAACAACACCCGTCCGTTGTCGGCGCGGACGGTGAGATGCAGCCAACTACGACGCGATGGATAGCCCGTTGGAAACTTGTGACCGGTCAGATTCTGCACGGACACGTCGATCGCGAGCACGCCATCAGGTCCTCGGACCGCGCTCGCCGAAACAGTCGCCGAGTGCGACTGCAGCTGGTCGACCGTCGCGCGTGCGTTCGCTGAGAGCTCGCTAGGCAGCGCTTCCACGCCAAGTTCGGCGCGATACCGGTTGAGCATGCGCAACATGAACGCGTTTCCCCCCACGAACGTGTGGCGGCTCAATCCCGGTCGCAGCTCGCCAAGCACCGAAGCCACCGCCGTCGGTTCACCCACTTCGGGCATGTGACACGACTGACAACTGCGCTCGCTCCGATACGCGCTGTGTTGCCACTCGAGGTACGAGACCTGTTCGGGTAGCGATGCGACAACCGTTCCATCGGGCCCAAACGCGCTCGTGTAGAGCGTGTGGCACGTCGCGCAGAGTGCCGAGTCTTGGATGTGAGTGCTCTCCGCCGGCATAACTCCAGTAGCCGAGTGCATCAGGCGCGCACGCCCCGAGTCCACCGCAAACGGCCCGAAGATCGTCGCGCCTTTCGGCGTTGCGGGAGATACGACAAAGCCGCCGGTGAAACTCTCCGTCGTGCCGAGCCTTTCGCGACTGATCTGGTGGCACAGCGAGCATGAAACGCCTTCTGCCGCAAGGCGAGCGTCCGCGGATGACGTCTGCCCGATCGGCAAATGCGCGAACACGCGGCCCTCCTCCCCGCGAAAGCGAGCGACCGTCCGTGACATGGGCATGTGGCACGTCGAGCACTCGTCTTCGATCGCCGCTCCATGACGGGGATGATCGAGCGTTTCTCTCCTGACCGATGCTTGCCAGTAGGGATCCCGCGACGAGTTCGCCATTATCGAGCCGCGCCAGGCGCTTCCAATCGACACGTCCTCACCTGATGCGGTGCTCAGGCTGTTATGACAGGCCAAACAGTTGTCGGATGTTGGAAAGTGTGGAGTCCGGGGTGGAGTAGCAGCAGCTTTCTGACCGTCGTTCGCCATCGGCGACTGGGCAACGATGGCCGCGGCGCACAGCCACGCCGTGAGTCCGAGACTGATGATTCTGGCGCTACCGCCAGCCATCGAACAGTCCTCCATCGAACCAGTCCCACAGAAAATAGGTCAGCAGCTGCGTACTTTGCTCGCCGCGGTTGGTCAGAGGTACTCGCACACCCGCGTTGATCACGATGTGCTGGCGACGGCTGAGCGTGATCTGTAGCTGCGGAATGAGGTCCCATTGCGCGCGTTCGTCGCCCTCGAGAGCCTTCGCGCCCACGATCTCCAGCATGGGCGTCCAGGACCGGCCGAATCGCGATTCGAAGAAGCTCTTGCCAACGGCGGTGCGCCAGAATGCCTCGCTTTCGAGCTCATCGCGATTCCACGGGATCTCGAAGCCACCCTGAAACTGCACGAAACCATCCGACGGCAGTACCTTCCCGATCGCGACGAACGGTTCGAAAACCGTCGTTCCAGTCCCGAGCCCGTGAGTTTCCTTTCCCGTAGGAAACACGACTTCAGCGGCCGCGCTCACGATCGCCCCTGAATCCAGTGAGTGGAACAGCACCTGTTTGAACGCGAACGCGGCATCGCCGAGCCCGCGTTGCCACGCGCCCATTTCGTCTTTTTGAACAGCAACCGGCACAGCGACCTCGAACTGGGCCCGCGCGCCGAGACGCTGCTCGTACAGCAGCTCGTTTTCGAAGACAGCCGCACTGCCGCCACTCACGGTCGTAGTGATGACGGTCTCGTTTTCGGGGAACGCTTTTTCCGTGACCAGCGGTCTCGGGAGATTGAGCTCGCCTCGCGGCCAGCGGCGATCCCCACACAGAGTCCGCACGTAGCCGATGGTCTGACGGATCTGCTCCTCGGTGAGCGCCTCACCGAATGCCGGCATTCGCCGATCGAAGGCGCGGGCCGGGCCACCTTGGTGAACGATTGCGATCCAGTCGGCGTCCGGCTCCGCGGTCGTGAACGCGCAATCGGTGAAATCAGGAAGCGGTGTGTCGAAGCCGACGATCGCACGTGGCTGTCCGCGTCCATCGAATCCGTGACAGGCAGCACACGCAGCACGGTACA